>ERZ651776.412-NODE-412-length-60989-cov-4.039697_pt1 | contig 60989 bp, 45 predicted proteins | sample MGYA00514761_ERZ651776 | MGnify/ENA metagenome assembly ERZ651776
TCAATTTAAAAAAGAAGTATTTACCACCTTACTTCAAGACAAAGAAACGATCTGTACGGGCTATGCGTATTTAATTAAGGTCATGTGTTCCTTAGCGGGTATCGAATGTGAAATCATTGATGGATACGCCGCAAATGATTTGAAAATAAAAAATCTAGATCTCCCTAACCATTCTTGGAATGCGATAAAACTCAACGACACTTGGTATCTCTGTGATGCTACCTAGTCAGCTGGTTATACAGATATGTCTACGTATTTATTTGAATTTGATTATGATAACTCTTACTTTCTTCAAGAACCTGATGCCTTTATAAAAAGCCATCAACCGCTAGATAAGAAATGGACGTTGTTACCTGAGAATTAAGTAGTGGTATACAAAACCGTTAATACTCCCACTGTCGTTTTTTATTGAGCTCTTCTTCTTTTTCAAGTTCTTCTATAGGAATTACTTTAAGGAAAGAAGGATGTTGCTCTATGGCGTATTCGAGTTGTTCTACGATCTTTTCTACAGAGTCATTTTCGTAATCGATATCCAAAGGTTCTTTGATTTCAAAGGTTTGTAAAATATTACGTTTTTTGATCCGCAATCCCTTTTTATCAAAGCTACGTCTAAATCCATCAATCACGATAGGGACAACGACTGGCTTGTATTGCTTAATAATATGTGCTGTTCCTTTACGGATAGGTTTCCATGGTTTTGTGGTTCCTTGTGGGAAGGTAATGACCCAACCATCATCAAGGGCAATTCCTATGTTTTCTGTATCTTGAAAATTCACTTGGCGATCGATTTCTTTTCCCTTCTCGCGCCACGTTCTACTCACGGTGATGGCTCCTGCATACGCAAGAATACGCGGTAGTAAGCCACTTTTCATAGTTTCGCCTGCGGCTACGTAATACAAATTTAATTTAGGATTCCAGAGATACCCTATGTTCTTAATAGAATCATCTCTCCCACTAAGACTCGCATTAAACACATGAAACATCGATACGACATCTGCAAAATACGTTTGGTGGTTAGAGACAAATAAAACGTTGGTTTCTGGTAAGTCTCTCAACACTTCTGAACCTTCAATTTGCAATTCGTTAAAGCCGCGGTAACGCCTGTGTGTTAATGCACCTGCTATACGAATAAGCCATCTTTTTAAGAAAAGTATATGTCCGAATGGATTGGTTTTAAATAGACCCATGTATGATATTAGATAAATCTTTGTTATAAAAACAGAATCACAAAGATACAAAACCTTCCTATTCTTGACCAGAAAGTAATAAGACCTTTACTTCATTAAGCATCATCGCTGTTGCTCCCCAAACGACATGTCCATTTAGAAAGAACGCAGGGACATCTATATCATCCATATATGAGGTAGACATTTTTTTACTAATCACTGCGGTATCTGATAAAAAATCCTCCAGTGTCACCTCGATAAGACCTTCTACTTCTTCTTCTTGAGCTACAAAATCTAAAGGCGAGGTACTATAACCCAAGAAGGGATACACAAAAAAATTACTCGGCGGGATGTAACTTGTTGTCATTTCCTTTACAACAGTAATTTTATGTCTGGCAACGCCAATCTCTTCTTCAGTTTCGCGCAAAGCGGTATCCAGCATATCTCTATCCTCATCTTCTACTTTCCCTCCTGGAAATCCCACCTGATTAGAATGTACGCCTTTATAGGTTTTTCTGAGTATTAAGATCATTTTTGTTACTTGTTTCTGATCTGGATACAAAAGCACCATCACGCCTGCTCTGCGTGGATTCAGCTTTTCTATATCCAAATGACTAAACTCCTTTACACGCTCCATTGGCGCCATCATAAATTGTGCATTTTTCCCTGGTAATGGCAAATTGCTTATTTTTGAAAGTAATCGTAAACACGTATCAAATTCCATGTATGTATAGGTCTATTCTTCTTTTGTTAGCCGTTTCCATTTTCTTAAGCTGTAAAGATACTAAATCTACAAAAAAAGAGGTATCTCAAACGCCTATAATTACAGATACCCTTCCAGAAAAAAAGGAACTAGAAGCTCCCAAAGGCACACCTGGAAATCCGATGATTGCTTCACAGGCAGAACTGATTCCGTTCTTGACCAAGTATGGTGAAGAGAACCCTGAAACCAAAATCCGTATCGAAAATCGTTTTGGAACTATTGAAGTAGAACTTTTTAAAGACACGCCATTGCATAGAGCAAATTTTATTATGCTTGTTAAAAATGGCTATTTTAATACCACCCAATTTCATAGAGTATCTCCAGATTTTGTCGTTCAAGGTGGAAATAATGACACAAAAACCACGGCTCGTAATCGTGAAGGAATGGGTAGATATTTACTACCTAATGAAGCCTTAAAGAAGTATCCACATGTGCGAGGTGCCTTTTCGGCAGCGAAGTATAGTGAGCAAAATATAAGTAAAGCCTCCTCCCCTTTTGAGTTTTTTATTGTGCAATCACATCGTGGTGCACATCACATAGATGGAGAGCATACCGTTTTTGGGAGAGTGACCAAAGGCATGGATGTGGTGGACAAAATGAATGAAGTCTCCGTAGATGGTACGGAGTGGCCAGAGGAAAATATTTATATGAATGTGACGATTGTTGAGTAGATTTTAGCTGTTGGTCGGTAGTCGGTAGTCGAAAAAATAATTATTTCGCTTTCGCGAAAGTAAAATCAAAATCAATGACGTCATTTCAACAAAGCGAGGAACGAGCGACAAGAAATCACATCATCTGACTTCACTTGAAACCGAAGCTGAAATCGAAATCAAAACCACTAGATGTCATAAAACAAATTTAAAAATAGAGTATTGTTCTATTTTAGAGTAGTACTCTATTTTTTATTTTTACAGAAACAGAACTTCAATACTATTTCATTTCTACCTTTCGGCGAAATAAAATCACCCAGCCACCTTACATTTTCCCCCAATTATGTTTTAAAATATGCTATATCAAATAATGAAATATTAACCTAAAAACGGTCAACATATATCAGGGAATGACAGATATGCAACCTCTAAAAGCTAACGACTAAAAGCTTGGTGTGTGATCTCTCCTAACGTCGAGATGGCGACTTAGATCTATATGCTATTTTCTATGAGCGATAGCGGTCTCTTATCTTTTTTCTAGATTCTCCACACGCTGTAACAAAGTAGGATGCGAATACTTCAGTTTTACATACAACGGGTGTGGTGTTAGATTACTTAAGCTGTTTTTAGATAGCTTTTTAAGCGAACTAATCAGCGATTCGGCGTTGTAAGTTTCGGCGGCATAATTGTCTGCTTCGTATTCATGCTTTCGCGAAAGCGCACTCATAAAAAATCCTGTCACTGCTGAAATAGGGGTATATAAAATGCCAAATACCACCATCCCGACATGAAAAGAAGGCGTCGATACTCCTACCGCCTCTGCAATTATAGGTTGTGCTAGGCATAAAGAGAATAGCCATAGTGTAAACCCAGTAATGGCTACAGAAAGTAAAAGATTAGTAATGACGTGTTTTTGTTTATAATGCCCTACTTCATGAGCTAGTACAGCTACAATTTCGGTATTCTCCAGATCATTGATCAAGGTATCGTATAGGGTAATTCGTTTTTCGCGTCCAAGCCCAGAGAAATAAGCATTTGCTTTGCTGCTTCGCTTTGAACCATCTATTGTAAAAATATGGGTAAGATTAAAACCAACCTTTGATGCGTATGTTTCAATTTGTGAACGTAATTCGCTCTTTTCCAAAGGAGCTTGCTTGTTAAATATAGGAACAATTAAACGAGCATAAAATAGATTTGCTCCTATTGAAAATAAGGTAATCACTCCCCAAGCATACAACCAGAATAGATTTTGTGTCGCTTCATAAATCCAGATAATGAGTGCCAATAAGCCACCACCTATCACAATCCCCATAAGCCAACCTTTCAATTTATCTGCAAAAAAAGTGATGGGTTTCATGTTGTTAAATCCAAATTTTTCCTCGATCACAAACGTATTATAATATTCAAAAGGTGTTGTAAGAATATCACTCGCTAGCATAATCGCTCCAAAGAAGATCAATGCCACCCCAATAGGATGCTCGGTAAACGTTCGCGCCCATTGATCTAAAATCGCAAAACCATCAAAAAAGAAAAAAGCCAATGTTAGTATCAAACTAAAGGTTGCTGTATAAACCCCAAAAAGGTCTTTGGTAATTTTATAGTCTTGTGATGTGAGATACTCTTGTTCTGTATATACATCTTGTAGGATTTCTGGGATGGGTTTTTTAGCATGTTTTGCATTGAGGTAGCTCATCACAAGATCTACCAAATAGCTAATGACAAGAATAAAAATGATAATGTAAAATAAAATGTTTGCCGTCATAAATGAATTAAAATAGGTACGCTAGGTATTCGGGTTTGTATGTTATATACGATTTTTGTCTTCGTAGGAATTAGTTGAAATTTCGTTGTCGTTTTGCTTCAAAAGTAAGAATTCCTGCGGCAACACTTACATTCATACTATCAATAATACCAGACATAGGAATCTTAATATTCTGTGTGCTTGCTGCTCTCCATGGCGTTGTTAAGCCCGTCGCTTCTGTACCCACCACGATCGCAGTGGCTTGTGTGTAATCTTGTATATGATATGGTTCTGCTTCTTGTAGAATAGCACTAAAAATCTGAATCTTACGATCCTGTAAAAATAAAATCACCTCTTCTGTTGGCGCCAAGGCGATTTGATTGGTAAATACACAACCCACACTGGATCTAATGATATTAGGATTATAGAGGTCGGTTTTAGGGTTGGCGATAATTACAGCATCGACAGCTGCAGCATCGGCGGTGCGTAGTATAGCACCAATATTACCTGGTTTTTCAGGAGCTTCCGCGATAAGCAACAACGGATTTTTAGGTAATTGTAAGGATTCTAAAGTGGTTTTTTTTGCTTTCGCGAAAGCGATCACAGACTCCGTCCCATCACGATACGCAACCTTACTATATACCTCATCAGACAGCGTTGTTACCGAAGCATTTTGTAATGAATGGATCAATGCCACCACCGAAGCATCCTCGGTAAAACCTTCTTTTATATAAAGTTCTGTAATCATGTAATTACCAGAAATTGCAAGACCAATCTCTCGGAGTCCTTCTATAATAAAGCCGTCTTCTTTTTTACGCGTACGCGATTTCTCCTGTAACAGTAAAAGTCTTTTTACAGCGGGATTTTGAGCGCTTGAAATGTGTTTGTGCATATCACAAAGGTACATCCTTATACCTATACTAATCAAATGCTGTTATATTTATGATGTGGTAGAATCCTGTAAAGTTCCTTACTTTTATAGGATGAAAAAAACTACTTTAAAATTGCTAGGGATACTATGTGTTCTTACTTCGTTTACTGCGGTATCACAGGTAACGGCAAATGAACCTCAAGATCTCATTACGTGTGATATTAACAATCCTGGAGATGGGGTTGAGATTTTTGATCTTACGACAACGATTCCAGAGATTATTGGAGATCAGACCAATGTAACGGTCACGTTTCATCTTACGTCTGGAAGTGCCTTAGGAAATGGTCCTGGATTTCCAAATCCTGAGAATTATGAAAATATTGTCAATCCGCAACTGGTGTTTGTACGTGTACAAGGCAACGGAGATAGTGTCATCACCACCTTTACGATTGAGGTTCGCTTACCTTTTGAGCCCGATACAACAACTCCAGATCCTCTTGTGCTTGCAGATCCTAACAATGATGGTTTTGAGGTATTTGACTTAACAGACATCATTCCTCAGTTTACGAATGATCCTTTTGTGGTGGATATTTCTTATTACGAGACCTTACAAGATGCAGAAACAGCATCTAATCCTATTACAGATCCTGAGAATTATACGAACATTACCAATCCGCAAACGATTTATGTTCGTTTTCAAAATGCACCTCAAGAGGAATGTGTGACGATTGTTACTTTTGATATTTTTGCAGATGCTAACTTAAGTATTGAAGATGAAAGCCTCCCGGTTATACAGCTATACCCGAATCCTGCTTCCTCTGTAATGTCTATAGAAAATATCGACTTAGATGCTTCGATCATCATATATGATACTTTGGGACGTACGGTAGCATCTTTTATAAATGATATTACAACCACCTATACACTAGATGTGAGTACGCTGACTAAAGGGATTTATTTTATGAGAATCGACAATAGACAACCTGTATCATTTATTAAAAATTAATCATCTCATGAAAAAAATTATGTTTTTCCTTGTTGTGGCTATTTTCGCTTTAAGCTGTAAAGAGACGACGCAACAAACTACGACAACAACACCTACTCCTGAAGTCACAAAGACTCCTGAGAAAGAATATCCAACCGCAATGGCTGCGATATTTAAAGCGCATGGCGGAATGGATACTTGGAACGCTATGAATGAACTATCTTTTACTTTGGAAAAAGAAGAGGGTAATGAAGTCCATACCGTAGACTTAAAGTCTCGTAAAGTAACCGTCAAAACCGATCAATACACCATAGGATTTGATGGAGAAGATGTATGGCTTGCACAAGATTCTACATACTTCGAGCCAGGACGTGCTCGTTTTTATCACAACCTAATGTTTTACTTTTATGCGATGCCGTTTGTCTTAGGTGATGATGGAATTATGTATAGCGACGTACCTGCCCTAGAATTTGATGGCATATCGTATCCTGGAACTAAAATTTCTTTTGGTGCTGGTGTAGGCGATGCTCCAGATGATGAGTACATCGTTTATCATAATCCTTCTACAAATCAAATGGAATGGCTTGCGTATACAGTGACTTATGGCAAAAATGAAAAGAGCCCTAATTTTAGTTATATAAAATACGATCAGTGGACGGAAGTCAACGGCTTACAATTACCAAGTGTTTTACAATGGTACAAGGTAATAGATGGGAAACCAACAGAAATTAGAAGTGAGCGTACCTTTATAGACGTTACCGCTTCTGCTACAAAATTGGATGCTTCTCAGTTTGAGAAACCAGCAGGTGCTGAGATTGCTGAGTAAGTAGAATTTTAAACTTTATAAAAAGCCTTTGAGAATTTTTCTCAAAGGCTTTTTTGTGTTTAGATATGAGACTGCAAATTATGAGATGTATCATTTGGATGACTCCGAAGGAACAACATGTATATTCCGAATTTAGAAAAAGTAATTAATACCAACTAAATCCTAAGCTGAGCCTGAATCCCTAAACCCACAAACTTTTAAACTTAAAAAGCGACCATCTCTCGATAATCGCTTTTTAAATATTTATAAATACTATTTAAAGTATATCTATTTTACTTCAAAAACCCATAGGTCTTCGCATATTCAAGCATTTGTGTTTCAAAGTTGGCTGGATGTTCTATAGTAAATCCTGTAATTTCTCCATTTTCTGTGGTAGGCACAATCATTGGATTGACAAACCCACTATATGGAGCGCTTTTAAACTGGCTATTACGATCTAATACTTCCTTATGAAGGTTCTGGTCTACTTTCACACCATAATCTTCTACAAGCGCTTTAGCGGCTTCGTAATCTCCTTCTGAAGTGATTCGTTGTGTCTCACGTAATAATTCTCCAAAAATGGCTCTCAGCTTTGTATAATCGTTGATATTATAATAGGTCTTCCCGTCACGAGTCACTTTTTCGATGACATTTTCTTCTTGTCCTCTTTCAAAAGCCCAAGCACTTACCCACTGGCGATTGACCATGTGCGCTTCTTCTACATCATCTCCCAATTCTAAGCGAATAAGTTGCGTCACGAGTCCGTTACGGATATACCCATCATACGCGGCTTTTCCTGTTTTCTCCCAATCTTCCACCAATCCAAGTTCTTGAAGTTTAGGATCCATTAGGTAATACAGACCAAAAAGGTCTGCACGTCCTTCTTCAATCGTAGATTTATAGCGTTTTAAAGTTTCTTTAGGTGTTCCCACACCTTCGTTGATTTGTCCAGAGGCATGCCCTACAACTTCGTGTAATGCCGTATGAAGCTTATCGCCTAGTTGTCCATATTCTTCTTCCAGTGCTACTTCTTCTGGGTCATGCGCAAACTCTTGTAAACGACCAGATCCACCAGCACTTGCATAGGCACTTATGATATTCCCTAATGATACCGATTTACTTCCGTGCGTTTGTCTGATCCAGTTGTTATTAGGAAGGTTGACTCCTATAGGTGTACTTGGTGATGCATCTCCTGCTTCTCCTGCCACAATCACTGTTTTGTATGAAACGCCTTTAACACTGTCTTTTTTATGCTCTGGCATTAATGGAGAGTTATCTTCAAACCATTGTGCGTCTTGAGAAAGTACTTCCATTTTTTTAGACATATCAAAGTCTTTAATCTGAACGATCGTTTCATAAGACCCTTTGTAGCCTTTTGGATCGTTATATACTTCTATAAATCCGTTGATCCAATCTATATTTCCTGACGTTGTCGTTGCCCAAGCGATACAGTAATCATCCCACGTATCTAGACTTCCAGTTTTATAATACTCAATAAGGAGTCCTAATGCTTCCGCTTGTTTTGGGTTTTCGGCAACACCTTTTGCTTTTTCTAACCATCCAATAATTTGATCGATGGCTTCTCCATATAATCCTCCACTTTTATACACCTGCTCTACAAGTTTGCCATTTTCTTTAATAAGACGTGTATTTAAACCTACTTCGATAGGCTCATTCTTATCTACCTCAATCGCTTTATAATAAGCCTCAACTTCGGCAGTCGTTACGTCGGGTCCGTAAAAATTAATAGCACTTTCCAATACAATATCTGCATCTTTAGAAAGGTTTACTTTTTTTGCATCTTTGTCATTAAAAATCACATCAAAAGCTTCTCCTTCTAGTGTAGCTCCAGAAGCTGCTAAAAGTTCTTTTAAATAATCTGCAGAAAATGCTGGTTGCAATTTTGCGTTGCTATAATGATGGTGGATTCCGTTAGAAAACCAAACACGCTTTAAGTACTCTTCAAAATGTTTCCAATCGTCAGATGTTTTATCGCCATCATACATTGTATATACTTTTTCTAGTGCTTCTCTAATTGCTAAATTATGACGGTAGTTTTGTGCCCACATAATATCACGTCCAGCCAGTCCTGCTTGCGTCATATAATAGACTAGTTTTTGTTCTTTAAGAGTCAAATTTTCAAAACCAGGGATTTGGTATCGTAAAATTTTGATATCTGCAAATTGATCTACAGGTTCGTTAAATGCTATTTCCGCTTTCGCGAAAGCGGTATCAGTAGCCTCACCATTTTTTTGTTGATCTTCACCACAACTTATCGCTAATAATGCCATAAGTCCAAAACTATATATTGCTTTAAATTTCATTGAGATTAGTTTTTTATTTGTGTGTAAATATACCAAAAATAGAAGTTTTAAAAATCCTTTATCTTAGCCTAAGCTAACGAACCCCTTTAACTATGAAATTTTTAAAACTTATATTCTTCCTTTTACTCATTTTTTTAATTGGTGGTACTATTTATTTTGCTTCAAAAGACGGTACTTATGATATTAAAGAAAGTCGAATCATAGATATACCTCCGTCTATTTTATACAATACTGTAAACGATTACACAACTTGGGAGTATTGGGGACCTTGGAAAAAAGAGGACTCCACGATGGTATTTACGTATGATGCTAAGACTGTTGGTGTGGGCGCTGGGTATTCTTGGGATGGTGAATTTCTAGGATCTATGAAAACAACAGCTGTTTTAGAAAATACAGCCATAGAGCAGGACCTTACCATTGTGACACCAGGAGGAGAACGTTCTTCAAATGTAAGTTGGGAATTCATACCTACAGATACAGGAGCTGTAAAGGTTACTTGGCAAGTTGAAGGGGAGCATACGCTTATGGATAAAGTGTATTTTGCCTTTTCAGGAATGGATTTTGAAGAAGATATGCGCACGATGTACACAGATGGTTTGAAAGGATTGGAAACGTATGTAAGAGAAAAAATGGAAGATCACTCCGTAACCATACAAGGAATTACAGAATATGGCGGTGGGTTTTATTTGTATAAAACAACATCTGCTAGTGGTACTAATATCAGTGCCATCATGGGACAGAATTATGGTGAGATCATGCAGTTCATGAATCAAAGAGGTATTACACAATCTGGAATGCCTTTTACTATTTATAATGAAATGAATCCTGACGGTTCTATTATTATGAGTAATGCTATTCCTGTTCCTAATGCTATAGAAATTACAGGAGAAGGTACGGTACTAAGCGGATACTTACCAAGAACCAAAGCAGTGAGAGTTACTTTGAAAGGGAATTACAGCTATCTAGGAAAAGCGTGGACAGAAGCTATGCAATATATTACGCAGTATCAATTAACACAAAGTGAACAAAAACCTTTTGAAATCTACACAAACGATCCTGGAGACTATCCTAATCCAGCAGATTGGGTAACAGACATCTATATTCCGGTAGAATAATATAGTTGCTTACGAAGATCTATTTTATTTAAATAAGGGTGTAAAATAATATGAAACAGTTACTACTTGTTTTTATAGGTGGCGGTACAGGAAGTATAGCAAGATATTTACTTAGCAAGGTATGGAACACTTCAAGTACTAGTATTCCTTACGGAACATTTACGGCTAATATTATTGGGAGTCTTATTATAGGAGTCGTATTAGGTTGGGCTATAAAGAATAATACATTATCTAGTAACACTACGCTTTTACTGGCTACAGGTTTTTGTGGAGGGTTTACCACCTTTTCTACCTTTGCTTATGAACATCATAACTTTCTGAAATCTGGTGATCTCTTACTATTTGCTATCTACGCCATTGCTAGTTTTACAGTGGGTATTCTTGCTGTTTTTGGAGGGATGTGGCTTGGTAAAGCGTTATAAATAGGAAATAGCTGGTTTGGCTAATTTCATTTTAACTATTCTTAAATCTATAGAAAAAATCAATAACGTTTCTGTACTCACATTGTTAATCTAAGGTACTATCAAAAAAGGTTCATTCTATAGTTTGGTTTCTTTTGACAGCTTCTATTTGAACTAACTTGAGTTTGATATATATTGTTAATTCACTCTTATTTCAATTTCGCTTAAAGCGAAAAACTACAAGAAATTTCCATCGCTGTTTCTCCTCGCCCAAAGCTCATGACATTATTCTTTTAAAAAGTTTCAAAAAAAAATACCACCTCTTGACCTCTGCCAAAACTTACGTTCTATATATACTGGAAAAAGAAGAGAAATCTAATCCCTCATCTCGAACTCAAGTTAAATTATAAAAATAGGTAAAAAGCAAAAGGACTATTACCTAATGATAATAGCCCTTTCTATACTAAATTAAAATAATCCCCCTAGGATTAACTATTTAGCGTTTGATTAATTTTATAGTTTCTTGACCTTGATTTGTTGTAATCGTTGCCAAATAAATACCCGTTCTAAGGTTTGAAGCATTGATATCAAATGTAGTTGCATTTGGTGTTGCTAATGCTACTCTTCTACCTAGAAGATCATATACTGCTACAGATGTAATACTATCAGAACTTGTAGATACTGTCCAACGATCTGTTGAAGGGTTAGGATATACCGATACATCTAATGATGTAAACTCTTCAGTACTAAGCGTTGTATTATTGTGTAAGTATAAGTTGTCTATAAAGATCGTTCTTGTTCCAGGTTCTGCTCCTGCAAGTGTCAATACAAATTGTCTCAAGGCATCTCTTTGTTGCGTAGCATCACCATCAACAAAAACGGTAAGAGGTACATCTATAGATACCCACTCTCCAAAAGTAACAACAGGGTTTGTTAATTGGAAAAAAGATGTTTCTCCTCCATCACCAACATGGTTAGACCATTTAGGATTTGCAATTAAGCCAGTAGACAAAGATGTATCTATCCAATAATCCATGTGGAAATGAGTCAATGCTGAAAGGTCAAGAGGCTCTCCCCAATCTACTAATAAAAATTCTGAGGCTGGTTGGTTTAAAACTAACTGTTGTGTATTATCACCTTCAATTTGAATGGTTGTGATATCTTGAGTTCCTACACCAAATGCTCCAAAAACAGTATTAGGCTGTTGTGTATATGCATCGCTAAAAAGAGAAAATACCGTATTTGGATCTCTCTCTGGAGGTGTTGGTGCTGCCACGGCTGGAAGAACTGGATCTGTGTTACCATTACCTTGTACTAAAGATACATTGTCAATCACTACAACCCCAGTAGCAGCTCCCATATCAAATAACACACGGCTATCTGTAGAGCTAAAATTTGCTACGAGTTCTAATGAGAATGTTTGTGTTACATCGGTTACGGTAACTTCCATACTTTGGTTTGTAAAAGGATCTACAAAAAGACCTATTCCTGCAATCATCGTACGACTTCCTGTTGTTGCATCTGTAGATGCATCAAAAGTTAATGTAAAAGTTTGTCCCTCTGCAATATTGATTCCTCTTTGACTTAAGTTGACAGCGAAAGGTTCTCCAGCAGAAGCAACATCTACAAAGTTAAAACTGTTTCCTCCATCTGTTTGTACATTGAATCCATTTCCTTCCCATACAACCATTCCTTGTTCAAAATCACCGTTCTCTAGTAATTCATCTCCTCCTGTATTTTCATTTAAAGTAAGAGTAACGTTATCAATTACTACGACACCAGTAGCAGCTCCCATATCGAATAACACACGGCTATCTGTAGAACTAAAATTTGCAACAAGTTCTAGTGAAAATGATTGAGTTACGTCTGTTACGGTAACTTCCATACTTTGATTTGTAAATGGATCTACAAAAAGACCTATTCCTGCAATCATCGTACGACTTCCTGTTGCTGCATCTGTTGAAGCATCAAAAGTTAGAGTAAAAGTTTGACCTTGAGCGATATTAATTCCTCGCTGACTTAGGTTGACAGCAAAAGGTTCTCCAGCGGAAGCAACATCTACAAAATTAAAGCTATTCCCTCCATCTGTTTGGACGTTAAACCCATTTCCTTCCCATACAGTCATTCCTTCTTCGAAATCACCGTTGGTTAGTAAGTTTTGGGCTTGCATTGTAATTCCTCCAAGAAAAGCGAGAAGGAAAAATAAAGTAATTTTTTTCATAATAGTATATTTAAAAAATATTAAACAATTTTTTCAGAATTTTCAAGAACCACAACTAATAAAATAAGTGCTTTCCGTTATTTACTGAATCGCACTTGTTATTAGTGTTTTATTGCGTATTTATTAAAATATAATTCTTTAAAATTCTAAACTATTCAAATTTAAGTTCAAATCCTGAGGATTCTGCAAATATTCCCTATACAAAAAACATACACTGCAATTTTTAACTTTATTTATTGCGATATTATTAAATAATAATAATTTGATTGCCTATTTATAGGCTATAAGCTGAAAAGACAGAATTAGTATGATCTAAAAAAAATTAACATAAATACAGCTATGTTGTACTTATGTTGAGTTTTAAAAATAATATGTTGTATAACCTAAAGGTTAATGAAGTAGTCGTTTAGATTGATATCTCTTGACAGATCAAGTTTTTTACGGAGCCTGTAACGTTTTATTTCAACGCTACGTGAGGAGATGTTTAGTAATGGAGCAATTTCTTTTGAAGACATATTCAACCGTAGATACACGCATAATTTTAAATCGTTTGCCGTTAATGAGGAGTGTATTTCTTTAACCTTTCTGAAAAAATCTTTATCCGCATGGTTGAATGCCTCTTCAAAGAAGTTCCAATCTTCTTCGTTTTCAATAGTCTTATCTACTAAAGATACAATTGCTTTTATATCTTCAACTTTTTCTGTTTTTAGCAAAGCACTTTTAATAGCATTCAGTGTCTTATTTTTATTAATCATGTTCATCGTAGAAACAGCAAGTTCTCTATTACGTGCATCAATATCTTGTTTAAGATTGGCATTATTCAACTCTACTATTTGCTTTTCACTCTCTAGCGTCTTAAGTTCCATATCTTTTTTTGTACGATTGAGAGCAAGTTCTTGTTGCTGTCTATAATATCGCTTATAGAATCCATTTAATAGTATAAATAGAAATATAGTTAATATGATATATATTCCTATACTCAAATTAGATAAATACCAAGGACGTGCAATCGTAAAATTATATACTATTTCGTTACTAGTTTCTTTTCCTCCTACACGAGCTTTTGCTTTAAATGTATAAGAACCATGAGGTAAATTTTCAAAATGTATATTTGAATTGGAAGTCCAAGGACTCCAAAAATCATATAATCCGTCTAATAAATAGGAGTACTCTGTTGTAAGAAATTTATCATATTCAGGAACACCAAAGGAAAAACTTAAGTTATTGTCAAAAGACGGAAACTCTATATTATCCTGATAAGAGACCAATCTGGATTTTTCTCCTAAACGATGAACAGCAATAGACTTTAGGTTAATCTTATACTCTTGGATGGTATTTTCATTTTTAGATAGATCTACAATAATATATCCATTTGAAGTTCCTAGCAAGTATTCATTTTCTCGTATGTTCACTAGGCTTTCATACCCTTCTACGGTATTTCGTAAACTAAATGGTATAGATATTTTTTTTACCGTGTATGCCCCATCAAGTTTATCTCGTGCAATTCTAATAAGATTTTCTTTTGTAAATGCCCATAATTTATCCTGATCTTCAATAAGTTTTCCTGTAATAAAAGTATCATCATTCAGCACATTACTCAGATTTTCTTCACGGATAAAGTTTCTCTCTTCAGCATTATATGTAAAAATCCCTTCTTCATTTGAGTAAAAAATAGTATCGTCTAGTCTTGACAAACTAGAATGTTCCCCTATACTAATACCTGTATGTTTAAATACTTCTAAAGCTTGTTCATATTGAGGATCTATTTTTATTTCAAATACTCCCTTATATTCATGGTTCACAAGTATTTTGTTGTCTTTCGTGATTTCAAAATGCTTAGAAGAATTTACAAAGTTTTCAATTTTATTTCTAATACGCCATCCATCTGAAGATTGTTCTAAAACATACAAACCTCCATAATTTCCTTGTAAAAGAAGATTTTCTTTACCAGGAATTTTCTTAATATCCCAGGTTCCCTCAATATCTGCGATTAATCGTTGTTTGTCATTCTCAATAATATATGTTCCGTTATTATGACCACAAAAAAGAGTTCCATCTATAAGACGTAAGTTCCATACTTGTCCTTCAGTTCCGGGCATTCTTATGAAATCTAGCGATGACGTTTCAGGCTTATAAAAGAGTCCTTGATTTGTACCTAAATACATATAACCATTTGCAAATGCTGAGGCATATATAGTTCCTAGCTTTCCACTTACGTCAATGTATTGATGAAAAGGGCTTTGACTATTGATACAATCAATACCAGCATCTAAACCAATCCATAAATTTTGATCCGTATCTTCTAATAATGCTAATGCCGTATTATTACTTAAACCACTCTCTTGTTTTATTTGATATTCAAACGTACCATCTTTTGAGAGTTGGACAATTCCATTTTCAATAGTGCCTAAAACAATAGATTTATTTTTACGCTGAATAGCACTATAGACAGTAAACTGTTTTATAGATTCGTTATATGCTATATCCCAAGATGTTACACGTTGTCTATCTATACTATAAAATCCCTTATTTGCAGTGACGCCTATTAATTCTCCTTCAACATTAAAGAGATTAATCAAACGTTCCTGAATAAGTATAGGATTGGAATTAAAGAGATTTGTTTGTCCTTTCTCTATAGTATACAGTCCTTTATCTTTTACCTGAAAAAATAAATCATCATCTACCAAAAATAAACGTACTACTTGCCCATCGGGGGTAATCATTTCTATTTTACCGTCTAAAGTATCATATATATAGATCCGGTCTAAAGATTGGAAAAGCACATATTGTCCATAACGCTCAATATTCCAAATATGCTCATCTTCAATCATCGTTACTTGCTGCTTTTTTACAATAGATGTGTATTGTAAAATTCCAGTCTCATCCTTTACCCAAACACCAAAATCCATGTAAGCCCCAGTGTATAATTTATCATCGACTGCCTTAACTCCTCTAACTATGGTTCCATTAGGAGAAGGATACAAATCCCATTGCGCTCCATTAAAAACTAACAAACCTTTATTGTTTGCTACATATATAGTTTTATCTGGACCTTGGGTAAGCATCCAGTTCTGGTTGTCTGCATTGTATATATTAGGAGTATAATTTACAACGGGAGGAAGTCCTTGAGCATGTACAAAAGTCAAAGAAAATAGTAAAAACCCTATGCGTATTACAAACTGTATCATTTTAATAATGTTTTATACATATAAGCTAAGCCAAAGGTTATATTTCTATGAAAAAAACAACAATGCATTACCTAATGAATGATGTATTATACGTGTAAGCGAGCAAGAATTATAACTTTCGTTAGCATCAAGATGACAATAACACCTCTACAAGGAATAAAATCACTACAACATACATACAACATTAACAAAATATTAACACAAAAGAATAATGAATCGGTATTTTTTTATTCGAAATACAAGTGATAAAAAATAGTAATATTATCAATATATTAGATCAAAAATCAGTAAATTCTCAATAAAAACGATTTAGATACGTAAATGTATAGTTTTTGTTAGTTTGTTTTTACTAACATTAACAATTCATAATGATATATTTACTTCAAAGACATTACACATATTATTTATTAAAGGATAATCATCATATTCCTGATGGATCTATATACTTACTAAAACCAACAATCCTATGAAACATTATTTGTTAAGACTATTTCTATTTTTAGCCTCAACATCATTATTAGCTCAAGCAAATAAGGTCACAATTGCTAGTGCAGCCGATGGCAAAATACTAATGGTAGACGGACAAGAATTCATGATTAACGGTATGAACTGGGATTATATCCCTATTGGTCAAACCATCGCTACTACATCATATCAATTTTGGAATCAGTCTGATGATATTATCAAAGCTGCGATAGATCCTGAAATGGAACTTTTGAGAAATATGGGAGTAAATACCATTAGACAATATGTAGGGGTACCACCTAAATGGGTACAATATATCTATGAAAAACATGGTATTTATACCATGATTAATCATGCCTTTGGTCGTTATGGTCTTACACTAGATGGCGCTTGGGAGCCTAACACAGATTATGCAGATCCTCGTGTTAGAGAGGTTTTACTTAGGGAAACAACAGCCATGGCAAGGCAATTTAAAGATACACCTGGTATTTTGATGTTTCTTCTCGGAAATGAAAATAATTATGGCCTTTTCTGGGATGGTGCCGAAACAGAAGATATCCCAGAAGAAGATAGTAAGACTAAGCCACGCGCCAGAGCAATGTATAAGCTTTTTAATGAAGCAACTGTGGCTATGAAACAAATTATTGATTCACATCCAGTGGCTATATGTAATGGAGATTTACTTTTCTTAGATATTATAGTAGAAGAATGTAAAGACATAGATATTTATGGTACAAACATGTATCGAGGAGTTTCTTTTGGTGATGCCTTTGAAAGGGTAAAAAATGAATATGGAAAACCATTTATGTTTACTGAATTTGGTGCCGATGCTTTTAATGCTGTGCAAAATCAAGAAGATCAGAAAGCACAAGCCTATTATATGGTGGGTAATTGGAAAGAAATATATGCAAATGCAGCTGGCTTAGGAAAAGCAGGAAATTCTATAGGTGGATTTACTTTTCAATTTAGTGATGGCTGGTGGAAATACGGTCAAACTACCAATCTAGACATTCACGATAATAACGCTTCTTGGGATAATGGAGGCTATCAAAGTGATTATGTTGAAGGTGAAAATAATATGAATGAAGAGTGGTTTGGGATCTGTGCAAAAGGACCAACTAATGAAAAAGGTCTTTATACCTTATACCCAAGAGCAGCTTATTATGCTTTAAAGGAAGCACATCAATTAAATCCGTATGCAGATGGTGCTACAGCAGAAACTGTTGAGAATTATTTTAATAATATCCAACTCATAGATGCTGTACTAAGAGCGCGAGGAGATAAAGCCGCATCTGGAAGTGGTTTGGGAGGTAATAAAGTTAAAATAAGTTCTTTAAGAGCTGAATTTACGACGTTCAATACTGGAGGTGAACGCATAACCACACCAGAAGATCGAGATCCAAATGCAAATGTCTACCCTGATCAACTTGGCTTTGACAATATGGAATCTTACTATATTGGTGTAGAAGCCAATCCAACGCCAGGTTTAAGAGCTAATGTGGAAGTTAATATTTTAGGAAATGTTGCTGGAAATCCTATTGATGAAATTTTCTTTGAAAATAGAGGACGTCCTATAACTGTTGAGTCAAATAATGGAGATATCGTTCTTACAGATAATAATAGAGTCCAAATATATCAAGCTGAATTTGATTGGAACACAAAGTATACTAATGTAAAAGGATTCTATAGAACAGGACACTACCATTGGGGGTATGAAGGAGATTTCTTTGGATTATATCCAGAAGCTAATTACGGCCCAAACATAGATATATATAATGGTGTGGCGCCTTTTGGTTTTGAATTTGAAGGAAAAAAAGCATTTAAAGGATTTAAAGTAGCATTTGGTCCAGAGCTATGGTGGGGTGCCAATCCTGCCCTCTTGGTCAAATATGAAAAACAAGTTGGAAATTACAAACTTGCAGGTATTTTTCACGAAGATATTTCAGAACAAGCTGGTGCTGGGGTAACTTCAGGAGCGATTCCTCAACCAAGAACACGAAGATTTACAGCCTATGCACAACGTAAATTCGGTAAGTTTGATATTGAATTAGGAGGTATTTGGGGTGGACAACCTTTAAATGGAAGAGAATATCAAGTAGTAAAAACAGATGCAGATGGAAATACCAATGTATTTGTAAATACCGTAAAATCTGATGATAATTGGGGAGGTAAAATAAAAATAAAATACACCGATGGTAAATTTAATTGGTATGCGCAAAGTGCTGCTCAAGGCATAGTTGCTTTTGGAGGCGCAGATTATACTAAAACTTTTACTGGATGGAGATTAAAAGATAGCGGAAGCGGTAATCAATACAACTTCTTAACAGGTTTTACATACAATATAGGAAATCTGCAAATCGCACCAAACTTCTTATGGCAAGAACCATTAGTAGATCCTATTCCATTAGGATCACCTGCGCCAGCTAGAGCTAGAAACATTCTCGCAGATCCTTTTGTTGTAAGAGCAAATAGAAGAACCACAGCAGGTGAAATTTTATTAACCTATGATCCTACTCCAGGTTCTTGGTTTTATGAGTGGGATAATGACCGAGCAGAAGATGCTCCATTTGCAGCTAGTTTAGGGTTTGTATATCGTCATCTTCCAACAACACAAGATGCTGCTATTGGATTCTTCGGAGATAGTCGTGAGCCTGTGGCTTTTGAATCTGCTCCTTCTGCACAAGATTTATGGGAATTTAATGGTAGAGTTGTTTCTAAATTCACGCCAGATTTCGGACTGATTGCAAACTTTTTTGGAGGAAATGGTCAGGCACGAGGAAGTGACGACAGAGTTATTTATAGATATGGTACGGATGTACGTGTGATCTATAATAAGCTTAAATTAATGACAGAAGTAAAAATAGATGATTGGGGGCCTTTTGATTTTCATCGAGATTTTAACCTTACTTTCCCACTACAATTTAAAGTAGATCTTTCTACGACCATAGGGAAGCAAGATTGGTTCATTTTACCAAATACCCGTATTGGTATTCGGTATACTTGGCGTTCTTTAGACAATTTCTCTCCGAGATATGAATTTCAAAGCCCAATTGACTTAGGATTCCCTAACGGAAGTGAGTGGGAAATCAGAACATACTTACATATTAACATTGGAAAATAAAAAATCATGAAAAAGATATTCACAAAAAGAACAATTAGCTATTTGATGTCTGCCCTATTTCTGGTGATTAATTATGGCTGTCAACCAGATGATGGGAATTTAGAAGAAGCAACATTTCCTACTATTGCAGACGTTTTCATAGACACATTTAGTGCTGGTTTACAATATGATGCATTTGGAGATTCTAGAGTAACTGCATTTGCTGTAGATACCGATGTTGTATTTCAGGGAAGCGCCGCTATGCGATTTGACATTCCAAATACCAACGACCCGCAAGGAGGCTACGCAGGAGGTATATTTTCTGTTGAAGGCGGTAGAAATTTAACAAGTTATAATGTATTAACTTTTTATGCCAGAGCATCCCGTGGAGAAACGATAAACGAAATAGGATTTGGTTTAACCTTTGGAGGAGAAGTGTATAGAACACAAGTTAATAATCTTCAAGTAGGCACCGAATGGCAAAAATACTTTATACCCATCCCTGATGCTGCTAAACTTACACAAGAAAGCGGAATGTTATGGTATGCAGAAGCTGCAGATAATGGCGAATCTTACCAACTATGGCTAGATGAAGTGAAATATGAAAACTTAAATACTGTTCTTCTAGAAAGTGCTACCATTCTTAATGGAGTAGATCAAGTAACCGCAGCCTCAGCAGGAAATACAATTACCATAGACGGAACTTCTGCTACCTACAATTTACCTACAGGAACGTTACAAACCGTTACAACAACCCCTGCCTTTTTTGACTATACATCATCAAACGAATCTGTTGCTACTGTAAATGAATTTGGTGTCGTATTAGTTCTAAGTAACGAAGGTTCAAGTATCATAAGTGCGACATTAGATGGTCAGGAAGCAGACGGTTCCATCACATTTATGGATGTAGACGCATCAGGAAATGTGGATGATTCAGATGCAACTGAAGTAGCACTACCGCTAGGCTTTGAATCAACAATACTTAATTACAACCCTATAGGCTTTGAAGGTGCCGTTCCATCCATAGGAGCAAACCCTGTAGTAGGAGGTTTAAACAATAGCTCTAATGTATTAAGGTCTTTAAAAAGTGAAGGATCTGTATTCTTTGCAGGTCAGTTTATTGACCTAGATGTCCCTGTTGATTTTTCTACAGATCAAATTGTAAGTGCACTCGTACTCTCACCAAATGCTGGAACTCCTGTGAGAATCGCATTTGAAAACAGTGGTGATCCTGGTACTCAAATTAGAGTAGACGTAAGTACTACAGTGAGTAATCAATGGGAAGAATTAATCTTTGATTTTAGCGGATTAATCAATACTGGTGTAGCTTATGATAGAATGGTTGTCATTTTTGATATTGATGAAGCAAACCCAACTGCTGGTGATGGTTCTGTCTATTATATAGATGATATTCAATTAACAGACGGTTCTGGCGGTGGCGGAAATATGGGTGGTGACAATTTATTGGAAAATGGTGACTTTGAACAAGGAATGACTGTATGGGAAGGAAATGGTTTTAATGTACAAACAGATGGTGGAAACAGCTTTAATTTTGTAGACGTAGCAACAGCAGGAAATCCTTTTGATGTCAACTTAAGCCAAAGAGGATTAGCAATTACCGAAGGTGATACATACACCCTTACCTTTGATGCTTCTACAGATGCTGCGACGGGTACCCGCACAATGCTCGCTGGAATAGGTCTTTTTGTAGCCCCTTTTACAAATGCCGTTTCAGAGATTAATATTACCGATACAACACAAACATTTACGGTGGAACTTACGGCTAATTTTAGCTCTTCAGACGGTCGTGTATTGTTTGATATGGGAGCAGATACTGGGGTTATCGTAATAGATAATGTTTCTCTAGTCGTATCAGATGGAGGAAACTCAGGTGGGGATTTCTTGTCAAATGGTGATTTTGAAGAAGGAATGACCGTATGGGAAGGAAATGGATTTAACGTACAAACAGATGGTGGAAACAGCTTTAATTTTGTAGATGTCGCTACCGCTGGAAATCCTTTTGACGTCAACTTAAGTCAAAGAGGATTAGCCATTACCGAAGGACAAAGCTTTACCTTAACCTTTGATGCTTCTACAGATGCAGCAACAGGAAGTCGTACTATGATTGTAGGGATAGGTCTCTTTGTCGCCCCCTTTACCAATCAAAGTATGGAAGTGACTTTGACAGATGCCACGCAAACCTTCAATGTAGAACTCATCGCAAACTTCAGCTCGACAGATGGTCGCGTGCTGTTTGATATGGGAGCAGACACAGGGGTTGTCGTTATTGACAATGTCACGTTAACATTAAACTAAAACATAAAATACATGAAGCCCTTGTAAGTGTTCCTTTTTACGCTTTCGCGAAAGCGTACTCAGAAATAATTGAACAGGGAGCTACATACTACTAATTATTGATAATTTTTTATCGAAACTAAAAAAAAAGAAAAATGAAAAATGTAATCTTAAAAAGTATCATCTGCGGCTGTCTTCTTTTTACGGCGTGGAGCTGTATTGATGATGAAGGCACTGATCTTGGTTTATCCAATCTTAATCTTGTATTTGAAGATAATTTTAATGGCGAAGCAGGGCAATCTATTAACACAGATGTTTGGAACTTTGACATAGGAACAGGTTCTAACGGCTGGGGAAATAATGAATTACAGTATTATACAGACCGCCCAGAAAATATTTCACTAGATGGAGAAGGAAATATGGTCATTACCGCTCGTAGAGAAAATTTTCAAGGATCGCCTTTTACCTCTGCGAGAATAAATACTAAAGATAAAATCGAACAAAAGTACGGTCGTTTTGAAGCACGGATCCAATTACCAGGAGGACGCGGCATTTGGCCAGCCTTTTGGATGTTAGGCAATAATATTGAAACCGAGGCAGACGAAGATCCTGCAACGGTACAATGGCCATTCTGTGGTGAAATAGATATTACAGAACTTAGAGGACAAGAACCTTCAAAAAGCATTGGTAGCATTCACGGTCCTGGATATTCTGCGGGTGGTGCCATATCTGGCGAATATGAACTTGAGGATGATCGCTTTGATGCAGGTTTTCATGTATTTGCGATTGAATGGACTCCAGATTTTATCGATTATTTTATTGATGGCGTTCGTTTTAATAGAATAAATAAAGAAGATGTTCCAGAAGGAGGAGATTGGGTTTTTGATGACCAGCCGTTCTTTTTATTATTAAATGTTGCTGTTGGAGGTGCTTTTGTAGGCTTTCCAGTAGACTCAACCCCATTGCCTCAACGTATGATCGTAGACTATGTACGTGTGTACGAAATAGGAGAATAAATCAAAAAACAAACAAAACAGGAATACTATCAATTCATCTGTATAGCATTAGAATAGTGACAATACATATAACAAGATAATTCGATGAGAATTATTTGAAAACTGTTTGCTGTTTTCTTGAGCCATTTTACAAGGCTACAAAATTCTATATAGTGACGTATTATCCCGTTAGATAATAAAAATAAATAGTGCCAATCAATAATAATCACCTCTAAAAATAAGAGGTGTTATTATGAAAAATAACAAATGACAAAACAATCCATTTATATAGGTAACAAACGAGCTTCTTTTAACCAACATGAAATTAAAGGAGAACTCATCACTTTTGATAACGAAGTATATTATAAGATTTCTAACAGTGATCAAATGAGACCTTTCTTTATGAGTCTTATTAGCAATTCAAATCATTGGATGTTTATCGCTAGTAATGGAGGACTCTCTGCAGGTAGGAAAGATTCCGATCATGCCTTATTTCCCTATTATACAGATGATAAAATCACTGAGAATTCTGAAAATACAGGGAGTAAAACCCTATTGAAAGTTCATAAAGAGGGAAAGGTGTTTTTATGGGAACCCTTCTCAGATAAATATGAAGGCATTTATGACATCACCCGAAATCTCTATAAAAGTAATCACGGGAATAAAGTCATTTTTGAAGAATACAATACCGATCTAGGACTTACCTATCGGTATCAATGGAATACAAGTGATCTATATGGTTTTGTTAAAAAATCTACGCTAGTCAATCATCTAGAAGATACTACTAAGGTAACCGTACTAGATGGGGTACAGAATATCATTCCATATAGTGTTGGCGAAGACATACAAAAGACAAGTAGTAATCTTGTAGATGCGTACAAGCGAAATGAACTTGTTCCTGATTCAGGCGTTGGTATTTTTGCACTTAGTGCGACCATTGTTGATAAGGCAGAACCCAGCGAGGCTTTAAAAAGTAACATCGTCTGGTCATTAGGTTTGGAAAATCCTAAATATCTAGTATCCTCCCTTCAGCTGGATACATTTAGACACGGAGAAGCCATCCGTCAGGAAACGGATGTAAAGGCTGAGCGAGGCGCTTATTTTGTGTATGAAGAAATGGAATTAGATCCTGATACAAAAAGAGAGTGGATGCTGATTGCCAATACAAATCAAACCATCAGTTCTATTATAGAAATTTCTGAAAAAATAAAGACAACTCCAGACTTTATGGCGTTGGTTCAAGAAGATATTGAACTAGGAACTACTCACCTTTTAGAACTTGCTGGCGCTTCTGACGCGATGCAATTGAGTGCTAACAAACTTAGAAATACACGCCATTTTTCAAATACCCTCTTTAATATTATGAGAGGAGGTATTTTTGATCAAAACTATCAAATTGAAAAATGGGATTTTGAAAACTATATAGCCAAAGCCAATACAACCGTTTTTGAAAAAGAAACAGCTACCATAAAAGCATTGCCTAGTGAATTTTCGCTCTTCCATTTAAAAGAAATAGCATCTCAAAGTGATGATGCCCATTTTAAAAGGTTGTGCTATGAATATATGCCACTTAAGTTTAGTAGAAGGCATGGAGATCCAAGCAGACCTTGGAATAAATTCTCAATCAATACTCGAAATGAAATTGATGGTTCTAAAGTATTAGATTATCAAGGTAACTGGAGAGATATCTTTCAAAACTGGGAAGCATTGGCACTCGCCTATCCTGAGTTTATTGAAAGTATGATTCATAAATTCTTAAATGCAACTACTTTTGATGGGTATAACCCATATCGTGTTACAAAAGATGGTTTTGATTGGGAAACGATTGAAGAGGACAATCCTTGGGCATACATAGGCTATTGGGGAGATCATCAAATCATCTACTTACAGAAGTTTTTAGAGATCATCGAAAATCACAACCCAGGGAAATTAGGAAGTTATTTTGATAAAGATCTTTTTGTTTATGCTAATGTTCCTTATAAAATAAAAAGTTATTCAGAAATACTTAAAAATCCAAAGGATACCATTGAGTTTGATTTTGATCTCGACGAAACAATACATTCGCGAAGAGCTTCTCTAGGAGTAGATGGTGCACTCTTGCAAAATGCAAAAGATGCGATCTACAATGTCAATTTTATTGAAAAAATTCTGGCAACCGTACTCGCCAAAGTATCCAATTTTATTCCTGAAGCGGGAATCTGGTTAAATACACAACGCCCAGAATGGAATGATGCCAACAATGCACTCGTAGGTAATGGAGTGTCTATGGTGACTTTATATTATCTAAGACGGTTCTTACATTTCTTTGGTGAGATTATTGCTAAAAGTGCTATCAAAGAAACCCATATTTCTGAGGAATTAGAAACATTTTACACACGTGTTACCCTTACCCTAAGTACCCACAAAAACCTCTTAAAAGGAACGATTTCGGATACAGATCGTAAAACGATTTTAGACGGTTTAGGAATTCCAGCAAGTGAGTACAGAACAAAAGTATATCAAAATGCGTTTTCAGGCAAAAAGAAACTGATTTCGTTACATAGCATTTCTCAATTTATAACAACGAGTCTCGCCTATATTGAACATACAATAGATGCCAATAAACGAGAAGACAATTTGTACCACGCATACAACCTCATGACCCTTACGGGTGAAAAAGAAGTGGCGATACGTCATCTGGAAGAAATGCTAGAAGGACAAGTAGCCGTATTAAGTTCTGGATATTTAAGTTCTAAAGAAAATCTTGACGTACTAGACGGTTTAAAAAATAGTGCCTTGTTTAGAGAAGATCAATACAGCTACCTCCTCTACCCTAATAAAGAATTAGCTAAATTTTTAGACAAGAATCAAATCCCTCAAAAAGCTGTTCAAGCATCAAAACTCCTACAGCAACTTCTTGAAAACGGTAATACTCAAATCATTCAAAAAGACATCAAAGGAAATTATCATTTTAATGGTGGTTTTAATAATGCAAAAATGCTCAATGAAGCACTTGATACGCTCAGTAATACTAGTTATCAAAAACTTGTAGAAAAAGAACGCAAGCATTTGCTAGATACGTACGAAGCGGTCTTTAATCACAAAGCATTTACCGGACGATCAGGCACCTTTTTTGGATATGAAGGGCTTGGCTCTATCTACTGGCACATGGTTTCTAAATTACTATTGGCTACACAGGAATGTTGCTTAAAAGCCATCAGAGAGCATGCAGATAAAGAGACTATTGGTCGTTTGTTAGAACATTATTATGAAATAAATGAAGGTATTGGAGTACATAAATCTCCAAAGCTTTATGGAGCCTTTCCGACAGATCCGTATTCACATACACCAGCAGGCAAAGGTGCCCAACAACCTGGTATGACTGGGCAAGTTAAAGAAGATATTTTAAGTCGTTTTGGAGAATTAGGCGTCTTTGTGAGTGAAGGCAAACTTCAGTTTAGCCCAGATATGCTTCGTAAATCAGAATTTTTAGACACCGCACAGCCATTTGATTATACAGATATTCATCTTGAAAAACAACGTATTAACATCCCAAAGAATTCTATAAGCTTTACCTATTGTCAAGTACCTGTTATCTACACTATTTCAGAAAAAACAGGAATAGAAGTACTTTTAAAAGACAGGAATACAAAGGCTTTTGAGCAATTAAGTTTAGATCAAGATACAAGTCATAAAGTATTCAACCGTACAGGAAATATCATTCAAATAAACGTAGCGATCACTGATGACTATCTAAAATAAAAGGTGTTTGTGCGTATACGCTTTCGCGAAAGCGTATAAAGACCTTATTAAAAAATATAAATAGTAAATAACAACGCAAGGCACATGAAAACAACAAAACACATCTTAGTCTTATTCCTTTTGACGATGTGTGTTTTATCTTGTAAAGACCCTATGAAAGCTCCCAAAACACCTACGCCACAAACAACACCTAAAAACGTGACAGCACAACAAATATTAGGAAATCCAGATTATTTAGCCATTTCTTATGGTGGATATCGCATGACCACTCGTGATAGTCAACCCTCTGTAGCAGCATTAAAAAATGATATGAAATTGCTTCACGCAATGAATATTCGATTTTTAAGAACCTACAATGTGCAACTAGCACATGCATCCAATGTCCTTAAAGCCATCCAAGAATTAAAGCAAGAAGATCCAAGCTTTGAGATGTATGTGATGCTAGGTGCTTGGATAGACTGTATAAATGCGTGGACAGGTCATACACCAAACCATAACGTAGAAAGTCCTCTTAACGTAGCAGAAATTGGTAGAGCCGTTGCGCTGGCACAACAATACCCAGACATTGTCAAAGTTATTGCCGTAGGTAATGAAGCAATGGTGAAATGGGCTACTGCCTATTACGTACAACCCGATGTTATTTTAAAATGGGTCAATCACCTACAAGAACTTAAAAACAAAGGAGAACTCTCTAAAGATCTATGGATTACCAGTTCTGATAATTTTGCCTCTTGGGGAGGTGGTGAAAAACAATACCACGTCAAAGCCCTTGAAGAACTTATTGAAGCGGTAGACTATCTTTCAGTTCACACCTACCCTATGCACGATACGCATTACAATCCTGCATTCTGGGGCGTATTTGGCAAAGAAAACGAAGGCACTAAAATAGAAAAAATAGATGCCGCGATGGAGCGTGCAAAAAGATACGCAATGACGCAAGTGGATAGTGTTGCAAATTATGTTAAAAGCTTAGGGATTGACAAACCTATTCATATTGGCGAAACAGGCTGGGCAAGTGCTTCTAATGAGCTGTATGGTGCCAACGGCTCCAAAGCGACAGATGAATATAAGGAAGCGCTATACTATAACCACATGCGTGATTGGACCAATAAAAATGGAATGTCCTGCTTTTACTTTGAAGCCTTTGACGAACCGTGGAAAGATGCTCACAATCCTGGGGGATCAGAAAATCATTTTGGCTTATTTACCGTGGACGGGAAAGCAAAATACGTACTTTGGGAACAAGTAGATCAACATACTTTTAAAGGCTTAACGCGTGGTGGAAATCCAACAACCAAGACATACAATGGAGATAAAAAAGCATTACTAGCAGATGTACTTGTGCCTCCAACAAAAGGAAAGGTCTTAATACATAAATAATCATGAAACTAATAAAATTTTTTAGTGGACTTATACTTGTGACAACAATAATGGCTTGCTCAAAAGATAACACGCTTCAGGTTAAAGTTTACGAAACTTCAGCCAAGGGAAATAATTTAACTTTAGTGAATACGGTTTCTCAAGCAGAAGCGACAGAACAAATTACACTATTTCCCGAAAAGGAATTACAAACCATTACAGGATTTGGAGGCGCTTTTACAGAGTCTTCTGCCTATTTACTCAATCAATTAAGTAAGAAGAATAGAGATACCATTATACAAGCGTATTTTAGTAAGGAAGGAGCCAATTATTCGCTTACCAGAACCCACATGAATTCTTGTGATTTTTCTCTATCACAATACTCGTATTCACCGGTGGTAGATGATATGGAATTGGAGCATTTTACCATCCAAGAAGATAAAGAGGATTTAATCCCAATGATTAAAGATGCCATGGTCGCTTCTGAAGATGGATTTAAATTATTTGCATCCCCTTGGACAGCATCCCCTTGGATGAAAGACAATAACGAATGGGTGGGTGGAAAACTGTTACCGAAATACTACGATACCTGGGCGTTATTTTTTTCAAAGTATGTAGATGCTTACAAAGCGGAAGGTATCGATATATGGGGATTTACCGTTGAAAATGAACCGCACGGAAATGGAAACAATTGGGAAAGTATGCACTTTACACCCGATGAAATGACCAATTTTGTACAAAATCACTTAGGCCCCAAACTAGAAGCAGACGGGCATGGAGATAAAATAATATTAGGCTACGACCAGAATAGAAAAGGCTTAAAAGAATGGGTAGACTCTATGTATGCCAACGAAGAAACTTCAAAATATTTTGACGGCACTGCGATACATTGGTATGAAAGCACCTTTGAAGTATTCCCAGAAGAATTACAATATGCCCACAACAAAGCACCTAACAAACTACTCATAGAAACCGAAGGCTGTGTAGACTCTGAAGTCCCTGCTTGGAAAGATGATCTATGGTATTGGAGTAAAGAAGCAACCGATTGGGGTTGGGATTGGGCTGCCGAAGAAGACAAATACTTACACCCAAAATATGCACCTGTTAATCGCTATGCCAGAGATATAATAGGTTGCCTGAATAATTGGGTAGATGGCTGGGTAGACTGGAATATGGTACTGGATAAACAAGGCGGTCCTAACTGGTTTAAAAACTGGTGTGCGGCTCCTATCATTGTAGATCCAGATGCAGACGAGGTCTATTTTACACCACTCTATTATACCATGGCGCATTTTAGTAAATACATCCGTCCAGGTGCAAAAGTAATTGAGCTAGAAAAACCAGAAGACAAAAAGTTTATGGTCACTGCGGCAAAGAATCCTGATGGGTCTATTGCTGTAGTTGTATTTAATGAAGAACCTGTAGCCCGCGATTTTAAACTGACACTTCGAGAAAAAACAATAAGCCTTCACATTGAAGGGCAAGCATTACAAACCATTATAATCCCGAATCTTTAACCTATAAAATCATCAGAATAAAATAGTATATAACAACATAATAGGTAGATCTCAATATAATTTAAATAAACAATAGATCGCTTTCGCGAAAGCGGACTCAACATGATTTGATTTATCCTTGACAACGATTAACTAACCAAAAACTAAAAAATATGTCCAGAATTACCCAAAAAGTCCCCTTCGGCCAGAAAGTCGCCTTCGGTGTCGGTATGCTTGCCAATCAAATGTTTCCTGCCGCATTAGGAATATTTATGGTAGTGCTGGTACAAGATTTAGGTTTTCCTGGTTGGATGTGGGGAGTCATTTACTTTTTCCCAAGAATTTTTGATTCTATTACAGACCCGATTATGGGGTTTATTTCTGACAACACAAAATCCAGATGGGGGCGACGTAGACAATATGTAATTATTGGTGCACTTATTATGGGAGGAGCGTTTATCGCTATGTGGCAACTATATAGAGTAGATGGTTTAGATTACAACTTCGTCTATTTTATGATCTGGTCTTTTATATTTTATTTAGGATTAACCATTTTTAGTGTTCCTTATGTAGCCATGGGCTACGAGATGAGTAATGATTTTCATGAGCGTACAAGTATCATGGGAACTGCTCAATGGATTGGGCAGTGGGCGTGGGTAATTGCTCCTTGGTTTTGGGTAATAATGTACGATCCAGAATGGTTTGAATCTGCCGATGTCGCTACCCGGTCTCTAGCCGTTTGGGTAGGAATCATTTTTGCTATTTGTGCCATGGTGCCAGGGATCTTCATAAAAGGAAAATCAACGTTAAATGAAGACTACTCCCCACTCAATTTAAAAAGTATAGGCAGTAGTCTTAAGGAAATATGGGATGGTTTTTTTACCGCTTTTAAGATCAAACCCTTTAGGAAACTTTGTATTGCGACTTTTTTAGTATTTAACGCATTTAATACCATTGCAGCTTTTTCATTTTTTATTATTGTCTATCATCTTTTTGATGGAGATGCAGGTGCCGCAGGAATCTGGCCTACACTTTTTGGCTGTTTGGGAGCATTAGGTACTACCTTTTTAGTGATTCCTATCGTTACAAGATTATCAAAAAAAGTAGGTAAAAAGAAAGCCTTTTTAATTTCACAGGGAATATCAGTAATAGGGTATATAATGCTTTGGTTTCTATTTGTCCCAGGAAAACCTTATTTATTCATATTTGCGTTACCTTTTTTCTCTTTTGGGATCGGAAGTTTATTTGTGCTCATGATGTCTATGACTGCCGATGTAATTGACTTAGATGAACTCAATACAGGGAAGAGAAGAGAAGGAACTTTTGGAGCTATATACTGGTGGATGGTAAAATTTGGTTTTGCCATTGCCGGAGGTTTAAGTGGTGTTATTATGAGTACCGTAGGATTTGACTCTGGTGCAGATGTACAACCTGAAGGTGCTGTTGACGGATTAAGAGCATCCTTCTCAGGACTTCCGATACTTGGAACACTCATCGCTATGTACGTGATGCGTGACTATGATGTAACCGAAGAAACCGCAAATAAAGTTCGTGAAGAACTAGATGCACGTTATGATGCACTTGATCAACTCACATCCTACTACCAAACAGGGAAACTAGCTTCCCTAATGGCAACTACTGCGGATACCCATTCCAAAAGCGATACGGACTTCAGTAATATGTCAACTTCTGAAATTACAGCCTTGTTTACAAAAACATTACATAACGGTGTACACGGCATGTGTTTCAGTCCGTATGCAGAAGGGCAAAATATTGGTGATCAATTATCTGTAAGTCAAATCAAACGACGTATGGATATCATTGCGCCACATACAAAATGGGTACGCTCTTTCTCATGCTCAGATGGAAATGAATTGATCCCTAAAGTCGCTTACGAAAAAGGATTAAAAACCATGGCAGGCGCTTGGATAGGTCGTGATAAAGCTAAAAACAATAAAGAAATTACAAGGCTTATAGACCTTGCTAAAAAAGGATATGTAGATATTGCAGTTATTGGAAATGAAGCCTTAATGAGAGGAGATGTAAGTGAACAAGAAATTATACAGTATATCCATACTTTCAAGAAAGCATTGCCAGACATTCCTGTAAGCTATGTTGATGCCTATTATAAATTTCATGAGCATCCAGAATTAATAGAAGCTTGTGATGTAATTTTAGTCAACTGCTATCCCTTCTGGGAAGGAGCTAGTATCGAAGAATCGTCTCGCTATCTAAGACAGATGTACGCAGTAACAAAAAGCATTTCTAACGGGAAGCCTGTAATGATTACAGAAACAGGGTGGCCTAATCAAGGAAAAAATACAAATAATGCTGTCCCTTCACCAGAAAATGCCATGAAATACTTTATAGATACCGCAAATTGGTCGCAACAGGATGAAGTTCCATTGTTCTATTTCTCTTCTTTTGATGAGTCTTGGAAAGTACATCAAGAAGGAGATGTAGGAGCACGTTGGGGACTATGGAATACAGAAGAAAAATTAAAATATAAATAATTATGTCATATAGAGGAGACCATAACTTTTTACTCGAAAACACAGATTATACAGAGCATAAAGGTGTTGATTTTAGTAAACACACAACCGAAGAATTAGAAAACCTTTGGCGTAAAACGTTAAAAGCTGGAATGCACGGACTCTGTTTTAGCATGTATGAAGATGGGCAAAAACCAGGAGATATCATTACAGAAGCACAAGTAGAGCGAAGAATAAACATTATTAAACCTTATACCAAATGGGTACGCTCTTTTTCTTGTATTGAAGGAAATGAGTGTGTCGCTCGTATTGCCCATAAACATGGACTTAAGACCATGGTAGGTGCATGGTTGAGTGATGATTTAGAAAAAAACGAAGAAGAAATTGAAGCCTTAATCGCATTAGCCAAAGAAGGCTGTGTTGATATAGCTGCTGTAGGAAATGAAGTACTTTACCGAAATGAATTGACAGAAGAGCAACTCTTGGATTATATCTATCTTGTAAAAGAAGCCTTGCCTGATATTCCTGTTGGATATGTAGATGCGTATTATGAATTTTCCCATCATCCCAAAATTACAGAAGCCTGCGATGTGATATTATCCAATTGTTACCCGTATTGGGAAGGATGTGATATTGATCATTCTTTAAATCACATGCAGCAAATGTTTGGACAAGCAAGTCATGCGGCACAAGGAAAAAGAGTCATCATCACTGAGACGGGTTGGCCTAGTCATGGCACCAACTTAAAAGGTGCTTTTCCTTCACGTGAAAATGCGATCAAATATTTTATCAATGCCCAAGCATGGTCTTCAACAGCTAACATAGAAATGTTCTATTTTTCATCCTTTGATGAAGCCTGGAAAGTGGGACCCGAAGGTGATGTAGGTGCCTATTGGGGACTTTGGGATAAAGATGAAAAATTGAAGTTTTAATAAGATACTTAAAAAAATAACATCCTCATTCGGTACTAACTGAATGAGGTTTTTTTAGTTTAAAATTCACTAGTGCCTGATTAAAATTTATACCAAATACACATTAAATTTTACGTCTTATGTTTTATTCGGAAACGACAATTTTAAAATCTATTCTTGCATTTCAAAATCCTTCACCCCTGCTTCTATCCGAATCATAAGATCGTTCTCTTCAGGAGGAATCGGACAATTATAGCCTGTAGTATAGGCACAATACGGATTGTAATTTTTATTAAAATCTATAATAAGCGTATTCCCAACAATAGCAGCTTGTTCCATATCAATATAACGTCCTCCGCCGTAGGATCCGTTGCCACTTGTATAATCGGTAAACGGTAAAAAGAGGCTTTGCCCATATTCGTGTTCTGGATGATCTCTGTAATACGTATTTTGATAGATAGGTAGTGTAAATACCTTCCCTTCTATTTCAAATTTGGCAATCCCATACATCACATATTCACGGGTACGTCCAGAAGACAATGCCATATCAAATGGAATCGCATCTGGTGTTTTGGTAAAGGTAGCGCTTACGCGAAATTTTAAATCGATGGGATAAAACTCTAATCCATGGAAGTCTTTTAACTGTTTGGCACTCAAAATAGACGTCGCTGGATTTTGATATACTTCAGAAAGAGAATCCTGATATTTTTGTGCCTGTTCAATCAACATTTGATCCTTGGAATTCAGGGAAGCGTGTGTTTGAGAAGTCGCTACTTTCGCGAAAGCGAAAATCACTAAAAAAATATAAAATTTCATTTTTCTTATTTTAAGAAGATACAAGTAACACAAATTTTACTTAGTTTTGAGATATCAAATAAACAAAAATGAAACGAGTCAATACATTTTGCACAAACCAGAAGTGGGTTTCCCACGGTCGGATGCTATGTATTGTCGCTATATAACTATCACAAGTAACAATAATAAAAAGTCTGACCTAGCGTCGGACTTTTTACTTTTGTAAAGCTGGCGCAGGATATATACACATTTTAAATCCTTGTATTATGAAACTCATACTGCGCAATTATATTAAAACCTTTGAAGGGCTCTCTAGAGAGATTTGGTGGCTTTCTTTGATCACACTGATCAATAGGACGGGGGCCATGGTGATTCCCTTTTTATCACTGTATTTAACTGAAGACTTACATTTTACCATGATCGATGCGAGTTGGGTTATGACTGCGTATGGGCTAGGATCGTTTACAGGTGCTTGGGCTGGAGGAAAATTATGTGATCGTATTGGGTACTATAAAGTTATTTTGTTAAGTCTCATCTTCACAGGGATTAACTTTTTATGGGTGATGCACGTACAGGAATTTTGGATGATGTGTTTCTCCTTTTTTATCCTGATTGCCGTAGCAGATATGGGACGCCCCGCTTTCTTTGTCGCATTAAGCGCCTATTCAAAACCTGAAAATAAGACAAGATCACTTACCTTAATTAGACTTGCGATTAATCTAGGATTTTCGGTAGGACCTGCTTTGGGAGGTTTGCTTATTGCTACGATGAGTTATGAAGCATTGTTTTATGTAGATGGTATCACGTGTATTCTCGCTGGGGTATTGATGACACAGGTATTAAACCCTCGTAAAGTCAAAGAACTAGATAAAGAAGTACGTGTAGAAAATCCGCTGCCACCTCAAAAGGATCTTCCCTACATATTATTCTTAATCGCGTTGTCCTTATTTGGTGTGATATTCATTCAGTATTTTTCTACTGTTCCACTGTTTTACAAACAAGTCCATCTTCTTAGTGAAGGTACTATTGGGTTGGTCCTAGCATTAAATGGTGCCTTGATTGTGATTCTAGAAATGCCACTGATCGCATGGATGGATCGTAAAAGTTGGTCTAACATCCAAAATACCATTGCAGGACTTCTACTTACAGGCGTAAGCTTTTTGCTACTCTTATGGGAATCTTGGGTGGGGATTGTTGTGGTAGGAATGACCGTGGCAACTATAGGAGAAATGATCTCCTTTCCTTTTAGTAATAAGTTTGCACTTAATCGCTCTAAAAAAGGGAGACAAGGAGCTTACATGGGCTTGTATAGTATGTCCTTTTCTGTAGCACATATATTTGGACATACCAGCGGGATGCAAATTACAGAGCATTTTGGCTTTAGGTCTACTTGGTATTTTCTTGCTTTCCTTAGCCTTATTGCATGGGGGTTGCTATACTTAGCACAACATTATATGAAAAAAGAACACGTATCTTTAGTACCAAAATTAGATGTATGAAAGACTTAATAGCACTCTTCATCCTATTCACTACGGTCTCTTGCGGAGATACTTCTCAAGACAAAGAGATAGCTAATAAGCAACAGACTGTTTCGTATGATCAAGAGAAGGAGTCCGCAGGAGTTTATACTGAGCAAAATCGAAGTAAGAAAGCAAAACCAGTACTCAAAGAAGGGCGCTATAATGTCGCCTTTCTGGTGATGGATGGCACCTATAACACAGAACTTACCGCCCCTTTTGATATTTTTCAACATACTCAGTACAGAGAAAACATCAAACAGATGAATGTGTTTCTAGTGGCAAATACGCTAAATCCTATCCGTACGTTTGAAGGGATGTACCTCCTACCCGACTTTGATTACACTGCTGCATCAGATTTACCAAATATTGATATTCTAGTCATTCCAAGTGCAGAGCATCATCTAGACACGGATCTTAATGATGAAGTGATGCTCAATTTTGTGAAAAATGTAGATCAAAATGCATTATACATGACTTCTCATTGTGATGGAGCTTTTGTGTTGGCTAAAGCTGGTCTTTTAGATGGGAAGGTGTCGACTACCTTTCCTAGTGATATAGACAAGATGCGGGAGACGTTTCCACAATTGGATATCCGTAAAGAGCTATTATTTGTACACGATGGAAAATACATTACCTCAGCGGGTGGTGCCAAAAGTTTTGAAGCTGCTTTGTATCTCGCAGAACATTTATATGGTGCTGAAATTGCACGCTCCCTTGCAGGAGGATTAGTCATTGATTGGAAACTTGAGGAAGTACCTCATTTGGTTTTAGAATAAGTACGCTTTCGCGAAACTGCCGCCAGCAAGCAAAAATAAACTTGTCTAACTTGTTTGTATATCATCAATCGCACCCAACATACGGTTGTGCAAACTCCATAGGGTTCTTTGCCCAAGTCAATGTGATTTTATCTCTAGAAATTGTTGGATTTTCAGGAACTGCCGCTGTGTAGGGATCGCCTATACAAAAGCCCACCGAATCAAACTCTAATTTTCCGCTTTTCATTACCGTAATCGTACTATATCCAAAGAAAGGAGCGGCTCCTTCGCTTCCGCCATTCCCCGCTACAATTTGGTACGTTCCCCCACCTAAATTATCATTGATGGGTTGCCAGCGTTGGTAATCATGTACATGGGCAGAGAGTAATGCTGCCACATGATTTTCTTGAAATACAGGCCACAATTCGGGTCCTTGTGGTAACCCATGGTGTCCTGTTTCTGTTTTTCCATCTACGTAATAGGGACGATGCGCCAATACAAAAATATGTTCGACGCTTGCATCTGCTTTATAGGCTTTTACTTGATCTGTTACCCATTGTGCAGGAACCTGTCCTTCTAAGCCTAATCCGTGAGGATTATCTGGGCTATCTGGATTATACGTATCTGAGTTCATTACGATAAATCCTACGTTATGACGTTTAAAAGCAAATGTAAGTCGGTTATCCATCGTATCAGAACTCGGTGCCGTGACGCGTCCAGAAGGCATATACGGTTTCATGTAATTCAGCCAAATGTCGGTACTTCCTTTAAGTGGAAACTCCTTCCATTTTCCATTTTTATGATGCTTTGTTTTTACTTTTTTAGCATATAACATCTCATGATTCCCAGGTACTGCAACAAGTTCGATCCCAGAAGAACTAAACGCATCACTTTTATACAAAGATTCCCATGCTTTAAGCTGACTATCAAGATTGGGTAATGTTGTTTCTGCTAATACCAGATCTCCTAAAAAGAAAAACAATTCTGGCTGATCTTGGGTTACCGTCAATTCTTTAAAAATACGTTGTAGCGCATACTTATTAGCCGTAGATGGAATGGAGTCTACCGCATCACCACTATTCACACGATTACATCCCATAAATGAGAAGCTAAAAATAGGTGTGTCTTCTGCTATATTTTCTTCAGAAATGACTTCTGTCGCTACGTCTGTAGCGGTATTAGCATCAGTGTTTGATTTACAACTATGAAATACAATTGAAAGTATACAGACACTTAGTACATGACGAATTTTCATATTTGATGGTTTTACAGCTATATATTTTGCGTTCATATTGCTTATGAGAAGGTACTAAAATATAGAAATTCAAAATGATATCTATAGGTATAATTACGCATATACAAATTGTATAAATCGCTAGATATAGAATAAGTAGGCTTGTTAATAAAAGATATGAACCATAGATCCTACCAAAAAAAGGCGGGATTCCTTCAACTAGCCGTTTTGAATGCGCCTTTCAGGCTTTGATAAACGACGTTCAGATCCCGCTAAAAAGCGGGATTAGTTCAACTAGCCGTTTTAAATTCGTTGCTTCGCAACTTTTTAAAACAGCGTTTCACTAATAGAATTTTGATTTGCCTAGATAGGCTTTAATAATGGCGTTCCACTCTTCGCCTATTCGTAAGGCAGTAGTACCATCTATATTATAGAGAAATTCATAATCTGTAAATCCGCTTTTGAGTAATTCTTCTAAGTAAAACAAGGATGCATTTGCATCCCCTTCTTTAGCACTTAGTGAGATGGCATTGATAAAAGCTTGCTGATTGTTAGGATCTACCAGCGTTCGCAACACATTCATAAAAAGTAATTTCTCTATTTTAGGATTTTGTTTTAAAATCTCTTGGTATTGATCTTCTACCAATGTTTTTACAAATCCCTTTAAACGAATCGATGCTTTGCGTTCTTGATCGTTAGAAGCGGTACTGTCAATTTTTTGGTCAAGATCATTCATTTGAAAACTCCACCATCCCAAATTATCAAAATAAGAGTTTTTAGCATCTTCAGTAAGATAATATTGAAAATCTTCTGCCAATAAAATTTCTGCATATTTTACAGATGTCTGTCTCGTACGTTTTGCTTTAAAAGCAGCATTACTTCGGATGGTTCTTAATAAATCCTTTTGTGAATCTATATCTACCAGCCCTTTGTATTGCTTCCTTAAATCCTGTACAAAACTAAAAGCAGCTAAATGTTTTTGCTGTCTGTATAATAATTCGCCAAAAGCAAGATCGCTTCCATAATATGTTTGCACTACGTCTTCAGGTGTGTTTTTTGTGAGTAAGATATCGACCATCGCTGCCGACAGAAATCCAGCTTCAGGCCAATCGGCACCACCATTGTACTCATAATATCCTGAAAAACTATTGCTGGACCGGAGTATATTTTGATACCCTCTTAGCTTATAATAATTAGGATTTTCATCACCAGATATTAATGTAAGTTTAATTCCTGAATCTTTTTTAAAGATGGTATTATCTAGAAAAATATCATTGACGGCAATCACTCCTTTAATTTTCTGAGTGGTATACGCTCCTGCACTCGCCACCAATGCACCATCTCCTCTCCCAGCAAGAATAATTTGTGTCGCATCTATCGCATAGCGTTGATACACCGTATTGATCAATTTTTCTGTTCTTTTGAGTCCCGCTTTTAAAGAATCTTTAATCGCAAAATTAGCGCCTACAATAATACTATTAGTTAGTTCTGCTCCTATCGTAAACTGTTGCACTGCCTTATCACCTTCATTTGTTTCGTCAAAAATAAATACCACAGGATGACTTCGGTTTTCATCATAGTTTCTGGGAAGGTATAATGCGTATGTATCCTTTTGATCGTCACCTAAAGCGACAGAAGAAACAATAGTTCCTGGAACAATCTCTTGTCCTAAAACAGGTATCGTGATGAAGAGAAAAAAGAGTAGAAAACGCATAAGCAATTTTAAATTTTCAACAATCAATATCAAATATCGTGCAAGAAATAGTTATATAAAAAAATAAATGAACTTATATTCAGAGCAATCCTGTTATTTTTTAATTATTTTTAGTCAACTAAAACTTTTGTGTATGAAACGCTCATTACTCGTTATTATTCTTCTTTTATCCGCTTTCGCGAAAGCGCAAGACTACTACTTTGCAAAATATACTCCCTTCCAGCAAAATATTCCGACACCAGAACAGTATCTGGGCTATGGTATTGGAGACCAACATACCCGTCATGATCAGATTGTTTCCTATCTAGAAAAACTCGCTGAAGTATCTGACCGAGCGACCATTATAGAATACGGTCGTACGCATGAAGGCAGAAAACTGGTGATGTTTACGGTCACCACACCAGAGAATCATACCAATCTAGCCAGTATCAAGCAACAACACCTTGCCTTTACCAATACCTCACAAAAAGTCAGCAACTATGACCAAGTTCCTATTTTTATACAATTGGGCTATAATGTACACGGGAATGAGCCTTCTAGTTCTGAAGCTGCTTTATTAACCGCCTATACCCTAGTTGCTTCTGAGCATCCAGAAGTAGTAAACTATAGAAAAAATGCTATTATTTTTATAGACCCCACCATAAACCCTGATGGTCGTGATCGCCACACCCAATGGGCAAATAGTTTTAAGGGATCACCTCTTGTATCTGATAATATCGATGCAGAGCATACCGAAATGTGGCCACGCGGACGTACCAATCATTATTGGTTTGACTTAAATCGTGACTGGTTACTCGGTATCAACCCTGAAAGTAGAGGTAAATTAAACTGGTATCATGAGTGGTATCCAAATGTGGTGACTGATTTTCATGAAATGGGAACCAACAGTACGCACTTCTTTGAACCGATGGTACCCATAGGAAGCCTTGATCCGATTATGCCTAAAGAAAATTATGAGGATCTCAACGATTTGTTTGCTCCTTATTTTTCGGATGCGTTGGATCAGATTGGTTCTTTCTATTTTACCAAAGAAGCCTTTGACGGTACCTATCCTGGCTATGGAAGTTCGTATCCAGATTTGCAAGGCGCCTTAGCGCTCCTTTTTGAGCAAGCTAGTAGTAGAGGGCATTTACAAGATACCGATTTTGGAACCATCTCTTTTCCGTTTACCATTCGGAATCAGTATACCTCTGGTTTTGCCACTGTAAAAGCAGCAGTTGAAAATAAAGCGCAGTTACGTAAATACCAGCAGGATTTCTTTGTTTCCGCTTTCGCGAAAGCAAAAACAGATCAAGCAACCGCCTACGAATTTGGAGACCCTAAAGATCGTAATCGTACCAAAGCCTTTATAGACAAACTGCTTTTACACCGTATCAAAACGTATAAAAAAGGAGATGGTACGTACGTCGTACCTGTTGCACAACCACAAAAACGGATGGTCCAATCGTTCTTTGAAACCTATAGTAAATACCGAGATAGTGTCTATTATGACGCGAGTGCTTGGAGTGTCGCTAACTTTTATAATATGCGTTCTAAAGCGCTAAGCAGTGCGCCAAGTTTACAAAATGAAATCACTAGCACCGATAATCTTGCGACAGTCACACCTGTTTCTAAAACGGGATATGCGTATTTAATTAATTATGATGATTATAACGCTCCTGCCTTGTTAAATCATTTACAACAAAAAGGCATTGTTGTTTCTACAGCATTTAAGCCGTTTACTGCCAAAACACAAAGCGGTACTATCGATTTTAATTATGGGACACTGATGGTACCTGTAAGCAGACAATCACTAGATGCTGATGAAGTATTTACCATTATTTCGGAAGCACAACAACGTTTTCAAGTGCCTATCTATGCGACCAATACTGGTTTTAGCGTCAAAGGAATTGATTTAGGAAGTCGCAACTTTGCGAAGGTAGACACGCCGAAAGCAATGATGCTTATTGGTAATGGTACAAGTTCAACAGAAGCTGGAGAGGTTTGGCATTTACTAGACACACGTGTCCACATGCCGATCACAAAAGTACTTATGGATAATTTCAGAGCTGTTAATTTAACTGACTATAACACCTTAGTGATGGTTTCTGGGAATTATAATAATCTCTCAGAAAACGAGGTAAAAAATATCAAAGATTGGGTGTCACAAGGAAATACGCTTATTACCATTGGACGTGCTGTTTCATGGGCAATCAATAAAAAGGTGGCTACTGGAAAACTCACTGAAAAGAAAAAAGATACCACCAAAGTGACCGAACGTAAAAACTATGTAGATGAAGATCCTAATCGTGGGAAACAACGTCTGGGAGGTGCTATTTTTGAAGTCGACTTAGATGTAACACATCCATTAGGATTTGGTTATACAGCTCGTGAGCTTCCTGTTTATAAAAATAATAATGTATGGTTAGCTCCTAGTGAAGATGAATACAATACTGTAGCCAAGTATACTAAAGAGCCACATATTGATGGATTTATCTCAGATGAGAACTTAGAGGATAATTTAAAGCCTTCAGCATCGCTGGTGGTGAGTCCGCAAGGTCAAGGTCGCGTGATTCTCTTTGCCGATAACCCCAACTTTAGAGGTAGTTGGTATGGTACGAATAAACTATTTTTAAATGCGTTGTTCTTTGGGAGTTTGATTAACTAATATCTCGTATATGCCAACGTGGATGTTGGTGGTTGTTATTTGTTTTTTGTAAAATGCGAAGCACAAAAAAGAAATAACTTTCCGTTACTCAGCCTTCTATAAGTTATTTTTAAATGCGTTGTTCTTTGGGAGTTTGATTAACTAATATCTTATATATACCAACGTGGATGTTGGTGGTTATGTTTAATACGCTTTCGCGAAAGCAAAATATTCCTATTCCCCGTCCTTAAAGGGTGGGAATATTAGCTCAGAAATCACTTTAAAATTTTTGGTGTATTGATGAAAATGAATATCACAAATCTAAAATAAATTAATGAATGAAAATTTAATAGCAACATTAATCCTCTTGGTATACTTTTCACCCGTTTTTTATCAATTAAGAATCGTTATTAAGGAAAGTAAAAAAGGAAACCGCATACCATTAAGAAAGTTTTTAAAATTTTTGAAATACAGTTTTTTAATTCTAATTCCAATACTTATTGGTTTTACAATTTTAAGTCACACAAATTTCTTGAATTACGAAAGACCCTTGACTTTTGATAAATATGATCAAATTACCTTTGAAAATTTTAGAGGATTGGAGTTTTTTAAAAAATCATTATATGGCAATGAAAGATTTGCTTACGTAGTAACATCTATTGAAAGTGATATTAATGATGACTCTGTAATCATTCAATCTTTATTCTATCCTTCACGTTCATTTGTTTATAAAAAAAATATGAATAGTAAAGAGCTTTTAAATCACGAAAAATACCACATAAAAATTACAGAACTGTTCACTCGAAAGGCGAAAGAGAAAATATCAAATCTTAATCAATTTGAAAAAGAGGAAATTGAAAAGATAATTAAAGAAATAAAAAAAGACGAAAGGAAGTTTCAAAAAGAATATGATTATGACACTTTCCACAGCTATGTTTTAAGCGAACAAAAAAGATACGAGAAAGAAGTTGATAGTTTACTAAATTTACTGACTGAATATAAAAAACCAAAAATTCAATTTTAATGACAAGAATTAAAATTATCCTATTTGCCGCACTATGTATTACACTTACAAGTTGTAAAACTGAAGAACATGAATTTCCACTCGATAAAAGATATTGGGATGTAAATGATTACGACAATGTAATCCTTGAATTAAATTATGGGTATGAAAGTGATGAAAAACTTCCAACTTTTAATAATCCAGAAACTCGGATTATTGTAGAAAAACTTACTGACCAACAAAATTTTAAAATTGTACTTGATGACAACGAATTAGGTTTAAAACATAGAAATGATGTTGCTGAAAAATTCTTTAAAGAATGGAGAGATATGAATAATATCTATGATGCTATTGACAGAAAAGACCAATATCTATATGATAAAGAGATGCTTGCCGTTTGGCATTTTGGATTAGAACTTCAACGTAGCTATTTTAAGCTAGGTAATGATCAAATAAAAGAAAGTGCTGACGATCCAAACACTGCGGGAGTGAAAAACAGTATCAACTCAAATGTGGGTACTCTAATTAAAAATTACTTAATTTATTTAGATGAGATTAATAATGAAAATGCTTTCTCAGAAGATGGAAAAATAGCATTTGCTAAAGGAATTGACATCTATTTTTCAAAATTGATAGAACTCTACCCAGATGCAAACTATAATGGAATGAAAAATAAAGCAGAATTGATGCTTAAAAAAAGTGAATCAGATAAAATAAAGACTTCACTAAATAAATTAATTGAACTAATTAAATCAAAAGAAACTAAAAACACATAAAGGTCTAACACCCTATAAAACTCATTACTAATGTAAACCTCCTTATAAAAACCTCTTCAGATTTTATTGGCTATTTTTAGTTACTAAATTAGTTAGTTGAACAACTTAATCAATCATTCATAAACATCTTGAAAATAATTATAAAAAGAATACTCTTAATATCCCTTATTTTGATTTCAAATCTGACATTTTCCCAAGAGGACTACCTAGAAAAAGGAAAATATATCTGGCAGCATTTTGTTCCCAAATCTGGGCAAGCTGAATTTGTACAAGGAGAATTATTAAGAGCTATCGAAAAACTTAGAGACGAAGCCCTTCGAAATGGTAATGGGAATTTTAATGAGAAATGTCATGAAATTCTAATTCAATATTTAAGAGAGAAATTGACTGATAAAGAAATTTTTGATAACAAAACAATTCAACAAATAAAAAAAGATTTAAAGAGATTGAATATTGAAAATCAACCTTATACGGATGATGATATTTATGACCGGATTAGTAACCGAATTGTTGATTGGTATTTATATTATGGAGAACAAATTAAACATAAAAAGAATTCTAAATTATATTGTTAATCAAGATCACAGCAAATCCTATATAAGATTATTCTGCACAATCAGTACATTCAAAAAAATAATTAGAGTTAAATAAATTCTATATAACTACAACAGATTCAAATCCTAAATCATTCAAAATCAGTAGACTGCATAAGTTAAAATCTAAACATTAATACATGGAAATTAAGTATTGCTGGAGGTGCAAAATGGAAGTTCCAATGTTGAATAATGAAGAATATGCAATCGCTTCTAAACTTTATTCCAAAGGATTAAAAGTTTTAAAGAAAAATAGACAAGAACATTTCAAAGAGGTATTAGATTATTACAATGACTTGACTGGATTTGGAGAAACGCAACCCAATGCTATTATGCACCATGCTCTTGAATATATTGGACCAGATTGTGAATGTTGTGGAAAACCATACAGAACACCAAAAGCTATATTATGTGTAGCTTGTGGAAATAAAAGAATCACCGCTAAATAAAGCTTTCGCGAAAAAAGCTATATTATGTGTAGCTTGTGGAAATAAAAGAATCACCGCTAAATAAAGCTTTCGCGAAAGCGGAATAAAGCTATTTGAGATTTGAAAAATATAAAATTTGATCCTATCTTCATTTGAAAATTATTTATACATTTTAAAATCTGCATGAAATACAAAACCCTACAGATTTTCCTTTGTTCTATTTTCTTTTATTAATTTAGTTCTAACATAACTACACTAGACAACTACAACAAATTAAACACCAACCTACTTTAGCTCATTTTACAAACTTTGGATCCATATAAAAGCATATTAAATAACATCAGTAAATATGTTACTCTTGAAAAAGAAGAGACAGAAAAACTCATTGCAATCATCCGAGCCACCAAGATCAAAAAACGTCAGTTTATTGACCAACCAGGGTATGTATGTCAATACAGAAATTATGTAGTTAAAGGAGCTTTTCGCTCCTATTTTATAGATGCCGAAGGAAAAGAGCATACTGTACAAATCGCTATTGAAGATTGGTTTGTAAGTGATTTTTACAGTTATATTACACAAACCCCTGCTACCCTATTTGTAGAGGCTTTAGAAGATGCTACCATCTTCCAGATGACATACAACGATATTGAAGGACTTTGTAAAGAAATTCACGGCTTAAGTGAATATTTCAGGATTTCTACAGAAAGAGCATTTGCTTTTTCAAGAAAAAGAGCCTTGTCTAATTTGAGTATGACCGCCGAAGAACGGTATTTGGAAATCCTAGAACGGTATCCAAATATAGTCAAGCGTGTGCCACAAAAAGTAATCGCTTCCTATTTGGGAATGACCCCTGAGTTTATGTCTAAAATCAGAAAGAACCTTACTTCAAAAACTTAATCTAGTTCAATAGTATTTCATAATCTAGTTCATTTTTAAAGTTGGCGTATCGCCACAACTTTGTCACGTCAATTTTGACCATATCTAAAACAAAGGAACATGAACACAAAAACAAATTCTTATCAAGATGGTTTAAAGGAACTACGCAAAAACTTAGGCACCATGTTGCCAGAAGATGCATTAGCTGTTTTTGACAGTGATGCAGAAAGTCTACAAGCAAATCATCCATCAATTTTAAAATTACAGATTGGCGACAAAGCACCTGACTTTTCGCTTTCAAATGCGATTGGTAAAACCATCAGACTTTCTGATCTTCTAAAAAAAGGAAAGGTTATCCTTACCTTTTATAGAGGTTCTTGGTGTCCTTATTGTAATTTACAACTAGCACATTATCAAAGCGCTTTAAGTGAAATTCACAGTTTGGGAGCGCAATTGATCGCTATTTCGCCGCAAACTCCAGACGAATCTTTGAACATCAAAGAAAAGAACGAACTCAGTTTTGAAGTCTTAAGCGATAACGGAAATATCGTTGCTCAAAAATACACCACCGTATTTAAAAATGCAGATGCAGCTGTAAATACAATGACAGCATTGGGCTTTGATTTTGACGCGCATTATTCAGACGATGCAAGAGAATTGCCTATTCCTGCTATTTTTATTATTGAAAAAGATGGTCGTGTCGCTTTCGCGAAAGCGGAAGGTGGAGATTATAGAAACCGAGTAGATGTTTCCGAAATCATAAACGTTTTAAAAAAATAGGACATGAAAAATAAAATTTGGTTCATCACAGGTATATCAAGCGGATTAGGCAAAGCACTCGCCGAATCTGTTATCGAAAAAGGGGATGTTGTCATCGGTACGTTCAGGCAAGAATCTCAAGTCACAACATTCAATAAAAGGAATATTCAAAATGCAAAAGCCGTCGTATTGGATATTACGAATGAAAAAAATATTGAACATACGGTTGAGCAAATCATCTCTGAATACGGAAAAATAGATGTTTTGGTCAATAACGCAGGAATGGGTTTTGTAGGTGCTATCGAAGAAACGTCTTTGGAAGAAGTCAGAAGCATTTTCGAGCCTAACTTTTTTGGAACGTTAAAATTAACGCAGACCGTCTTACCGTTTATGCGTAAAGAAAAGAGCGGACATATCGTTCAAATTTCATCGCACGGTGGTATCAAAGCCTTTGCTGGTTTCGGCATCTATAATGCGAGTAAGTTTGCTTTAGAAGGCTTTAGCGAGGCAATGGCACAAGAAGTAGCGCCACTAGGCATAAACGTTTCTATCGTTGAACCAGGACCCTTCCGAACAAAATTTGCAGGAAACGGTCTCGGACTTGCCAAAAACGTAATAGGCGACTATTCACAAACCGCAGGTACATTCAGAACAAAATTAAAAGGTGTTGACGGAAAACAAGAAGGCGATCCAATCAAAGCAGCAAAAGCGATTATTGACTTGGTCTACGCTGAAAATCCAACGCTACGATTGCCACTAGGTAAGACCGCGCTCATCACTATTGGAATGAAACTAGAAAGCGTAAAATCAGATTTAGAAACACATAGAAAGACAGCAGAAGATGCTGTGTATTGATTGAATCTTGTTATGAGAAAATGATAATTAAGAAGCCTCTTTTATAGAGGCTTTTTTATATTCTCTCTCAGAGAGATCATAACTTAAAAGAGTTTTATTATAAAGCTAAAGAAGTAATAAAAGTTGTTCTCAACTAATCAGACAACTATTTGATAAAAATAAACGTCTATTCATTTAGTAACTCTATAATCAAGTCTAGATGAAAAATACGGTAAAAATTATTCTCATTGTTTTCATATCATTTACCATTTACTTTGTGCTTGATGGTTTATACTTCAAAGACCTGAGAACGTGGTTTTATGAATTGACCAACCAATTGGGAACCAGTCATATCATAACATATATGATTTCTGGGATCCCTCTTCTTTTGGGAACTTTTTTGATTCATCGTAGAGCGTCTTTTTTTAAATCTTGGGGGCTTAACAAAGCTATTCTAAAAGGCTTTATGTTTGCCTTGATCTGTACGATACCATTATATATTGGTTTTAGCTTCGTATTCGATTTTAATCCAAAAATCTCAATAGATACCGTTTTAATTTCTATAGTAGCTGCTGGGTTCTTTGAAGAAGTTTTTTTTAGAAGCTTTTTATTCGGAGAACTATTTAAAAATACGAAATTGGGTTTTATTCCTTCTGTATTCTTTGGCGCACTTTATTTTGGAATATTACATCTATATCAAAGTACTGAATTAGGGGAATCTATAGGTATTTTCTTGATTACTTTTTTAGGAGGTATTTTATTTGCGTGGACGTATGCTGAATGGAGCTATAATATATGGGTTCCTATTTTCTTGCACATGCTGATGAACTTATCTTGGGAACTTTTTTCTGTTAGTGATAATGCGCTCGGAGGAATCTATTCTAACGTATTTAGGCTAGTAAGTATAGGTTTAGTGATTATATTAACGGTTCTATACAAAAAGAAAAAAGGGATAAAACTCGAAGTTAATAAAAAGACACTTTGGATAAAAAAACGCACTACACCAACAATAACCATTGTATAAGGTATCATTCCAGATTTCTTAACCGAACGTAACAGAATAGACATCCCAAAATTCCGAACAGTAAACTACGTCGGGGCAGACTCACGAGACATTTTAAAAAATAATACCTAGGAATACAGGAATCTACATCTGTCTCTTTTACAGTATCACTTTTCACATTCAAATCAATTACTTAAAGCTATTATTTAATATTAAGCATCAGGCAACTATTGTAACTTTCTGTGCGTCTATAGATATGGATACTAACTTCACAATCATGACCTCATCAAAGGAAAATTCAAAAAAAACTAAAATACTCATCTGTATTGGTTGTGTATTTCTAATTTTTATGGCATTTTTTCACGGAAGTGGCATCTTCTATATTACAGATTTGATTCAACAATCCAACACAGAATCTTTTCTTAAAGAAATTATCCCAGTACTATTTGCTCATCCCTCTATACATCTCTTAGGGCTTGCAGTCCTTTGGATAGTCACATTATATATGGGGAGAGATGCTATAAAAACTATGTTTACATTTGCTGTCCTAGTATGCATAGATGCTTTGATAGCGTTTTATTTGGGTGCTATCATACCTGGGATTTTATTGTTAGTACCTGCTACTAGTTTTGTTTTCGGAGGAATCCAAAAGAAAGTTCAATAAAGAATTCATACTTTCAAAAACCTGAAATAAATTGAATAGTAATTTTAGGAAACTCAAGAAAATCTCAAAGCTTGCTATATCATTTGTATTCCTTTAGAAAAGGAAATAAATTACTGGTTTGTTTACATACTTAAAAATCCTATTTTCTATTTTGGTTAACTTTCTTTTACTAAATTAGCCAACTATCACAACCGAAACTAATACGAGTATGTTATTTTGTTTGAACACTAGACAAATAGTTATACTATTAAAACAAGCCATTTGATTATTACTTTCATTATCATATCGTATATTTTTTCTTTAGTATGCTTTCTTCCTGCTTTTAGAGTAACACATTGGTCTTTTCGAGGATTTGATTTTATTCGGTTACAGCTTCTATTTTTACAGATAGTTCTTTTTATAATAGGACTCTTTTTGTATGAAGAAAAAAATATCCCGTTGCTAATATCTCAAATAGTATTAGTGATCGCTATCCTATATCAAGCATCTATTATAGTGCCCTATTTGCCTCTTAAATTTTATAAAAAGCAAGAAGAAAATAAACATACAATGACAATCATCAGTGTCAATGTTTTGCAAAAAAATGAAGAGTATCCCAAACTAATCAAATTAATAAAAGATATTCAACCCGACATCGTATTAACGATGGAAACAAATAAAACTTGGGAAAAGGAGCTAGAAAAAATTGAAACAGATTACCCATTCACTCATAAAATTCCACAAGATAACCGATATGGGATGCACTTTTATACCAAATTAAAAGTGAATGATCTGAAAGAACATTATTTTATATCCGATCAAACGCCTGCCATTGAAGTTCATTTGGAAGACAAAAACAACTCTAATTTTGTCTTATTTGGAATTCATCCTCCCCCACCAAGTCCTACCGAAAAACCGACTTCAAGACAAAAAGATGGCGAGTTGATGAAAGCGGCAAAGTTAATTAGAGAGTTTGAGGTTCCCTGTATCACAACCGGAGATTTTAATAATGTCTGCTGGTCAAGAAGCGCAAAGCTATTTGCCAAAGTTTCTGGGATGAAGGATGCGCGATTAAAAAATGGAATTCACGGATCTTTCCCTACTGGACCTGCTATTTTTAGAATCCCCATTGACCTTATATTTAGTTCAAAAGGAATAGAAGTTAATAAGATCAAAACACTCCCAGATATAGGATCTGATCATCTACCTATTTTCTCAAAATTTACTGTCACAAGTTCAAATTCAAATGAGGCTGAAAACTTAGATTCAGATTTGGAGGACAAAGCAGATACTATGATCAAGGAAGGAGACGAAGCGGTTCAAGAAGAGGAATAGACATATTGTTTTCTTACACCTATACTATCATCTATATAAAGGAATCGTTGTACTTTTTTGACATATTTTTTACAATTGATATTGCTAGAATACCATATTTCTCAGTACGTTTGAAAAAATATACACTTATAAAAACGATACTATGATAAACAAAAAACTACGTAAAAGATGGTATCAGAATCTTACAATTACATCTATCCTACTTCTTTTTTTTATATGTATAACCTCCTGTAATAGTCAAGATCATAAAACACTAAAAAAAGTAACGACCACAACTCAAGACACTATAACCAAACAACCCGTCGTTACCGTTCAAGAGTTTCAGTATCCCCTTACCATGCTTACATCGCCACGAATCAGTGATTTTGTACGAAGAATTTTTCAAGATAAAAAGGGACATTTCTGGTTCGGAACAAATGGGGATGGCGTTGCTCGTTACAATGGAGAATTTCTAGAATATTTTACCATCAAAGATGGCTTTGGCGGTGCTGCGGTACGAAGCATTCTAGAAGATAAAAAAGGAAATGTCTGGTTTGGTACCTCAGGAGGTATCACCAAATATGACGGAACCGTATTTACCAATTATACAGAAAAAGATGGTTTAACGCATCGGGATGTTTGGAGTATGATGATAGATGATCAAGGAATTCTATGGATCGCCACACTACAAGGTGTTAATCAATTTGATGGAACGACATTTACCTATTTTCCACTTCCAGAATCCAAGCCTGATCCTAGAAGAGGTGTGAGCAGTTCAAAAATTATACATAGTCTGATGCAAGACAGTAAAGGTAAGATATGGTTTGGGGCTAATGACGGTGCATATAGCTATGACGGTATCTCACTCACTCATCTTTCTGAAAAAGATGGGCTTGCAGATAACACAGTTAATGATATTTTGGAAGATTCAAAAGGCAATATCTGGTTTGCTACCCATTACCAAGGTGTAAGCAAATATGACGGTACCACATTTACTAATTTCACAAAAGAGGGTGTCATACTAGGCGATGAAGTCTGGAGTCTTTATGAAGACACCAACGGACATATCTGGTTTCCTGCTGAGAATTATGGGCTATACCGCTATGATGGTGACATATTTAATAACTATCGACAAGCACAAGGACTTGATACAAATGCCATACAATGCGTTTTTCAAGATCAAGATGGGAACATTTGGGCAGGTGGCTGGAAAGGACTCTTCCGTAAAGATGGAAATGATTTCGTAAATATCTCTACCAATGGACCGTGGACGAGTAACTAAAATCCCATCTATTACGATTTCTTATTTCTAATATATAAAGTAGTTGTATACGCTCCTGCCTACTAGCAGGCAGGCTCGCGAAAGCGCACTCAAAATTCAAAGAAATCAGAAATCAAGACTTTTACATTTTGATTCCAATTCGATACCCTTAATCACCACTAGCTAAGAAGCACCTAAAAAAAAGCGAACCGAAGCTCGCTTTCTATAGTTCAATTATGCACAAGGGTCTATGGAAAGACACGTATCAGGAATACCAATACCTATACAAAAAGAAAGTTCACGAGTATTCACAGTAGGTCTTGAATCATTTCCTCCTCCATTCACATTTTTCAGATTAGAAATTGTGGTTTTGTCAAGCGTTAAGCCTTTTAGATTCTTTTTTTTCATGATATGAATATTTAGGATTAATAATTACATCTAATTTAATCAAAATAATTGATAATCAGTTTTTTATGGTTTTACCGTAATTCTAAATCTACTATTGGTTTTGGAAAAGAAGTCTTATGCTAAGAAAGAAAATACCATCAAAAATAGGTTTTCTGTACACGTTTGTCCACAACATGTAAGTCACAATACGTATCTTTAGCGGTAGCGGACACGCTAACTTTTATTAAAAATGTTAACTATATATAGTACCTATGATTAAAAAAATAATTTACACGACTATCTTTCTTATTGCCATTTGCCAAGTAGGAATAGCTCAAGAAACCTATACTTCAGAAAAATATCATTTTTCATTTGAAACAACCGCAGAAATAGAATTATATGATACCGAGTCAGATCGTGTTGTAGGCTATGAAAATGACGATCTTGCGGTAGACACGGAGATCTTTTATCCTAATGAAGTAGCAAAAGATTACTTTGTTAACCTTTCTAGAACTACCGAAGTTATAGCGAGTCAGTTAAGCCTATATGAAGTACAAACGGCTCAAAAACTAACCACTGTTGCACAAGGCTATTATGTAAGAGCAACAGATCTAGATGGAGAGACTAAAACCCCAGTTTTTGTAGTGGTCATGTATCATCCTCAAAAAAAGATCATATACGAAGCAACGATCTATTGTTATGACAATGACGTAGAAGCTGGCGAAAAAATAGCGCAAAGTTTTAGATTAACATATTAGTTTCTTCTTAAATAATTTTCCATAGAATCAAACCATCAACTATGAAAAAACAAATACTTCTAACGTTCCTATTTGCTTTTACAGTATACGCTTTCGCGAAAGCGCAAACCCAACAAGGTCCATTTGATCAATTAATCATTCGAGGAGTCACCCTCATTAACGGAGACGGCTCACCACCGATAGGTCCTGTAGATATTGTGGTAGAAAATAATATCATTAAAGAAGTAAAAGTAGTAGGCTATCCTGGTGTTCCTATTGATAATTCTAAACGCCCACAACTTAAAAGTGGTGGAAAAGAACTGGATGTCAACGGGATGTATCTCCTGCCTGGTTTTATAGATATGCACGGACATATAGGAGGCACAGCACAAGGTGCAGATTGGGATTATGTGTTTAAACTTTGGATGGCACATGGGGTGACAACGGTAAGAGAACCTTCAGGAAGAGGGATTGATTATGCGCTAGATCTAAAACGTAGATCTGCAAAAAACGAAATTATCGCTCCGCGTATTATAGCTCATACTGGTTTTGGGCAAGGAAGCAAAACCCCTATCACTACTGCTGAACAGGCAAGAGAATGGGTTCGCAATAACGCTCAAAAAGGCGCTGACGGGATTAAATTTTTTGGGGCAGAACCACACATTATGCAAGCTGCGCTTGAAGAAAATAAAAAACTAGGACTTACCTCATCCATGCATCACGCACAAATGAGTGTCGCCCGATGGAATGTATTAAACTCGGCGAGAGCTGGACTTACCTCTATGGAGCATTGGTATGGATTACCCGAAGCCCTTTTTACAGATCGCACCGTACAAGATTACCCTTTGGATTATAACTATAACAACGAGCAACATCGTTTTGGAGAAGCTGGACGTCTTTGGAAACAAGCTGCTGCCCCCTACTCCGATCATTGGAATGCGGTGATGGAAGAATTGCTTGCGTTAGATTTTACCCTAGATCCAACTTTTAATATTTATGAAGCAAGTCGTGACTTGATGAGAGCCCGCCGTGCCGAATGGCATGAGGACTACACTCTACCTTCATTATGGCGTTTTTACCAACCTAGTAAAATCTCTCATGGATCGTACTGGCATTTCTGGGGAACGGAGGAAGAAGTTGCTTGGCGCGAAAATTACCGCCTATGGATGACCTTCATCAATGAGTATAAAAACCGTGGTGGTCGCGTGACCGCAGGATCAGATTCTGGATTTATCTTTCAATTATATGGATTTGCTTATATCCGAGAATTAGAATTGCTGAGAGAAGCTGGTTTCCATCCTATGGAAGTCATCAGAGCAGCTACTCTTAATGGTGCTGAAGCTTTGCGAATGGATGACAAGATAGGATCTGTACAAGTAGGTAAACTCGCCGACTTTGTGATTGTAGAAGAAAATCCGCTCCAAAACCTAAAAGTACTGTATGGTACGGGTGCTATTAAACTTACTGAAGATAACGAAGTAATCCGCGCAGGCGGTGTAAAATATACCATTAAAGATGGCATTATCTATGACGCCAAACAGTTATTGCGGGATGTAAAAGCCATGGTGGATAAAGCAAAAGCCAATGAAGGTGGCTTTGAGATCAAACAGCCTGGGATTAAGGATTAGACTTTTTTATTAGTGAGATGCAGTTTTGTCAAGTGTTCAAGACGTTTACAAAAGAGTTCGTTGAACTAATCCCGCTTGAAAGTGGAATCAAATACTAAAGTCAATTTTTAGTATTTCGCTTTTTGCTAATTGGAGTTAAAAGTACGTGAGGAAATCAAGAGTCACACTATTGTTTCAAGATCATCCCAGTAGTTTCAATGCTTTTTAAAAACCCTTTCGATAACTACCTAGCGATATATTTACACCTTACTTCTTCGTATTATTGGCACTCCGTGATCTTGATTTCCATTATGAAAACGTACACTCCAAAAATAGACCAAGACCTCATAAATCAGAGGCTATTTTCAAAATCAAATCAGTAGTTTCAGTATCTTGTATGTAGATCAAATAAGTCATTGTAACTTTGACAGCACCTATTTAAACCCGTCGTATGCAATTACATATAAAAAATACTTTTACTAAAGAACTTCCCGCAGACCCTATAGAGCAAAACACAAGAAGACAAGTCGAGAAAGCCTGTTTTTCGTATGTAACTCCTAGAATTCCATCGGCTCCTTCGTTAGTGCATGTTTCTAAAGACATGGCAACTACCCTTGGTCTATCTGAAGATGATCTAGAAACGCAACGGTTTTTAAATATGGTCACAGGTGCTAAAGTTTTAGAAGATACCGCTCCCTATGCCATGTGCTATGGCGGTCATCAGTTTGGGCATTGGGCAGGACAATTAGGAGATGGTAGAGCTATTAACCTTACGGAGATTACACATAATAATAAGCGATGGGCACTACAGCTTAAAGGTGCTGGAGCAACGCCGTATTCCCGTACTGCAGATGGTCTGGCAGTACTGCGTTCTTCTATTCGAGAACATCTGTGTAGCGAAGCGATGTATCATTTAGGCGTCCCAACCACACGCTCTTTATCATTAGCGCTTTCTGGAGACAAAGTCCTAAGAGATATGTTATACGATGGTAATGCTGATTATGAAAAAGGAGCCATTGTATGTCGGGTAGCGCCAAACTTTATACGTTTTGGAAGCTTTGAAATCTTTGCTAGTCGGCAGGATTCGGAAACGCTTAAGACATTAGTCGATTATACAATCAAACATTTCTACCCACAGTATGAAGGAGGAACTAAAGAAGGCTATCTTGGTTTCTTCAACGAAGTTGTCCAGAATACTCTAGAAATGATTGTGCATTGGCAACGGGTTGGTTTTGTACACGGTGTGATGAATACGGATAATATGTCGATACTTGGTCTTACGATAGATTATGGTCCGTATGGATGGTTAGAAGGCTATGATCCGGGATGGACGCCTAACACCACCGATCGTCAAAACAAACGTTATCGCTTTGGGAATCAACCGCAAATTGGGTTATGGAATCTCTTACAACTTGCCAATGCTTTGTTTCCGTTGATTGAAGATGCCGCACCACTGGAAGCTATTTTACAAACCTATCATACGGAGTATCCTAAAAAATACATCGCGATGATGCGTGAGAAATTAGGACTTCAATCGGCACTAGACACCGATATTCAACTCATCGCCGATCTGGAAAAAAATCTACAAGCTTCAGAAACCGATATGACCATTTTCTTTCGGAATCTGGCGCTGGTTTCTAAAGATGAATCTAAAAATGTGGAAACTACTTTTTTTGCTTTCGGCGAAGCCGAAGTCCACGCTGAGCGCAGCCGAAATGCGAAAGCGGAAACAGAAAGTCACACTGAGCCTGTCGAAGTGCCAAGTCATAGTCTAAAATCAGCCTTTTACAAACCTGAAGAAATCACAGGAACGATTCTCTCTGATTGGGAAGCATGGTTGCTTGCCTACCAAAAACGTCTCTCACAAGAACACCTCACAAATGCTGAACGAGCCACACAAATGAATCGTGTCAACCCTAAATACGTACTCCGTAATTATATTTCACAACTCGTCATCGATGAAGCGGATAAAGGAAATTATGAGCTTCTTAATGAAATATACACCTTATTAAAGAAACCCTACGACGAGCAACCTGAATATGAACACTGGTTCACCAAACGTCCAGAATGGGCGCGGAATAAAGTAGGGTGTTCTATGTTGTCGTGTAGTTCTTAAAACCCTCACCTCTCTTTTCTAGGAGGGAATGGATTGTGTTACTGCTTTTTCTCTCTTCCTGCTAAAACTCTCCAACAACACATAAAACTGTACCCCAAATAGCAACGATGCTATCACAAGATGCAACGGTTGTGTTCCAAATGGGAAATCTATGTAATACATTAGAATGCCAGTGATGACTTCTAAAGCGATTAAGATCAATACCCACTTTAATAAGCTTGTATGTCCAAGTATATATTTTCGGTTGCGCCAGAAAAGGTAAATGTTCAGAAGTGTCACCAATATAGAAAATGACCTATGTACATAGAACATCACAGTAGGTGGATTCAGCCATTGGTCTTTGGCATCATAGCCCACTACCATGACTTGCTCGTCTACATATTGACGTACTTGGGTTCCAAAAGCCACTTGTACTAGGGTCAATACAACCGCTAGTAGCATTAAATTCTTAAATTGAGGATCATACTTTTTAAGCTTTCGCGAAAGCGTACCCACAACACTTTCCTTCTCCTGAGATTTGTACCATAAATAGAGTAATAACGCAACAATAAGTAAGGCCGCAATCATGTGTATGGTAATCTTTACAGGTAATAAATTGGAGTCTACTACTTGTTTTCCTAACCATGCTTGAAAGCCCATAAGCGGAAGTACAAAAAAGGAACCAAAAATAAGCCACGGACGTCGTTTCCAATACCAAAAAGCACTGATAATCATTAATAAAATAGGAATCCCTGCCAACACCGTTACTAAACGATTGATATACTCGATCCACGTATGCCATACATTAAATGCCGCATAATCATGTTTATCATAGGTAGCCCAATTGTTTTCTGTATATGTTGTTGCAGATGTAAAATCTTTGGGAGCAATACGTAAAGATTCTTGTACTATAATAATCTGTCCTTCTGTATAATCCTTATTAGGCTCCCATTGCAGTTGTGACTCTTCTGTAGGCGGAATATAAAAGCCAAAACATTTAGGCCAATCGGGACATCCCATCCCACTACCCGTCATCCGAACTACAGCGCCTGCAATGATAATGAGATACAAAAATATGATAGAAATTTTAAGCGTCTTTCTGTACATAATAAGTTAACTAAAATAAAAGGTATTAAACCATAGAACAAGCTATAGACAATAAAATCGACCCAAAGGTCGAGGTATTAAACCATAGATCCCGCTGAAAAAGCGGGATTAGTTCAACTACCTATTTTGTATGGGTCTTTCTGACTTTACAAAACAGTGTTTCACTAAAAAAAATCCCGCGACGAGCGCGGGATGTATTGAGTAATTTGTTTTAAGTGCGCTACACTTCTTAAAAACATCTTTCTTTACACGTGTAAGGCTCTATCTTCTGTCGCAGCTAATGCGGCTTCTTTGACGGCTTCTGCATACGTAGGATGTGCGTGACTCATACGAGCAATATCTTCTGCACTGGCACGAAATTCCATAGCGGTCACTCCTTCCGAAATTAAATCGGCGACACGAGCGCCTACCATGTGTACGCCTAATACTTCATCTGTGGTTTTATCTGCAAGTATTTTTACAAACCCGTCGATATCACCACTCGCACGGCTACGTCCTAAAGCACGCATCGGAAATTGTCCTGACTTATATTCAACACCCGCTTCCTTCAGTTGCTCTTCTGTTTTCCCAACGGATGCTACTTCTGGCCATGTATACACAACACCAGGAATTAAATTATAATCGATATGTGGTTTTTGACCTGCTAAATATTCTGCTACAACTACACCTTCTTCTTCTGCTTTATGTGCTAACATGGCACCTTTAACAACATCACCAATGGCATAAATATTAGAAACAGAAGTTTGTAAGTGATCGTTAACTTCTACTTGGTTTCTTTCATTTAATTGAACGCCTGCGTTTTCTAATCCTAAACCTTCGGTAAAAGGTTTTCTACCAACAGCCACTAAACAATAATCTCCAGTAAACTCAACTTCTCTTCCTTTTTTATCAGTTGCTTTAACAAGTACCTCATCGCCATTTCTTTCTACAGAAGTTACGCCATGACTAATTGCGAATTTCATTCCTTGTTTCTTCAGTACTTTTTGTAATTCTTTAGAAACATCAGCATCCATGGTTGGTGTGATTTTAGGAGCATATTCTACAACAGTAACTTCTGCACCTAAACGCTTATATACAGACCCTAATTCTAATCCTATAACTCCACCACCAATTACTATTAAATGTTTTGGTACTTCTTTTAGTTTTAACGCTTCTGTAGACGTAATAATACGTTCTTTATCTAAGTTGATAAATATATCTCCAAAATCGAAGATGATGTTTTTAAATGCTTAGACAATAGACCAAGTATTTTAAAAGCGCGTGAAATTGGAGAAAGAATCTTGAATTTGCGGTCCATTACCAGTGATCAAGAATTCTCGAATACCGCGATCATGCCAGGACCCACGCATCTTGAAAACATTGATCGCTCGAGCCATCTCACCACGTATCTCAACATACTGGAGCAATAAAATCGTGTCAGTGATGGTTGAGATATGGGAATCAGTGATCGAATGACTCCCCATGAATTCTTCTGATGTATTGGTAAAGAAGCCGGCAATTTCTTCTTGCTTTGCATATCCAGTCAATGCGATCACAAACTGCCTAAAGGCATTGCGGCTTACACCACGCGCCAACGCAGATAATGAGTCAATCGCCATTCGGGTTGGCTTGAATTGACTGATTTCAGTTTTAATAATCTGCAAATGGTCTTCCAGACCAGTGGACTCTGGGTAGGCGCAAATAATCTTCAGCAGGCCATCTTGCTCCATCTGCTCAAAATCAATACCCCAGCTTGTGCCATTACGCATTAATTGAGCACGTGATTCTTCATAGGCAAACAAAATTGCTCGCTCTTTATTACTGCAGGCATCCTCAATAAATTTCGAGACCAATAAGGTCTTGCCTGTACCAGTCGCTCCCGTCGCGAGAATGATTGAATCCTTGAAATAGCCGCCGCCACACATCTCATCGAGCCGTGGCACACCAGAACTCACGCGCACATTGGATGAGCGCTGCGTGAGCCTCATCGCACCAAGAGGGAAGATACTGATCCCATGGGCCCCCATCGTGAACGGGAACTCACCCTTCATATGGGTGGTGCCTCGCAATTTGAGAATCTCAACGGTCCTTCTTCGGCGCTCGCCCTCAAGCACATTACGGAGAATCACAACATTGTCAGAGACAAACTCTTCAACGCCGTAACGCGCGATTGGCCCGTATTCATCGATTCGTTCAGTGGTCATCACAGTTGTGACACCGATCTCCTTCAAGCGTGCGATGAGACGGAAGATCTCCCGGCGCACAACAAACACCGCATCATATTGTTGAAATACAGCCGTAATCGAATCGATTGCCACCCTTTTGGCTTTGTACTTTCGGATGGCGTAATTAATTCTTTCAATCAGGCCAGACAGATCGAAACTGCCCGCCACATCCTGACCATCTGGATCCGGTGAAGCATCAAGAATAAAGAGCTTATCTTGCTCCACCATCTCCTGCAAGTTCCAGCCGAAACTTGCAGCGTTACGCAGAATATCGAGTGGCGACTCTTCAAACGTGACAAAAATTCCGGGCTCATCGTAATGAGCAATTCCATTGTGGAGAAAGTGCAAGGAAAAAACAGTTTTACCCGTTCCGGACGTTCCGCTAATCAGGGTGCTGCGTCCAATTGGCAAGCCGCCATGACACACATCATCGAAGCCCTCAATTCCAGTGGGGAGCTTCTGGACCTGCATCTGAGGAGAACCGCTTGAGCTAGAAATCTGCATAACCGCGACCTTGCTCTCCAACGTTAATAAGGAAAATCCTCAGTACCCTCTAGATCACCCCGTGACTTAAGAATCTGCCTCTTCGATGTCCGGAACTTCCAACGCATCCATCAGGGAAGAGCTGAGGTCGTTGTCAACAAGCTCGTCGTAAAGAAGATCAAGCCCGATCAGCACTCGTTCACGATCAGAAAGGTCACCAATAATCCGACGCACAGGAGGGGGGAGAATTTTGGACAACGTGGGTGTTGCCAGAATTTTGTCTTCTTCTGCAAGCTGAGGATTTTTCAAGACATCAATGACCTTCAAGGCATAGACACCCTTGAATTCCGTTTCAAGAATATTGCGAAGCGTTTTGAGTGCACGCATCGAATTCGGAGTATTCCCAGCTACATAAAGCTTGAGGATATAAGTCTTGCGCGGGCTCATAAGATCACTTCCGAATCCTGAAGCTGACGGCGCTTAGATCCAGCAGAAGCCAAGGGAATATCTCCAGGGACTGACCGTCGGTACATTTCGCAAAGGTGAGCCATGACATCCAACAGTGCAAGGCGGTAATCCTGAAGGAAGTCGTCTTTATGCCCTTCAAGTCTGAGTTGTTTCCAAAAGTCGTCAATCAGATTCATGTGAATCTCAACGGTTTGAGTAATGGGCAGGTCGCCAAAAAAAGCGGTATTTACAAAACTCTCTAACGCCTGGTTGGCAGCAGCAGGGTCACGGAAGTAACCAATCAACAGATCTCGATAGGTGCGCTGCAGCGACTGCAGCAGCTCACGCTGTTCATGGGGAGGAAGATTGGCCAAGAATCGCGAGGGATCTCGCTTGTAGAACACCCCGAGGTAACCAAGCCTCTCCTGCAAGCGGCTCGACAACTTCCAAGCACGTCCCTCAGGCTGCCCACCAACCTGATCCGATTCGGTGGATCCATCTTCAGGGCGAATATCTTTCTGACCGTGGCGAAGAAAGCGTGAGATCGCTGCGTCAACGTTGTAACCAAGCTGCTCAAGCTGATCGTCTGGCAGATGAACCTCTTCAGGGTGGTAATCGACACGGCCCATCAATTCGCCCACCACAACGGCAGGAAAGAGCAAACCACGAGCTAGTAGGTCTTCACGTGTCTTGTCTTGCAGGAG
>ERZ651776.417-NODE-417-length-60583-cov-6.030113_pt1 | contig 60583 bp, 58 predicted proteins | sample MGYA00514761_ERZ651776 | MGnify/ENA metagenome assembly ERZ651776
GCAGAAGCGGCTCCAGCAGCAGAGGAAGCTCCAGCAGCAGAAGCGGCTCCAGCAGCAGAGGAAGCTCCAGCAGCAGAAGCGGCTCCAGCAGCAGAGGAAGCTCCAGCAGCAGAGGCAGAAAAAAAATAATTATAAATGAATAATGATGAATTAATAGCTATAGGAGTGATAACTGGAAAGCATGGTTTAAAAGGATTATTAAAAATTAAATGGTATACGGAAAATTCTAAAGGTTTAGAATTATATAATCCTATTCATTTAATAAATGGTAATACTCATAATTTAAACGTTATGTTTGAAAATAAAGGTATAGCTATTTGTTCGTTAGAAGAAATTAATAATCCTCAAGAAGCCGATTTGTTAAAAGGAAAAGAAATATTCGCAAAAAGATCAGCTTTTCCAGTTTTAAAGAATAATAATGAATACTACCAAATAGATTTAGTTGGGTGCAAAGTGGAAGATATTAAAGGTAAATATATTGGTGAAGTTACAGCAGTTTATGACTATGGATCTGCACCACTAATTGAAATTGGAGAAGAATTAATGATATTTAATAATGATAATTTTCCGTATGTTAATGTTGAGGAAAAAAAAATTATCATTAATAATGAATTATTTGGAAGTAATAATGACAAAAAATGACTGCTTTGAGACCAGAGTTTTGACACTATTTCCTGAAATGTTCCCAGGTCCATTAGGATATTCATTAGCGGGTAAAGCACTGAAAAAAAAAATATGGAGTTTAAATACTATTAATATTAGAGATTATACAGAGGATAAACATGGTACGGTTGATGATGAGCCATACGGAGGAGGCCCTGGCATGATAATGAGAGCAGATATTCTAGCTAAGGCTTTTGATGATAATGACCCAGGAAACGAATGGGAAAAAATTGTTTTGACCCCGAGAGGCAAACCTCTTACACAAAGCAAAATAAGAAATATTGCTTCTAAACCAGGAGCAGTTATAGTTTGTGGAAGGTATGAAGGAATAGACGAAAGGTTCATCAAAGCAAGGTCTTTAGAGGAAGTTTGTATTGGTGATTATATTTTGTCAGGAGGAGAACCTGCTGCAATAATATTAATAGATGCAATAGTGCGTTTATTAACGGGTACTATGGGAAGTAAAAAAAGTTTATTAGAAGAAAGTTTTGAGAAGAATTTGCTAGAACATCCGCAATATACAAGACCATATGACTGGGAAGGAATGAACCCTCCTGATGTTTTATTATCTGGAAATCATAGTGAAATAGAAAAATGGAGAAATAAAAAATCTATAGAAGATACAAAAAAACGAAGACCTGAGCTTTTATTTAGTGAAAAATAATAATTTTAATGATAAACATGATTTAATACTGAGAGGATAAGATAATGAATATTATAGATGAAATTGAACAAGAACAAATTAAAGAAATTACAGAAAAAAGAATGGTTCCTGAATTTGGCGCAGGAGACACGTTAAAAGTGCATTTAAAAGTTGTAGAGGGCACAAGAGAGAGAATTCAGGTTTTTGAAGGGCTATGTATTGCTAGATCTAACCGTTCTTTAAATTCTACTTTCACTGTAAGGAAGATTTCTAATGGAGAAGGAGTAGAAAGAGTGTTTCCTGTATATTCACCATTAATTGATAAATTAGAAGTTATTAGAAGAGGCGATGTTAGAAGGTCAAAACTTTATTATATAAGAACTTTATCAGGAAAAAAAGCACGTATTACTGAAAAAAGAATGGATAATAGGCCTAAGGTTTCTAATAAAGCTGCGGAAGAAGTGCCTGCTAAAACTCAAGAGAATGAAGAAAGTAAATAATTAACTGTGATAAGTTTATTATTTCTTTGAGGTATTTTGATTTTGAAAAAGACTTTATTTGATAAAATATGGGATCAGCATGTTGTTGACGAGCGTCAAGATGGCAGCTCATTAATATATATAGACAGACATCTTGTTCATGAAGTAACAAGTCCTCAAGCATTTGAGGGTTTAAGAACAAGCAATAGGCGTTTAAGAAGGCCTGATCTTACTCTTGCTGTTGCGGATCATAATGTTCCAACTGAAAATAGGATTAATGGAATAAAAGATGATATTGCAAGAATACAAGTAGAAACTTTAGAAAAAAATGTAAAAGAATTTGAAGTGCCATATATTCCTTTAATGGATTCTAGACAAGGAATTGTTCATGTTATAGGTCCTGAGCAAGGCTTTACTTTGCCTGGCTGTACTTTAGTATGTGGAGATAGTCATACATCTACTCATGGAGCTTTTGGTGCTCTTGCTTTTGGAATAGGTACCAGTGAAGTAGAGCATGTTTTTGCTACACAGACATTAATTCAAAAAAAACCTAAAACTATGTTAATAAATGTTACAGGTGATTTATCTGTAGGGGTTACAGCAAAAGATATTGCTTTAGGTATTATTAAAAAATTAGGAACATCTGGTGGAACTGGTTATGTACTTGAATATGCCGGCAATGCAATTTCAAATTTAAGTATAGAAGGAAGAATGACTCTATGTAATATGTCAATTGAAGCAGGGGCAAGAGCTGGTTTGGTCGCCCCGGATGCTAAAACTTATGACTATATAAAAAATAGACCCATGTCACCTAAAGGAGAAATTTATGATAAAGCTTTAGCTGATTGGAAATTATTACCCACGGATAAAGGAGCTGTTTTTGATAAAGTCATTAATATTGATGGTTCTCTTCTAGATCCTCATTTGACTTGGGGAACAAGTCCTGAAGATGTTTTATCAATAAATGATGTTATTCCAAATCCTGAAGATATTGATAAAGAAAGTTTAAAAAATGCAATGCAAGATTCCTTAGATTACATGGGACTCAAACCTGGACAATCTTTTTCTGATATTAAAATAGATAAAGTATTTATAGGCTCTTGTACTAATAGTAGGATAGAAGATCTTAGAGAAGCAGCAGTAATTGCAAAGGGTAGGAAAGTTGCGGACGGAGTACATGCAATGGTAGTTCCAGGTTCAGGGTTAATAAAAATGCAAGCTGAAAAAGAAGGTATTGCAGATATCTTAATTGAGGCAGGTTTTGATTGGAGGGAACCTGGATGTTCAATGTGTCTTGGAATGAATCCCGATCAGCTAAAGCCAAAAGAAAGGTGCGCCTCAACTTCTAATAGAAATTTTAGAGGAAGACAAGGTAGAGATGGAAGGACTCACTTAGTTAGTCCAGGTATGGCAGCAGCGGCAGCAATATATGGACACTTTGTAGACGTTAGAAAATTTAATTAAAAAGTAGGCTGATCATAATGAAATCTTTTAATAAATTAACTGGAATTATAGCATCCATGCCTCAGGTTAATATAGATACAGATGCAATAATTCCTAAGCAGTTTTTAAAAACTATTGAAAGAACTGGCTTAGGAAAACATTTGTTTCACGAAAAAAGGTATGATCAAAATAATATTTTAAATAATAGTTTTGTATTAAATAAAAAACCTTGGAATAAGGCAAAAATGATAGTTGCCGGAGACAATTTTGGATGTGGATCAAGTAGAGAACATGCTCCTTGGGCACTGCTAGATTTTGGTATAAGTTGTATTATATCAACTTCTTTTGCAGATATCTTTTATAATAATTGTTTTAAAAATGGAGTGCTTCCTGTTATTTTAAAAGAAGAAATAGTAGATGAAATAAGTGATTTAGCTGAACAAGGGATTGAGATATCTATAGATTTAGAGGAGCAACAATTAATAGCTCAAAATAAGCTATATAAATTTGATATAGATCCATATAGGAAACATTGTTTATTAAATGGACTAGATGATATTGGGATTACTTTAGAAAATAAAGTAACAATTGATGCTTATGAAGAAAAATTAGAATCTAAAGGTTGGCATAAACCTGAAAATTTTTAATATATTAAGGTGAATTATTATGAGTAGTAATAGAAAAGTTTTAATGCTTCCTGGAGATGGAATAGGTCCTGAAGTAATGAAAGAGACTAAAAAAGTAATTGATTGGTTTGATAAAAGACTGGAAGTAGGTTTTGATTTAGAAGAAGGGTTGGTAGGAGGAGCTTCTTATGATAAGCATAAAACTCCTATAACTGAGGAGGTTATGGAAAAAGCACTGTATTCAGATGGTGTTTTATTTGGTGCCGTTGGTGGACCAGATTATGATAACTTGCCTTTTTCTGAAAAGCCAGAGCGAGGATTATTGAGATTAAGAAAAGAATTAGGTTTATTTGCAAATTTAAGACCAGCGATTGTATTTGATGCACTAGCAGATGCATCAAGTCTAAAGAAGGAAATAGTCTCTGGCTTAGATATTATGATTCTTAGGGAGTTAACAGGAGGAATATATTTTGGAGAACCTAGAGGAATTGAAGAATTGGCAGATGGCTCAAAAATAGGAGTAAATACTGAAGTATATTCTACTAAAGAAATTAGAAGAGCAGGAGATGTTGCATTTGAATTAGCTGCAAAGAGAAGAGGATTAGTTCACTCAGTAGAAAAATCAAATGTTATGGAAAGTGGCCTACTTTGGCGTGAAGAAATTCAAAAACTACATGATGAAAAATATAATAATATCTCTTTAGAGCATATGTTTGCAGATAATTGTGCAATGCAGCTTGTAAGAGATCCTCATCAATTTGATGTTATAGTAACAACTAACCTTTTTGGGGACTTGCTATCTGATATTTCAGCACAGCTAACTGGTTCTCTAGGAATGCTTCCTTCAGCTTCTTTAGGAGAAGTTAATGAGTATGGTATTCGAAAATCTTTGTTTGAGCCTGTTCATGGAAGTGCACCAGATATTTCGGGCCAAGGAAAAGCTAATCCTATTGCTATGATCTTATCTTTTGCGATGATGCTAAGATATTCTTTAGATAGAAATAATGATGCCGATTTAGTAGAAAAAGCAGTAACTAAAGCTCTAGAAGATGGTCTAAGAACAGCAGATATTATGCAACCAGGTAAGACTTTAATTTCTACAGAACAAATGGGTGCTGAAATATGCAACCGATTAGATCAATTAGCCGTATGATACTATTAAGTAATGGAGTTTTAAATGGGATATAATGTAGCTGTACTCGGAGCCTCTGGAGCCGTAGGGCATGAGATAATTACAATTTTAGCGGAAAGAAATTTTCCTATTGAAAATATATATGCATTAGCCTCTAAAAGGTCAGTAGGCAAAGAGGTGAGCTTTGGCGATAACGTGCTAAAGGTAGAGGATGTAGAAAATTTTGATTTTTCTAATGCCGATATTGCTCTTTTTTCTGCCGGTTCTGATGTATCAAAAAAGTGGGCTCCAATCGCAGCAGATAAAGGATGCATAGTTATTGATAATACATCTCATTTTAGAATGGATCCTGATGTGCCATTAATAATTCCGGAAGTAAACCCAGAGGCATTAGAGGGTTATAGAAATAAAAATATTATAGCAAACCCTAATTGTTCTACTATTCAGATGCTAGTACCTTTAAAGCCTTTACACGATTTAGCTATTATAAAAAGAATTGTGGTTTCTACTTATCAGTCTGTTTCTGGTGCAGGAAAGTCTGCCATGGATGAATTGTGGGATCAGACTAGAAAAATGTTTTTTAATGAATCAGGAACTTCAGGAACTAACGAGTCAGGAACAGAGAGGGATTCAAATTTTTCTAAAAGAATAGCTTTTAATGTCATACCTCAGATAGATAAATTTATAGATGATGGTAGTACAAAAGAAGAAGTAAAAATGATTAATGAAACCAAGAAAATTTTAGATGCCTCTATTGAGGTAAGTGCAACTTGCGTGAGAGTTCCAGTATTTATAGGGCACGCGGAATCTGTAAATATTGAATTTGAAAATAATGTAAATATAGATGAAATTAGAGAAATATTAGGAGATACTTCTGGAGTGTCGTTAGTAGATGATATTGAGACAGAAACATTCATTACTCCTATAGAGTGTGTGTCTGATTTTTCAGTTTTTGTTTCTAGATTGAGGGTAGATCATACTGTGCCAAGTGGTATTAATATGTGGGTAGTATCAGATAACCTAAGAAAAGGTGCTGCTTTAAATTCTGTTCAAATTGCTGAAGAGTTGATAGATAGGAAGTATATATAAGATGAGTGTGAATAAATCTCATAAAAAAAGACCTTTGTCACCACATTTACAAATTTATAAACCTCAAATAACTTCTGTGTTATCTATATCTCATAGAATGGCCGGAATATTTTTATCATTAGGTTTATTAGCTATGTTTGCTTTTATATTATTACTAGCTATGGGGCAAAATTATTATGATCTGTGGAAATATTTTTCTAACTCTTTATTGGGTGAATTAATTCTTATGGGATGGTTAGTAGCATTATTTTTTCATATGTTTAATGGCATTAGGCATTTATTTTGGGATTATGGATTAGGTTTATCTTTATCCGTATCGAAATGGACTGGATTATTAGTGTGCGCTGTTACCATTATTATTAGTATATTTATAGGAATTATCTCCTTAGGATTAGTAATATGAGCGGTATAGTTAATCATTGGAAATTTCAAAGGTATTCAGCTATAATAAATTTAATTTTAGCAATATGGCTTGCAGTATCAGTTTTATGTCTCCATGATTATTCGTTTCAAGAAACAATAAGCTGGATTAAGTCGCCATTTAATGCACTTTTTCTTTCTATTTTTTTTATTTCGAGCTTTATACATATGAGTTTAGGTATTCAAGTTGTATTAGAAGACTATGTATCAAATAAATTACTGAGAAATAGGTTGATTGTTACAATTAAGAGCCTTAGTTGGTTATTACTAGTACTTTCTATTTTTTTAATTTTAAAAATAACCTTTTTAAATTAGGAGTCAAAAATGTCAAAAGCTTATAATATTATTGATCACGTATATGATGTAGTAGTTGTGGGTGCAGGAGGAGCAGGATTAAGGGCTACATTAGGGCTTGCAGAAAAAGGTTTAAAAACAGCTTGTCTTACAAAAGTTTTTCCAACTCGTTCACATACGGTTGCCGCTCAAGGTGGAATAAGTGCAGCTCTAGGTAATATGGGGGAAGATAATTGGCGTTGGCATATGTATGATACAGTTAAAGGTAGTGATTGGTTAGGAGACCAAGATGCAATTGAATATATGTGTAAAGAAGCAGGCCAAGCAGTAATCGAGTTAGAAAAATATGGTGTTCCTTTTTCTAGAACAGAGGAGGGAAAAATTTATCAAAGGCCTTTTGGAGGAATGACGACAGAATTTGGAGATGGTCCTCAAGCTCATAGAACATGTTCGGCCGCTGATAGAACAGGACATGCAATATTACATACTTTATATCAGCAAGCTTTGAGAAATAATGCAGAATTTTTTATAGAATATTTTGCTTTAGACTTGATAATGGAAGATGGAGCTTGTGTTGGTGTAATGGCATGGTGTTTAGAAGACGGTACTATTCATAGATTTATGGCTCAAACAGTAGTCTTGGCCACAGGCGGTTATGGTAGAGTTTATTTCTCAGCAACATCTGCACATACGTGTACGGGAGATGGAAATGCTATGGCATTAAGAGCTGGTCTGCCTCTTCAAGATATGGAGTTTGTTCAATTTCATCCAACTGGAATATATGGTGCGGGCTGTCTAATTACTGAAGGCACTAGAGGAGAAGGTGGTTACCTGACAAATAGTTCAGGAGAGCGGTTTATGGAAAGATATGCACCTCATGCAAAAGATCTAGCTTCTAGAGATGTAGTGGCTAGAGCAATGACCGTTGAAATTCATGAAGGAAGAGGCGTAGGAAAAGATGCTGATCATATTTTTCTTCATTTAGAACATTTGGATTCAAGTGTAATTAATGAAAGGTTGCCAGGTATAAAAGAAACAGCAAGGATTTTTGCGGGTGTTGATGTAACAAGTGAACCTATTCCTGTTTTACCTACTTGTCATTATAATATGGGAGGAATTCCGTCTAAACATACAGGTGAGGTTTTGACTGGCAAAGGGGATAATCAAGAAACTGTTCCTGGTTTATGTGCAGTTGGAGAAGCTGCATGTGTTTCTGTCCATGGTGCAAATCGTTTAGGTTCAAACTCTTTACTTGATTTAGTAGTTTTTGGTAGGGCTACAGGCATACATTTGGGCGATAAACTTATACCTGGAGCAACTCAAAAACCTGCTTCTAAAAATACAGGTGAAGAAGCTTTAGAAAGATTAGATGAAGTAAGATACTCTAAAGGTAAAGCCCAAACCTCAGATATTCGTTTAGAAATGCAGAGAGCAATGCAAGAAAATTGTGCTGTATTTAGAACAGGAGAAATTTTAGATGAAGGTATGAAAAGAATTAATAATGTATGGAAAGAATTTAAAAATACTTCTCTGACAGATAAATCTATGATTTGGAATACGGACTTATTAGAGTCTTTAGAGCTAAAAAACTTGTTAGAGCAAGCAGTAGTAACAATGGCGTCCGCTAGAAATAGAAAAGAAAGTAGAGGTGCGCATGCAAGAGAAGATTTCCCTGACCGTGATGATGAAAACTGGTTATTTCATAGCTTGGCTTGGGAAAAAGATGGAGAAGTTAAATTGGGAAGTAGAAAAGTTACTTTAAACTCTCTTACAAACGATGTGCAAAGTTTTCCTCCTAAGGCTAGGGTATATTAAAATGGTTCAATTAAACCTTCCAAAAAACTCAAAAATTTCAAAAGGAAACCTTTTTTCATTAGAGGAAGATGTTTCAGGAAAGAAAACATTTAAAATATATAGGTACGACCCTGAGACAAAAGAAAACCCAAGAATAGATACTTTTGAAATTGATTTAGATAAGTGTGGTCCTATGGTTTTAGATGCCTTAATTTATATAAAAAATAAAGTAGATCCAAGCCTTACATTTCGACGCTCCTGTAGAGAAGGTGTTTGTGGATCATGCTCTATGAATATAGATGGAACTAATACCTTAGCTTGTACAAAAAATATAAATGATGTTTCAGGAGCAGTTAAAATTTATCCTTTACCTCACATGGAGGTTATAAAAGATTTGGTGCCAGATCTATCTGTGGCTTATAAGCAATATGCATCCGTAGAGCCATGGCTAAAAAGTGAAGCTGTAACAGAAGACGGGTTAGAAAGAAGGCAAAGTCCTGAGGAAAGAAAAGAGTTAGATGGAGCATATGAATGTATATTGTGTTTCTGTTGTTCTACTAGTTGTCCATCATATTGGTGGAATGGAGATGAATATTTAGGACCAGCTGCTTTACTACAAGCATATAGATGGATTGCAGACACAAGAGATGAAGCAACAGATGAACGTTTAGATGCCCTAGAAGATTCTTTTAAATTATATAGATGCCACACTATTATGAATTGTACTAAAACATGCCCGAAAGGCCTTAACCCAGCTAAAGCAATTTCAAAAATTAAAAAAGCAATTTATGAAAGAACTTAACATAAACATTTATTTATAGTAAGTCTGTCTACAATGATGTGGTTATATATAATTTTAGGGTTAATAATTTTAGTAACCTCTGGTGACTTCCTTGTAAGAGGTGCAGTTAATCTATCAAATATCTTTAAAATTTCACCTTATATCATAGCTGGAACACTTGTTGCATTTGGGACTTCAGCTCCAGAGTTATTTGTTTCAGGGATAGCAAGTTATTCTGGGAACCCTGGTGCTGCCATTGGTAATATTTTAGGTTCTAATATTGCAAATGTATTTTTAGCGTTAGGTATAACCGCAATTATTGCTAATATTTCTCCTCCAAAAAATAATTTTCAAATGGATATTAAAGTATTAGTAGCTAGCTCTATTATTTTAGTAATCTTATTCCTTAATATACCATTTCTATACTGGTGGGTCGGTTTAATATTGATATTAAGTCTTTTTATTTATATTTTTTATATTATAAAACTCAGTGATGTAAATGATATTGAAGAAAGTAATCAACAAGATATTTCATTATCTAAATCATTGATATTATTTTCTATAGGGTTAATAGGTGTATCTTTAGGGGCTAAATTATTAACAGAAGGATCAATAGACTTAGCAAGATACTTTGGAATACGCGAGACCATTATAGGTCTAGGAGTTTTGGCATTTGGTACTTCTTTGCCCGAAGTTGCAACTTCTATAATAGCAGCAATTAAAAAAGAAAATAACATAGCAATAGGAAATATAGTTGGCTCAAATATTTTTAATATACTTGGGATCGGTGGGGTTACTATACTAATTTCTGGTAATGAGGCTCTACAATCAAATCCTAATATTTTTATAATGTCAGATGCATTACCTTTTATATTATCTACTATAGTTCTAGCAATATTTTATAAATATCGCCTTGTTTTAAGCAGAATATATGGCTTAATATTCGTTATGTTATATTTAATATGGATTATGTTTATTTTTACAAGTTAGTAATAATACTGCTAAATTTTGATGCTATACATCAACTAAAAGCCATGCTAATTTATAGGCTTATTTAATCAAAACCTATAAACGCGGAGTAGAACATGACAATTATTGGACATAGAATAAACGGAGAAGTCTCTTTTGAAGAGAATTCGAGATTGGGAGATGTATTTAATCCAGCTACAGGAGAGGTGGAGCGTCAGGTTGCTCTTGCATCTGTTTCTCAAGTTGATAAAGCAGTTGCTGCAGCAAAAAATGCTTTAGAAAGTTGGAGCGCTACTCCTCCAATACAAAGAGCAAGAGTCATGTTTAAATATAAACAATTAATAGAAGAAAACATAGATGAATTAGCTGATATGGTAGGCAGAGAACATGGAAAAGTTTTAAGCGATGCTAAAGGGTCTGTTCAAAGAGGTTTAGAAGTAGTTGAATTTGCATGTGGAATTCCTCATCTCCTTAAAGGAGAATATACGGAGCAGGTAGGAACTGGAGTAGATAGTTTTTCTATGCGTCAACCAGTAGGCATTGCAGCGGGAATAACACCTTTTAATTTTCCTGCTATGGTTCCTATGTGGATGTATCCTATTGCAATTGCTTGTGGCAATACTTTCATATTGAAACCGAGTGAGAGAGATCCTTCTTGCCCTATGAGGTTAGCAGAATTATTGGAGGAAGCGGGAGCACCTAAAGGAGTATTAAATGTTGTAAATGGAGACAAAGAAGCAGTTAATGCAATTTTAGATCATCCAGATATATCGGCGGTATCTTTTGTGGGCTCTACACCAATTGCTCAGCATGTATATTCACGTGGTTCCTTGTCAGGTAAAAGAGTTCAGGCACTTGGTGGGGCAAAAAATCATATGGTTATAATGCCTGATGCTGATTTAGATCAAACAGTTGATGCATTAATGGGAGCGGCTTATGGTTCTGCTGGAGAAAGATGTATGGCTATTAGTGTAGCAGTTGCGGTAGGAGATATTGGAGATAAATTAATTGAAAAGCTAACACCTAAGGTGAGCGGCCTTAAAATAGGACCATGGGATGATCCAGAAGCTGAAATGGGACCAATCGTTACTAAAGAATCTTTTGATAAAATAACAAACTTGATCAATGAGGGGGAAAAAGATGGAGCAAACCTTGTTGTTGATGGTCGTAATTTAACTCTACAGGGTTACGAGAAAGGTAACTTTATGGGTGGTACATTATTTGATAATGTAAAGCCAGGTATGTCTATATACGATCAAGAGATATTTGGGCCAGTGCTTTCTACGGTTAGAGCTTCAAGTTATGATGAAGCCCTTAATTTAGTTAAATCTAACCCATATGGAAATGGAGTTTCTATATTTACTAGAGACGGAGATACTGCTAGAGATTTTGCTTCTAAGGCAAATATAGGAATGGTGGGAATTAATATTCCAATTCCAGTTCCAGTTGCCTATCATAGTTTTGGAGGTTGGAAAGATTCTTCATTTGGATCTAATAATGCTCATGGTATGGAAGGAGTTAGGTTTTATACTAAAGTTAAAACAGTTTCTACTAGATGGCCTTCAGGTATTAAAGATGGAGCATTATTCTCCATGCCTGTAATGAAGTAAGGACTATTTAGGGGTATTTTTTTGAGCGATTCAAATGCTATATCTACATTATATTATAAATTAGTTGATGAAGGTATAGTATTTGATGACCCAGGACAAAAGAGCACCATTAAAGCATTAGATTTTTTATATTCTCAGGTTAATTCTTCATTCAATCTAAAAAATATATTTTCAGATAATAAAAATATGGGTGTGTATATCTATGGAAGGGTTGGAAGAGGCAAATCTTTTTTGATGGATATATTCTATAAAATAGTACAAGAAAAAAGATGTATGAGAATACATCAACATGATTTTATGCAAAATATGCATGAATATATGAGAGAAGCTAGGTCTTTAAAAAATCAAAACCCTTTAAAATATGCAGTTAAAAAATTAACTAAAAACATAAGTTTATTATGCATTGATGAGTTCGAAGTTTTAGATGTTGCTGATGCAATGATTTTAGAGAGAATGTATTCTATAGTTTACAAAAATAATATTAAAGTTGTTTTGACATCTAATACGTCGCCTTCAGAATTATATAAGAATGGTTTGCAGCGCGAACGCTTTTTACCTTTTATAGAACTAATTGAAAATTTTATGAAAATAGAAGAGGTTATGGATGGTAAAGATTATAGAATAAAATCAAAAAGTGCGAATGGTAAACATGAGTTTCAAGACTTTTATTTTATACCTGATGACTCAAAGTATACCGAAAATTTATTTAATACTTTAAGAAATAATATGCCTATTACTAAATCTATTTTAAAATTTAAGGGAAGGACATTAAATATAGATAAGATATCAAATAATGTAGGAATGTTTTCTTTTAAACAGCTTTGTGGTTCAAACCTATCTTCTCTAGATTATATTCAGCTTTGTAATAAATGTGATTGGGTAATACTATCACATATTCCTCAATTAAAAGCAGAAGATAGGAATTTAGCCAAAAGGTTTCAAACTTTTATAGATATTCTATATGATAAGCAGGTAGGTTTAGCATTATCTTCCGACGTTAAGCCCGAAGATATATATATAGATGGAGATGGCAATAAAGAATTTAGAAGAACAGTATCTCGCATATACGAAATGACTCATAAAGAATGGTTAAATAAAATAAAAAATAAAGATTTGAAAGCATTATTAACTTTATGATATTGATCATTAAGTTAACCTATAATTAATAACTAATAATTTTGGAGGTGTTGTGTCTAATCAAATAATTCTACCAAGTATTATGCAAATTGGAGCTAAAGCTAGTCAAGAAGTAGGAAATATTCTAAATAGTTTGTCTTATAAAAAACCACTAATTATTACTGATAAAATGATGGTTGAGCTTGGTTATGCAAGTAAAATTCAAGAATCTCTTAATAGAATAAATATTCATGCGGACATATTTGCAGATACAATACCTGAACCAACTGTTGCTTCTATACAAGCAGGAGTACATAAAATTAAAAGTAAAGATTATGACTGTATTATTGCTCTAGGAGGTGGAAGTCCTATTGATAGTGCTAAAGCAATTGGTATCTTAGGAAAGTTCGGCGGTGTAATGCGTGATTATAAATTTCCTAGAATGGTTTCCGAAATTGGTGTCCCTATTATTGCTATTCCTACTACTGCTGGAACAGGTTCGGAAGTTACACGTTTTACCATAATTGCAGATGAAGCTACCGATGAAAAAATGTTATGTGTTGGAAGAGGTTTTATGCCATCAGTTGCTTTAATAGATTATGAGTTAACACTTAGTTTGCCAAAAAGAGCAACTGCTGATACTGGGATAGATGCCTTAACGCATGCAATGGAAGCCTACGTAAGTAAAAAGGCTAACGCTTATAGTGATACGCAAGCTATAGAAGCTATGAGATTAATTGGCCCTAATTTAAGAAGAGTTTATCATAATGGTAATGATTTTGAAGCTAGAGAAAAAATGATGCTAGGAGCCACATTGGCTGGTATTGCCTTCTCAAATGCTTCGGTCGCTTTAGTTCATGGAATGAGTAGGCCTATAGGTGCAATTTATCATGTGCCACATGGTTTATCAAACGCAATGTTGCTTCCTGCAGTAACAGAATATTCAATTCCTGCTGCAAAAAAACGTTATGCAGATTGTGCGAGAGCAATAGGAGTTTCAATGTCAGGTGATACTGATGATGTTGCTAATAAAAAACTATTATCGGAACTTATTGCGATTAATAAAGAGCTCAATGTTCCTAGTCCGAGTGAATTTGGTATAGATAAAACTGACTTTATGCAGAACTTAGAAGTTATGGCTGAGCAAGCTATTGCATCAGGATCACCAGGAAACAATCCAAGAGTTCCAGAAAGTAAGGAAATTATGGAAATATATAAACTTTTATGGTAGAAAAAATAAATAATTTTTATTACCTATATAAACTCGTAAAATATAATAAATAAGGAGCAGAATTATGTCTAAATCTAAAATAGCACTTGTAGGATCTGGAGCAATAGGAGGAACTCTAGCTCACTTAATAGGTCTTAAAGAGCTTGGTGATGTGGTGCTTTTAGATATCGCAAAAGGTATTCCAGAAGGTAAAAGTTTAGACATAGCTCAGTCGTCTCCAGTAGAAGGTTTTGATGTAAATATGAAAGGTGGAAGTAATTATAGCTTATTAAAGAATTCTGATGTTGTAATAGTTACAGCGGGTATTCCAAGAAAACCTGGAATGAGCAGAGATGATCTTCTAGGGATTAATTTAGGTGTTATGAAAACTGTAGGAGAAGGTATAAAAAAATATTGTCCAAATGCTTTTGTTATATGTATTACTAATCCTTTAGATGCAATGGTTTGGGCATTAAAGTCTTTTAGTGGACTTCCTTCTAATAAAGTTGTTGGTATGGCAGGAGTGTTAGACAGTTCACGTTTCAGATATTTCTTATCTCAGGAATTAAATGTTTCCATATCAGATGTAACAGCTTTTGTAATGGGTGGGCATGGAGATACTATGGTTCCATTAATAAGGTATTCTTCTGTTGCGGGTATTCCATTATCTGAATTAATTAAAATGGGCTGGATTACAAAGAATAAGTTGGGTGAGATAGTTCAAAGAACTAGAGATGGGGGAGCCGAGATAGTTTCTTTGCTTAAGACAGGGTCAGCATTTTATGCTCCGGCAACATCTGCAATACAAATGGCCGAAAGTTATTTAAAAGATAAGAAAAGAGTATTACCATGCGCAGCCATGCTAAATGGTGAATATGGGGTTAAAGGAATGTATGTAGGTGTTCCTGTAGTAATAGGTAAAAAAGGAATAGAAAAAATTATAGAAGTTAGATTAGATAAAGCAGAAAAATCTATGTTTAAGAAATCTGTAAAAGCTGTATTAGAATTAGTTTCAGCCTGTAAAAATATTGACAAATCTTTAACTTCATATTTTAAAAAGATAAAATCTTAAGATTTGCATATAACCTTTAATTTAAATGTTGCAGGTTGATTTATTTTTATTACATGATAAGAAGTTAACGTATTATACATTAAATAATATTGGTGATTAATAATGAATATTCATGAGTTTCAAGCAAAAAAAATATTGGCTAGATTTGGAGTAAGTATACCCAGAGGTAAAGAAGCATATTCTTCTGCTGAGGCAGTTAAAGTTGCAGCAGATATAGGAGGGGAAAAATGGGTAGTAAAAGCACAAATCCATGCCGGAGGAAGAGGGAAGGCAGGAGGAGTGAAAATAGCTGATAGTCTTCAGGAAGTCGAAAAAATTAGTGATTCATTATTAGGTATGACATTAATAACTCATCAAACAGGACCAGAAGGTAAAAAAGTAAATAAAATTTTTGTTGAAGAAGGTATAAATATTGTTTCTGAACTATATCTAGGAATAGTCCTAGATAGGAGCAGTGAAAAATACGTAATGATGGCTTCAACTGAAGGTGGAACAGAAATAGAAATAGTAGCAGAAGAAACACCAGAAAAAATTTTTAAAGTACAAATAGACCCTTTAATAGGTATGCAGTCTTACCAAGCAAGACAATTAGTCTTTAAGTTAGGTCTTTTAAAGGCTGCCTCAAATAAAGCTGTTGCATTTATACTTGCATTGGCAAAAGCTGTAGAACAGACTGATGCAAGCTTAGTAGAAATAAATCCTTTAGTAATAACTGATGATAATGATGTTTTAGCATTAGATGCAAAAATGAACTTTGATGACAATGCTTTATATAGACATAAAGATATAGAAGCATTGAGGGATGAAGATGAAGAAGATGCAAGAGAATTAGAAGCAGCTAAACATGAATTAAATTATATTAGTTTAGATGGAAATATTGGGTGCATGGTTAATGGAGCTGGTTTAGCCATGGCCACAATGGATATCATTAAGTTAGAAGGAGGAAGTCCTGCAAATTTTTTAGATGTGGGAGGTGGAGCTACTAAAGATAGAGTAGAGCAAGCATTTAGAATAATTTTATCAGATGACAAAGTAAAGGCAGTACTGATTAATATTTTTGGTGGAATTATGAGATGCGATGTAATAGCTGAAGGAGTTATTGCTGCAGCTAAAAATATAGAGATAAATATTCCTTTAATAGTTCGTTTAGCCGGGACTAATGTAGAAAAAGGTAAAGAGATATTAAACAACTCAGGCCTAGATATAATTAGTGCTGATAACTTAGGAGACGCTGCAAAAAAAGCTGTTTCATCAATAGGGGAGACATAAATGTCTATAATAGTAAATTCAGAAACTAAAGTGATATGCCAAGGTTTTACTGGTGCTCAAGGAACATTCCACTCTGAACAAGCTATAGCATATGGAACAAAAATGTTAGGTGGAGTCTCTCCAGGTAAAGGAGGATCTACTCATTTAGATTTACCAGTTTTTAATACAGTAGATGAGGCGGTATATAAAACGGATGCTAATACAAGTGTTATATATGTTCCTCCTCCGTTTGCTGCAGATGCAATATTAGAGGCAATTGAGGCAAAAATAGAGTTAATTGTATGTATAACTGAGGGTATACCTATATCCGATATGGTAAAGGTAAAAAAAGTTTTAAATGCTTCAAATAGCAGATTAATCGGTCCTAATTGTCCAGGTTTAATAACCCCAAATCAGTGTAAAATAGGAATAATGCCAGGCCATATATGCATGGAAGGAAGTATTGGAATAGTTTCTAGGTCAGGTACACTTACTTATGAAGCAGTAGATCAAACTACAGCATGTAAATTGGGCCAAACTACTTGTGTTGGTATAGGAGGTGATCCTGTTCCTGGAACTAATTTTATAGATATTCTAGAACTTTTTCTTGCCGATGATAATACTAAAGGTATTATTATGATAGGAGAAATAGGAGGTTCAGCTGAAGAAGAAGCAGCTGATTTTATAAAGCACTCAAAAATAAAAAAACCAATAGTTAGTTTCATTGCAGGCTTAAGCGCGCCATCAGGAAAAAGAATGGGGCATGCTGGAGCTATTATATCTGGCGGTAGTGGAGGAGCTGAAGATAAAATTGAAGCGTTGAAATCAGCAGGTGTTTCTATAGCATCTTCTCCAGCTACAATTGGTCAGGAAATGTTAAAAGTTATCTGATTAAGAAGAAGGGCATATAAAATTTGTCGATTAAGACTGTAAAAAAGCAAACTCGATTTAATGAATTAAAACAATTGTATATTGCCTATAGCAAGGATAAAAATTCAGTAAATATAGATTGGCAAGAATTCTTTAATGATCTTACGCCTGATGCATCTTTATTTTTAGAAGAGTTTCATTTAAATAATGAAAGCTCTCTAAATCATATAAATGGAAATATATCATTAGATAAAAATAGTAGGTCTGCTACTTTAGATTCTATTAGAGCATTAATGTTAATTAGGGCTTACAGAGTCAGAGGGCACTTAAAGGCAAACTTAGATCCATTAAAAATAACGGCATCTTCAAATCATCCAGAACTTAATCCTGAAAGTTATGGTTTCAAAGAAAAAGATATGGATAGATTGATATTCATAGATAATGTATTGGGTATTGAATCTGCAACATTAAGAGAAATTATTGCAAATCTTGAAGCAACATATTGTGGAACAATTGGTGTGCAGTTTATGCATATTCAAGATCCTGAGCAAAAAGCATGGGTACAACAAACATTAGAAAAAGTTCTAAATCAGCCTGATTTTACTGATATGGGTAAGAAGGCAATATTAGAAAGATTAGTAGCCGCTGAGATATTTGAGAGATTCTTAGATAGAAAATACACTGGAACAAAGAGGTTTGGTCTTGAGGGCGCAGAATCTATGATTCCTGCATTAGAACAAATATTAAAGCGAGGAAGTAAATTAGGTTTAGAGGAAGTTGTGATAGGAACAGCTCATAGAGGCAGGTTAAATATTTTAGCTAACTTTATGGGAAAACCGTTTGAAGCAATTTTTTCTGAATTTCAAGGTAATTCCTCTCAACCAGAAAATATAGAAGGCGCAGGAGATGTGAAATATCATTTAGGCACATCATCCGATAGAGAATTTGATGGAAAAAAAGTGCATCTATCTTTAACAGCAAATCCTTCCCATTTAGAAGCTGTAAACCCTGTAGTTGTTGGGAAAGTAAGAGCTAAACAAGATCAAAAAGAAGATTTAGGGAGGCGTAAAGTAGCAGCATTATTGATTCATGGCGATGCAGCATTTTCAGGACAAGGTTTAGTTCCAGAAACTTTAGATTTATCTGAGCTAAAAGGTTATAGAATTGGTGGAACTATTCATTTTATTATAAACAATCAAATTGGTTTTACTACAAACCCAGTAAATTCTAGATCTGGTCCATATTGTTCTGATGTAGCTCTCATGATACAAGCTCCTATATTTCATGTAAATGGAGATGACCCGGAAGCAGTTGTTCATGCAGCCAGAATGGCAATTGAATTTCGTCAAAAATTTAATAAAGATATAGTTGTTGATATGTTTTGTTATAGACGTCATGGTCATAATGAAGGTGATGAGCCGGCGTTTACTCAGCCTAACATGTATAAGGCTATCTCAAGTCATCCTTCGACACAGGAAATTTATAGCCAAAAGCTTATAGAACAAAACCTAATATCAAAAAAAGAAGCGGATAGTTTTATAAGTGACTGGTCTAAAAAATTAGAAGAAGACTTTGTAAAGGCTAGTTCCTATAAGCCGGATACCGCGGATTGGTTTAGCGGTGCGTGGAAAGGTTTAGATAGAGCAAGGGAGAAAGGTAAAAGAAGGGGCGATACAAGCATAAATATTGATCAGTTTGAATTAGTGGCTAAGGGTTTAATAAATATTCCTAAACATTTTAAACTTCATAGAAAACTTCAAAAATTTATAGATCAAAGGAAAAAATCTTATCAAGGGGCAATAGCTATTGATTGGTCGTCAGCAGAAGCAATGGCTTTAGGAAGCTTATTAATAGAAGGTGTAAAAATCAGGCTTACTGGTCAAGATTCAGGTAGGGGAACATTTTCTCAGAGACATGCTGTACTAGTAGATCAAGAGAATGAAAATAAAACAGTGTTACTAAACAATATTGCAAAAGATCAGGCTGTATTTGAAATAGTAGATAGCCCTTTATCTGAAGCTTCTGTTTTAGGCTTTGAATATGGCTATTCTTTAGCAGAACCAAATGCATTAGTTATGTGGGAAGCACAATTTGGAGATTTTGCAAATGGAGCACAAGTTATAATAGATCAGTTTATATCATCAGGTGAAAGCAAATGGCTAAGGATGTCTGGGTTAACTTTATTATTACCTCATGGTTATGAAGGGCAAGGACCCGAGCACTCTTCAGCAAGAATGGAAAGGTTTTTACAACTGTGTGCAGAAGATAATTTACAAGTTGTAAATTGTACAACGCCAGCTAATTATTTTCATGTTTTAAGAAGACAGATGCATAGGTCTTTCAGAAAGCCTGTTATAATATTTACTCCAAAGTCATTATTAAGAAATAAAAATGCGGTATCAAAAATATCTGATATGACAGAAGGGTCGTGGTTTCACCGCGTGCTGCCAGACCCAAAAAAAATAGATAAGAATCATAAAATTGATAGGATAGTATTATGCACAGGAAAAATATTTTATGATTTAATAAAAGAAAGAGAAGAAAAAAAAATAACAAATACTAGAATAATAAGAATAGAGCAGCTTTATCCTTTTCCAGAAGATGCAGTAGTTAGAGAATTAAAAAAATTTAGTAAGACTAAAATAATATGGTGCCAGGAAGAACCAAAAAATATGGGTGCTTGGAGTTATATTAATTCACTAGTCGAAGACGTAATGATTGAGATAGGCTCAAAACAAAACAGATTATTTTATGCAGGTAGAAAAGCTGAGGCTTCTACTGCTACTGGGTTGTTCAGTAGGCATGTTTTAGAACAGAATGATTTAATATATAAAGCTTTGTTGGCTGATGATAATATACTTAATAAAAAATAATTAAAAATATAAAAAGGCATTAAATTAATATGAACATTATAAAAGATAGGTATTTATAAATGAAAATTCTTGTTCCATCTTTGGGTGAATCGATTACAGAGGCAACTGTAGCTAAATGGCTAAAGAAAAAAGGAGACCTTGTTAAGAAAGATGAAGTGTTAGTAGAGCTAGAAACTGATAAAGCAACTTTAGAAGTATATGCGCAATCTGACGGTAAGTTATCTGAAATATATTTTGAGGCTGGAAAAGATGTGCAGATTGGTGCGGAATTAGCTGACTATTTAGAAGGTCCCCAAAATAATCTAATTATAGAAACAAAAAAAGAAACTAAAAAAATAGAAGAAGAAAATATTGAAGATGTAAACAATAATAAAGTAGAAGAAAAAATTATTGTTCCTGAAAATATATCCACTACAGATGTTAAAAGATCAGGAGCAGGAAATAAAATTACTAAAAATGATTTACAAGAATTAATAGGTGGAGAAAATTTATCTCCTAGTCAGAGAAGAAAAGGTATATTTAAACCCCAAGATGATATTATAGAGGTGTCAAATAAGAGTGCGCCATTAAATAATAAAAAGTCTACGAGAGTTCCTATGACAAGACTGCAGAGAACTATGGCTGAAAGGTTAAAATCAGCACAAAATACAGCGGCTATGTTAACTACATTTAATGAAGTTGACATGTCAAATATAATTAAAATTAGAAAAAATAATAAAAATAATTTTGAGGAAAAGTTCAATGTTAAGCTTGGGTTCATGTCTTTTTTTTGTAATGCAGTTTCTATAGCTTTGAAAGAAATGCCTATTATTAATTCAGAAATTGATGGCAGTGACATTATTTATCACGACCATATTAACTTAGGGATAGCTATAGGTGCTCCACAAGGTTTACTGGTCCCAGTAATAAAAGAAGCAGATGCAAAATCATTTTCAGAGATTGAGAAGGAAATATATAATTTTGGAATTGATGCTAAAAATGGCTCAATCACTTCTGATCAAATGATTGGTGGTACTTTCACTATAACCAATGGAGGAATTTATGGATCAATGATGTCTACGCCTATTTTAAACCCTCCTCAAACAGCAATACTTGGTCTACATCAAATTAAAGATAGGGCTATAGTTGAAAACGGAGAAATAAAAATTAAACCTATGATGTATGTAGCTTTAACTTATGATCATAGAGCGGTTTCTGGAAAAGAAGCAGTATCGTTTTTGGTAAAAATAAAAGACTTTATAGAAGATCCTGAAAGAATGTTAATAGGCTCATAATGGAAAATTTTGATTTAATTGTTATTGGTGGAGGGCCAGGTGGATATGTTGCTGCTATAGCTGCTGCTCAATCAGGCTTAAAAGTAGCTTGTATAGACAAAAGAAAAAATTTAGGTGGGACTTGTTTAAATGTGGGGTGTATTCCTTCTAAAAGATTACTGTATTCTTCTGAATTATTTAAGAATGTTTCAGAGGAAATGCATCATCACGGTATTGAAGTAAAGACTCCTAAGTTTAACATTTCTCAAATGATGAAAGGTAAGGAAGAAGCTATTAGTAAATTAACTAATGGAGTTGAATTCCTTTTTAAAAAAAATAAAGTTCAACATATAGTTGGTTTAGGGTTTATAGAAAAAGGTAATGAAGTTAAGGTTAATAAAAAAAAATATAAGGCCACGAATATTATTATTGCTTCTGGCTCTTATCCAACTCAATTAAAAAATATAGATATAGATGAAAATATTATAGTATCATCTACTGGCGCTTTAAGTTTTAAAAAAGTTCCAAAAAAGTTAGCTGTTATAGGAGCAGGGTATATAGGTCTTGAGTTAGGATCAGTATGGAATAGATTAGGATCTGAAGTTACTGTAATTGAATATGCAAATTCTATAGTACCTTCTATGGATGCGGATATAGGTAATACCTTTCGTAATGAATTACAAAAACAAGGTATAAATTTCTTGTTATCATCAGAAGTTACTAAAGCAAAAATTAAGAATGATGAAGTGCATATAGACATTAATTCATTAGAAGATAAGAAAGTAAGTAATCTAGTATTTAGTAGAGCTCTTTTAGCCGTAGGTCGTGCTCCAAATACAGAAGGCATGGGATTGCAAGGAGCAGGCATAGAAACCAGTAAGAAAGGACATATAGCAGTAAATCAATTTTATGAAACCTCAGCAAAAAATATATATGCTATAGGAGATGTAATAGAAGGTCCTATGCTGGCTCATAAAGCAAGTATGGAAGCGCAAGCTGTTATTGATATAATTTTAGGAAAAAATGGTCAGGTTAATTATGATGCTATTCCATCTGTAGTATATACTAGTCCTGAAGTTGCTTGGGTTGGTAAAACGCAACAAGAATTAGATAAATATAAAATTAATTATAAGGTTGGCAAGTTTCAATTTTCTGCTAACTCTAGAAGTAAGGTTACTGGAAATACCACAGGAATGATTAAAGTTTATTCTCATACAGAATCAGATAAAATTCTAGGTGCACATATAATAGGGAATCATGCAGGAGAAATGATAGGAGAATTTGTCGTTGCTATTGAAATGGGTGCTACTGCTGAAGATATCGCATTAATTTGTCACGCACATCCTACGTTGTCAGAATCTATAAAAGAAGCAGCAAGTTTAGCTTCCTTTGGACAGACTATTCACTCATAAAAAATTATTTTCTAGGATGTGCTAATTTATGCACTTTGCTTATGGTTGCTACAGTTACGGCTGTATATCCTTGTGTGGTTGATAAGCTGCTATGTCCCAGAAGCTCTTGAAGCGTTCTAAGGTCTACCCCTTTTTCTAGTAAATGAGTGGCAAAGCTATGCCTCAGAGAATGTGGTGTTACTGTCTTAGGTAGAGAAAGTTTATTTCTTACCTCCTCAATAGTTTTTTGTACTTGCCGTGAACTTAGTCTTTTTCCTTTAAGCCCCATAAATAATGGAGAATTCATTTCTTGGTCTGGGTTTACATTTAAGAGTTCATCAATTGCTATTTTTGCCGATTCTATTAAAGGAATACTCCTTACTTTTCCACCTTTTCCAGTAATCCTTATATTATCTGTATCTTTTACATGAGATTTATTTAGCTGCAGTGCTTCACTTAACCTTAATCCTGCTGCATAAATTAATGTAAACAGTGTTTTATCTCTTACACCTGTCCAATCATTCTTTTTGCCTGATATGTTTATAACATCTATAACTTCATTAAATGATAAAGGCCTTGGTAGTTGTTTATTAATTTTTGCGGGTTGTAGGTTAAATATAGCTGTGTTCTTAACGAAATTATTCTTGTTTAAAAATTTAAATAATGATTTTATTGCAGCTTTAGATCTAGCCTGACTCTTAGGAGATATATTATTATTTTTTATTTTTTGAGATGATAACCAAGATCTAAAATCTCTTAATGTCAAATCTTCTAGATTTTTAATAGTAATTTTATTGCCATAATGGATTTGTACAAAATTTAAAAAATATTTAAGGTCTGTAGCATAAGCATTATAAGTATTTAAACTAAGTAATTGCTCTTCTTTTATATAAAGTAACCATTGATCACATAGATGACTAACTTCTTTATTAGAAAATATATTGTTATCTATACTTATTGTTTTCATCTTTTAAGTTATGCTTTGTCCAGTCATCTTCCAATCTTCTAAAAATGCTTTAAGTCCGTTATCAGTTAAAGGGTGATGTATTAATTGTTTTAATATATTAGCAGGAAGCGTTACGACATCAGCTCCAATTTTAGCTGATTCGATAACATGATTTGGACTTCTAATGCTTGCTACCAGCACTTCAGTATTTAAATTAGGATAATTTGAATAAATTTCACATATATCAGAAATAAGGTTCATGCCATTCAGGCCAATATCATCTAGTCTTCCCACAAATGGAGATACAAATGTGGCTCCAGCTTTTGCAGCTAAAAGAGCCTGGTTAGCAGAAAAACACAAAGTTACATTAACTAAAACGTCATCATTACGTAATGTTCTACATGCCTTAAGTCCATCCCAGGTTAAAGGAACTTTTATAGTAACATTTTTAGCTATAGCTTTTAGGACTTCAGCTTCTTTAATCATTTCTTCATAGCTAGTTGCAGCAACTTCTGCAGATACTGGACCTGGAACAATATCACATATCTCAGCAATTACTTCATTTATATTTCTGCCCGATTTTTTTATAAGGGAAGGATTAGTGGTTACGCCATCTAAAAAGCCACTTGATGATAGCTCTTGAATTTCAGAAACATCAGCAGTATCAATAAAAAACTTCAATTTATCCTCCTAGTAAATAATATAAATTTATATAATGTAATATTTATAGTTTAATTAAAGTAAAATTAAAACCTAAGATTTTATGAATTTTAAGGATAAAGCAATTTTTATTAATAATGCCAACATACAAATTAAAAATTCTTGTCAGGTAATTATTATTGCCCCTGGAAAAGGAATTTATGATTATAAAATAAAGGAGACTGTAAAAATAGGACAAATTGTTTCTGTGCCTCTAAGAAACAATATATATACGGGAGTGATTATAGCTAAAGGTTCTAATAATTTTCCAAAAAATAAGTTAAAAGATATTATTGAAATTTATAAATTGCCTGTACTTCCTAAAGAGTTAATCAATTTCTGTTGTTGGTTGTCTGATTGGTATATGAGTGATATCTCACATGTTTTAAAGATGGTAATACCTGCTATAAATTTTATAAGTCCTATTAAGACCAAACAGATATTAGAGGTTAATAAGAAATCAATTGTTACTCCGACATTCTTAGGTAAAAAAGTAGTAGAGTTTTTAAAAAAAAAGCCTGGACTAACCGTAAAAGAATGTTGTGCGGAAGTAGATGTTAGTGCTGGAGTTATAAAAAAACTTATATTAGATCAAGTTTTATTTATTAAATATGAAGATAAAACAGAACATAATGAAGTTCTCAAGGAGAATATTCCTGTATTAAATAATTACCAACTAGCTGCTGTAAAGAAGATAAAAAGTATTGCTAATAAAGATAAAAGTAATATTTTTCTTTTAGATGGAGTTACAGGATCAGGAAAGACAGAAATATACTTGGAACTAATTTCAAACGAAATAATAAAAGGAAAGCAAAGCCTTATTCTTTTGCCAGAAATTGCATTAAGTAAACATTTTATTGACCGTTTTTTGAAACGTTTTAATTTTATGCCTGATATATGGCATTCAGAAATATCTAATAAGGATAAACGCAAAACTTGGCAAAAGGCTATTAGGGGTGAAGTTAAAGTAGTAATTGGTGCTAGAAGTGCTCTTTTTCTTCCTTTGTCTACTTTATCTCTAATTATAGTTGATGAAGAGCATGATCCTTCTTATAAGCAAGAAGATGGTATTATTTATAATGCTAGAGACATGGCAGTAGTAAGAGGCAATTTATCTGGCTCAAAGGTTATTTTAGCTTCTGCTACTCCTTCTTTAGAATCAGTTCATAATGCAAATATAGAAAAATATAATAGAATTATTCTTCCAGAACGTTTTGGTTCGGCAGTAATGCCTGAAATTAAAATTATAGATATGCGAAAAGAAAAGTTATTATCGACTAAATGGATAGCAAAGGAATCATATAACGCTATAAAAAAAGCTTTAGATAAAAAAGAACAAGTTCTGCTCTATATTAATAGAAGGGGGTATTCTCCATTAACATTATGTAGGCAATGTGGACATAGGTTCCAGTGTATTAATTGTTCTTCTTGGTTAGTAAACCATAAAATAACAGAAAAAATGCTATGCCATTATTGTGGTTATAAAGAAAGTATTAAAAAGGAATGCCCTAAATGTAAATCTGAAGAAGAGTTTGTGCCATGTGGACCGGGAGTTGAAAGGTTGGCAGCTGAAGCAAAAGAATTGTTCCCGGAAGCTAAATTAGAAGTAATAGCAAGTGATACATTAAATTCATTAAAAGAAAAAATAAATATTTTTAATGAGATAGTTTTAGGAAAAGTTGATATCATTGTGGGCACACAATTAGTTACAAAAGGGCATCATTTTCCTAATTTGACAACAGTTATAGCTATTGATGCTGATTTAGGATTATCTGGAGGAGATTTGAGAGCATCAGAAAGAACATTTCAGATGCTAACCCAATTAACAGGTAGAGCTGGAAGAGAAAAGAAGAAAGGTTATGCATATATTCAGAGTTATGACCCAAAGCATACTGTTATGGAGGCTATGCAAACAGGGAGTATTAAAAACTTTATAAAAGCAGAAGCAAATGGAAGAAAATACTTAAGTTTGCCTCCCTATGGCCGTCTAGGGTCATTAATAATTCAATCTGCAAATTTAGATATTTTGGAAAATTTTGTTAAAAAACTATCTTCTAAAGTTCCTAAAATACACAAAGATAAGGATCGAATCGAGGTATTAGGACCAGCTCCCGCTCCTATAACTAAATTACGTGGTTTGTATAGATACCGTTTTCTTATTAAAGGTAAAGGAGATGTTCGGCTCCAGGTATTTATTAGAGAATGGCTTTCAAATATAAAGGTTGATAGGACTATTAGAATTAAAATTGATATAGATCCTTATAATTTCTTATAAAATATACATTAAAAGTTAATCTTCTATTGAACATATTTGAAAGCTGTGTTACCTAAACCTCGCAAACATTTTTTATAAATAATTACTTAATAATTAGTATTTTGGGATCTGTATAATTGGCGAATGATTCAAAAAATATTGGGAACGTTGTAGAGAGATATTCAAAGGCTCTTTTGGAGCTAGCTATTGAGAATAAGGCTTTAGAAACAGTCCATAATGATTTAGAACAGATCATTACTTTATTAGAGTCTAGTAATGACTTTAGTAGGCTTATAAAATCTCCTATAATCTCTCGAAATAATCAACAAATTGTTATAAATACTATCTTAAAAAAGATTTCTGCAAGCGATACAGTAATAAAGTTTTTTTCTGTAATATGTAATAATAGAAGGTCTTTTATTATTGATAGGATCTGCTCTAGATTCTTAGAATTAGAGGTTAAATATAAGGGAGAGGTTAGAGCTGAATTATTAAGCACTACTAATCCACCTGAAGACGATCTAAAGAAAATCGAACAAATAATTAAAAAGTCAATGGGCGCTAATGTAAGTTTAATATCTAAAGTAGATCCTACTATAATTGGAGGGTATATTTTAAATATTGGTTCAGTAATGCTGGATGGTTCAGTAAGGTCTAAACTACAAGGGCTCAAGGTATCTATGAAAGGGATTAAATAAATGAAACTTAATGCTGCAGAAATATCATCTATTATAAAAGATCAGATAGAAAATTTTGGAACAGATGCAGAAGTTGCAGAAGTTGGCCAAGTTTTATCAGTGGGAGATGGTATAGCTAGAGTTTATGGACTAGATAATGTACAGGCAGGTGAAATGGTTGAGTTTCCAGGAGGTATATCTGGAATGGCATTAAATCTTGAATCAGATAATGTAGGTGTAGTTATTTTTGGAGATGACCGAGGCATCAAAGAGGGAGATACTGTTAAAAGAACAGGAAATATTGTAGATGCACCTGTTGGAAGAGAATTATTAGGAAGAGTAGTAGATGCCTTAGGAAACCCAATAGACGGTAAGGGAGAAATTAAATCAGCAGAGAGAAGTGTTGTTGATGTTAGAGCTCCTGGAATAATTCCAAGAAAATCTGTTCACGAACCTGTTCAAACTGGTTTAAAAGCTATTGATTCTCTTGTACCTGTTGGAAGAGGGCAGAGAGAATTAATAATTGGAGATAGGCAAACTGGTAAAACAGCAGTTGCTATTGACACAATTTTAAATCAAAAAATAATCAATAATGGTGATGACGAAAGTAAAAAATTATATTGTGTATATGTAGCTATTGGTCAGAAGCGTTCCACTGTAGCTCAAATAGTTAAAGAGCTTGATGAGAGAGGAGCACTAGATTACACAGTAGTAGTTGCTGCAACTGCATCAGAACCAGCCCCACTTCAATATTTAGCTCCTTATACAGGCTCTGCTATAGGAGAATGGTTCAGAGATAATAAAATGCATTCTTTAATTATATATGATGATTTATCTAAACAAGCTGTAGCATATAGACAAATGTCTTTATTATTAAGAAGGCCTCCAGGAAGAGAAGCTTATCCTGGAGACGTTTTCTATTTACATTCACGTTTGCTAGAAAGGTCTGCAAAATTAAATGAAGAAAATGGATCAGGCTCAATGACTGCCTTGCCAATAATTGAAACGCAGGGTGGAGATGTATCTGCATATATTCCTACAAATGTTATTTCTATTACAGATGGTCAAATATTTTTAGAAACTGACCTTTTTTATCAGGGTGTTAGACCAGCTATTAATGTAGGCTTATCAGTTAGTCGTGTTGGTTCTTCTGCTCAAATTAAAGCTATGAAACAAGTTGCAGGCTCTATTAAACTAGAATTAGCTCAATATAGAGAGATGGCAGCTTTTGCTCAGTTCGGATCTGATTTAGATGCAGCAACGCAGCAGTTATTAGCTAGAGGAGCAAGATTAACAGAATTATTAAAGCAGGGACAATATGCGCCTTTATCTGTAGAAGAACAAGTTGTTGTAATTTACGCAGGAGTAAAAGGTTTTTTAGATAAAATTGAAATTGCACAAATAGCAAAATTTGAGGAAACTTTGTTAAATAATCTTAGAAGTTCTAAAACATTATTAGAGTCTATCGAAAAGAAGGCGGCTTTAGATGAAGATATTGAAAAATCTATAACTTCATTAATAGAAGAAGTCATTAAAGACTTTGTTTAAGAGTGATTGATATTACATTATGAGTAATCTTAAAGCATTAAAAAATAAAATAGATAGTGTAACTTCTACTAGAAAGATAACACAAGCTATGAAAATGGTAGCTGCTTCTAAATTAAGACGTGCTCAGGAAAGAGCTGAGTTAGCTAGGCCTTATTCAGAAAAAATAGCAAAAATAATGTCATCTTTATCAACCAGTCTGAAAGATAGTGAAGTTTCTCTCGATTTATTATTAGGCAATAAAAATAGTTCTTTACATTTAATTTTAGCTGTTACATCAGATAGAGGTTTATGTGGAGGATTTAATTCCTCTATAGTGAAAGCCGTAAAAAATAAGGTTAAAGAGTTAAAAGATGCTGAAACAGAATTTAAAATAATATGTGTTGGAAAAAAAGGTTCTGATGTATTAAAAGGTGTTTATGGGGATAGTGTAATTATCTCTAATAGCATTAATGATAATAATGCTTTTAATTTAGCGGAAGACTTGTCTACTGAACTTGTAAGAAAATTAGATAGTGATGAATTTGGAACATGCTCAGTAATTTATAACCAATTCAAATCTGTTATTTCACAAATAGTAAGAGAACAGTCATTAATTCCTTGTAGTATAGATATAGAAGAAAATGAAATTAAAGATGATACTAATATAGTAAACTTTGATTTTGAACCAGATGAAAAAGAAATCTTATCTGAATTACTTCCTAAAAACTTAGCTATACAAATTTATAAAGCAATATTAGAAAGTGGTGCAGGAGAGCAAGGTGCAAGAATGGCAGCGATGGATAACGCTACTAGAAATGCAGGAGAAATGATTGATAAGCTTAAATTATCTTATAATAGGCAAAGACAAGCTATAATTACAGGAGAATTAATAGAGATCATTTCGGGTGCAGAGGCCTTATAAAAATTAATTAGAATTCACATAAGAATGGAGATTAAAATGACAGGTAATATAGGAAAAGTAACACAGGTTATCGGACCAGTAGTAGATGTTCAATTTGATGGAGATCTTCCAAGTATATTGGATGGTTTGGAAATAGATAATTCTGGTGAAAGACTTGTTCTGGAAGTTGCGCAGCATCTAGGAGAAAAAACAGTAAGAGCTATCGCGATGTCAGCAACTGATGGTTTAGTTAGAGGAAAAGAAGTAACCCAAACTGGCAAGCCTATATCAGTTCCAGTAGGGCCTGAAATGCTTGGAAGAATTGTGAATGTAATTGGAGAGCCAGTTGATGAAAGAGGACCAGTAAAAACAAAAACTTCTTATCCAATACATAGGCCTGCTCCTTCCTATACTGATCAATCAACAGAATCTGAGATATTGGTAACAGGAATTAAGGTAGTTGATTTATTAGCTCCATATGCTAAAGGTGGCAAAATTGGTTTATTTGGAGGCGCAGGAGTAGGTAAGACAGTTTTAATTATGGAATTAATTAATAATATTGCTAAAGGACATGGAGGCTATTCAGTTTTTGCGGGTGTAGGAGAAAGAACTAGAGAAGGTAATGATTTATATCATGAGATGATCGAATCGGGCGTAATAGATTTAAAAGGAAAAGAGTCAAAAGCAGCCTTAGTATATGGTCAAATGAATGAACCTCCTGGCGCACGTCTTAGAGTAGCACTTTCAGGTTTGACTATGGCAGAGTATTTTAGAGATGAAGAAGGTCAAGATGTATTATTTTTTGTAGATAATATTTTTAGATTTACACAAGCAGGGTCTGAGGTTTCAGCATTACTAGGTCGTATTCCATCAGCTGTGGGTTATCAACCTACGCTTGCAACTGATATGGGAGCTTTACAAGAAAGAATTACATCTACAAAAAAAGGTTCAATCACTTCAGTACAAGCTATTTATGTTCCTGCTGATGACTTAACTGATCCAGCACCAGCGACATCTTTTGCCCATTTGGATGCAACAACTGTTTTATCAAGACAAATTGCTGAATTAGGAATTTATCCTGCAGTTGATCCTCTTGATTCTACTTCTCGTATTCTGGATCCTCGAGTAATTGGCGAAGAGCATTATCAAGTTGCAAGAGATGTACAAAGTATTTTACAATCATATAAATCATTGCAAGATATTATAGCTATTTTAGGAATGGATGAATTATCTGAAGAAGATAAGCTTACAGTTAATAGAGCTAGAAAAATTCAAAGATTCTTGTCTCAACCCTTTCATGTTGCAGAGGTTTTCACAGGTTCACCAGGAAAATTTGTTGATCTAGAAGATACTATTAAAGGTTTTAAGGCATTATGCTCTGGTGAGTATGATCATTTACCTGAAGCTGCATTTTACATGGTAGGTACTATGGAAGAAGCAATAGAAAAAGCTAAAGCTATGGAAGAGAAAGCTGCATAAATTAGAAAGATAGAAAAATGGCAGAAGAAGAAAAGCTAAATTTAGAAGTAGTTTCTCCAGAGAAACTAATTATGTCTAAATCAATAGATATGGTTAGTATTTCAGGGACAGAAGGTGATTTTGGTGTGCTTCCAGGTCATACAGCTTTAGTTTCAAGTATAAGACCTGGTTTACTTAAAATAGAAGCAGATAAAGAAATAGAACTTTTTTTCATATCGGGAGGCTTTGTAGAAGTGATTAATGATAAAGTTTCTATTCTTGCTACAGAGGTTATTTCTTCTAATGATATTAATATATCAGAATGTGCAGATAATATAAAACAATGTAACGATGAATTAGAAGTTTCAGAAAACGAATTAAACAAAAAGCCCGTATTAAAGCGTATTGAAAAATATCAAGCAATGATAGATTTTAAAAATATGAATTAATTTAGTGTGTTTATTATATTAATACTAAATTTTTTAAAGACATTTTTATAAATATTTTTTCTAAAATCTGCAACATTTTTTTCTATATATATTCTATCCGCCCATTTCCAGTCAATAAACTCAGGATTTTTATCTATATTAATATTTACTTCAGAGTCATTGCCGTAAAAATAAAATAGATACCATTTTTGCATTTGTCCCACATATTTACCATTCCATTTATTTACAGCTATATTTGCAGGTAATTTATATTTTATCCACTTATCAATAAAAGAGACGTGTTTGATACTTTTAATTCCTGTTTCTTCATAAACCTCCCTTACAGCAGCTTCTAATGAAGGTTCATTAATATCTATTCCACCTTGAGGCATTTGCCATGAAGAATTTGAAGTAATATCAGCTCTTTTACCTATCCAAATATCAGCATTTTTATTAAATATAACTGCACCAACATTGGGTCTATATTTTTCCGTATTAGCCATTCTTTCTATTATAAAGCGATATACCTTCTAATAAATCTTTAGCTCTATTTAACTGGTAGTCTACTATTTTATCATCAATATCAGTAGTACTATTTTCTTTTTTAATTTTTTCTAGCGTACTATTTTCTTCTTTTGGATTTTCTAAATGTCCTCTTAAGTCACTTTCTTTTCTACTTGAGAATGGCTCTAATTCTTCAATTTTAGCTTGTTTAACCATGATATCTGGGACAATACCCTTAGCTTGAATTGAATTACCAGAAGGAGTATAGTACTTTGCTGTAGTAAGTCTCATAGCAGAGTTTCGTTGCACAGGCATAATTGTTTGAACAGAACCTTTTCCAAATGAAGTGGTGCCCATTATTACCGCACGTTTATGATCTTGCAAAGCGCCTGCAACTATTTCAGATGCAGATGCTGATCCTCCATTTATTAAAATAATAACTGGTAATCCATCAGTAATATCACCAGATTTAGCATTAAATTTTTGCTGTCCCTTGGATTTTCTTCCTCTAGTAGATACAATTTCTCCTCTATTTAAGAAAGCATCAGATACAGCCACTGCTTGATTTAATAGTCCTCCAGGATTGTTCCTTAGGTCTAGAATGACGCCAGTGATATCTTCTCCTATTTCAACTCTTAATTTTTTCATATTTTTTAAAAGACCAGACTCAGTTTTTTCATTAAAAGAAGTAATTCTGATATATGCAGCGTTACCTTCTCTTCTAGCTTTAACAGACTGAACTTTAATTTTAGCTCTTGTAATAGTAATATCAAATGGTTCTTGTTCTCCTCTACTAATTTTTATAGTAATTTTTGTGTCAACTAAGCCACGCATTTTATCCACTGCTTCACCTAATGATAATCCGTATACTGAAGTACCATCTATCTCAATTATAAAATCTCCAGCTTGAACTCCTGCTTCAAATGCTGGCGTATCATCTATTGGTGATATAACTTTAACAAAACCGTCTTCCATATTAACTTCTATGCCTAGGCCACCAAACTCTCCTTTAGTTTGAACTTGCATGTCATCAAAGGATTCCGCATTCATAAAGGATGAGTGAGGGTCAAGAGATTGGAGCATACCTTGTATAGCAGCTTCAATTAATTCTTTGTCATCAACTTCTTCTACATATTCTCTTCTTATTCTTTCGTATACCTCACCAAACATATTTAATTGTTGGTATACATTTGTTTCTTTTTCTTCAGCCTTAGTGCTAAAGCTAAATAATATTAAAATAATCATTGTGAAAATAACTGTGTTTATTTTGTTTAAATTAAAATATTTCATTACTATTTACCTTTACTATTTTTTATTGAACCATTCTACAGGATTAATAGGTTTCCCATTTGATCTTACTTCTACGTAAAGTTCTGCAGGATTAGATTTATTAGTTTTTATTAAACCTATATTCTCTCCGACCTTAATATGCTTTCCTGTTTTATAGTATACTTCATCTAACCCTGAAAGTATAACATGAAAACCAAAGCCTGGATCAATAATAAAAATATTTTTGTAACCTTTAAAATAATTTGAAAATACTATTTTCCCTGATACTGGAGTAATAATTTCTGTTTCTATTTTAAATTTATAAATAATACCCTCTGGCTTTTTTAAATTTTTAAAGTTTAAAGTTAAATTATTTTTATAAAAATTTTTCCAAATAATTTTTTCGAGAGGTTTTTGAGTATAATTTTTTTTTAATAAGCTTAATATCTTCGTTATTTTATCTCTTTGACCTTGATGATTATTAATAATATTTACTAATGCTCTTTTTTTAGAGATAGTAATAGCTTCAGATGCTGTATTTTTAACAAGCAAATCTTTGGTAGTATTTTTTTTAGTAATATTTTTTATATGTTTATTAATATTTTTTATTTCTTTTTGTACTAGAAATAATTCTTCTAATGAAGTAAAAATAATTTTGTTAAGTTTATCATGGTTGTTAATATTTTCATGGAGTAAATAGTCTAAAATTATTTTTTTTTTAGCATTAATCTCATAGCTAAATTCTTTATTTATATAGGTTAATAATAATAGTTCATCTAATATATGACCATACTCTTTTTTACTAATCTCAGCATTTTTAATTAAGTTTTCAATTTCATATATATTTTTGTTAAGTAAAGATTTTTTTGAATAGTATTCTTTAACTTTTTGGTTATTATAAACAATATTATTTTTAATAGTATTTATATTGTTTGAAATACCTTGTAATTTTTGATCTAAAATTTTTATTTTCTGCTTATCTTTTAGGATGAGTGCTTCGATATTTTCTAATTCTTTCACGTATTCTTTTTTTTGTTTTTTTTCTATTGCATAAGTAGAGTGGTTCGGAAAGTTTGCTATAGATAATAATACAATTATTTTGAATATAAAATTAAACTTTATAAGCATAATATTTTTAGAGGTTTTCTTCCATACTTTTGTCTTTTGGAGCAAGCCACATTTTATCTAAATTATAAAACTCTCTTACTTCAGGTCTAAATAAATGAACAATTACATCTCCGGCATCAACTAAAGCCCAATCACCGCTTCTTTGACCTTCCATAGAGAATACCCGGTAGTCTAATGCTTTTAGTTTTGTTGCTACTTGACTCGCTAGTGCACTTACATGTCTGGTAGAGCTTCCACTAGCTATAATCATATAATCAGCTATTGAAGACTTGCCTTTTAAAGATATTGATATTATATCTTCTGCCTTACCATCACTTAATATTTTCTCTATACTATTATTTAATTTTTTATTATCCATTTTTAATATTTTTCCTATCTGTGATTTTTTTTAATCTTAATAAAGTAGATGAGATTGGATTTTTATTTATATGCAGGAACTGCCATGCAGGAAGTGGCTTATCAAAAATAGAATTTGAATCTTTGGTTTTATGTAGTTTTGAAAAATAATATTTTCCTGCAATAGAATTAATTACACTGTAAGAATAAACATCTCTATTAAAAACTGCAACAGGCATTATCTGAAAGATATTTTTCCAATTGAACCACTGGTTAATTTCTACAAGATTATCTGCTCCCATTAGCCAAACAAATTTGCTTCCACCATATCTTTTTATTATTAATTCTAAAGTTTTAGATGTAAAATTTGTTTTAAATTTTGTTTCTAGGTCTTCAACTCTAATATTATGCCCTTTTGCGATGCTTCTAGCATTATCCAATCTAATACTTAAAGGAGCGCTTATGGAATTTGACTTTAAAGGATTTTGTGGGCTTACTAGCCACCAAACTTCATCAAGTTCTAATCTTTTTAGTGCTTCATTTGAGATATAAATATGCCCACTATGAGCAGGGTTAAATGACCCACCTAATAATCCAATTTTCATTTTTCTTCTTTTGGTTAAGCCAATAGATTTATAATATTTTTTTTTATTAATAGACAAATCTAGGGCCTTACCTGGCCATTACCTCGAAGTTGATATTTATAAGTAGTTAATTGTTCCAAGCCTACGGGGCCTCTTGCGTGTAACTTTCCGGTGGCTATTCCCATTTCTGCCCCCATTCCAAATTCCCCACCATCCGCATATTGTGTAGAAGTATTATGTAGCACTATAGCACTGTTTACTTTTTCTAGAAAAATTTCAGCAGTATCTTTATTATCAGTAATGATGGCATCTGTATGATTAGATCCAAACTTTTCAATATGCTTTATTGCATCATCAACACTTGTAACAGATTTTATAGAAAGTATTTTATCTAGATATTCAGTTTGCCAATCTTCTTTTGTAGCATTCTTAATAGCATTATTCAAAGTTTGGATACTTTTATCTGCTCTTAATTCACACCCCTGCTCTAAAAGCTTATTAATTATATTTGGCAGAATAGTATCTACTACATCCTGATGGCATAGTAATGTTTCTGTAGCACCACAAATACCTGTTCTTCTCATTTTTGCATTTATAACAATATCTAGAGCCATATCCTTATTAGCATCTACATCTATATATGTGTGACATAAGCCATCTAAATGAGATAAAACTGGTATTTTACTATCTATTTGAACTCTTTCAATTAATGCTTTGCCTCCTCGTGGAATAATTAAGTTAACATATTTGTACATATTTAATAGTAAGCCAACAGCATCTCTATCAATAGTATTAATGATATGAACGCAATCTTCAGATATTTTTGATTCTTTTAATCCATTTTTAATAGATTTAACTATTGCGGAACTTGAGTGAAAACTTTCCGAGCCTCCTCTTAAAATTATAGAGTTTCCCGACTTTAAGGCTAATGCACTAGCATCTGCTGTCACATTAGGCCTTGATTCATATATTATTCCAATAACTCCAATAGGAACTCTTATTTGAGTCATATCTATTTTATTTGATGGCTTCCAGCGCTTAATTTCAGTTCCAATTGGGTCATCTAATTTTATTATATTATAGACGCCATTTATTATACTATCTATTCGGCTTTCATCTAAAAATAGCCTATCTAAAAATGCTTCTGATATATTATTTTTTTTTGCTAAATCCATATCAATAATATTTGATTCTAAAATCAAGTTTTTATCTTTATGGATGCTTATTGCAATTTTTTCTAAAGCTTCATTTTTAGCATCTGTTGTAGCATGAGATAATGCATTTGATGCTTTATATGCTTTAAAGCAAATATCTTCAATATGATCAATCATCTCTTTATTACTCATTTTATTTTCTTCTTTCTTGATTTAGAACGATATCATTTCTATTTATAGCTACATCCTTAACTTTATATCCTAATAATTTTCCAATATCTTTACTTTGTTTTCCTTGAATTTTTTTTATTTCTTTAGCATCGTAAGCTATTATTCCATAGCCAAGTATATTATTATCGATTGATAGTATATTAATAATTTCTCCTCTATCAAAGTTATCAGAATTAGATTTTATGCCATTAGCTAATAAGCTCTTCCCAGATATTAAAGTTTTTTCTGCATTTTTATATATAATAACAAACTTTGCTTTATTTTTTTTACTTAATACCCACTTTTTCTTTGCACTAAGGGGTGTTAAATTAGATTTAAAAACAGAATTTTTGCCGCCATTTATTAACTTTAATAAACTATTATTATTTTGCCCATATGCTATTATTAAATTACATCCAGCAGCTGTTGCAATTTTAGCTGCCTTTATTTTAGTTATCATTCCACCAGAGGCTATATTAGACGTAGTATTTTTTGCCATAGCTTCAATGTCTTTAGTGATGCAATCAATTTCTGCAATAAACTTAGCATTCTTAGAAGATTTAGGGTCTTCAGAATACAATCCATCTATATCAGATAAAAGAACTAATACATCCGCTTCTACTAATTGTGATATTCTTGCTGCTAATTGGTCATTGTCTCCATACCTAATTTCTAAAGTAGCAACGGTATCATTTTCATTAATAATGGGAATAACTTTTAATTTTAGCAGTGTATTTAATGTGGCTCTCGTATTCATAGCAGTTCTTCTCGTTTCTAAATCACTATGACCAACTAAAATTTGAGCGCATTTAATTTCAATTTTTTCAAAAACACTTTTCCAGGCTTTTGCCAATACTATTTGGCCAGTAGCTGCTGCAGCTTGTTTTTCTGAGAGTAATAAAGATCTTTTTTGCAAATTAAGCTCAGTTTTTCCCAGTGCAATCGCTCCAGAACTAACTATTAATACCTCTTTATTTTTATTCAATAAAAACAATATATCATTTGCTAAGTTTTCTACCCAGGCACTATTAATATTGCCTGTAGTAGGATTAACTATTAATGAAGACCCAACCTTTAAAACTATTCTTTTAGCTTTATTAACATATTCATTATTAATTGAATCTATGGGGACCATTTTTCTTCTTTAATTTCATTATTATTTTCTTTATTATGTTCTTCCATAAAAGAATATAAAGTATTTATTATACTGTCTAACCCTTCTTTGTTTATAGCGGAAGAAACTATTACCTTACTTTTAGTATATTTTTCAATTTTTTTAATTATTTTGATTAATTCTTTTTTTTCAAGTAAGTCGGCTTTACTAATTACAAGTATTTGTTTTTTGTCTTTTAAGCCTTTTCCATAAGCAGTAATTTCTTTTATTATACTTTTATAGTCTTTAAGATGGTTCTCTGAATCTGCATCAATTACGTGTAAAAGCATTTTACATCTTTCTATATGGCCCAGAAACCTTGTTCCTATCCCAACTCCTTTATGGGCGTCACTTATCAATCCCGGTATATCAGCTAATACAACTTCTTGATCATAGTTTCGGATTATGCCTAATTGAGGAGCAAGAGTTGTATAAGCATAATTGCCTATTTTTGGATTTGCATTTGTAATTGCTGAAAGTAAAGAAGATTTTCCTACATTTGGCAATCCTAATAATCCTACATCAGCAAGTATTTTCAATCTTAGCCATATCCATATCTCTTCTCCTTCTAAGCCAGGGTTTGCTCTTCTAGGAGCTTGTTCCATTGAGTTTTTAAAGTGTGTATTTCCAAAACCTCCATTGCCACCTTTTAAAAATAAAACCCTTTCTCCATCGTGTGTTATATCTTGAAGGACACTTTCTTTATCTATGTCAGAAATAATCTGTGTGCCTACAGGTACTTTAATAATAATATCTGCACCTCTAGCCCCAGTACAATTTTTACCAGAACCATCTGTACCTTTTCTTGCTTTATAATGTTGTCTGTAGCGAAAATCTATTAGTGTGTTTAATGAAGAGGAGCCCTCGAAAATGATATCTCCGCCTTTGCCGCCAGCTCCGCCATCTGGGCCTCCAAATTCGACATACTTTTCTCGTCGGAAACTTATGCAGCCATTACCACCTTTTCCAGATTGTAAATAAATTTTTGCTTGATCAAGAAATTGCATTTATTAAACCAATTTAATAGATATATATAAAATGTAAGGTTCAAAACTGCTTATATAATAATTTAGTTAGACGCTATCTACTTTAATTATTTTTCTTTTATTTAAACCATGAAGAAAAGAAACTTTACCATCTTTAAGAGCAAATAATGTATGGTCTTTTCCCATACCTACATTATCTCCAGGATGAAATACTGTTCCTCTTTGTCTAACAATTATATTGCCAGCCCTAACAACTTCTCCACCAAATTTTTTAACACCTAGTCTTCGACCAGCGGAATCTCTTCCATTATTTGATGATCCACCTGCTTTTTTATGTGCCATTTATAATTACTCCTTATTTGGGGCTTTTTTAGCTGTTTTCTTAACAGTTTTTTTTGCACTATCTTTTTTTATAGTAGTTTGTGTTTTTTTAGTTACCGTTTCTATTTTTGCACTGTCTTTTTTAACGGCAGGTTTCTTAGCTTCCACTACTTTTTTTGCTACTGATTTCTTTAGATCTATAGATTTTATTCTTATAGCCGTTAAATCCTGTTTATGACCTTTTTTTCTTCTATAATTTTGTCTTCTTTTTTTCTTGAAAATAATAAGTTTAGGGCCTCTAGTTTGCTCTATAACTTCTCCTGTAACAGAAGCAGTTTTTAGTTCAGCTTCTTCGATGTGAATTTGAGCGCCTTCACCCATCATAACTATATCTTCAAAGGTTATTTTACTTCCACTTTCACCTAATATTTTTTCTACTAGGATTACGTCACCTGCTGAAACCTTATATTGTTTTCCACCACTTTTTAAAACTGCGTAATTCATATCTTTTCCGAATTTTTGTTATTGAGTTACTTATTAAATATATTTACTTTAATTAAAAAAGCATTTTACCACTATTATAATATTATATTATAATAGAAATGGAATATTATATGTTTGTTAAGGTTCTTACAACAATTAATTGTATTTTTTTTATAATTATAATTGGATAATGTTTTGTCACTTACTTCTGAACTTATTATCACAGCTTTTATTAAAACAGCAAGATTAAAAATGCTTGATGCTTATATGGTAAGAAGAGGAGATAGTAAGTCTGGTGAAATTTTTCTAAGGTTAAATAATTTGAGTGGGCAGTCTAAAATTTATTCTTATAGAAAGTCTAATACTAAAAATTATTGGGATATTTATGGATCTACTTCGTGGCAAGAAGATAGATTAATTAATGATAAAATAGAGAAAATTATAAATATTGATTCAGATGTATGGATATTAGAACTGGAAGATAAAGAAGGACTTAATCCTAATTTTTAAGAGGAAACATTTTGAAATAAGTTTCCTCTTATTCTTCCCTGAGATCAAAGATATTAAAACTTATTTAGTAAATATTTTATATATCTTTGCTAATACTTATATTATTGACATATATCTTTAATTATATAATTTAGAATTATTCTAAAGTATTGTTTAATTAAATTAATGGAGGCTAATGTGAATACAATTATTAATAGCAAAATTACAGATTTTAAAGTTCAAGCTTATCAAAATGAAGAGTTTATTGAAGTGAACTCTAAAGATCTAGAGGGTAAATGGTCAATCTTTTTCTTTTATCCTGCGGATTTTACATTTATCTGTCCTACAGAATTAGAAGATATGGCCAACAAATACAAAGAATTTCAAGATATAGGTGTAGAAGTTTATTCTGTAAGTACAGACACTCATTTTTCACACAAGGCTTGGCATGATGCGTCTGATACTATTAGAAAAATTAAATATCCAATGCTTGCAGATCCTACAGGTTTCTTAGCAAAAGCATTCGGAGTATATATAGAAGAAGCAGGAATGGCTTATAGAGGAACGTTTTTAGTAAATCCAGAAGGTGAAATTAAGCTTGCAGAAATGCATGATAATGGAATTGGAAGAAATGCAGATGAATTATATAGAAAAACACAAGCTGCTCAATATATAAGGGAAAACCCAGATGAAGTTTGTCCAGCTAAATGGCAACCGGGAAGTGAAACACTAAAACCAGGTTTAGATTTGGTTGGTAAAATATAGATCTTACACAAAGGGCTCTTTTTAAAGAGCCCTTTGAACTGATATTTATTGAGAGCAAAATATGTTAGAAGCAGCAATTTTAAGTCAACTTAAGACTGTATTTGAAAAATTAGAAAACAATATCTATTTATCATATTATAAATCAAGTCATAGTAAACAAAATGAATTATTAGATATGTTGCAAGGAGTATCTTCTACTTCAAATAAAATTATTTTAGAGGAATCTCAGGAAGTTTCTAGCTACCCTAAGTTTAAAATTTTCAATTCTATAAAAAAGTCTAGTATTACTTTTTCTGGTATACCAGGTGGACACGAATTTAGCTCTTTAGTCCTTTCAATTTTAAACTCTGATTTAAAGGGAAAATTTCCGGATGAAATGTTGGTTGAAAGAATAAAACAAATAAAAGGAAGCATAAGCCTAAAAACTTTTATTTCATTATCCTGTGAGAATTGTCCTGAAGTTGTTCAAAGTTTAAATTTAATTGCAGTAATAAAAGATGACTTTCATCATGAAATGGTAGATGGAGAATTTACACCTGAACTTATAAGTGACTTAGGAATTCAAGGTGTTCCTAGTGTTGTAGATAATAATAAGCTCATACATTCTGGTAAAATAACTTTATTAAGCTTGATAGAAAAATTAGAAAAAACTTATGGAAAAAGAGAAGTTGCGAGTAGTAATAAAGATCTAGGAGTTTATGATGTAATTGTAATAGGTGGAGGCCCTGCAGGAGCATCATCAGCTATTTATACATCTAGAAAGGGTTTAAAAACTGCTTTAATAACTGACAGAATTGGAGGTCAAGTTCAAGACACTAAAAGTATAGAAAATATGATCTCTATAAATTATACTGAAGGTAAAGATTTATCTAATAGTCTAGATAAGCATATGAAAGATTATGATATAAATATATTAGAACATAGAAAAGTTGAAACTATAGAGGATGGCGATATTAAAAAATTAAATCTTGATAGTGGAGAAATTATATCATGTAAATCGCTAGTAATAGCTACAGGTGCAGAATGGAAAGAGCTAGGTATAGAGGGAGAAAAAGAGTATAATGGCAGAGGAGTTGCATTTTGTCCTCATTGTGATGGTCCTTATTATAAAGGTAAAGATATTAGTGTAATAGGTGGAGGAAACTCTGGAGTAGAGGCTGCTATAGATCTCGCAGGTATAGTTAAGACGGTTACTTTATTTGAGTTTTCTCCAGAATTAAATGCTGATGATATACTTATAAATAAGCTAAAAAGTTTAGATAATGTTACTATAATTACTAATGCAAAAACAACTAGAATTATTGGAAATGGAGAAAAAGTAACGAGTATGGAATATGAGGATAGGTCAAATAATGAAATAAAATCTCTGAAATTAGAGGGTATTTTTGTGCAGATTGGTCTAGTGCCGAACAGTGGCTTTATTAAAGGTCTAGTTAAAACTAATAAATATGGTGAAATATTAGTGTCTGAAAAAAATAGAACTAATATAGATAAAATATATGCGGCAGGAGATGTTACTAATGTGCCTTATAAACAGATTATTATTGCTATGGGTGAGGGCGCAAAAGTAGGGTTAACAGCTTTTGAAGATTTAATGATAGCTTAATATTATATATTTAATTTTTAAATTAACTTATATATAATATGTATTTAACTTTTGGATTATATAAATGAGAAACACACATTTTCCTGGAAGATCACCTGTGTATTCATTAGATGGAATGGTTTCCACATCTCACCCATTGGCAACAAAAGCAGCTATAGATAAATTATCACAAGGGGGTAATGCAATTGATGCTGCAGTTACTGCTGCTTCTGTTCTTGCAGTAGTTGAGCCTCATTCAACGGGCGTAGGTGGAGATCTTTTTTGCCTTTATTACCCAAATAAATCTAAAGAAGTTATTGCAATGAATGCATCGGGTCGCGCTCCAGAAGCCGTATCAGTAGAAAAACTAGAAAATTTAGGTGTTAAAGACAGTATTCCTCTTCAAAGCCCTCATGCAGTTAGTATACCAACTGGAGTCGCAGGATGGATAAAATTAATAGAAGATCATGGAAGTTTGCCTCTCAAAGAAATTCTTAATCCTGCTATTCAATACGCAGAGCGTGGTTATATAGTTGCAGATGTTATTGCCGATATATGGGAAAAAGAAATAGAAAAATTATCTTTAGATCAGGATTGCAAAAATATTTTTTTACCTAATGGAAAATTTTTAAAAGCAGGTGAAATTCACTACCAGCCTCAATTAGCAGAAACATTAAGAAGAATTTCTGAAGAAGGCAAAGCAGGTTTTTATGAAGGCTCTGTTGCTAAAGATATGATTAAAAAGCTGAATTCTATGGGAGGCTTACATACTTTAGATGATTTTTATGAAGCTGAGGCTAATTATGTTAATCCTATTTCTGCAAATTACAGAGATGCTAAAATATATGAATGTCCTCCAAATGGGCAGGGTGTTATAGCTTTAATGATTATGAGAATATTAGAGGGGTATAATTTTACTGATATTCCTTCTAATTCAGCGCGAAGAATACACTTACAAGCAGAAGCAACAAAAATTGCCTTTAGTCATAGAAATCATTATTTAGCAGACCCTGATTTTTCTAATGTGCCTGTTGAACAATTATTATCTGAAAAATATATAGATAGCTTGAGGAGTTTAATTAAGTTAGATAGTTGCTTACAAGGCTCATATACTCCAGATTTACCCCGTCACCCAAATACTGTTTATATTTCTGTAGTAGATAAAGATAAGAATGCTGTTTCTTTAATAAACTCCATATTTCATTCTTTCGGAAGTGGAATAGTTGCACCTGAATCAGGAGTTCTATTTCAAAATAGAGGAGCTAGCTTTGTATTAGACCCTTCACATCCTAATGTTATTGAGGGAAGAAAAAGGCCAATGCATACAATAATTCCAGCTCTAGCTCTCAAAGATGATAAGCCATTTCTATCATTCGGTGTAATGGGAGGGCACTACCAACCTATGGGGCAAGCACATGTTTTATCAAATATTATTGATTATAATATGGACCCTCAAGAAAGCCTTGATTTTCCTAGAAGCTTTTATTTTGATGGAGTATTAGAATGTGAACAAGGCATTACAGCAGACGTACGAAAACAATTAGAGTTAATAGGACATAATATTAAAATTTGTGATTTGCCTCATGGAGGTGGTCAAGTTATCCAATATAATCATAAAAACAATTCTTTAATTGGAGGTTCAGACCCTAGAAAAGATGGCTGCGCTATCGGGCTATAGGTTGGGATCTACGTAACATCCCGCTTCAATTGCCTTAGTTTTAACTTGGTTATATATTTTATCAATAGTTGGTGTGGCAATATTAACAATTTTTCCAGCCTCTGAAACAGATTTTGTTAAAGCATCAATTTCCATAGGTCTTCCTAGCTCCAAGTCTTGTAGGGTAGAGGTTTTATGTGCTCCTACATTTCTAGTTCCATTAATACGTTTTTCTAAACTAATAGGAAAGTTTACTCCTAATGCATTGGCAACTGATTGTCCTTCTAACATCATATTTTTTACAATAGCGCATAGTTTTTCATCATTTGCAATATCCTCTAAGGTTTTTCCACTTAATGCGCTAATTGGATTAAATGCTAAATTGCCCCAAAGTTTCATCCATATATCATCTCTAATATTTTTTCTGACTGGCGATTTTAAACCAGCATGTATTAGCATTTTTGATAAAATTTTTGCTCTTTCTGACATAGAACCATCAGGCTCCCCGATAGGGAACCTATCTCCTTCTAAATGATAGACGTGTCCAGGTGCTTTAATTTCGGCTGCAGGATATACTACACAGCCGAGACTTCTTTGAGGAGTAATATAATCCCATTGCAGATTTTTTGGATCAACAGATTTTAATCTCATATTTTCATATTGATTATTACTTTTGTAAAAATACCACCAAGGCAGGCCATTTACTGCAGAAACAACAGTTGTATTTTCTTTCAGTAATGGCTTAATCATATCAGCAGTCTGTGCTGCCGAATGTGCCTTTAAAGTAACAATTATAAAATCTTGTTTTCCTAAATCACTAGGGTTAGCAGTGGCTAAAGGCTTACAAAAATATTCATTTTTAGATTCGGCACTTTGCATCAATAAACCATTACTTTGAATAGCTTTTAAGTGGTCACCTCTACAAATTAAGGAAACATTGACGCCACTTTTCATTAATAGAGCTCCAATATAACTTCCGATAGCACCAGAACCAAATATACATACATTCATTTTATTTTATTCCTAATTTTTCAGCTAGGCCAATTCTCTGTAACTTTCCGGTTGGCCCCTTAGGGATTTCCTGAATAATTAAAATTTTTCTAGGAATTTTAAATTTAGTTAAGCGGTTTTTACAATAATCTTTTAACTCATCCTCATTAGTTATTTTATTTTCTTTAAGTACTACTGCAGCAAAAAGGTCTTCACCTAATTTTTCATGAGGAACAGAGAAAGCAACAGCTTGTTGAATATTCTCATTATCCATTAAGATTTCATCAATTTCTTTAGGGCTAATCTTCTCTCCACCTCTGTTGATAATTTCTTTTAACCTTCCCGTAATTTTAAGATACCCATCATCATCGAACATGCCTTCATCACCTGTTAAAAACCAACCATTAATAAAGCTTTCTGCGTTAGCTTTTGGATTATTGATATATCCATTAGTAACATTTTCACCTTTTATAATTATATGTCCTGTAATATTTCTATTGTTTTGGTCATTATTAATAATTTCGTTTTTATATAGTAGCGCCACATCAGGGCCAGCAGCTAAACCCACAGTGCCAGACTTCCTTTTTCTTGGAGGTAGAGGGTTTGATGTCATCTGATGTGCAGCCTCTGTCATACCATACGATTCTATAACACAAGTATTAAAGACTCTTTCTAAATTTTCCATAACTATAGATGGAAGAGATGCTGATGATGATCTAATAAATTTTAGAGGGTTATTTTGAATAATATCTATATTACGAGGTGCTCTACTGAGAATGGCTTGGTGCATAGTTGGTACAGCTGTGTACCAAGTAGGTTTGTACTCTTCTATCCATCTAAAAAATTTGAGTGCATCAAATCCTGAAGGAGTAATAATAGATCCTGATTGGTAAATAGGAGCTAAAATAGCTGCTATAAGTCCATGGATATGAAACATTGGCATAATATTTAGACATTTATCATGCTTATTTAAATTTAAAGTGGTTGAAATATTTTTTGCAGATGCCATTAAATTCTTGTGAGAGAGAGGAACCATTTTAGGTCTTGATGTTGTTCCTGAAGTATGAAGAATCATGGCTATATCATCTTCATTAGAGTCTGGAGAATAATTTTTATTAGTATTATTTATTTCAATATTTAATTTTATAAAATTTGATGAAGTTTTCTTTTTTAAATCAATAATTTCAATATTTAATTCTTCAGCAGCTTCTCTAGCTTGAAGGAGCTTATTTTCTTCTATTATTACAGCTTTAACTTTTAGATCATCATAATAAAATTTAAATTCTTCTTTAGTAAATGCAGGGTTCAATGGACAAGAAGTAAAATTTGAAGCAATTGCAACAAATGTACAAGCCATAGCTGATCCATTTTCTAAAGCTAAAGCTATTCTCTCTTCTTTTTTAATATTTAAGGAAGATAATTGATTAAAAGTATTATCTACATATTTTAAAAGGTCTTTGTATGTAATATCAGATTCATCAGGAGCTTGAATAAAAACATTATTTCCATTAATGGCAAGAATTAAATTATATAGAGTATTTTTAGTTAAGGTCATATTTTACAAATATTAGTTATTAATTTATTGTATTATATTATATTAAGTGAAAGGAAATTCAATGTTAAAAGAAAACGTTTTAGAATCAACACATATGGAAAACAATAAGTTAGAAGAAATTCCAAATGATTTATCTTCTTACTGGATGCCTTTTACTACTAATCGTCGTTTTAAAAAAAAACCTAGATTTCTAGTTTCTGCTAAAGATATGTATTACAAGACTTCAGACAATAAAAGCATTTTAGATGGAGTAGCAGGCTTATGGTGTGTTAATGCCGGACACTGTCGACCCCGTATAGTTAAGGCTGTACAGGAGCAAGTGGCAGAGATGGATTATGCTACTGCTTTTAATATGGGGCACCCTAAAGCTTTTACTTTAGCTTCAAGGTTAGCTGGAATACTTCCTAAAAATATAGACCATGTTTTCTATACAAACTCTGGATCAGAAGCAGTAGATACGGCTTTAAAAATTGCGCTAGCATATCATAATGCAAATGGTGATTCTAGACGAACAAGATTAATTGGAAGATCTAGAGGATATCATGGCGTAGGTTTTGGAGGAATGTCAGTAGGAGGAATGGTTGCAAATAGAAAGCAATTTTCTAATCATTTGCCAGGCGTTGATCATATGCAAGATACACATATTCCAGAATTAAATGCTTTTTCTAAAGGACAACCTAAGCATGGTGTAGAAAGAGCGCATTCACTTATAGATTTAATAAATTTACATGACGCCTCCACTATAGCAGCTGTAATTATTGAACCTGTTGCATGCTCAACAGGGGTATTAGTTCCACCTATTGGTTATCTTGAGGAAATAAGAGAAATATGTACAAAAAATGGTATATTACTAATTTTTGATGAAGTCATATGTGGGTTTGGAAGGCTAGGTGCGCCATTTTCTGCAGATAAATTTAACGTAATTCCAGACATTATGACGCTTGCAAAAGGCCTTACTAATGCCACAGTTCCTATGGGAGCTGTAGCCACTCATAAAAAAATATATGACGGACTAATGCATGGACCTGAAAACGTAGTCGAACTTTTTCATGGCTATACATATTCTGGCCATTCATTAGCATGTGCAGCAGCATTAGCAACTTTAGAGGAGTATGAAGCAGAAAAATTATTTGATAGAGCTAATAGCCTGGAAAAATGCTTTGAAGAGCATGCACATATGTTAAAGGATTTAGAGAATGTTATAGATATAAGAACCATTGGTCTAGTAGCAGGAATTGAGTTAAAAAATAGAGCAGATGGAATGGGCAAAAGAGTATACGATGTTTGGGAAAATTGTTTTGAAAATAATTTACTTACAAGGTTTACTGGTGAGACTCTTGCTATTTCTCCTCCTTTAATAGTAACTGAAGATCAAATTAAATTAATATTTGATACTATTAGGTCGGCAATTCTAGAAGTTAAATAATTAAAAAGGAGTTTGTTATGGCTACTGTAAAATTAATAGAACCTGAAGAGGCAAAAGGGAAAGTAAAAGAAATATTTGATGACATAAGTAAGACTAGACGAGGAGATAAAGTAAATAATATATGGAAGGCTCTTGCTAATGATCCCGATTTATTGGAAGCAACTTGGAATAGAATAAAACAAGTTATGGCGCCAGGTGCTTTAGACTCTGTTACAAAAGAATTAATCTATATAGCTGTAAGTATAGTTAATGGATGTGAATATTGTATTCATTCACATACGGCTACTGCCAGAAAAAAAGGAATGACAGAAGAAATGAGAAGCGAGTTACTTGCTGTAGTCGCTATGGCATCTCAAACAAATAGTTTAGCTAATGCCTACCAAATTGATGTGGATGATTCTTTTAAAAAATAAAGTTTATTTAAAAGCACTATCTATTCGGTTACCAACTAAGCTTATTAGTTCAGCAGTATCATTTATTCTAGCACCCATAGTTAAAAAGCCATGAATTTGACCTTCGAAGACTTTGGTTTCAACATTATTACCGGCTTTTATCAATTTTTTTCCGTATGCTATACCCTCATCTTTCAAAGGGTCACATCCTGCTACTATTATTAAAGCAGGAGGGAGTTTTGTTAAATCATTATAAAGTATCGGTGCTGCTCTCCAATCATTTAGTTGATTCTTATCGATATATTTATCTTCAAACCATTTCATTAAAGGTTTTGATAGAATAAAGCCATCATATTCTTCTTTAGATGAATAGTGTGCTCCCATATGTGTAGAAGGGTATATTAACGCTTGGAAAGATATAGGAACATCTGAATTAATTTTTGAGTTAAGACAGCAGACTGTAGCTATATTTCCTCCGGCACTATCACCACATACAGCTATTTTATTGACATTTATAGGTAAATCTAATGTATTATTTTTTACCCAATTTATAGCAGAAATTGAATCATTTATAGCTGTTGGAAACCTGTATTCTGGCCCCATTCTATAATCTATTGCAATTACGTCAAAATTACCTTCATTGGCTAATTGTCTACATACTACATCATGTGTTTCCAGGTCTCCTATAACCCACCCACCTCCATGAAAGAATATTGTTATAGGAAGTATATTATTATGATTATTATTTAGTCCTCTATAGTAGCGTGCTTTAATAGTATCTCCTTCAACAGGTATTTTAATATTTATACATTTATGCACTTCTGGTGCAGGAGGAGATAAAGATCCTCTCATAGCAAGGTAGGCATTTCTAGCTTCAATATGATTCATTTCATATAGAGGTATTCTATCTCCAGACTTTTCAGCAGACCTGATATCTTCAATAATTTCTAATGCTTCTGGATGTAACTCTTTATCTGACATATTCAGCGCTCCTAATTAATAGTTATTTTTTTTAAGTCATTTGTTTTTTTAATAAGTATTGGCATATAAGCTGAAAAATCTATAACTTTATCACTTATACCTACTATTATCCAGCACATATTAGCATCATGAATAGACCTTATATCTCTTTGTGAGGGCTTTGTTCCTAAAGGACTATCTGGATGACTGTGATAATGTCCAATAATTGACATTTTATTTTTCCTATATAATTTTTGAATATTAATTATTTCTTGAGGGTCAATTTCAAAAAATAAATAAGGATTAGCTGCAATATTTTTAGTGCTAATAGAAACTTTACATATTAATTTATTAGCTTCAATATATCCGATTAAAAGACCACAACATTCTTTAGGGTAATTTTTTCTTGCATTATTAATAATCTCATTTTTTATGATATTAGGTATTTTTATATTATTCATTATAACTTACTTTTTAATTATAATTTTTTTTATTTCTATGCTTGAATCCAAGCTTATTATATTAATAATATATTTTTTTTCATCTTCAAATTGAAGAGTAATATTTTCGTTATTAGATATAACATTTATTAAATTCATTTTTTCAGGAGCGTTTATTTCTATAATTGAGTTATTTATTTCAGGTTTTGATGACTTAGCTAAATTGCCACTTCTTTGTATTATAGTAAATACTAAGAATGATGTACCAAATACTATTAATATCCCCATAAATATTACTAAAAATTTTAGACCTCTCATTGTATTTCACCTATATTATATATTTATTAACTTTTAATATATTTAAGCTTTTTTTATGAATAATTCTAGTAAAGTAATTAAATTTTTAGTTTCTAATAAAGAACAAGGTCTTCGCGTGGATAAAGCCTTTTCTTTATATGATGATACTTTGAGTAGATCTTATATAAAAAAACTAATATTAAATGGCTCATTATATCTCAATAATCAAATATTTCTTGATCCATCTTATAAATTAATAAAAGGGAATCTTGTTAAGATTGTTTTGCCAGAATTAATAGATGATAAACCAAAAGCAGAAAATATTAACTTAGATATATTGTATGAAGATGATTTTTTATTAGTAATAAACAAGCAAGCAGGCTTGGTCGTCCATCCTGCCCCTGGAAATTATGAGGGAACTTTAGTAAACGCATTATTATATCACTGTAAAGGAAGTTTGTCTGGCATAGGAGGTGTAAAGAGACCAGGAATAGTGCATAGGTTAGATAAAGATACGTCAGGTATAATGTTAGTTGCAAAAAATGATGAGGCACACCGATACTTGTCAAAGGGAATTTCAACTAAAAAAATAGAAAGAAAATATAAGGCAATAGTATGGGGCGAGCCAAAGCAAAAAGTAGGTATTATAAATGCAAATATAGCAAGACATTCGCAGGATAGAAAAAAAATGGCTGTAGTTTATGATATTGGGAGAGTAGCGATTACGGAATATAAAGTTATAAATTCGTATGGCTTCGCTTCATTAATAGAGTGTAGTCTGCAGACAGGTAGAACACATCAAATTAGAGTTCATTTAGCTAATATGGGTTTTCCTATTATTGGAGACCAATTGTATGCAAAAGGTAAAACTATATCATCTAAAATGCCTGATAAAATCAAGTTTTTTTCAAGACAGGCATTACATTCTTATAGCATAAGTTTCATTCATCCATTTACTAAGGAGGAACTAAATTTTGAAAGCAAGCTTCCAGAGGATATAGAATCGTTAAAAAAATCTATAGAAACATTTATATAATTTATACTTGATTTTTTATAAAAAATAACCAATTTAATAAGCATGTATGATTTTATGAGGTTAAATAAATGTCTAATATAACATTGCCTTCTATTTCTGCAGATGGAAGTCTGAAAAGATATCTAGCAGAAATTGGACAGTTTCCTCTTTTAAAAAAAGATGAAGAGTATACTCTTGCTAAGAATTGGCATGAGCACGAAGATATTGATGCCGCACATACATTAGTTACAAGTCACTTAAGATTAGTTGCTAAAATAGCTATGGGTTATAGGGGTTATGGCTTACCTATATCAGATTTAATAAGTGAAGGTAATATAGGTTTAATGAAAGCTGTTAAACGTTTTGATCCAGATAAAGGTTTTAGATTAGCTACATATGCTCTTCTTTGGATAAAGGCATCTATTCAAGAATATATCTTACATTCTTGGTCATTAGTTAAAATTGGAACTACATCAGCTCAAAAAAAATTATTTTTTAACTTAAGAAGAGTTAAAAATGAATTGAAGGTCTTTGAAGAAAAAAAACTTTCGCCAGAAATTATAAAAAAAATATCACATAAATTAGTTGTTGAAGAGCAAGAAGTAATAAATATGAATCAAAGAATTAATGGAGATTACTCTTTAAATGCTCCTAGGCAAAGTGATTCTAATGAAGGAGATTGGCAGGAGATACTAGTAGATGAAAAGTCTATTGATCAAGAAACATATGTTGCTGAAAAACAAGAAGTAGAAAAAAGAAAATCAATGCTAGGAAAAGCTTTGTCTTTATTATCGGAGCGCGAAAGAATAATTTTTAGCCATAGAAGGTTAACTGAGGAACCTAAAACATTAGAGATGCTTAGTAAAGAGTTTAATATTAGTAGGGAAAGAGTTAGACAAATTGAGGTAAAAGCATTTGAGAAGGTACAACTTGAAGTAAAAAATATCAGTAATTCTCATAATAACTTAGTAATTGAAGGTCATAAAAATAATAAATTTACTTAAAAGGATCCTGTATTAAGATAGTATCTTCCCTTTCAGGAGAAGTAGATATCATAGAAACAGGACATTCAATTAATTTTTCAAGCTTTCTAATATATTTTTTTGCATTATTTGGAAGGTCATCAAAACTTTTACATTTTTGTGTAGAGGATTGCCAACCTTTTAATACTTCATAAACAGGCTTTATTTTATTCATTTCAATATATGTATCTGGAACTGATTTAATAGTTTTTCCATTTAATTTATAGCCTATACATATCTTTATTTCTTTGAATGTATCTAATACATCTAGTTTAGTAAGTGCAATACTATTGACACCAGATAGTTTAATTGCGTAATTAACCATAACTGCATCAAACCAGCCACAACGTCTTTTTCTTCCAGTTACAACTCCAAATTCATGACCTATTTTTCCTAGTGCTTCGCCTGTGCTATTATTTTGTTCAGTAGGAAAAGGACCATTACCTACTCTTGTAGTATAAGCTTTTGTTATTCCCAAAACTTTATGTATTAGAGAAGGACCTATACCTGAGCCAGTTGCAGCTTGAGAAGCTACAGTATTAGAAGAAGTTACATAAGGATATGTTCCATGGTCAATATCTAGCATTGTACCTTGAGCCCCTTCAAAAAGCACATTTTTCCCTGATTTATTAGCTGAAATAATTAAATCCATAGTATTTTGAATATATGGCTTTAGAATAGGGGCAATCTTATTTAAAATTTTGTTGATATAAGCTGCCTTGATTGGATCTTCATTTAGTCCTTTTAATATAGTATTATGGTGACTAAGAGCAGTAGTTATTTGTATTTTTCTACTATTCAAATCATATAAATCACACACTCTAATAGATCTTCTTCCGGCTTTATCTTCATACGCAGGCCCTATTCCTCTCCCAGTTGTCCCAATTTTATTGTTATCTTTTTTATTTTCTCTTAATTCATCTAATTTTTGATGATAAGGCAGTATCAAACTTGCTTTACTTGATATTTTTAAAAGTTTAGGAGTTATTTTTAAGCCTTGTTGTTCTATTGTTTTTATTTCATTTATTAATGCCCATGGATCTATTACCACACCATTACCAATAATAGAGGGTTTTTTTCTAATTATTCCAGAAGGTAATAAGCTAAGTTTAAATATTTTCCTGTTTAAAACTATTGTATGGCCTGCATTATGTCCTCCCTGGAAGCGAGCAACCAGGTCTGCCCTTAATGATAGCCAATCAACTATTTTACCTTTTCCTTCATCGCCCCATTGAGTGCCTACTACTGTAACATTTGTCATTTTAACCTCGTAAATTTATAACTCTTTAATAATATTATTTTTTAAAATATGAGAACAGTTAAACTTTAGTGCTTCCTCTTTCTCTTTTACATTCTTTTTGTAATTAAGAATAGTTATCCATCCATTTTTTCTTAGCTCATGTGGAATAGTGCTATCATGGTTTAAAGGAATAAATATACGCTTTTGTTTATTATTAATACTTGTGGTCCTTAATAGTCCATCAAATAAAATAGATAAACCCATACCCTTATATTTATTATCATTAACTTCTAAAATATACTCTCCACCAAAACCTAACTCTCGTTTTATATTTGATGAAAAAATTGCAAATCCGATACCAGAGTAATAATTAAAACCCCTATTTTCAATAGGATCGATAGTTATTTTTATGTCTTTATGAATTTTTTTTATTGCGCTACATATTAATGAAATTTCTTTAATGAGTAGTTTAACTTTTTTAGGTAAATCAATTTTAGATAATTTTTCTAATGCTCTTTCTTCTTCTCCTGCAGCGTCAGCAATTTGAGATAAAATAGAACCACATTTTGGAATAGTTTTAATTTTATTGATATTTTTAACTTTTAAAAATGATTTTGCTTTTTCAATAGTTTGTTCGTCTAGTTTATTGTTCTTCATTATTAAATTTGCTATATTGGGTGTAGTAATATCTATGATTAGGTTTGATATGTTGACTTGATTTAAGGCCTGAATACCTACAGATATTACTTCAACTGCGCCTTCAACACTTGGTGCTCCAAAAAGTTCTATACCCGCTTGCTTAAGTTGCCTTGAAGGGTGTAACTGGTTTCCTTTAGGGCGTAAAATATCACCTGTATAAGATAGCCTTAAAATATCATTTGTCTTGTTTAGTTTATTTGCTGCAATTCTAGCAATTTGTGGTGTTATATCATTTCTAATAAACATAGGTTTATTAGAAATAGGGTCTATAACTCTAAATATATTCTGGTCGCTTGTGGTATCTAAAAATAAAGTATAGTTTTCCTCAAATTCTATAAGTGGCGGGCTAACCTTATCATAACCATTTAGCATAAAGCAATTCATAAGATTCTCTGTTAGATAAGAATCTTTATAAGCATTTTTTTCTAATAGGTCACTTATACCTATAGGTAATAAAGAAGCTTTTGGTTTATAATTTTTCATAATAATTTTTCAAGTTTTTATATATACTAAATCTAAATTATATTTTTTGCAAAAGTAAGTGCTTTTGCGCTTTTAACTTGAGCTATATCGTTTATATTTTTTATTAATTCGGATGAAACAGGTTCATCTGTCTCTATTAATGCTATTGCATCACCTCCTACTTCAGTTCTTCCTAAATGAAACGTTGCAATATTAATATTTGCATTTGATAGTATAGAGCCTAGTGCTCCAATAAAACCTGGCTTATCTTCATTAGTTATAAATAACATATTGGGTCCAAGCTCGGCTTCAATTCTAGTATTCATAACACCTACAATTCTTGGCTTATTACCATATAAAGTTCCTATAACATTGCGAGTTCGTCTTTCCGTCTCTACAGTTAATGATATATCTGTGATATAGTCCCCAGATTTTTCACGAGAAGAAGTAGTAATATTCATGTTTCTACTACTTGCAATAACGGCAGCGTTTACAACATTTACTGCCTCCATACTATGTGATAATAGCCCGGCAATTATTACATTTATGAGTGGTTCTGTGTTTAATGATGTAACTTGTCCGCCAAATTCAATTTTAATATTTTTAATACTAGTTTCTGTAATCTGTCCTGTTAGTTTTCCTATCTGCTCTGCCAGTTTTATATAGGGTTTTAATTTTGGAGCGTCTTCTGCTGAAATCGAAGGAATATTTAATGCGTTAGTAATTGATCCAGATATTAGATAATTTGACATCTGTTCCGCAACTTGTATTGCTACATTTTCTTGTGCTTCTTCAGTAGACGCACCTAAATGAGGAGTAACTACCATTTGATCTAAGCCAAATAAGACATTAGATTTTGCAGGCTCATTAATAAATACATCAAAGGCGGCACCACTTACCTTTCCAGATTTTATTGCATTTGCTAGGTCTTCTTCATTCACTAAACCTCCACGAGCACAATTAATTATTCTTACTCCATCTTTCATCTGATTTATAGATTCGGAATTAATAATATTTTTGGTAGTGTCTGTAAGCGGAACATGAAGTGTAATAAAGTCTGATTGCTTCAACAGGGATTCCAAAGATATTTTTTCCACACCTATCTCTTGAGCCCTTTCTTCTGTAAGGTACGGATCATAAACCTTAACATGCATCTTTAAACCTTTGGCTCTATCAGCAACAATAGATCCAATATTTCCACAGCCAATCATTCCTAAAATTTTAGAATACAATTCTGTACCTGTATGTTTAGATTTTTCCCATTTACCTAAGTGTGTAGAGATATTAGCTATAGGAATATTTCTGGCGAGAGCCATCATTAAAGCTATAGTATGCTCGGCTGTAGTAATTGAATTACCAAATGGCGTATTCATTACAATTGTTCCATTAGCTGTTGCAGCTTCTATATCTACATTATCCACTCCTATGCCTGCTCGCCCAATGACTTTTAAATTTTTTGCGTGTTTAATAATTTCAGGAGTTACTTTTGTATTAGACCTAATAGCTAGGCCATCATATTCATTAATTATATCAGATAGTTCTTCAGGAGATAGAGTTGTATTTATAGTTACTTCAATACCATTTTTTCTAAATATATCTTCCGCTTTTTTACTTAATTTATCTGATATTAATACTTTGGGCATAGTAATTCTCCATTATATTTTATTATACTTTAGGTAGGTTGTTCCAGGCCCAGTCCAGCCAAGGTAGCAAAAGTTTAATATTTGATTGCTCTATAGTTCCTCCACCCCAAATTCGAATACCTAAGGGTGCAGATGGATAGTGATTTATATCATAAGCCGCTTCTTTTTCTTCTAATATACTAAAAAAACGTTTTAGTATGTTTTTTTGCTCAGCAATGTCTTTATCTAAAAACCAGGAGTCTTTTATTTTTAAACAAATAGATGTTGATGACCTAGATTCTAAATCATTTGCTAAAAAAGCTACCCAATTCGTTTTCTTTACCCATTCTTCTATTACCTCCAAATTAGATTTACTTCTTTTGATCATTTCATTTAATCCACCAATGCTTTTTACCCATTGCAGAGAATTTAGAGCATCTTCAATACAGAGCATAGAAGGGGTGTTAATAGTACTGCCTTGAAAAATTTTAGCTTGAAATTTTCCCTTATTTGCCAATCTAAATAACTTTGGAATTGGCCAAGAAGGTCTATATTCTTCAAGCCTTTGTACAGCTCTTGGAGACAAAACCAGTATGCCGTGTTGAGCTTCTCCACCTAAAACTTTTTGCCATGAAAATGTAGTTACATCTAGCTTATCCCAGGCAATATCCATTGCTAATACTGCAGAAGTTGCATCACATAAAGTCAGACCTTTTCTATCATCTTTTATCCATTCCCCATTAGGAACTTTTACTCCTGCTGTAGTACCATTCCAAGTAAAAATTACATCATTATTAAAATCAACTTTGCTCAAATCTGGTAAGAATCCATAATCAGCATCAATGAGATTTGTATTTTTAATTTGAAGTTGGTCTACTACATCAGTAACCCAGTCTCTTCCAAAGGAGTCCCAAGCTAAAATATCTATTCCTTTTTTACCAAGTAAGGACCACATAGCCATCTCAAATGCTCCTGTATCTGACCCTCCTACAATTGCAACTTCATAATCTTTTGGTATTTTTAATATAGATTTAGTTTCACTTATTAATTTCTGAATTCTATTAACGCATATAGGTGATCTATGAGATCTGCCTAAAACAGCATTATTAAGAAAAGAAGCATCCCAATTAGGTATCTTAGAACAAGGGCCAGAAGAAAATTTTGGATTAGGAGGCAGTTTTAATGAATTCATAATATTTCCCGTATAACTTATTTTATATTTTAGATAACTTAATTTTAACTGCAATGTATGATTGTGTTGTGTCTTGTCAATAATATATTCTAATTTTTTATATTATTAATTAAATGGTTTAATGGGCCGTTTCCTTTTCCTAGATTAGGTGCATATTTTATAGATTTATTAACAAAGGCATGTGCTCTCTCAACAGCTGAGTATAAGTTCATCTGTTGTCCCATTCCGCATGCTATTGCACTAGACAATGTACAGCCAGTTCCATGAGAGTTTTTAGTTATAATCTTAGTACTATAGAAATAGTCAGTTTTATTTTTGCTAATTAGTATGTCTGTAAGATTATTATCATTTAAATGGCCACCTTTCATTAAAACATTATTAATACCCATTTTTATAATTTCCTTACCAGTTCTTTCAAGGTCTATAATGTTATTAATTTTTTTACCTGTTATCACTTCTGCTTCAGGTATATTAGGAGTAATTATACTACATAAAGGCATTAAATTTTTAATTAAAGCTTTTTCAGCTCCAATATCAAGAAGTTTGTGACCACCCTTTGCAACCATAACGGGGTCTAAAACAATAGGTATATTTTTATTAATTTTTGAAAGTAAATTTGAGATACAAATTATAATTTTCTCATTTGATAACATTCCAATCTTTATTGCATCTGTCCCGATGTCATCTAATACGGCCAATATTTGAGCTTCTACCATTTCTTCAGGAATATTTAATATCTTATTGACTCCTAAAGTATTCTGCGCAGTTATGGCAGTTATCGATGAAGTAGCAAAGCCTCCTAGTGCGGATATGGTTTTAATGTCGCCTTGTATTCCGGCTCCACCTCCAGAATCGGAGCCAGCAATAGACATTATTCTTGCTAGTTTAGTATCAATCATTAATATAATTTTTTATTTCTAATTTAAGATTTTTTAAAGTCTTACTGAGTAAAACTTTATTAGAGGCCTCTCCCATTATTCTTAATTTATGCTCAGTGCCGGAGGCTCTTATAATTATCCTGCTATTTTCTCCTAATATATTTTCTGCATACTTTATTTTATTTTCAATAAAAGGGTCTGTTTCTTTATATTGAAATTCATTTATATTATAATCTATACTTTCTATTAACTGAGGAAATAAAGAAAAAATATTTAATATTTCAGACACTTTTTTATTTTTTTCAATCATTGATGCAATTACTTGAAGGGATGCTACTAGACCATCTCCAGTACTTCCATGTTCGCCAATAATAATATGCCCGGATTGTTCTCCTCCAATATTACAATTATTAAGTCTCATTTTTTCAACTACATATCTATCGCCTACTTTAGCTCTAATTAACTTAATATTATTTTTGTTTAGGTGCTTTTCTAGGCCCATATTCGTCATTTGAGTGCCTACTATTGATCCTCCTTTAAGTAATTTTTGATCTGAATATCTTTGTGTGATTAGCCCAATTATTTTGTCACCGTGAATAAAGTTGCCTTTTTCATCGCATATTATGCATCTATCAGCATCACCATCAAGAGCAATACCAATATCAGCTTTGTGTTTTTTTACCATATCAGACATTAGTTTAGGGCTTGTAGAACCACATTTATGATTAATATTAGTCCCATCAGGACTGCATCCAATAGAAATAACCTCTGCACCTAACTCCCATAGAGCCCTTGGTGCCACTTGATAGGCTGCTCCATTTGCACAATCAATTACTACCTTTAATCCTTTGAGAGATAATTCACGAGGAAAAGTAGATTTCACAAACTCTAGATATCTTCCTCCTGCATCTTCTATTCTTTTTGCTCTTCCTAGCTTTGCAGAATCTACTAAATTTGATTGGCAATTATCGTCCATTAAAGCTTCTATTTTTAGTTCATTTTTATCACTAAGCTTTTCTCCATTCGGACCAAATAGTTTTATTCCATTATCCTCATATGAATTATGAGAAGCTGATATCATTACACCTACATCACATCTCATTGATCTTGTAAGCATTGAAATAGCTGGTGTGGGCATTGGACCAACTAAAAATACATTCATACCTGTAGATATAAATCCTGCTGTTAATGCGGGTTCTATTAAATATCCAGATAATCTGGTATCTTTTCCTATCACTACAGTATGTAGATGCTTGCCTCTAGTAAAATATTTACCTGCAGCAATACCTACTTTTAATGCTGTTTCTCCAGTCATAGGGTGGGTATTTGCTCTACCTCTAATCCCATCTGTACCAAAATATTTTCTTAATTTATTCTTTAATGCCCACGCAGGGATATCGAGTATTGATAGGCGAGAGACAACGATTGCTTTATTTTCGTCTGTTGACTTGAGAGCTTTTCTCAGCGCGAAAATGCCTCTTAATCTTAATTCAACAAATTGCGGCCAATTTTTTGACTTAAATTTAATGTCGATGTAAATGTAATTACAGCTTGTTGGTAGTAACCTACTTGGCATTGTTGGTTTTGGGCATACAATTGTTAGATCTTTATCGTACCTTTTTGCCATATCACGAACAAAGCTCAGTTCGTTTACAGAGGGTCCCAATGGAAGGCTTACATCTATTAGAGTATAATATATGAGCTTTCGTTTATCAATCCTAAAATGACCAGTCATTTTTTATTATTCGGTTTTGGAGTTAAGTGGCGTAGACAAATAAGTATTAAGTAAAATGGTAACAATATTTTGGACCATATTGATTTATGTAATGCCCAATATTGAAGCGATAGGTTGATGACCAATGGTATTTTTGACCTTTGCCAGCTTTTAGGCGTTGTTTTTCCA
>ERZ651776.418-NODE-418-length-60442-cov-7.156299_pt1 | contig 60442 bp, 58 predicted proteins | sample MGYA00514761_ERZ651776 | MGnify/ENA metagenome assembly ERZ651776
GGGAGGAGGTTTCACCATGTGTTCAGGCTAGGTCCGATCATGCGAAGAGCGATGGCGGAGGGCCATCAGCTCTGTGTGGTAACAACAGAAGGTACGAAGACATTCCCGCCAGTACCCTCAGATAGTGAATGATCTGCAGCAGCGTTTGAACGCAATTGTCAAGGCGTATGACGTTCGCGGGACCTATCCGGAACAGTTCGATGCCGATATTGCCCTCCTGCTCGGCCTCGCATTTGCGGCGTTCTTGCGAGAACAGGATCCGGATGCGACCACGGTCATGGTTGGTCGCGACATGCGGCCATCTGGGCCAGAGCTCACTGAAGCTTTTGCGGCCGGCCTCATGTCGCAGGGTTTCGATGTTGTCGATCTTGGCCTGATCTCAACCGACGAGATGTACTTCGCTGCCGGATCCATGGATGCGCCGGGCGCAGTATTCACGGCATCGCACAATCCCGCTGGATATCAGGGCATCAAGATGTGTCGCCGAGGAGCTGCGCCGGTGAGCACCCCCGGTTTGGAGTTCATGCGTGACTATGCAGGAACAGTAGATATCGATGATCTGCCTGCTGCCGAAACAACCGGCACGTTGTCACACCACGATGTGCTCGTGGACTTCACGGCTCATCTCCACAGCTTCGTCGATGTCAACATGCTGAAACCGCTCAAGGTCGTCATCGATACGGCCAATGGCATGGGCGGCTTGGTCGCACCGGCTGCATTCGCAGATCTGCCGTTCACTGTTGACCATCTGTTTCCCGAGCTCGATGGGACCTTTCCGAACCATCCAGCAGACCCGATCCAGCCAGAAAACCTGGTCGACCTGCAGGCCCGGGTGCTCGAACTGGGCGCCGATATTGGCTTGGCATTCGACGGCGACGCCGACCGCGTCTTCATCGTTGATGAGAAGGCGCAACCACTATCTGGTTCGATAACGACGGCGATGGTCGCCGCTTCTGTGCTGCGGGCACAGTCTGGCGCCACGGTGCTGCACAATCTCATCTGCTCCAAGACCGTGCCCGAGGTCATCGTCGAAGGCGGTGGCACGGCGATCCGCACCCGTGTTGGTCACTCGTTTATCAAGAAAACGATGGCCGAAACCGGCGCAGCGTTCGCTGGAGAACACTCCGGCCACTACTACTTCCGGGATAACTATCGTGCCGACTCTGGTCTGATCGCTGCGCTTGTTGTTCTCGAAATGATCAGCGTCGCTGATGCTCCGCTCAGCGAACTTCGGAAGCCCTTCGATCGTTACATCGCGTCTGGCGAGATCAATACTCGGGTCGCTGACATAGACGCAGTGATCGAACGGGTCACCGAACACTTCGTGGCTGCTGGAGCCGATCTCGATCACCTCGATGGTTTGACGGTTGACCTCGGCGAATGGTGGTTCAATCTTCGGGCATCGAACACCGAACCGCTGTTGCGCCTGAATCTTGAGGCTGCTGACCAGGCGGCATGTGATGCACGAGTGGCCGAAGTCCAAGCGTTGATAGCAGATTCGTGAGGGTTGCCAGCCGAGTTGCTGGTTTACTGGTGTCCTCATGACTCTTAGTCCAGAACTCCTTGCCGTATTGGCCTGCCCCGAAGACAAGGGTCCGCTGTTGTACTTCGGTGACGATCGCGGGCTCTATAACCCTCGGTTGCAGCGTCGTTATTTGATCACCGATGGCATCCCCATCATGTTGATCGACGAAGCCGAAGCTGTGTCCGATGAGGAGCACGTGGTGCTTCTGGCCAAAGCCGAATCCGAAGGCATCAGCCCGACCTTCGAGGCCTAACCCCTTATCTGTGTCAAGCGTCGCCGCTCGGACTCGACGCTGGAGCGATTCGAGTGGAGCCCGTGGACGTCAGCCACGTTCGCCAAAGTTGGGCCACAGTCGGAGCCAGCATTGCGCCCGGATCTATGTGGTTGGCAGGTCGGGTACACCGTCGCCGGTGAGTTCGCTGCGAGTATCTCGACGGTTGATGCCCATCAGGATTGCCTCGGCCGGTCCGCTCACAACTTTGCCTTCGCCCCAAGACCAGTCGAGGTCCGTTGCTTCTAGGCGTAGTCCAGCGATGTGATCGGTCGGCACCTGCATCTTTTCCTTTTTGTGGGTGGTGCAGAACGTGAGTGCTTCGAGTAACACCTCGTCACTTGGCGTCGCAGGTACGGCCAGAGCGCGGCGCACGTCTTGAGCGTGCACCGCCATGTCTGTGGTGGGGAGTTCGGGTGGAAACGACTTCATGGCCGAGGGTTTCGCGGCGTGCTTCCGCAATTTGGTGACGATGCCGGCGATTGGTTGTGCGCCGTACTTCGCAGCGTTCGCCTTCCAAGCCTTATCGGGGTTGAAGCCACCCTTGACCATGCTGAACATCAGCGTCGGCAGCGACATCTCGACAAAACTCACGACATGTCCAGCGACATCTTGCACCGTCCAGCCTGAGCACAAACTCGGGGCTTGCAGTTGGTCTTCGGTCAGCCCTTCGATCAAGTCGGCGAACTCTCGTCGCGATTGTGCAGCAGTTGTCCAGCTGTCAGTCATTCGTTCGTGCCTTTCAAAGCGTCCGGTCATGCCAGTATTTCGCCTTACCGCGAAGTTCGCGTCGTTTGAAGCGCCTGGGGTCAGCGGAGGCACGAGGCAGCAGGTCCTGGGGAAGCTGCCAGGGTGAATATGCCTCATTTTCAGGACTTCGGCCCAAGGTGGGTCATTTGGTTCAAATGAGCTGATTTACCTGCAATGCTCTAGCTAATGACGGAAGCTACTTGGGTGCCTGTCGCCGTCGACCCACTCGTGCCACCAGCACGACTCGGCGCGCTCATGATTGAGCAACGCTCACACCAGGGTCTCGACATCGTAGAAATGGCCCGTCGATCCAACGGTATGTTCACGCCGAGTTACCTCGAGAACGTCGAGCGGGGTCGGGTGTCGCTCGACGATGGCATCATCGAACACCTTGTTGGCCTGTACGAGGTCGACGAGAGGCCAGTTGTTCCCCAACGGTCCGAGTTGATTATCGATATCGACCGTCAACAACTCAAGGTCGGCGCCACAGCGATGAGCTTCGACTCGGTGGACGCCAAAGATGTGCTCGAGCGTTACGTCTCGATGATCTATGTGCTGCGTGGCCAAGAGCCAGGCAGCGACCTGGTCCTGCGTGACCGTGACCTTGGCGTGTTGTCATCAAGCTTGGGTTACACCGAGTCAGATCTTCGCCTCGAAATCCAAGGCCTGATCGCGGCGCCAGATTCGGTGCGGCGGGCGCAGGCCATCAGCAAACGAAAGATTGTGCTTGCGGCGGGGGTCCTCGTAGGTCTGACCGCGGTTGGTTCGCTTGTTCTGGTCGGTGGGATGTCAAATAGTGCGCCAACCGAAGTGCTGGGAACGCAACAAACGGTTCTCTCTTCCAGCTTTCCGACCGAACTTGGCGCAGCAGCTGAAGCAACGATTGCGTTTGACTTCCGCTCGGTGTTGCCCGATTGGCAGATCGAGTATGCCGACGATCATCCTGACTTTCTGGGTGTCACTCACTCACATGACAAATCCATCGTTGTGCATGTCGAACCAGGTGCATCGGTCGATGTCGTAGCTGCGGTGCTGATGCACGAAGTCGGGCATGCCATCGACCTCGAACAATTGTCAGACGATCAGCGGGCCGAATGGATCGAGCTCCGCAACATGCCATCTACCTGGTGGCCAGGCAATGGCCTCAACGACTTCGCTGTTGGTGCTGGCGACTTCGCCGAAGCGGTGTCAGCCTTCACCACGGGATCGCCAAGTAGCAGCGTGTACGGCGAGTTCACCGATGCGCAGTTCGCGTTCGTTGCGGCGATTCTCGAGAATGCCTAACAACGAGGTTGGTTGGGCTCGTACCGGTTCGACGTCGCCCGACGTCGCGTCGAGCCGCTAGCCTTTAGGCCGACTCGGCTGAGCGGACGCATGGGTGTCAGACGACACCAGCCGGGGTTACAAACCAAGGAAGCCGCTCTGACGTGTGCTTCCTTTGAACTCCCCGAACAGAGGACGTCACAATGACTGACACCGCCCAACAAGACTTCCGCGTCGCAGATCTCTCTCTAGCGGAATTTGGCCGCAAAGAGATCCGCCTCGCCGAGCATGAGATGCCTGGCCTGGTATCACTTCGTGCGAGCTACGGCGACGAGCAGCCGCTCGCTGGTGCTCGCATCGTCGGCTCGCTCCACATGACCATCCAGACAGCAGTGCTTATCGAGACGCTCACCGCGCTCGGCGCTGACGTCCGCTGGGTGTCGTGCAACATCTTCTCGACCCAGGACCACGCAGCTGCCGCTGTGGCAGTCGGTCCCGACGGTACTGTCGATGCTCCTTCTGGTGTTCCTGTGTTCGCCTGGAAGGGCGAGACGCTCGAGGAATACTGGTGGGCAACCGAACAGCTCTTCCACTGGCCCGACGGACAAGGCCCGAACCTGATCCTCGACGACGGTGGCGACGCCACCATGCTGGTCCACAAGGGCCTCGAGTACGAGCTTGCTGGCGCCATTCCTGCAACACCTGACGACGCAAGTGCAGAAGAAGTCGTGTTCATGGACCGGCTGCGCAGCATGTTTGCTGATGACTCCGGCTTCTGGCAGCGGATCGCCCCTGGTATCCGGGGCGTTAGCGAAGAAACCACGACCGGCGTGCATCGTCTCGTTGCTATGGCTGCGGCCGGATCACTGTTGTTCCCGGCAATCAATGTGAACGACTCGGTAACCAAGTCCAAGTTCGACAACCTCTACGGCATCCGCCACTCATTGGTCGACGGCATCAACCGCGGTACCGACGTCATGCTTGGCGGCAAGCTCGCCGTCGTTTGTGGTTACGGCGATGTTGGTAAGGGTTGCGCTTCTGCCCTCAAGGGCCAAGGCGCCCGGGTCATGGTCACCGAAATCGACCCGATCTGTGCTCTGCAGGCTGCGATGGAAGGATTCCAGGTCGTCCGTATCGAAGACGTCATGGAAACTGCCGACATCTTCATCACCACCACTGGCAACAAGGGCATCATCACGTCCGAACACATGGCCCGCATGAAACATCAGGCAATCGTCGGCAACGTTGGTCACTTCGACAACGAAATCGATATGGCCGGGCTGGACAAGATGAGTGATGTCATGCGCATCAACATCAAGCCTCAGGTCGACGAGTTCGTCTTCCCCGACGGTCATTCTGTGCTGATGTTGAGCGAAGGCCGACTGCTTAACTTGGGCAACGCCACGGGGCACCCAAGCTTCGTGATGTCGTTCAGCTTCACCAACCAGGTTTTGGCACAGATCGAGTTGCACAAGAACGCCGAGACCTACAGCAACACCGACGTCATCACCTTGCCCAAGCTGCTCGACGAGGAAGTCGCTCGACTTCACCTCGACCACCTGGGTGTGCGTTTGACCACACTGAGTCAGGAACAGGCCGACTACATCGGTGTTCCGGTCAAGGGCCCGTACAAGCCTGACCACTACCGCTACTAACCCACTGCTTCGCTTGGGGCGCAGACTGGGCCTCGCTGAAACATGGACTACCCCCGGCCGCTGTTGCTCGAATCCGAGCCCCAGCGGCCGGTCTGCGTGCAGTGGTTAACGAGGCCACAGGGTTTCAGTGTTTCCATCGACGCCGATGATCTGGCCACTGATGTGGCGCCCGTAGTCGCTGCACAGGAACACGATCAGGTCGGCGATTTCCTCGGGGTCGACGAAACACTGCATCGAAACACCTTTGGTGTAGAGCGCCCGAACGTCGCTGGTCGACATGGCTTCGATGGTGGCATGGGCTGCGACGACTCGATCCATGCGATCGCCGTTGACATTGCCGGGCGCGATGCCATTGACCCGGATGTTGTCTGGGCCGAGCTCCATCGCGAGCGTCTTGGTAAAACCTGTGGACGCCCATTTGGCAGCGGCGTAGGGACTACGGGTGGGGTAACCCATAATTCCTGCTCCGGAAATCAGATTCACGATGGAGCCATGGCCTTGTGCCTTGAAGACGGGAACAACCCTGCGGGCACAGAAGAACTGTGAGTCGATGCCCACGGCCATGGTTGCCCGCCACTCGTCGTCGGTTATGTCTTCGACGAGTTTGGTGGGGCCAGCGATCCCGGCATTGTTCACCAATACGTCCAAGCCTCCAGGCAGGATCTCGTCGAAGACCTGGTCGAGAGCCCGTGAGTCGCTGACATCGCAGGTGAATGTGGCGACGTCATGAGGCAAAGTGTCGAGGGTCGATGGGTTGATGTCACAGGTGAAGACCGTGGCACCAGCGGCTCGCATCGCCAGCACCGTTGCCCGCCCCATGCCGTCGCCGCCAGCTGTTACGAACGCTCTTGTGCCGTCGAGAGAAATGTGCATGCAGCCCATAGTTGTCGATCGAGCGGGTACATGCCTGATTGCTGGGCAGAGTCAGGGGTGTGACGTCGCCGCTGGCGATGTCACACCCGGTGTTTAGGTTGGCCATATGCTCTTTGACTCGGGATGTGTGGTGTGTCTGCAGGCTCGAGGGCCCGTCTGTGTCGTCTGCCATGGCCTGCTCCAGCGGTCAGAGCCGGTGCCAGTCCACGGGATGTCCGCATGCCGCACCGGCTTCGTGCTCGATGACCGATCCCTCGCCATCATTGCTGCACTCAAGTACCGGCGCCAGCGGAGGTTGGCCCGGTGGCTTGCCCGCTCGCTGATCGACCTCGTTCCTCACAGCGCCGATGCGATTACGTGGGTGCCCGCAACCCCCGAACGACGACGCAGTCGGGGTTTCGACCAGGCCGAAGAGTTCGCCCGGTCACTGGCACGGTTGAGCGGTGTGCCTGCAGTGCGACTTCTTTCACGAGGCCAGGATGATCGAAGGCAAACCGGGCTGACCCGGGAGCAGCGTCTGCGCGGTCCAACGCTCACCGCCTGTCGCCGAACCTCGGGTTTTGTTGTCGTAGTCGATGATGTCATCACGACTGGCTCATCACTTGTGGTGGCCACAGCAGCGTTGCGTGACGTTGGCGCGGAACGAGTGGTTGGCGTCGTGGCGGCGGCTACACCCGACGCCACGACAACCGCGTCTACTCGGCTTGACGATCGCGGCTACTATCCGTGAATGGACGTGAGACTGAGTGCAAAGCGGACCGAACTGACTCCCCGTTTGGAACAGTACACCACAGAGAAAGTGGAACGATTAGACCGGTTTGTTGAGGGCCTCGATCATTCCGATGTGCACTTCGTTGAAGAAGTCAATCCGCGTATCGCCAACCGTGTCATGTGTGAAATCACCGTCGAAGGTCATGGCCACCATGTGCGAGCCAAGCACACTGCTCCAGATCCGTTCGCTGCCGTCGACGGCACCGTAGACAAGCTTGAGCGTCAGCTGCGCAAGCTCAAGACCCGCCTAATCCGACGCTGGCACGCAAGCGGTGATAAGCAAATACTTGTCGACGCAGGCATCCCAGAGGTCGACACCGAGGCCGAAGCTCCGGCACCGCCGCGGATCGTAAAGTCCAAGAAGTTCCACATTGCGTCGATGACTGCCGAAGAGGCCGTCCTCGAGCTTGAGCTGGTGAACCACGACTTCTACTTTTTCCATAACTCCGAAACAATGCGAGCAGCGATCGTCTACCGCCGAGAAGATGGCGACTTCGGCTTGATTGACGAAGCAGGCTGATCCGTGAATGGCATAGCTGGGTCCTCGTATGAGCGAGCCCAGCGGTTCGTGGAGCTGCACGCCGGCGACGAGTTATTCGTTATGGCGAATCCCACCACTATCGGTGTGGCTCAGATGCTCGAGCGCCTCGGGTATCCAGCGCTTGGTACATCAAGCGCTGCGCTGGCTCGTTCGTATGGCCGACGCGATGGTGAGAATGCTCTCACCCGCGTCGAGGCCATCGATCATGCAAAGGTGTTAGCCGCAGCCACGACCGTCCCGATTTCAGGTGATTTCGAGAACGGTTATGGCGACGACCCATCGGCAGTAGCCGAGACCGTGCGGGCCTCAATCGACGCGGGGCTCGCTGGTTGTTGTATTGAGGACGCAACTGGGCGCAACGATCAAGCGATTTATGATCCTGGACTGGCGGCCGAACGGATTGCGGCCGGCGCCGAAGCCATTGGTGATGCGCCATTCGTGCTGGTTGCACGGGCCGAGAACTTCTTGCACGGTCGTCCCGACCTCCATGACACGGTTGCTCGATTGCAATCGTTCGAGGCCGCTGGGGCGACCGCTGTATATGCACCGGGGTTCACCACGCTCGAGCAGGTTTCGGCGGTGGTCTCGTCCGTTGGCATCCCGGTCAACGTGCTGATTGGCATGCCTGGACAGATGTTCTCACTTGATGATCTGGCCCAGGCGGGGGTGCGACGGGTAAGCGTCGGCAGCGGGTTCGAGCGGGTCGCAAACGCGGCGTTGCGTCGAGCAGCTGAGCAATTGTTGGACACAAGCGCACCACTTGGCCCGATGTTCTCAACTAGCTGACCCAATCATGGCAAGAGCCGGACGGCTGCGGAGCGGCCTTCGACCACACCGTCGTTACTGCCGACAACTACCCGTACCCCTACTCAGGGATCCAACTCTCGATCTCGATACCCAGACCGTCGGCGATCCGATTGGCGTATGCGTAGTATGCGATGACTTCGGTGATGTCGAGGATGTCGCGATCGCTGAAGCCTGCTTCTCGAAGTACATCGGCGTCGGCCGGTGACATCGCCCCAGGTGTAGCCGTGAGTTTCACCGCGAAGGCCAACATGGCCGTTCGCTTGTCGTCGAGCGGCGCAGTCCGCCAGTCAGCCTCGACCGCATCGAGAAGAACATCATCTTTGAGTAGCCCGCGCAGACCGCGCCGGTGATGAACCACTCAATAGTGGCAGTGGTTCTCAAGGCTGACGACGAGAGCGATTAACTCGCGCTCGACTTTGCGCAAGGTGGCCGTACCCGCCATCGCCGACGCGTAGAGCCCCTGATGGGCTGCAAGCCCCCGTGGATTCAGCGAGTGCACCGCAATGATGTTGTCGACACGGCCATACGTGGGATCAACAACGGTCGGGTAGATCTCGCCCAGCGCACCGGCCCAGTCGTCGTCGGGGATGACCTCGATATTTGCCATGAGTCCAGGCTGGCACACTCAGCCGTTACGAGCGACGTTTGGTAGCTCGCGGATGGTCGTGACAGCGTGAGCCGCCATCGTGTCGGCTTGGAAAAACTTTGTTGCTACCAGGGTGGTGAGACCTCGTTGGTTCACGATCTCACCGGTGATCGTGAACGTCGCATCCACGATCGGCTCGAAATAGTCACACCGCATATTGATGGTGGTGAGCCAGCTGCGCTCGTCGGTCGGATCCTTGTCGCGGTCCACGGTGTGGACGGTGTACAACGACACGAGGTCGACATAGGTTGGCGTGAATCCCCCGAAGAGCTGACCTTGGGGGTTCTTCAACGACTCCGGTAGATGCACTTGCACCTGGAGGAGCCCGGGTCGTTCGTCGAGAATCCGCCACTTGTAGGCCTCGAGCAGGTCGCCGGCACCATGGCCTGGCGCCATGAGCTGACCTGGCACAGTCTGGGCCCATGGTGCGGTCGTCGCATCGGTTTCGTTCGTCATCGAAGGAAGTGATAGCAGGTCCTGTTACTTGGACCCCATTTCTCGTTTGGGACGGGCGGGTGAATGAATCGTCAGTGGACATCGCCGCCACAGCACCCGTGCGTAAACATGTGTCTATGACCTCTTCGTTCGCCCTCGCTGGTGCAAATGTCCTCGTGGCTGGCGCTACTGGTGGGCTAGGTTCCCGCTTCGTCAGTCAGTTGGTTGCTGCCGGAGCCCACGTCACCGCGGTCGGTCGCGATCATGGTCGCCTCGAAGCGCTCGATTTACCGGCTGGGCACACACTCGCCCTCGATCTTCGTTTGCCGAATGCGTGTGTTGCGGCAGTCGATGCAGCGGCGGGTCGTGGACCGCTTGATCTCGTGGTGAATGCCACCGGTGTCGTTGCATTCGGCACCGTGGCCGACGTAACCATCGACACCATGGAAGAGCTCTTCCTTACGAACGTTTTCGTGCCAATCATGCTGAGCCAATCAGCCTTGCCTCATATGGCCCCGGGAAGTGCCATCGTGAACATTTCGGGAGTCATCGCCGAACAGAACCTGCCGGGTATGGCGACCTATGGCGCGTCAAAGGCGGCACTTCGTTCCTTTCAGGAAGGGTTTGCCCGTGAAGCCCGCCGCCAAAAGGTTCGTGTCCTTGACACCCGTCCACCTCATACCGAGACTGGCTTGGCGAGCAGGGCCATCCAAGGGACGGCTCCGAACTTCGCGCGAGGGCTAGATCCTGACACGGTTGTCTCGATCATCCTTCGGGCGGTCACGGATGGCGCCAAGGATCTTGACTCCGCAGCATTCGCAAGCGACAGATGATCAATCCGTTTTCGCTTGCCAGCTGGGGTGCTACCGATGACGAGATTGTCGGATCGATGGTGGGCGACGATCAAGTTCCCGACGCTATGTTCAGCGCAACCCGGTCTATTTCCATCCTCGCCCCGCCAGCGTCTGTCTTTCCTTGGTTGCGCCAGATGGGGTTCAGGCGGGCGGGGTGGTACAGCTATGACTGGATCGATAACTTCGGCAAGGAGAGCGCCAGGCACATCCACCCCGAATGGCAACACTTGGAATCTGGCGGGTTGGTACCCGCCGGACCTATCTCGTTCATTGCGTGCACTGTGGACCCGGATCGAGCGTTCTGCCTCGTGCAAGCGAGTCGGTTCGTCGCGTTCTCGTTGGCGTTTGAGCTTCGTCCTGAAGCCGATGGCACCCGGCTCGTTAGCCGTGCCCGTGCCAATCTCTGTTTCCCTGGCGGCGCAACTGTTGCACAATGGCTCCTTGAGCCCGGCGATGGCCTGATGGTGCGCAAGCAACTGTTGGGGATAAAGGAACGAGCCGAGTCTCTTTTGTAGCCCCATCAGGGAATCACGAGCTCGACTAACACTCGTTTCGGTTGGATAACCCGGTGTACACCGTGTCGTTGATCACTTCGCAACGATCAAGGTTGACGATGTGTTGCGGGGACCAAAGTGAACGGTTCATCATCGAAGACGGGTCCCCAGATCTTGATGTCTTTGCGAGCCACGGGTTGGCCTCATATGGTCGGCTTCGACGGCTGATCCTGTCCTGTTAAACGAAGATAGGTCAGGTGCGAGGTATCGCGTTCAAGGTTCGCAGTGGAGATCACCGTGCCACAACATGTGGCAGTCCCATGTCAGAAGGGGCTCATCTGGATCTGTCAGGGCGGCCACGATGTGGGCCAGTTCGTCGAGGTAGTCCTAGGGGCCGTGGACAGGGCTGACGGTTCGGTCTGACAGCCGCCATTCGGGTGCAGTGATGAAGTGCATCGGCATCAACAGGGCAGCCATCGATGGATGGAGGTGTGGATCGATGAACCCGGGCATGAGGGCCTTGTCCCCGAACGTGTCATCGACACAGCCTGGATGGCATCGAGCCACGGCTGCACAGACTCACGGATGGTGACTTCGGATAGTGACTTCGACGCTGTCGCCATCGGCAACGACCACAGCGGTGGCGACCGGCATCGACGGGTTCATGGTGTAAATACGTTTCGCAATGTAAACGGCGAGATCCATCACTGCCAGACTAGTTATCTGACTATTACCCCTACTGCCTCGCAGGGCACACAGCCCAAGGTCCGCACATCCCAATCAGGATCGGCGCTCGCATTCGTGATCCTCGTGTGGGGACTCGGACCGCCGATTTCCAAGCTGATCTCCGCTCCTGCTGTTATCTCGGTCCTGTATCGCTTCTGGCTGTCGGTGCCGATTCTTTTCGTGCTCGCGATGCTTCGGGGCGTCAAGCCGACATGGGAAAGTGTGCGCCACGCTGTCTTGGCTGGAGCTGCCTTCGGAATCAATCTGGTATTCGTGTTCCTGACCATCAACGAGGGAGCCGTTGCTGTTCTCAGCGTGTTTGCAGCGATGCAACCGGGCATTATCTTGCTGGTTGCGGGGCCGTTCCTTGGCGAACGTCCCACCATTTGGCATGTCGTGTGGACCTTCATCGGCATCGGGGGGACTGCCATCGTTGTTGCAACCGGCGGCGACGGCTTCGAGGTGAGCGCGGCAGCGCTGATCTATGCAGCGGTGTCGCAGTTCTTCTTTACGGCCTACTTCTTGTTGACCAAACGTGAACGAAGCCGTCATGACATCGACGCCGTGCAGTGGATGTCAGGTGTCGTGATCTGGGCTGCCATAGCGGTTACTCCATGGGCGCTTCTCACCAGCACGTCGCAGGACTACCGGGCAATCGGCGGGTTGGATTGGCTGTGGTTGGCAATCATCATTGTGTTCACCGGCGGCCTAGGTCACATCGTGATGGCGTGGGTGCATCGTTATGTCGACGCGTCGCGTTCGTCGCTCTACCTGTTGTCGATGAATATCGTTGCCATTCTGGCCGCATGGATTATCCACGACGAACCGCTCACCTTGCTTCAGATGCTGGGCGGTGTGGTGGTGTTTACCGCGGTGGCGGCCGTCATAAGCCGACCTCCCGACCGCCGTGATCCCATCGATTTTGGGCAGAAAGACGCACAGACAGTCGGCTAGACATCGCGTTGGCCGTTCTGTGCCGTAGTTTTGAGACCTATGCGTTCTTTCAACATGGGTCGGTTCGGCAATAGCGACGATCCGTGGTTTCGTGTCGGCACGGTCGACGTCAACACCACCATCTTTGTGGTCGGCGTTGGCGTGTTGTCCTTGCTGCTATGGGCAGTCGAGGGCCCGAGCCACCCGATCCTCGGCAGACTGGTCTTGATTCCGAGCGAGGTCATGGACGGTCAGGTTTGGCGATTGTTCACCTGGCCGATTGCCAATGAGTTCGACAGCATCTGGGTGCTGTTGTTGTTCTTCGTTTTCTTCCAGCTGGGCAGCATGCTCGAAGCCACCATGGGGCGAAAACTGTTCACCACGTATCTGGTGCTGCTCGCCTTGGTCCCCGCAGCGGTGGTGATGGTGTTTCACATCGTGGTTGGTACCAACGGTGGTGTCGGCGGTTTACGCATGATGGAACTCGGCGTGTTGGTCGGGTTTGGTCTGCGTATGCCCGATGCCCGGTTCTGGCCGGGCATCCCCGCGTGGGGTATTGCTGCCGGAATCGTGGTCATCAATATGGTGCAGTATCTGGGTGTTCGCGACAATTTCTCCATGTTGTTCTTGGCGACAACGGTCGTCGTCGCACTGATTGGCCTGCGTTCACTTGGGTTCGCCGAACACGCTGACTGGGTGCCCCGCGTGCCGTTGCCAGCGAGTGGTGGCGGCGCACCGAAGCAGTCGAAGTCGCGTTCCACCTCCAAACGCAAACGCCGTAGTCGGGCGAATCTCAAGGTTGCCCAAGCGCCGAACGCTGTCGCTCCACCACGACGAGAACTCACCAAACTGGAAGAGGCGGAGATGGATTCAATCCTGGATCAGGTCTCCGAACGTGGCATGGACAGCCTGACTCCGCAACAACGTAAAAGGCTCGAAGACCACTCCAAACGTCTACGACGCGGAGGCGACTGACGGCCGGCTATACACAAACGATTGGTTGCCTTTAGGTTGGTCGAGTGACACTACGACCATTTCGTTTTGCCGTTCAGACCGGCCCGTTTCAGGATCCGATAGCGCTACGAACATTTGCCCAACAGATCGAGGCGCTCGGGTACGACGAACTTTACTCGTTTGACCACATTGGTAGGCGTGGCAACGCCGCCGTCGATCCGTTCGTGCCGTTACTGATCGCCGCCGAGGCGACCACCACACTTCGGGTGGGCCCGCTGGTCCTCAACAATGAGTTGCACCATCCAGCACTGCTTGCTCGAACAGCGATCTCGGTCGACCAGATGACATCGGGTCGACTCGTGCTGGGGCTTGGTACCGGGTACGCACAGGTCGAACATGACGCAATCGGTATGCGGTTGCTGCCGCCTGGTCAGCGGGTTAGCCGGTTTGCTGAGTCGTTGCAGATCGTACGCAGCCTGTGCGACAACGGCTCGTGTTCGTACTCTGGTGAATACCACACGGTCGCGGTTGAGGAAATGGGGATCCGTCCGACGCAGGAACACATCCCGTTCCTGATCGGCGGCCATGGCAAACGCGTCGTTGGACTCGCTGGTCGCCATGCTGATATTTTCCAGTTCACCGGCCTGGTGCATGCCGAAGATGGCACGCCGACCGCTGGCGGCTTTCCCTTCGATCAGATCCAACAGCGCGCCCAGTGGTTAGCGGATGCTGCCGGTGATCGAGACGCTGACATCGAGCGTTCATCGCTGGCCCAGCTCACTGCTCTGGATGCTGATGCGCCCGACGACAACACGCTCATTGAGCGATACAAGATGGATGCAGACGAGATCGCCAAGACACCCTTCGTGCTGGTCGGCTCCACCGAGCAGGTCGTAGACAAGATCGAACGGTTGCGTGAACAACTCGGCATCAGCCACTACGTAGTTCGAGATCCCGAAGGCTTCGCTCCGATCGTCGAAGCACTAGCCCGGCGGTAGCGGCGTTTTACCGCTCCGCTCGGGGGTAGTTCGGATTCGCTCCGCTCATCCTGTCGAAGTGGCCAGCTCAGACAGCCGCAGCGGAGCGAGGCGGACTAGCCTCCAACGCCGCTGACGCAGCGGAGCAAGTCAGCAAACGGTTAGAGCGAGGGACGAGCGTTTCGCGTGAGAGCGAAGCGAAACGCTCCAACTGAAGTGCTAATTGCTGCGTACAAACAAAAGCATCACTGCTTCGCGAGGGTGCCCAGGTAGAGCTCGATGACCTTGGGGTCGGTGAGCAGGTCTATGCCGGGGCCCTCGTAGGCGTTCTTGCCGTTGTCGAGCACGTAGGCCCGGTCACTGATGCGCAGACATCGTTGTGCATTCTGTTCAACCATCACGATTGACACGCCGGTGGCATTGATCGACTGCACGTTTTCGAAGACCTCGCCCTGATAGGCAGGGGAGAGGCCAGCTGATGGTTCATCGAGGAGTAGCACCTCGGGTTGCATCATGAGCGCCCGGCCCATCGCGAGCATTTGGCGCTCGCCGCCGGACAACAATCCCGCCCGTTGCTTAGCTCGTTCGCCGAGCTTGGGGAAGAGCTGGATGACTGAGTCCAATCGATCGGGGATTTTATTCTTGGGGAGTTGGTAGGCGCCCATCTCAAGATTCTCGGTGATGGTCAGGCTTGGGAACACGTTCTCAGTCTGAGGGACGAAACCCACACCCTTCTCGACGAGCGAGTGCGCGGCCAGGTTGGTGATGACCTCGCCGTGCAGACGCACGGCACCATCGCGAACCGGGACCAAACCGAACATTGCCTTAAGAAGCGTCGACTTACCCGCGCCGTTCGGGCCGATGATGCCTACCAGTTCGCCTAGGTTGAGCTCGAAGTGCACACCGGTCAAGATGTCAACACCGGGTAGGTAGCCAGCAATCAGACCGTCGCCAACCAGGACCTGCTTCTTGTCTGGTGAGTCGGTGGCATTCATTGTGCGTCTGCTCCCGTGCGGCCGTCGTCGGCAGCGATGCCATCGTCGGTCCCTAGATACGCGTCGATGACCTTCTTATTCTTGGACACTTGTGCTGGAGTGCCCTCGGCGATCACGCCACCCTCGGCCAGCACCACGATCCAGTCGGAGATGCCCATGATGACGTCCATATCGTGTTCGACGAACAGCACGCTCACGCCTTCATCGCGTAGCGCCTCGACGTGGCCAAGTAAAGACTGGACCAGTGCAGGGTTCACGCCCGCCATCGGCTCGTCGAGCAGGATGAGAGCGGGGCTGGCCATAAGGGCTCGGGCCATTTCAAGAAGCTTGCGCTGGCCGCCAGAAAGTGTGGCGGCGTATTCCTCGGCCATGTGAGACATGTTGAAGCGCTCGAGCAGCTCAACGGCGCGCTCCCGGACGTCGGCCTCTTGTTTGCGCCATGCGCCTCGCAAGAGCGAGAAGGAGAGCTTCTCGCCCTTCTGATTCGGTGCGCCGAGCAGCATGTTGTCCATGACGCTCATCTTGCCGAGCGACTTGGTCAGCTGGAAGGTCCGGACCATGCCCATCTGCGCAATCTTGTGCGACGCCATGCCGCCGACTTCAGTGCCGTCGAATTGCCACTTGCCGGTGTCGGGTTCGTCAAAGCCGGTGAGCAGATTGAAGAAGGTGGTCTTGCCGGCCCCGTTTGGGCCGATAAAGGCGGTGATGATGCCCCGTTGGACTTCGAGGTAATCGACGTCGACGGCCTTGAGCCCACCGAAGTTTCGGGTCACTTCCTTGACGGTCAGAATGGTGTCGGGCTTCTTTGAACCCGGCTGCGGGTCAACGGTGGCGAGTAGTTCAGCTGCAGCTTCTTTGGCAGCCGACGACGGGTTGCATGATGATTTAGCGGACATCGAGCAGTGCCTCTTCCTTCTTGCCGAGCAGGCCTTGTGGACGCCAGATCATGAGTGCCGCGAGCATGACGCCCATCATGATCAGACGGATACGGCCGATGTCGTTAGAGTCGATCAGCCAATCAGGGATCCAATCGTTTTCGACCAGCTGGCGGACTGCTTCCTCAACGAATTGCAGTGAGAACCAGAAGATCGCGGCACCAACTACGGGTCCCCACTTGGAGGCTGCGCCACCCAGAATGAGTGACGTCCAGATGAAGAAGGTCGTCTGTGGCCGAAACTGCTCGGATTGCACGAAACTGTTGTCGAGTGTTCGGATGATGCCAGCAATAGCGCCGATCGCGCCACCGATGATCAAGCTCTGCAGCTTGTAGCTGAACACATTCTTACCGAGCGCACGAGCGGCGTCTTCGTCTTCTCGAATGGCCTTGACAACCCGGCCCCATGGAGAGTTCACTAACCGCCAGACTAGGATCGTCATGAGTACGACGAGTGCCCAGCCGATGATCATCAGCCACAGAGCCTTGGCATCGAAGTTGAAGATGTCAGTCCAGAGGACATCGAAGGATCGGGTTGGGTTCTCCGTGTCGTATAGGGGATTCCAGTCGATACCGATCCTGTCAGACAGGCTGACGTCGTTGCCTCGGTCCTCGATGCTCGGAAGCCCGAACGGGCCACCGGTGATGTTGATGAGACGTTGTGAGCGGGCACTCACCCGCATGACCTCACCAATGGCGATGGTCACGATCGCTAAGTAATCACCCCGAAGCCTCAGCGCAGGTATGCCAATAAGGAGGGCAATGATGACCGAGAACAGCAGGCCGCAGACCATGGCGACAAGGATGCCGCCCGGGACTCCCTGAGTGAAGGCGATGGCCATGCCGTAGGAACCAGCGGCCATGAACGCGACCATGCCGACATTAAGGAGGCCCGTGAACCCGTAGTGCAGGTTCAGGCCAATTGCGCCGAGGGCAAAGACGATGGTGGGGATGCTGACCGATGCCCGCAGCGGAACGCCGATGAGGTCCTTCAAGTCGAACGCAGCGAGTAGGAGTTCGTACTTCATCCTAATCGCTCCCTCACGCCCAAGATTCCTTGAGGTCGGACCAGCAGGATGATGATCAATACCACAAGAGCAATTAGGAATTTCAGGTCATTGTCGAGCCAGAAGGTGCTCATCTCGCTGACGAAACCAATAGCGAGACCGCCGACCATGGCGCCGTACGCCGTGCCGAGACCTCCGAGCGTGACCGCAGCGAAGATCAGTAAGAGCATTTTCTCGCCCATCTGCCATTCGATGATGTTGGTGAGACCCAGGAAGATACCGCCCATGGCTGCAAGCGCTGAACCAGCAACCCACACCGCAAGGATGGTCTTATTGATGTCGATGCCCGATGACTCGGCGAGCGCCGGGTTATCAGACACCGCACGCATCGATGTGCCCAGGCGAGTCTTCTGCAGCAGCGTGGCAATAAGAATGAGCATGAAGAAGGCGATCGACATGATAACGATGTCCTTAACCGGGATCTTGATAGGACCAATATCGATGCCCGTTTGCAGCAGGTAGTGCTTGAAACCAACAGGTTCGGCTCGGAAGTAGATGACGATCACGTACCGCAACACGAACGCCAGACCGATCGACACAACCATCAGCGAGATGTTGTTCATCTTGCGGTCTCGCAGCGGTTTGAACAAGCCTCGTTCGAGCACGAAGCCAAGGAGTCCACCCGACATGATTCCGAGAATCACCGGTATCACGAACGGCAGCGACGGCATGAGCGCCTCGAAACCAAAGGCGGTGACGGCGCCGAACGTGACCATCTCGGAGTGGGCGAAGTTGACTAGGCCGGTGACGCCATAGATGAGCGAGAGCCCAACTGCGGCGAGTGCGACGAGGAGTCCGACTCGTAGTCCGCTCACAGCACGATTCGCAAGCTGCGTTGCTGTTGAGACAGGAGCGATGAGTGGTGCTGCGCCGTCTTCGAGCTTGAAGGCAACGGGGTACGAGCTCTTATCTAACGCGAGGACTTCTTTGACGACCTCGTTGGTTGCTCCTTCCTTGAAACCGACGCCTTCAGGCAATGTCGCAACATCGATAACGGCGGTGTATTCGCCTGTACTCGTGATTTCGATTTGCCACTGGCCGCCTTCGTCCGAGATCGAAGTGCCGACTTCGGCGCCAGCCTCATCGAACACGGTCACGGAGATATCGGGGACCGGGTCTCGGCCGACACGCAATGTGCCTCGGATCTCATGATCGGGGGCTGTTTCCTGGGCCTGAGCGACGGGCATTATGAATGCCCCTGCCACGCTAAAGATGAGCGCACATAGGAAGATGAACATCTTCCCGCGCCCTATTCGAGGTGATAGCACCGGGCAAACATAGCGCATGGTGACTCGGGACACGCTCCCTCGATTTGGTGCCAAATTGCTATACGGCTGTGCCATGTCCCATATTCCCGTTAGAGTTCGTGTAGCAAAGTAAACGCGGCACAGTCGCCGCGGCCATGAGAGGGGCCCCTATGCAACGCAGTTTTATGCGTATCGTTGCCATGTTGTTCGCACTAGCGCTTGTCGCTGTTGCGTGCGGCAGCGATGCATCAACTGACGACTCTGCATCTGCTGCAGACACCAGTTCCGAATCCACATCGTCTTCCGAAGAGGCCATGGATGACGAAGAAGACGCCATGGATGACGAAGGAGACGACGCTGTCGCTGCTTCGTATGGCCCGGCCGAGGATTGTTCCGCTGATGAGGGTGGCTTGAATATTGGCACGCTGCTTCCTGAGACGGGTGCGCTTGCGTTCTTGGGTGATCCTTTGATTCAGGCTGTTGAGATGGCGATTTGTGACATCAATGCTGCTGGTGGTGTGAATGGTCAGCTTGTGACTCGTTCTGCTGGTGATTCGGGTACTGATCCTGATATCGCAAACCAGACGGTTGACCGTTTGTTGTCGACCGAGGGTGTTGACGCCATTGTTGGTGCTGCTGCTTCTGGTATTTCTGGTGCGGTGATTGACAAGATCACTTCGGCTCCTGCGGTTCAGTGTTCACCTTCGAACACTGCTGCTGGTCTTGGTGTTGATGGCGACGACGGTTACTACTTCCGTGCGGCTCCTTCTGATGACCTTCAGGCTCCGGCTCTTGCTGACCTGATCCTGGGTGACGGTTACACCAGCGTTGCCATCGTGCCTCGTGCCGATGACTGGGGTGTTGGTATCCGCTCGTTCTTCGTTCCTGCGTTCGAAGATGGTGGCGGCGAAGTTGTCTACCAAGAGTCTTACGCTCCTGAATCAACCTCGTTTGATGATGTTGTTGCTGACGTTGTGGCTTCTGGTCCTGAAGCTGTTGTGCTTGCTTCGTTTGAAGAAGGCCTGCAGATTCTGCGCACGATGATCGAGCAGGGTGTTGGTCCTGATGTGATTCCGATCTACATCACCGACGGTATGGCTTCTGGCAACCTTGGTGAACAGGTTGTTGAAGGTACTGATCTTGATCCTGGCATTGTGCAGGGCATGCGTGGAACCCAGCCTTCGGCTGCTCCTGCATCTGGTACTGCATCGTTCCCGGACGCTTTCGCTGCGTACGCTCCTGGCGTAGACACGGTGTTCAGCTCACAGTCGTATGACTGTGCAATCGTTATTGCGCTTGCTGCTCACGCTGCAGGTTCGAACGATGCAGCTGCGATCAAGTCTGAAATGGTAAACGTCACTCGTGGCGGCGAGAAGTGCAACAGCTTCGGTGCCTGTGCTGCAATCATTGATGCTGGCGGCGACGCTGACTACGACGGTGCTTCTGGCCCGATCGACTTCCTTGATGCTGGTGAACCATCAGTTGGTTCCTACGACATCTACGAATACGACGCCGACGGCCTCCAAGTGGTCATCGAACAACTCGTCTTCGAAGCTATTGGCTGAGATAGCCCCAACCGCTCCAAGCGGTTGAAACAGAAGTGATGAAGGGACCTGGCTTCGGCCAGGTCTCTTCTGTTTTGCCTTGGTTTGCTTGCTTCGCGGCGGCAAGTGCGTTGGAGGGTAGTCCGCCTCGCTCCGCTGCGGCTGTCCGAGCTGCACAAGTCGACGGTCCCGACAAGCTGTTGGGGCGTTTCGTTTCGCTCCCACGCGTAACGCTCGTCCCTCGCTCTGGCTTTTGAGGCCGGTGCCAGCTCGCTCGCTCCGGACGGAGGTGGGGTAGGTGTCAGCGGAGGGCTAGTTCTTGTTCGAGTTCTGGGATTCTTGCTGCGAGTGAACCGGCTCCTTGCGCCTGGCTCATCGCATTGTTGATCGTGCCGCCCTTGCTCGCTCCGATGGCCCGCTCCACCAGCCCCCAATGCCGAAGAAGCCTGCGTTGCTCGATTCACGAAGCTGTCCTGCATCTGCACAAGCTGCTTCTGCCGCTCGACGAGTTCAGCACGAAGTTCTGCCGTTGTTCTGCCTTCGTCCTTGCGCTGGTGGAATTCGGCCGCTTGGGCACGGAGCCGGCCTCGTTCGGTCTCGAGCTTGAAGCGGGCTGCGAAGTCGTCGTCGTATAACGCCAGTAGTTCGTCGGTGACCTGCGAAAGCCGCCTGACAATGTCGTCGATCTCCGCCATGGAGCCAGTGGTAGCTTTCGGCCGGGAGGCGCACCGTTCGCTCCCTGCAGGATCGGTGCTTGATCAACGAGAGCCAGTGGTTTCGTTTCGTGACGGCGTCGCGGCGCTGGCGCCGGGCTAGCGTCTGTGGGTGACGAAAAGTACTCATCAGGCGATCGCCGACGAACGTAATGCCACCGTCGAGATCTACATCAACGGCGAATTCTTCCCCCGTAACGAAGCCAAGATCTCGGTGTTCGATAGCGGTTTTCTGGTCGGCGACGGCATCTGGGAAGGCATCCGGTTGCACCACGACGTCTTCGCGTTCCTCGATCGCCACCTCGACCGACTCTTCGCTGGATCTGCGGCAACCGGGATCGACATCGGCCTCGACCGGGCTGGCGTGACTGCTGCGCTCCGAGAGACAATCGACCGCAACGACATGCACGACAATGTGCACGTGCGGCTCATGGTCACACGTGGTGATAAGAAGACGCCATCACAGCACCCGTCGAACTGCATCGGTGGACCAAACATTGTGATCATCGCCGAACACAAGGCTGCAGATCCAGCGGTGCGCGACCAGGGCATCTCGCTCTTCACCGCAACGGTGCGCCGACCGCCGCCAGACACGCTTGACCAGAAGCTGAACTGTCACTCCAAGCTCCATGAAGTCATCGCACTCATCCAAGCCACGAACGCAGGTGCCGACGAGGCGCTCATGCTTGATCCCACCGGTGCGGTCGCTACGTGTAACGCCACCAACTTCTTCATCGTGAAAAAGGGCGAGATCTACACCGCCACGGGGCAATACAACTTGAATGGCATCACCAGCGCTCTGATCTACGAGGTAGCGGTCGCAGCTGGGATCCCGGCACACCGAGCGCCGTTCTCCCTTACCGATGTCTACGCCGCCGACGAAGCATTCGTGACCGGCACGTTCGGTGGTGTGACTCCGGTGCACACGATCGACGGACGCACCATCGCCGACGGCAGGCAGGGTCCCATGTCGGCTCGGCTCCGCGAGCTTTATCAAGCAGCAATGGCCACTGAGGTCGCTTCGGGCGGTTATGAAGCAACGCTGTCCTCGACCACGGCGCAGTGAATTTGGCGCCGCCGACTGACGGCGTGATCCGGGTCCAGTGTTGGTCGGGCCCGCGCAACATATCGACCGCGCTCATGTACTCGTGGCGTCAGCGCGCTGACACCACGGTGTACGACGAGCCGCTGTACGCCCACTACCTGACCAGGGACGATCGTGGTCATCCGGGAGTGCCTGAGATCCTGGCCAGTCAGCGCCATGATCCCGACGCTGTGATCAGTGATGTGATCCTCGGGCCATGTGCCACGCCCGTGCTGTACATCAAACAGATGGCGCATCATCTCAATGGTGTTGACCGCCGCCATCTCGCCCATACCGAGAACATCCTGCTGGTCCGTCACCCTCGAGACATGTTGGCGTCGTTGTCGGTGCAACTTCCTAACTGTGAGCTGAGCGATACCGGTTTGGTTGAGTCGGTAGAGCTGCTCGACGCGATCCTGGCCGAAGGCGGCTCACCGGTTGTGATCGAAACGCAGTCACTCTTGCGAGATCCCGCTGGAGTGCTCGGACAGGTTTGCGAACGGGTCGGTTTGGACTTCGACCCTGCGGTCCTGAGTTGGCCGGCTGGCCCGAAGCCCGAGGACGGTGTGTGGGCCAAACATTGGTACGACAACGTGCATGCATCGACATCGTTTGCGCCGTACGTGCCGTCGAGTCGTGACGTTCCTGAAAAGACGCTGGCCGTTCTCGACCAGGCAATGCCATTGTTCGAACGGCTCGCACAGTTCGCTATTAGCTGAACACTTCTTGCTTGTGCACAGGCGTTAGTGGTCTGACAGACTTCAACAATGACCAACGCTCCAATTCTTCCTGGCCGACTCGGTGATCCATCTATGGTGATCGGCACCGATCCCCGAGCGGACCCTCGCATGGTGGCGGCGATGGTGCCGATCGGCCTCGACGGTGCACCAGAACCGGCGCCGGTCGATATCAACTCGCCGAGTGAAGCATTGCAGGAGTATGCGATGGCTGCCGAAGAGGGGTTTGGTGCGCTCGGAGGCATCTTCGCAGCGAACGCCCCGGCTATCACCAATGTCGAACGGCGAACCGAGGTCATTCGGGGCATCGATGGCAACGATGTGAGCCTGTACATTCACACACCCACCGATGTCGAGGGACCTTCGCCTGCCATCGTGCACATGCACGGCGGCGGCATGGTCATCATGGAAGCTTCAGGTGATGGTTATGTGCGATGGCGCGACGAGTTGGCCGCAACAGGGTTGGTCGTGATCGGTGTCGAATTCCGCAACGCTGCTGGGAAACTCGGTCCGCACCCATTCCCTGCAGGCCTCAACGATTGCTTTAGCGGCCTGAAGTGGGCCCATGACAACCGTGATGCGCTTGGGATATCCAAGATCGTGATTTCCGGCGAGTCCGGCGGCGGGAACCTGTCACTCGCCACCACGCTCAAGGCAAAGGGCGAAGGTGCGCTGGACATGGTCGATGGCGTGTATGCCCAGTGTCCATACATCTCCGGTGCCTATGCCGAAAAGGATCCCGCTCTGCCGTCATTGTGGGAGAACGATGACTACTTCTTGAACTGCTCGATGATGGGTTCGATGGTGCGCATGTACAGCCCCGACGGCGCCGACGACACGAACCCGCTCGCGTGGCCTCACCACGCGTCGGTCGAGGACCTGCAAGGTCTCCCGCCTCATTGCATCTCGGTGAACGAACTTGATCCGCTCCGCGACGAAGGTCTTGCCTACTTCCGCAAGCTGCTTGCCGCCGGTGTCTCCGCGTCGAGCCGCACGGTTAATGGCACCTGCCATGCCGGCGACTGCTTGTTCCGCGATGCAATGCCCGAGGTCTACATGGGCACAATCCGCGACATCAATAGTTTCGCCAACAGCTTGTAACTCGATGGTGTAACAACGGTCTGCAGTTCATGCAGGCCGTTTCACCGCGCCAACCCACAACTCGGTCGCGCTGGTGGCCAGCCGAAGTGTGCCTTAGGTCGACAGCGGCAACGCCTCGCGTAGCGCCCCATCGACATAACGTTTCACCGACTTCTCGAACGGGAACGAAAGGTGGCTGCCGTTGTACCAGTGGATACTTGGCTGGCCCCAGTGTTCCCACAACGTCTTGACGTTGCCGGGGCGCACCCACCGATCGAGAAGCCCGGCGTAGATATAACGCCGGTCATGAGCGACCAGGGGCTGCATAGCGAGTGGCGACACCGGGGTGAAGACCCGTTCTAGTGGGCCCCACGACAGGCCCCACTGTTCGTAGAACGGCGGAAGGAGCGGTTCGATCTGGCGGCGCATGCCCCGAACCAGGTCGCTCTCGGGGACACCGGCGATGACACAGGCGAGGTCGTCGTCGAGACAACTGACCAACGACACCATGTAACCGCCCAACGAGATGCCGCTGATTCCGATTGATTGGGCTCCCATCTCCGTCCGCAACCATGCAAGGACCCGACGGATATCCCACGCGCCGTGAGCAATGGTGTTGATGGTGTTCATCGCACCTGCGTTCAAGACGCGAGCACCCGAGGTCTCACCAAGTGCGCGGGGGCCATGTAACGGCAACGTCACATTGGCCACATTGAGACCCAAGTCTTTATGCAGGTGTTTCACCCGAAACGACATCAGGTCGGTACCAAGGTCGCCAGTGCGATACCCGTTGATCACCAGGATCCACGGGCGATCTTCGTAGTCGCTGTGGCGCAGAATCCAGCCAGCGGCCTCGTTGACCTTGGGGTAATTCAGCCACCGGTCACGCCCGGGTTCACCCAGGTGCGGCTCGAAGTCGCTAGCAAACCGGAACCGCTCGAGTTTGAGTCCCGCGAACGGCGCCGACTTCAGCGTCATGTCAGTGGTGGCCGGCGGTTCTTGGTGGTACGAGCGAGGATCCTTGATCCAGCCTCGTTCGCCGAACAATGCACGGGCCTCGGACAGTTCTTCGCGTAAACGGCGACGAAAGGTGATGTCGGGGATCCGCATTCGGCCCTGCAGCATCTCAGCCTGCATGGACCATTCGTCGATCCACCATTTGCCGAGCGCTGCGGGTGTCGGCTTTGGCGTCGGGATGTCGTCGTCGCTGTGGCCCCGAACCCAATCGGTGGCGTGATGCATCAGGTCGATGCCAGAGGGGAGGTCGGGGAGTGTTGTAGGCACGAGGGTCCAGTTCAGCAGAGGAGGATCAGGAGGGTCAGAGCGAGATAGTGAGCAGGGAACGTCGCAGTACTTTGCCAGTGGTGGTCATCGGGAGTTCATCGAGAAAGGTGAGGTCTCGTGGTCGTTGAAAGGGGGCCAACAGGTCGTGGCACCAGTCGTTCAACTCGTCGAGATCGAGACCAGGTTCGGCCACGACGAATGCAGCGATGCGTTGTCCGAACTCATCGTCTGGTGAGCCGACAACCGCTGCCTGGCGGACAAGTGGGTGTTGCTCGAGGATCTCTTCGATCTGCGACGGGAACACGTTCTCGCCGCCGGTCACGATGAGATCGTTCTCGCGGCCGTCGACGAAGAGTCGGCCGAACAGGTCGAGGTAACCGAGATCACCGGTGGCCATGAGACTGCCCACGCGGGTGCGGCTTGTGCCGTCGGTGTAGCCGTCGAACTGCATGGAGTTCGACGTGAACACTCGTCCGATCGTTCCTGGTGCAACCGGGTTGTTTGATCGTCCAAGATCGTGACGGTCACGCCCGCTGGAGGCGAGCCCACGGTGCCAGGGGCGTTCACCAGGCCCTGGGGTGCGGCGACGGTGGCGATAGCCGTTTCGGTTGAGCCATAGACGTTGTAGAGGTGAGGACCGAATCGTTCGATCCACCTGTTAGCCAAGGTGCCAGACAACACGTTCCCCGAGCACATGACCGCACGCACTCCTGTCATGTCGAGGAGGGGCGGAGCTGCTGCGAGGAGGCGACTCAACATGACAGGGACCACCGCAACCAACGACACGTCGTTGCCGTCGATGGAGCGGAAGGTCGCACCCGGATCGAACGTGCGCTGCAAGACCAGTGTGGACCCAGTGGCCAAGGCGATGTTGCAATGGGCGAGACCCCACGCATGGAACAACGGTGATGCGACGAGCGTGGTGTCGTTCATTCGAATCGGCAACGCATCCAGCAGGCCGGTGTCGCTGATCGACGGCCGCTGTTCCGCCTGGCGAGCGCCTTTGGGCGGGCCAGTTGTTCCCGACGTGAGCATGACGACCCGAGAACGGCGTCGGGGCCAGACCGCCAAGGTCGCACGACTGTGTGCAGCGGGGTCGTCGGCAGAAACAACCTGCACCGGAACGCCATTAAGTCGGTCGGCGAACTCGTCGTCGGCAATAACAACGGCAAGTTCTTCACGCTGAGCGATCTGCGCGAGCTGGCTAGCTGGCAGCGAAGTATTCAGCATCACCGCGTTGCGGCCTGAACGTTCGATTGCTAACTGGGCAAGTGGGAAGCCACGATGGTTGCGACACAGCAGACCAATAGCCCCGTCGGGGAGTTTGCGCAATCCAGCCGCTAGTCGGTCTGCCTGCTGATCTAACTGTCGATATGTCAGCGTTCCGTCATCGTCGATGACCGCAGGACGCGATGGCCAACGCAGTGCCGAAGCATGGACCAGTGCACTTAGTGTTGGACCCCACCGGACGAGCCCAGCAGTCCTGGCCCCAGTGAGTAGCGGGTCCCACGCTGCAAACCGGACAGACCGGGCTGCTAGCCGATGGATGTCGGAGACGACGGACATCAGGGGGCCGTCTGTGCGTCGAGGAACCCTCGATACACACCGAGGAGCGCCATCTTCTGCTTATCGGTGAGCACCAGATCAGCAGCGATGGACTCTTCAACCGAAGGTACTTCGCTTGAATCTTCGTATAACCCAGCGAACTGGAGCAATGTTTCGGCTCGGACATTCAACGCCTCGGCCAAGGCCTTCAGCACCCGGACCGACGGTGCATGGAGACCACGTTCGAGCTGGCTGACGTAGGGGTCTGACAGTTTGGTGAGCTTGGCCAGCTCGCGCTGGCTTAGTTCCATCATCTTGCGCTGGGCTCGGATGAACTCGCCCATCAACGCCAAGTTGCTCGGGGCCCCAACGCTGCTCATGCCCCTGTACTCATGCTCGGCCACCCCACGTCATTAGCCGCTGGCGAGTCACCCACGGTCTGCAAAAGATAGTACGCACTGTGCGTAACTTCCTAAGGAAAGTTCGGTTCGAGCCGACGGTCAGATATCGGTGGCGCTAGCGCAGGCCATGTGCCTTGTTGAGCTTTTCGAACTTGCCAGGATCAAGGGACCGGCCAACAAACGCAGGGTGGTCGGCCGGATAACGGTGTGCTCGATAGATGGTGACGCTTACGTCGCCGTTGCGCCGCTTGTTCTCGAACGGATTGATCCATTCCCACACGACGTCGCCGTCGCGAGTTACTTCGAACAGCCGGCCACTGGCGCCTTCACACACCAGCACCGACCCGGACCACAGTCGTTCGGCACCCGAGATATAGCTGCTGAAGAACTGATGGACCGGTTTGCCCTTGTACGTCCAAGTGATCTCGCCGGTACTGACCTGGATCTCGATCACTCGTGAGCTCGTCTCACCGTTGTCGAAGACTTGAATGTGATCATCGTCGACCCAGGTCACATGGTGCTGGCCGTGTACATCGGTGAACTTGAGCGTGAGTGCACCCGTCTTGCCATCGATGACGCCCACCCGATTCATCTGTCGGGCGCTGAACGCGATATCGCCAGCGGGGTTGACGTCGATCGAGTTGACATGGGTCCACTCCCAGCGCCTGCGGCTGGCGTGGATGGGATCCTTCTTGGGATCGAAGAGTTTCCAGATGCTGATCCTGCGAACTTCGTTGCCTGCCGGGTCGACCTCGACGAGATCGTCACTCAACAGTTGCGGTAGTCGCTCTCGGGGCAGGCGATGCCCACCCTTCACCGCTTTGTGGAGATGGTCATCAAGCTCGACCCATTCGGGCACCATCGTGTTGCCGGTTGGCAGACGCACGAAGTCGTGGTGCTGGAAACGGTTTTCATACTCCCAGACCAGATTGCCGTCCCAGTCGACTTCTTGCAGCGTGGTCTTGTAGCCACCTAGGCGGGTGACATGTCGCTCGAGCGGAGGCGGCTTCTTGGTGGGCTCATCCTCGGGAGCGTCGGGCAAACTCGGATCCGACCCGCTCATCAACAGATTGCCGTTGTCGAGCAGCCGTCCATAACCAGGGTCAAGGTTGTCGAACGTCCACCGATGAACAACCCGGCCTTCGATATCGAGGAGGTACGCATCGCGGCCATTGCTGGGAGTCACCAGTGTGTAGCCGAACGTCGACTCGTCCGGATCGTGATGGGTTAGACCCGTTGCTCGATTAACAGACCATCCCATGCCCGAACCCTATGCGTGTCGTGGCCGAACGGCCAGATCCTGCGCTAAATGATGGCGGATTCGATGAACGGTTCGCCGTCGACGATCCGTGCGTGCCCGAGCGAGGTGAGGTCGAGGGTGCGGTACTCGCCGTAGGTGATGAGTTCGCTGACGCCTCGACCGATGGCAGGGGACTGCTGGACTCCGTGGCCGCTGAAGCCGTTGGCCAGCACGAAGTTGGCAACGTCGCCATGGGGCCCGACGATCACATTGTGATCGAAGTCGTTGTGGGCGTAATGGCCGGCCCACTGTGTCTGAATCTTGATGCGCTCAAAGGCAGGGATGCGGTTGACGAGGGCCGGCCACACCTTGTCTTCGAAAATGTCCTGGTCTATCTCGTAGTCGTCATAGGCCACGGCTGGATCGATATCCGGCGTGCATCCAGCCATATAGGCATCGCCGTCGCTGCGGACATGGACGCCGCTTGGGTCGATGGTCAACGGCACGTCCCTACCCAAGTCTTCGGCACAGTCGAAGACGAAGGTGTACCGCTTGCGAGGTTCGATCTTCAGCTCAACACCAACCATGTCAGCGATCAGGCTGGCTCGGGGACCGGCTGCATTCACGACGGTTCCGCATGCCACGGTCTCGCCCGAGGCCAGAGTCACGCTGGTGAGCCGATCCCACTCTCGGCCGATACCAACAACCTCGTTCTTCAGGTACTCGGCACCATTCTCGCGAGCCTTCTTGCGAAACCAATCGAACATGGTGCCGCTATCGAAGTACCCCTCGTCGACCAGGTTGTGACTTCCGCAGACGATGCCGTCGACGTTGTAGAACGGGTACGCGGCCTTGATCTCTTCGGGCGACATGATCGTGGTGCCCGCCCCCAGCGATGCCTGCACTGCCTGGTTGGTGCGCAAGGTTTCGGCAAAAGCCTCGTCGCCTGCCAGGTACATGTAGCCGAAGTGGTTCACATAGATGGCCGGAACCTCAGGGTCATTGCCCATGTGGTCCTGGAAGTTGCGCACGAAATGAGCTGCGAACTGGGAGATCTGGATGTTCAGCGGGTTCGCGAACTGCTGTCGCATGCAGCTGTTGGTGTGAGCCGTCGAACATTGTGCGTACAGCGGATCCTTTTCGACGACAAGTATCGAGCCATCGAAATCTGGATTGTTCGACAGGAACCACGCCACCGAGGAGCCAATAATCGCGCCGCCAACGATGACAACGTCGTAGGAACTGCGGCGCGGTTCGCTCACGATAGGAAACCCGCTCACCCGGCCCGGTTCTCTTGTGTCAGGCTTCCGGTCGTAGCACGATGTTTCACGGCGCTTTTGTCACGTATCCCTGGGCGATGTCGTTCGCTACGGCCTCGGGGTCACGGTCGGCCGGATCGCCGAATCCGCCACCGCCGGGAAGTTCCATGATGAGCCGCCGTCCCGCTGGTACGAGTTCTCTTCCCTTGGTAGGGAACGGGGTGCCGTCGTCGAGGTACACCGCACCAGGTGCGCCATCGCCGCCGCCCGCTCGACCCCGTGCCGGGTTTAGTACCCGGTCAAACATGGCCGAGAACTCGAGCTGATAACCGTCGACAGGTCCGATCTCGACCGTCTGGCCCAGACCGCCCCGGAACTTGCCGTCACCGCCGCTGTCGGGGCGTATCTCCTTGCGCCACACGACGACTGGTCCGATCTGTTCGGTGGCCTCGGCGCTCATCGTCATGACGCCTGACGGAAACGCGGTTGCGGTCAGGCCGTCGAGTGTCGGTCGAGCGCCAGCGCCACCGCTGTTGAACATCAGCATTTCGATCGGCGGGCGCGGTTCTGAAGGGTCGGCGGTACGTGCACTGGCCTGGAAGTTCCACAGTGCGCCTGCACCTTCTGCAGGAATGACGCCGGACAGCACCGGTGCCAGGGCGCCCAAGCACAAGTCGGTCACGAAGTGGCCAATAACGTGGCGGACAGCCACCGGGTCAGGGTCTTGTCCGTTCAGGATTACGCCGGTAGGTGCGCTTACGGTGAACGGCAGCAACGACGCATAGTTGTTGGGTAACTCGGGAGCGAGCGCCACCAACATGCCGTAGGTGAAGTACGCCTGGGCATAGACGATGGGCACATTGATGCCGAACTCAGACAGGGGAGAGGTGCCGGTGAAGTCGGCGTGCATGCCGTCGTCGGACACGGTGATCTCAACCGCAAGTGTGATGGTCTTGTTGTAACCGTCGACTTTCATCTCATTGCGGTATTTGCCCCTGGGTACTCCCGTGAGGGCCGCCAATGTGGCCGACCTGGTGCGGTCGTACACGAACGCTGCGAGTTCTTCGATGTCGTCCATGTCGAACTCGGTGAGCATCTCGACGAGACGACGGCGACCCGTCTCATTCGATGCCGCAAGACCATGGATGTCACCGACGACCTGATCTTCTTCGCGGACATTGATACGAATGATGTTCACCAGGTCGTGGTTGAGTTCGCCTCGGTCGGCCCACTTCATGATCGGGATTCGCAGGCCTTCTTCGTAGACCTCGCTTGCCTCGGGCCCATACCCTCGGCCGCCGATATCGACCACATGGGCGGTGGCAGCGAAGAATCCGATGAGTTCGTCCTTGACGAACACTGGCGTGGTCACGGTGATGTCGTGGAGGTGGCCGGTGCCCTTCCACGGATCGTTCGTGAGATAGATGTCACCGGGGTAGATGCGTTCGGGCCCGATGTCGTTGATGAAGTGGGGCACTGCAGCCGCCATCGTGTTGACATGGCCGGGTGTGCCGGTCACGGCTTGGGCGACCATGCGGCCCTGGCGGTCGAAGACGCCTGCGGACAGGTCGCCAGCTTCTCGCACCGATGTGCTGAACGCGGTGCGGATCAGGGTCATGGCCTGTTCTTCGAGGATCGAGACAAGCCGGTTCCACATAATCTGAAAGTGGACTTCTTGCTGGCTCATGCTGCGTCTCCCTCGTTGATGCGAGTAATCAATAATGAACCGTCGCTCTGCAGCACGGCCTGATGATGTGATCCCAGGATCGTGGTGGTTTGGGGTTCCACGATGATGGTGGCGCCGACGAGGGCGTCACCCGGTTCTAACGTGTCGCGCTCGACGATGCCGGCCGACACCTGCGCTCGCGCGACAGGGTCGTAGATATCGCGGTGACTGGTTGCGCTGACGACACGTGTTGCCGACAGCATCTGTTGGATCGCTGGGCGCTGTTGCACCGAGGCGACTCGGACCGACCAGCTGACGGCTTCGATTGGTAGATCAGCAATGGCTCGACCAAAGAACTCTTCGTAGGCCTTGGTGAAGACGCCGCCTAGATTCTCGGCCGCAAATTCGTCGAAGTCTCCTGCGCCGAGACGCACCGGGATCTCCCAGCCCTGGCCCTTGTAACGCATGGATACCTGACGCTCGACCACGAGTTCGGCATCGGTGCCTTGGCGGACGAAGGTCTCTGCTTCGGTCGTGAGGTCATGCAGCAGCGTGTTCACAGCGGCGTAGTCGAACTCGTCGATACGGGTGTACAAGCTACGGATAGCTTCATACGCGAAGGGGGCTTGCAGGAAGCCGATCGCTGATCCAACGCCCGCACCCGGCGGAACGATGCATTCGTCGAGGCCAAGTTTGTCCATGAGCCGGGTGGCGTGAAGTGGTGCGCCGCCACCGAATGCGACCATGGAGAAACCGGTGAGATCCTTGCCGTTCTCGACCGCGTGGACCCGAGCGGCATTGGTCATGTTCTCGTCGACAACCTCGGCGATGCCGATGGCAGCGGTCATGGCATCCATGCCCAACTGGTCACCGACCTGTGCGGTGATTGCTGCGGCAGCCTTTTCGGGAGAGAGTCGAATGTCCTTGGCCCCGAAGTTGTCGGGGTGAAGTCGGCCCAGTTGCAGGTTGGCGTCGGTCACTGTTGGGTGCTCGCCGCCGCGGTCATAGGCCGCTGGACCAGGTTCAGAACCTGCACTGTGGGGGCCGATACGGATCTGGCCGAGTGAGTCGATGCTGGCGATCGAACCACCGCCAGCGCCGATCTCGATCATCTCGATGACGGGGATCGAGATGGGCATGCCGCTGCCCTTCTTGAACCGGGTGGTGCGGGCGACCTCGAAGGTTTTGGCGGTCTGCGGCGTGTAGTCCTCGATCAGGGCGATCTTGGCGGTGGTGCCGCCCATGTCGTAGCTGAGGACACGGTCACGGCCGTATCGAGCTGCCAACTCGGCCGCGAAGATCGCACCTCCAGCGGGGCCTGACTCGACCAAGCGAACCGGGAATGCTGCAGCGGTCTCGACACTGACCAGGCCGCCACCGGAATGAATCAGGTAGAGCGGGCAGTTGGCGCCTCGTTCGATCAGTTCGCTCTTGAGTCGCATGAGATAACTGGCCATCAGTGGCTGTATGTACGCATTTGCACAGACGGTGTTGAAGCGCTCGAACTCACGCATCTGAGGCGAGACCTCGGAGCTGATTGACACCGCGATGTCGGGCAGTCGTGCGATGAGCATGTCGCGGAAGCGGCGCTCATGGGCGCCGTTGGTGTACGAGTGGATGAAACCGACGGCCACCGCTTCGTACCCTTCCGCTGCAATGGTTTCGATGACCTGTTGAGCGGCAGCTTCGTCGAACGGGATGAGCACTTCGCCCCGGGCATTGAGTCGCTCGGGGACCGTGTAACGATCCTTGCGTTCAATGAGTGGTGTGGGCAGCACGATGTTCAGGTCGTACTGTTCGAAGCGGCCTTCGGTGCGAGTCTCGATGACGTCACGGAAACCATCGGTGGTAACCAGGGCAGTCTTCGCTCCGTTGCGCTGGATGAGCGCATTGGTTGCCAAGGTCGTGCCGTGGATGATTTGTTCGACATCGGCCAGGTCGATGCCTTGCTCACTGGCGATCTGTTCGATGCCTTGCAGGATTCCGGTTTCGGGGCCGTCCTCGTACGTGGTGAGGACCTTGGTGGACTCGAACGAACCATCGGGTAGCTCGATAACAACATCGGTGAAGGTGCCACCAACGTCGGCGCCGATGCGGTAACCCCCACCAGGCGGTTGGACCGGAGTTCGGGTTTCAGGCATTAGAGATCCTCCAGCTTTGGGAAGTCGGATGGGGGCATGATGTCGACGGTTGCGGATCGTTGTTGGGCGAGCATGCCGCCGTCGACCTTGATGATGTCACCGGTGATGTAGTTGGCATCATCTGACGCCAAGAAGAGTGCGGCACCGGTCATATCGATGGGTTCACCAATACGGCCGAGTGGCACGTTCTCGCCCCGTAACCGGCGGGCCTCAAGGTCCATGCCGCTGGTGTCGATCGACCCTGGCATAAGCGCATTGACCCGGATGTTGTACGGCCCGAGGTCGAGCGCCATGGCTCGGGTGAGTGCCTCGATGCCGCCCTTCGTGGCGTCGTACGCGGTGAACGCTCGGTGAGCACGGGTGGCGCCACCGGAGCTCATATTGATGATGTTTCCGCCACCTTGTTTAGCCATGATCCGAGCAACAGGATGCGACACGATGAAGTGACCGGTCAGGTTGACGTCGATAATGCGACGCCACCACGCCTCGTCGGCATCGAAGAAGTGCAGCATGGGGCTGATAATGCCGGCATTGTTTACGAGCACATCGATGCGGCCGTGTTCGGCCATGACCGCGTCGATCATTCCACCGACTGCAGCGCTATCGGAGACATCGGCGATGCCGGCCATTGCCGTGCCGCCGGCAGCGGTGATGGCATCGACAACTTCGGTCACGCCGGCGACACTGATGTCGTTGACAACAACCTTTGAACCAACGGAGGCGAAACGTTCGGCAAGAGCGCGACCAATGCCACCCGCGCCGCCGGTAACGAGGACCACTTTGTTGTTCAGTGATTCATGCATGGTGTGTCCTTCTGTACAAGAGACGTTTCTGAACCGATTGAGCGAAAGAGTCGTTCGATCGGTGCAGAAACGGGGAGTAGGGGCGGTGAGCTAGTTGATTTGGCGGTCCTTGCCGTCCCAGAACGGGGCGCGCAGCTCGCGCTTCAGGACCTTGCCGGGGCCTGACTTTGGAAGGGCGTCGGCCTGGAACGAGACAGATTTGGGCACCTTGTAGCCGCCAATCTTGCCTCGGCAGTGATCGATGATTGCCGCTTCGTCGAGGTGGATTCCGTCTCGAGGAACAACCACAGCATGGACTGCCTCGCCCCATTGTTCGTCGGGGATACCGAAGACGGTGGCTTCGAGGACGCCGGGGTGGCTATAGATGGCGTCTTCGACTTCGGTGCAGTACACGTTCTCGCCACCGGACACGATCATGTCCTTGCTGCGATCGACGAGATAGAGATAGCCATCGGCATCGAGGAAGCCGACGTCGCCGGTTGAATACCAGCCGTTTGCATCCAGTGCAGCCGCAGTCTGCTCCGGCTTGTTCCAGTAACCCACCATCACATTTGGGCCCCGGACGGTGACCTCGCCGACCTCGCCGGTTGGAAGCACAGTGCCGTCGGCATTGCGTACTTGTAGACCGACGCCGGGAGGGGCGACGCCGCAGCTTTTCGCCCGTTGTGGGTCGGTCAAGAATTGGTCTTCATGACGGAACACCGCCGCAAGAGGCGATAGCTCGGTTGAGCCATACAGATGGATGTGTTCGCAACCAAAGATCTCGCAGCTGCGCTTGAGCACCTCGAATGCCACCGGTGATGCGCCGTGGGACAGCCACCGCAAGCTCGACACATCGCGGGGTTCTGTCGTCTGGGCCTCGACCATGGCTGCCAGCATGGAAGGAACTGCAATCGCGCCGGTGATATTTTCGGCTTGGACGAGATCGAGCGTGACGCTGGGGTCGAAGGCCGGTTGGACCACGTTGGCGGCACCGACCCAGATCACCGACAGAGTGCAATACACCCCAGCCGCATGGAACATGGGCGCCATCGTGAGATAACGGTCATCTTCGAGGAGGGGCTGAGCGAGCTGGGTGTGCACGGCGTTGGCCATCAAGTTGGCGTGGGTCAACATCACGCCCTTGGACGCACCGGTGGTGCCGCCGGTGTAGAAGAGGCCTGCCAAGGTGTCTGGCGTGATAGCCGGTTCAGCTTCGGGAGCCGCTGTCAGCAGGTCTTCGTACTCACCAGTATCGATGCGGATCACACGGTCGACAATGCCGCTTAGTTCAGGACCGGGGTCGCGGTCGGTGATCAGGATCTTGGCGCCAGCGTCTTCGGTGGCGTACACCAACTCGGGAATGGCCCACCGAGTGTTGTGGGGCACGATTGCCCGATTGGCACACGGGATCCCTAGGAAGAGTTCAAGGTAATAGTCACTGTTGTTGGCCCACAGGGCTATTCGGTCGCCTGGTTCGCTGATCGACTCGAGTACGCCTGCAACCTTGCGGACGCGCGTCGCCAGCTCGCCGTAGGTCCGCCTTCGGGCATCACAGACCACGGCCTCTCGGGCAGCAAAGAGTTGTTCGGCCCGCCGCAGCGGATCGCGCATCGTGTACACCGTCGTACCTCCCGTATGGATCGGCGTGACTCCCTACGGTACTTTCCCGGCGCGTGTGGACACGTTCTCGGAGGCAAACCAATTGTTACCTCCCCAGGGGTACATAACAATTCGGCTCGTCGACTGCTAGCGGCGGGAGAGGGTGGTGACCAGTCCGGCGACCAGGCTTGCCCTTTCGACCATGGCTTCAACGACCAGGTACTCGTGATCAGCGTGTGCACCGCCGCCGACTGCGCCAAGACCGTCGAGGGTCGGCACACCAATCGCTGCTGTGAAGTTGCCATCGCTGCCGCCACCGACGGAGGTGCCTTCGATTCCGGGTATGACGTCGCGCGCCATGGCGAACAACTCGGCCGATGCCGACTCGGGCATCGGCGGCCGGTTTACCCCGCCGGTGACCGAGATGGTGGCCTCGCTCAGGTGGGGTGCAAGGGCTGCAAAGGCTGCTTCGACACGGTTCTTCTCGTCGGCCGATTCGACGCGTACATCGACGATGACCTTGGCTGCGGCGGGAACGACGTTGTCGGTTGTGCCTGCGGTCGCGACCGTTGGAGTAACCGTGGTGCCGATGTCAGGGCGACCGATAGTGGTGATGTCTATCACCTGATGTGATGCTTCGATGAGAGCGTTGACCCCGGCCTCAGGTTCGAGACCAGCGTGTGATGCTCGGCCCTTGATCTCGACGTGGAAGGTACCGCAGCCTTTGCGGCCAATCTTGATTGCTCCGCCGTCGGCTGCGCCTTCGAGAACAAGCACGGCGCCACATGCGAGCGCTCGTTCTTCGATGAGCGCCCGGGATGCGTGAGAACCAATCTCTTCGTCGGCGCTCATCAGGATTTCGACGCCAGACCAATCGTCGACCATCGCCACGCCATGTACGGCTTGCACGATGCCGCCGAGCATGTCAAACACGCCAGGGCCAGTTGCACGGCCGTCTTCGACCTTGAACGGTCTGCGCTCGAGTGTGCCCAGTGGGAAGACGGTGTCGTGATGGCCAAGGATCAGGACCTTGGGTTCGCCTCCACCAGACCAATGCACATGTGGCCCGGCAGCGCTCTCGATCAACGTGGCTGCTCCGCCCAGGTGCTTCTCGATGAGATTGGCGACGGCCTTGGCCGACGTGGCGAGGGCATCGAGATTTCGCGATGGCGATTCGATCTCGACAAGCGTTTTGAGGTCGGCAAGCATTGCATCGACGCTGGCATCGTTGGTCATCTGCATGGTCATACCGTCAATCGTAGAGCGGCGCCCGCAACCAACGCGACCCGAAACGCACACCCACGGTCAGACCCTCCATGTCTGTTGCCGTCGGCGTGAAGGCGACGCTGGGCACCTCTGCCACAAGCCTCAGTGGTGACCTCGCTCGCCTTGTGCCGTGATCAACACCCCACTGGCGAGAATATTGGTCGCTGGTTCACGGCCGCCGACTGCAGTCACCTCGCCAGTTATTGGGCGGCTGCGGACATCAGTCCTGAAACTCTGAACCACCCAATAGCGGAGCGTGACGTATTGGGTGATCGTGCACATCACCAGTGAAGCTCTCGACCACCCAATGCTTGACGCCGCATACTTCGGCCCTTCTGTCGCGTCACGAGATGGTCACGGCGCCTGTTGTAGCGGCTCGATACGGTGGCAGCGATGCGCATAGCGACTTGGAACGTGAACTCGCTTCGCTCGCGTGCTGACCAGGTGCTGCCGTGGCTCCTCGCACGGGACATCGATGTCGCACTGCTGCAAGAGACAAAATGCGTCGACGAAGCCTTTCCTTCCGATCAGCTCACCGCACTGGGCTACGCCTCGGCACACCATGGCGTGAACCACTGGAACGGCGTTGCGATCATCAGCCGAGTTGGGCTTGACGACGTGACCCGTGGTTTTGTGACGAAGCCGGAGTTCGACGAACCTCGGCTGATCGCCGCTACCTGTGGCGGTGTGCGGTGCTGGTCGGTCTATGTACCCAATGGCCGGGCTATCGAAGATCCCCATTTCGGCTACAAACTCGCCTGGCTAGATCAGCTGGCGGCTGAGCTTCGCTCGCAGGAGGCATCCGGCAGGGTTTCGTTGGTTGCTGGTGACTTCAACGTCGGCATGACTGATCTCGACTTCTATGACGCCAAACGGTGGAAGAACAAGAAGCACGCAACCGATGAAGAACGGGCTGGAGTCCAAGGGATCATGGACCTGGGCTTCACCGATCTGGCACGAGCCGAGTATCCGAACGATCCAATGTTTACTTGGTGGAACTACGTCGGAACCCAATTTGCCAAAGACAAAGGATTGCGCATCGACCTTGCACTGGGATCCGCAACAGTGGCTGCACAGATCGATGATGTCTGGGTCGACCGCCATGCCCGAGATCCACTCGTCGTCCATCCAGCTAAACCGTCAGACCACGCACCCCTCATCATCGACCTGGGGTAGCCAGGGTGCCGACTCGTTCCTCGCCGAAACCCTGATGGAGCTAAGGCCTGTGCGGTCTCGGAGGCCTTTGCAGCCGATGCGAATTGTGATGTCCCCTGGAGAGATCACAACTCAGACGTCAGTCGGGTTCGATGATGTCGGCGAGCGCGAGGATGCAGGAGCGCAGGGAGCGATCAGGTTTACCCGCGGGGGACGTCGATCCACGGGACATCCTTGTCGACGCGTGGTTCGCCTGGAAGGCCCAGGACCTGTTCGCCGAGGATGTTCTTCATGACTTCACTCGTGCCACCCTCGATGGTGTTGGCACGGGCTCGCAAGAATGCGTAGCCAGCACTGTCGCCGATCATGTCGGTGGTCTCAGGTCGACGGAACGTGTAGTCGTAGTCGAGTTGGCCAGCCATACCTTGCAGGTCCACGGCCTTCTCCCAGATGTCCTGGTTGACGTAGGCCATCATGGCCTTACCGACTGAACCTTCGGGACCAGGGTTACCGGAACGGGCTGCCTGTGCGGCTCGCATGTTGGTCAAACGAAGAACTTCGGCTCGGATCCATAGCTGTGTGACTTCGTCTCGTACCACGGCAGAGTCGACGCCACTCTTCTTGTAGATGTCGATGAGCTTGCCAATAGCGCCGCCGCCGGTGAGCAAGCCGCCACCGCTGCCGGAGCCGCCGATCGCGGTGCGTTCGTTCATGAGCGTGGTGAGTGCAGCGCGCCAACCTTCGCCCTCGGCACCGATGCGATGCGCATCGGGAACACGCACGTCGGTCATGTAGACCTCGTTGAACTCGGCCTCGCCAGTGATCTGGCGGAGCGGACGTACATCGACGCCCTCGGCCTTCATGTCGAGGGCAAAGTAGGTCATGCCGCGGTGTTTGCGCACGTTTGGATCGGTCCGGGTGACCAACATGCCCCAGTCGGCAATGTGTGCCAGCGTGTTCCAGACTTTCTGACCGTTGATGATCCACTCATCGCCATCTTTGAGGGCTTTTGTGCCCAGGCCAGCGAAGTCAGAACCGGCGCCAGGTTCTGAGAACAGCTGGCACCATTTCTCTTCACCGGTGAACATGGGGCGAAGGAACCGTTGTTTCACATCATCGTCGGCATGGGTGACAATGGTTGGCCCGGCCAGGTACATGAAGAACTGTGCGGGATCGGTTGGTGGAGCACCGGCGTCACGAAGTCGCTTGTTGATGGTTTGTTGCAGCTGCGGGGCCAAACCAAGACCGCCTGCACCCTTCTCGAACTGGATCCAAGCCAGTCCGGCATCAAACTGATGGCCGCGGAACTCGAAATAACTTTCGGCCGTGGGATCGTGGTCGGCAAGAAGTGCGTCGAGGGCAGCTTCGACTGTCTGGAGATCAGCATCGCTCATGACACAGAGGTTAACGACCAACACACCTAGGCTGTCAGTCGTACAACTTGAATTTGGGTTCCATTTCGGACCGGTAGAGCGATGGCCGCTGAGATAACAACTGCAGCGACCTCAGCACCGCTGGGCGCAGACCGGCTGATGAGTCGGGAATTTGCCACGCTTATGGTGACTGCAAGCGTGTTCTTTCTGGCAACTGGGGCGGTGAATGCGCTGCTCCCGAAATTCGTGGTCGATGAACTCGGAGGGACCGAGGCAACCGCCGGATTTGTTATGGGTTCTGCCGCATTCTCAGCGCTCGCCACTCGGATTTGGTTTGGACGCACGGCAGACCGCCGGGGTGCTCGCCGCATCTTGGTGTTGGGCGCAGGTCTTGGTGCGGTGGCGTTCGTGCTACTGGCCGCTGCTTCGACCGTGGCCGGAGCGGTCGCCGCCAGGCTGGTGCTCGGCGCGAGCGGTGCCGCCATGGTCACTGGTGCCACGATGCTTGGCATCCAGTTGGCCCCTCCAGCGCGGCGCAGTCAAGCTGTGGCACTCGTGCTCGTGTCCTTCCATGCAGGTATGGGCCTGGGGCCGACGTTCGCTGAGTGGTTGTTGAACCTCCGCAGCTACGCCTGGGTCTGGATGGTGGCGGCAGGCTTTTCCGTGGCGAGTGGCGGGCTTGCCATGTTGCTCTCGTTCCGTCCCGGCGATCCCAACGCTGAACCGTCACCCATGATCCATAGAAATGCGCTCTTGCCTGGTGTGGTCACACTCTTTGGCGTTTTTGCGTTTAACGGATTCATGACGTTCTTACCGCTGTATGCACGCGAGGTCGGTATGTCCGACGCCGGACTTGCGTTTCTTGTGGCCTCGGCAACCATGGTGCTCATACGCACGGCGCTAGGTCGGGTCCCAGATGTTGTTGGGCCTATTCGGGCCGGTTCTGGCGCGCTCGTCCTCACTGTCGGCGCCATGATCGTTGTCGCGTTGTGGGCGACGCCGACCGGGGTGGTCGTTGGCGCTGCACTGGTTGCTGCCGGCTTGTCACTGCAGTCGCCGTCGTTCATCGCCATTGCCGTCGACGGCGTGTCCGATCGCGAACGAGGCTCGGCAATGGCCACTTTTACTGCGTTCTACGACGTGGCGGGAGCGGTTGTTGGACCCATGCTTGGCCTGATAGTGACGAACGCTGGGTATCGCCCTGCTTTTTTGACGACGGCGGTGTTGGCAGCGGTTGGACTGATCATCCTTCACCTGGTGGTGGCTCCACGGTGGAGCGCTGCGTCGTAACCACCGCATCGCTTTCCACAGGCCGGCCTCACTCATAACCATGGCGAAGAGGGAAGTGGGCGCAACCGGTCAGAGACCCGTTTCGTTGTCCGGCATGTATTAGAGTTCGTTCGGCCAACCGCCTGATCTGAAAGCGCCTTATGTCTGAAACACCATCAACGCCACCGGGCTGGTACGCCGCCCCGGGAGATCCTGCTGGCACCCATCGGTACTGGGATGGCGTCGCCTGGCAGGGTGGACCCCAGCCGATCCAAGATGCACCGGCAGCGGCTGGCGGCGGGATGACAGCACACGGTCAGCGACTGGCAACAGCCGGCCAGCGGATTGGTGCTCGCCTCATTGACACCGTCATCATGGTCATCATCGTTATAGCGATCCTGGCTGCAATCTTCGGTTCAGGTATCGGTGAGTTCAACGCTGGTGTGTTGATTCTCGGCATCGCTTTCAGTTTCGCGTACGAAGCTGCAATGGTGGCGCTCAAGGGCGGATCCCTCGGCAAGCTGATCTTGGGTCTCGCTGTCGTACGCGAAGACTCCGGCCTTACGCCTCCTGGGTGGGAACCCGCAATCATGCGTTGGATCCCGGGTCTTGCCGGCAACGTCCCGGTCATTGGGCCGCTGATCAGCCTGGTTGTCTTTGTGCTCTCACTGATCTGGCTCTTTAACGATCCCAAACGCCAGACGGTCTATGACCGCATCGCCAAGACCCAGGTGATCCAAACCAAGTAACAACTAGAGCGTCTCTTCGATGAGTTGCGATGGTCGGTCCTGCCGGCGGTCGCAGCTCATTCGTATTTTTGGGCTGCGGCCAGGGCAGCACCGACATACCCGCCGCCGAACTTGATGGCGTGCACCAGCAACGGCGCCAGCTGGTGAAGAGCGATCCGGTCTAACCAGCCATCGGCCAGTGGCGTTATCTGGTCATAGGTACGAAAGATAATGTCGTCGAATCCGCCGAAGAGCTGCATCATTGCCAGGTCGAACTCGCGATGGCCGCCATGGCATGCCGGATCGATCAGCCAACTCGTGCCGAAGCGGTCGACGATCCGATTGCCGGCCCACAGATCGCCGTGCAAACGGGCTGGCGGCTCGGGCGGACCGCCGACGACATCCAGCCGAGAAGCGACGGCAGCGAAGACCGCTAACTGCCGATCGTCATAGATATCGCTGTCCCGTGCCAGCCGAATGAGCGGAAGCAGCCGCTGGGTTTCATAGAAGTCGATCCATGTGTCACAAGGCTCGTTCGGCAAACCACGACTGCCAGTGGTGCGGCGGTCAGTCCGGCCGAAACAGGGGGCACCAGCATGGTGTAGCTGGGCGAGCCCAGTGCCAAAGGCGGCATCATCGCGTGGCAGCGTCGATGCTTCGTCGATCCATTCGAGCACCAAGAGCGGTGGCTCGTCGCTGGCCCCGAGCACCACCGGCACAGGAAGTGCATCGGCTTCGCTCAGCCATGCCAGGCCTCGCGCTTCCGTATCGAAGAAGTGCCCCGGTGGGTCGGCGTGTGTCTTTGCGAAGACGGTCCGACCATCGACCAGCGCTACACAGTAGGACGCGGCAACATCACCGCCAGTAAGCGGACGGCTCGACTGAATCTCGCTGCCCGTAATCTGGGCAACGGCCTCGCCTATGCGGGAATGTCGGTCCATGGAATCGCCTTGTCGACTCGAGGTTCGCCGGGTAGGCCGAGTACTCGTTCGCCAAGAATGTTCCGCATGATGTCGCTGGTGCCACCCTCGATCGTGTTCGCCTGCGACCGCAGGAAGAACTTCGAATAGCTCCAGTCGGCCCGGTTGGAGTCCCGGTTCATCGGGTACCCAGGTTCGTGCAACATGCCTTCGTCGCCTAACAGATCCATGCAGCAGTTCCAGATGCGGATGTTCAACTCGGCCGATGCGAGTTTGCCGACAGAACCCTCGGGCCCTGGGTTGCCCATTACGGAGTTCGAGCGCCCACGGATCGTGGTTAGGCGACCGACTTCGGCTTCGATCCAGAGTTTCATAACCCGGTCGCTCATGACGCGTCGTTCAGTGACGTCGAGTTCGGGAGCCCGTTTCTCCCACAGCTTCATGAGCATGCTGATGTTGCCGGATCCTCGGGGAGCAGTGGAGCCGCCCAGGGCAACCCGTTCGTTCATCAGCGTTGTGGTGGCAACCCGCCAACCATCGCCAACAGCTCCGAGCAGGTTCGAGTGGGGCACTCGTACGTCGGTGAAGAACACTTCGTTGAACTCGGCATTTCCGGTGATTTGGAAGAGTGGTCGGATCTCGACACCCGGCGAATGCATGTCGAGGATGAAGTACGAGAGCCCCTTGTGCTTCGGCACGTCGGGGTCAGTGCGCACGAGCAGCATGCCGAAACGGGCGTGATGGGCGCCGCTTGTCCAGACCTTTTGGCCGTTCACGATCCACTCGTCGCCGTCACGTACTGCGCGGCTTGAGAGGCCAGCGACATCGGAGCCGTGGCTTGGCTCCGAGAACATCTGGCACCAGAAGTCTTCGCCGGTGAAGATCTTCTTCAGGTGTTTGTCGTGGTGCTCGTCGGACCCGTAGGTGAGAACGGTTGGCAGGCCCATGCCGATGCCGATCGTATTGATGCTGAGCGCAGCGAAACTACGCCCGGCGTCTCGTATTGCCTTCTCGACGGCGCCTTGCATCGACGGTGACAGTTCGAGGCCGCCCTTGCCCACGGGGAATTGCACCCGGGCCAGGCCCGCGTCCCACAGCGCGGAGCGGAAGTCGACTTCGGGCGCATCGAGGCCGACCTGGTCAACGACCGACAACGTGAGTTCGCGCAGTGCTGCTTCGTTCATCTCCTGAGTATTGCCGAAGTCGCAGCGCCGTTATCAGTCCCGCATGCTGTTTGTTCCCATCACGTCGGTGTCCCCATCAGTCGGGGCTGCGATCTCAACGATGCGTTCATCGACATCGTCGTATTCAAGGCGCAACGCTCGGCACATGAGTGCGTGCAGCTTGTAGCTGGCCACCGCATAAGTGAGCTCGACGATCTCGACCTCGCTGAGATGGGAACTCAACGCCGCGAAGGTGGCGTCCTGCACCCGGCCATCAGCAAGTGTGAGTTCGTCGGTGTAGGCAAGCACGGCCTGTTCGGCGGGGGTGAAAAGTTTGCTCGTGGTCCAGGCTGGGATTGCAAGGAGTTGTTCGTCAGAAACACCGACTCGACGGGCGGCCTTGCAGTGCTGGCTGAACACGAACTGGCTGGCAGCCACGAAACCGGTGCGGGTCAACGCGATCTCTCGCAGTTTGGGATCCAGGTCGCGGTCTGGGCTGCTGAAGAGGCCGAAGCCCGCAACCATATGGCCCATGAGTTCTGGTGTTTGGGCAAAGACCGTCCACCAGTTGCCCGGTGTCCCGGTGGCCGTCCCCGGTTCAGCGACGGGGTCACGGTCGCCAAACAACCGGTCATAGATCGGCAGGACCGAATCGGCTGCTTCGTCTCGTGGGATCTGTGTGGTGCGCGTCATGTGCGTACTGTAGGTGTATGCCGTGGGGGCTACCGAAGGGACAGTAATGACTCAGACCAATGGCCAGACCGATAACTCTGCAACCGGCGACTCTGCAACCGGCGACTCTGGAACCGGCGGCTTTGTGTTCGGCGGCATCAACCACATCGCTCTGGTGTGCCAAGACATGGAACGCACCGTCGACTTCTATACCAATGTGTTGGGTATGCCGTTGATCAAGACGCTGGAGATTCCTGGCGGCGGGCAACACTTCTTCTTCGACTGCGGCAGTGGCGACTCGATCGCGTTCTTCTGGTTCCCCGACGCTCCTCCGGCAGCGCCTGGAATCGCATCGGCCGAAGACATGCCTGGGCGTGGGCGCCTGTTGTCAGCGCACGGCTCGATGAACCATCTGGCGTTCGATGTCCCTGCTAACAAGTTCGACGAGTACGTCGACAAGCTCAAGGAAAAGGGCGTCGACGTCAGTGTGGTTCTCAACCACGACGACAGCGAGTCGACCATCGCTGCTGAACTGCACCCTGGCGTGTTCGTGCGGTCCGTCTACTTCAAGGACCCAGACGGCATCGTGCTCGAGTTCGCTGCGTGGACCAAGACGTTCGGCCCCGAAGACGTGCTGCATCCCCCGGCACGAGCGAACGGCGAACGAGCCCAACCAGTCGGCGGCTGAGCGCGTTCATGCTGGTTACCCGCATCTACTCCGGCGACGACGGCCACAGTCATTTCGAAGAACTTGACATGCCGCTGGTCATCTCCGATGCAGGCGCAATGTCGACAAAGATCCCGATCGAGACACTCTTTTTCAGAGACACAACAGATGCCGGCCCCGAAGTCTGGGACTTTCACGTTGCGCCCCGCCGCCAGTTCGCTCTCCATGTGATTGGTCGCACAGAGATCGAAGTTGGTAGCGGCGAAAAGCGCACCTTTGGGCCAGGAGACGTGTTGCTAGCCGATGACCCGACCGGCCAAGGCCACATCAGCCGTGAAGTCGACGGGCCACGTTTCCAGGTGTTTGCAGTGCTCGCTGACCACGTCGATCTCGATCGCTGGCGCACGCTTCACACCACCTAGATCACGACAATGATCGCGACAATGAAGGGACGTACACCAGGTGCAGGTCCCTTCCTGCGTGCGATGATGGTGTGATGTTGCTAGACGAGCTGCAGAAGCGGCTTCCGCCCGAGTCCATCCAGGTCGATACCGACGTCATCGAGGCCTATAGCCAAGATCGTGCGGTGTTCGAAGCCGCAGGGAAAGCGTCAATCCTGGTCATGCCAGCTTCGACGGCCGAGGTGGTCGCCGCTGTCGAGGCAGCAAACGTGGCCAATGTTCCGATCGTCCCCCGTGGAGCCGGCACCGGACTGACAGGTGCGGCCAATGCGGTTGACGGTTGCATGGTGCTGTCTCTCCATCGGATGAACCAGATCCTCGAGATCGACACCACCAACCGCAATTGTCGAGTGCAACCAGGTGTCATTAACTCCCATCTCAAGGACGCTGTCGCGGAGCACGGCCTGTTTTACCCACCAGATCCAGCGTCGTTCGACATGTCGAGTATCGGTGGCAACGTCGCCACCAATGCTGGCGGTCTGTGTTGTGTCAAATATGGAGTAACCCGCGACTATGTCATGGGCCTCGAAGTCGTTATGGCTTCGGGCGAAGTCATGCGGACCGGACGCAAGACCATCAAGTCGACGACGGGTTTGGACCTGACCGGCCTGTTTGTTGGCTCCGAGGGGGTGCTTGGCATCATCACGGAGATCACCCTGAAGTTGGTGACAGCGCCGCCACCACCGTCAACCGCTGTCGCCTACTTCGACAAGCTTGAACCGGCTGGCACGGCCATTGTGGAGATCTTTCGCCAGGGTCATGAACCGAGTCTGATGGAGATCGTTGACCAGGCCTCGCTTCGTCAGGTCGAGGCGGTGTATCCGATGGATCTCGATGTCGATGCAGCCTGTTTGTTGCTGATGCAAACATCGGGCGAAGACTCGGCCGGTCGCATCGCTGAGATCAGTGAGATCTGCACTACTCACGGCGCCACGTTCGTCTACCACGTCGAGGATCCGCACGAGGGCAACATGTTGATCGAAGTGCGTCGCAAGGTGTGGCCTGCCTTCGAACATTTAGGAAAGGCAATGTTGCCCGAAGATGTTGCTGTTCCCCGTGACCGCCTTCCAGAACTACTCGCTGGCATCACTGATATCGCTGAACGCAACCAGGTCATGCTGCCGACGATCGGCCATGCCGGCGACGGGAACATGCACCCGCTGCTGGTGTTCGATGGTCAAGACGCCGAAGAAGTGGCCCGAGTCAAGGTTGCGTTCGGTGAGATTGTTGCACTCGCTCTTTCGCTCGACGGCACGATCGCCGGCGAACACGGCGTGGGCACGTTGAAGAAGCCATTCATCGAACTTGAACTCGATCCGATCCAGCTCCAGGTTCAGCGCAGCATGCGCACCTTGCTTGATCCCCACGGCCGACTTAACCCAGGAAAAGCGATCTGATGGAAGCACGCGACGGCGGCCACGCGACTTTCACCGGTGCCGGATCCGGTATCGGGTTGCGTGCCGCGCAAGCGAACCACACCTCGTCATAGCCGACTGCAAGATCGTTGTATCGATGTCGAAAGTCGCGACTGCACAATCACCAACCAAGCCATTCAATTCGCCGTTTCTGCAAACATGATCGGCATGACCGAAGACGCCCACCTGAGTGTGTGAAAAGTTACCTCCCCAGGGGAACATAACTTTTCGTCAAAAGAGGCGTTGGACCCCGGACTCCAGGTCGAGCAAGAAACGTTTGACGTCGAGACCGCCGCCGAAGCCGACCAGGGAGCCGTCGCTGCCAACTACTCGGTGGCAGGGCACGACGATCGGGATCGGATTGCGGCCATTGGCAGCGCCCACGGCTTGGAATGCCCCAGGGTGACCGGCGATGTCTGATTGTTTACCGTAGGAGATGGTCTCGCCATAGGGGATGGACCGCATAGCGAACCACACGTCGACTTCGAAGTCATTGCCCTCGACATGCAACGGTAGATCGAAAGCAGTGCGGTCACCGTCGAAATACTCGGCAAGCTGGCGGGCGGCGTTGAGCAGCACAGGGTCATCTTTGGCCTCGGGTACGTCCTCGGACACGAGGCCGAGATCGGCCAATGTGTGCGTCGGAAAAAGGATGTGAGTGATCCCGGTGTTGTCGGCGATCACCATCAGAGGCCCGACCGGTGAGTCCACGGTGCATCGTCGAGGCGACACGAGATAGTCAGCGAGCCTCAGTGGCATGCCCATCGTGTGCGCCGCTCAGGTCTTCGGTTTACGTTCGCGCTGCAGGAGTTCTTGAGCGATCGAAGCGATGTGCGAGCCATCCTGAGCGAACAGATTGCCGATCGTGATTCCTCGAGCGCCGGTGAGTCCCCGACATTCCCATTCGTAGAGGTGCCATTCGTCGGCTCGTAGCGGCCGATGGAACCACATGGAATGGTCCAGGCTGGCGCCAATGAATTGTTCGTGGTTGTTCTCATCGCCGGTGAACAAGGGATGCAGGCTGCGAGCAGCAGGGAACTGAATCGTGTCGCTGGTAAACGCGAGGCCGCACACATGTAGGTGCGGATCATTGTCGAGCGGGTCGGTCAGCGTGACCCAGCCCATGGACTTGCCTGAGCCGGGATAGGTGCCCATCGAACGACGTTCCATGATCCAAGGCCAGCTATCGCGCTGGCCCCGCATATCTTCCGGCGCTGGTGCAATCGGCATACGCGCAGTCTGCACGTCGGCTTCCTCTTCGAACCGCTGAAACGAACACGAGAGGTGCAGAATGGCGCCGCCAGATTGCCGTGCCACAACAGCTCGGGTGCAGAAGCTGCGGCCGTTGCGCAGTCGGTCGACCTCGTACCGAATCGGCTCCGTCACGTCGCCACCACGAATGAAGTAGGCATGGAGTGAATGGGGATGGAAACCCTCGTCGACCGAATGGAGTGCTGCCCGCAACGCTTGTGCCACCACCTGCCCGCCATAAACCCGGCCCCAGTCGTACGGCGGGCTTAACCCGACCCAAGTGTCGGGGCCGTGTGCCTCAAGTTGCATGACTTCGGCGAAGGTCTTCGGTGCACTCACGTCGTGAGCATACGCGCCGCCGGTGTTCTCAGTGCCTCGTCAGATGTCTCGTGCCGCTTAACCAGTTCTGTCACCTGATCCGGTGGTATGAAGCGCTTAGACACCTGACGTGGGTCCAGCAGGTGCAGGTCTGTTGGGCGTCGGCTTATCCTCGGTCGACGTGACGACAACGCGCGAGCCGGTCAAGAACACCGGCAACCCGCTGCGGTCGTTCAAAGAACGCAATGTGCGGATCTTCTTCGGTGGCATCGCCATCAGCAATATCGGCACCTGGGCCCAGTTAACGGTTCTTGTGCTGCTCGTGCGGGAGCTCGGCGGTGGCGGCCTTGAGCTCGGCATCGTGACCGCGTGTCGTTTCGCCCCGCTGTTGTTCTTGGGGCTGTACGCCGGTGCGATTGCCGACCGCGTTGATCGGCACCGCCGCACCATGCAGATGCAAGGCGCACTCGGCATCCTGGCGTTGGTACTTGGTCTTGTCGACTGGCTCGACATGGAAACGTTGCCGCTGCTCTACGGCATCTCGATGGCGCAGGGTTTCTTGACAGCGTTCGATAACCCGACACGTCGAACGATGGTCACCGAGATGGTGCCGCCTGAACAGCTTGCGAACGTGCTCTCGTTGAGCACCACGGTCATGACGGGTTCTCGCTTGTTCGGGCCGGCACTCGGGGCAGTCCTGGCCACGACCGTCGGCACCCACGGCGCCTTCTTCTTGAATGGCGTGACCTATATCTTCTTCCTGTTCGTGATGAATACCATGGATACGTCGCGTTTCCACCTCTTACCCAAGAGCGTGAAGTCTGCTACGCCGATTCGCGACGGCCTGAGCGAGGTGTGGGCCGACCCGGTGCTGCGGATCACCATCGGCGGGTTCGCCTTGATCGCCACCTTTGCGTTCAACCACACGGTGGCCTTCCCGCTTACGGTCACCGAACGACTCGGTGAGTCTGACGAGTACTACGGCTACCTGTTGTCGGTGATGAGCATCGGTAGTATCGCTGGATCCTTGTTCGTAGCCCGTCTGGTAGTTGTGTCACAACGGTTCATGCTGATCTGTGCAGCGTTGCTGGGGTCATCTCTGATCGCCTTCTCGTTTGTGACTGCAACATGGGCAGCCTTCCTCTTGGTCATGCCACTAGGTGCTGGAATGACGTCGTATATGAACTCGTCGAACATCATCGTGCAACAACGCACCAGCCCAGAGATCCGCAGTCGGGTTCTGGCTCTGATCAGCGTGGTGTTTCTGGGAAGCACGCCCATCGGCGGGCCGATCACCGGCATCATCGGTGACGCTGCTGGTGCAGTGTGGGCAAATCTCTACGGCGGGCTGGTTGTTCTCGGCGTGCTCGTGGTCACCCTGCCAGCGCTCAAGATCGTGACCGGTTCAGTGAACCCGGTTGAGACCGCTCAGGCCCGAGCGACGTAGCGCCACTCACCTTCGGTCTCGGTCTCGGCTGCGACCACGCAGTCAGTGCTCAGCCGCCACAACGCCGTATGAATCGGCGTGGGGTCGAACTGGTACATCTCGGGGAAGGCTGCCTTGATTGCGTTCGTCGCTTCGACAGCGTGGTAGTGCGGAATCCTCGAGAAGAGATGGTGTACAGCGTGGGTCGAGCCAATGTGATGGTGCACGGTGTCGAGCACTCGGCCATAGGGGCGATCGATCGAGCAGAAGGCGCCCCGGACATAGGACCATTCGTCGCCGTCGAAGTGAGGAGTGTCGACGTCGGTGTGATGCAACCAGGTGTAGGTGACAAGCCATGCATTGTTGACCAGATAGGGGCCAACGTAGAGCGCCACGACAAGCATCGGGCTGGTCGCTGCGGCCCACCAGACGAGAACCACAATCATTGTGACGACGCCGATGGTTGACGCAATGACGCGACGGGTGAAACGCGCGGGGAACAGCTTGTTGGTGAACGGCTTCCACGGCCAGAAGTGGTTGGTGCGGCCGTCTCCGTCGCTCGGTGTTGCACCGGAGATCAGGTAGATCGGCCAGCCGACGAGGAGATGGGCGCCCAAGTTGTAGACGCCATAGCCGCGCCGCCCGAGCCGCTTGCGGAGAGCGAGCGCCTTCTGCCCCGAGTCGCGATCGGCTCGCTTCGGCACATGGGTCTCACCTTGGCTCAGGTGATTGGTCTTCGCATGATGAACTGCGTGACTTCGTTGCCACGCGAAGTACGGCACGAGTAGAGCCGAATGAAACAGGAAACCAACGGCGTCTTGCACCAACTTGTTCTTCGAGAATGCACCGTGACCACACTCGTGGGCGATCACCCATACGCCGGTTGTGCACGTGCCGGCAACCAACACATACAGCAACCAGACCGGTGTCCATGACCACGTCAGGGGCAGGAAGTTCCACGCCAACACACCTGGTAGCACTGTGAGTAACACTGACAAGGCTGCGTATCGAAGCGAACGGGCCGTGTTGGCTTCGAACACGGCTGGCGGAAGCGCTGCGTGTACCTCGGACTTGGTCGGCACGGTGTCGGCCTGGTTCGCGGTAGACGCGGCGGTGAGATCTGGTCTCGCAGTGTCGATGCTCATGGTGGGGGGAAGGGTTTCTGTGTGTGGGAGTCAGGACTGTTGACGGATGTGGTCGCGCACGGTGGTGCCGGTGTATTCGGTGCGGAATCGGCCACGGCGCTGAAGCTCAGGAACGATGTGGTCGACGAACTGTTCGATGGATCCTGGGTTGTGGATCGGCGACAGCATAAAACCGTCGCCGCCTGCTTCGTCGACGTAAGCCAGCATTTGGTCGGTCACTGATTCGGTCGTGCCCGCGAACTGGGGGATGCCCACACTTTGGCCATGTTTCTGGGCAACCTCGGCGACGGTCATGGATGAGCCATCTGGATTGAGGTACCGAGTGCGCATGCGCTGTAACTCTGGCTCCGTGCGATCCGCCATCGGTTCGTTTGGGTCGAGCTTGGCCAGGTCGAAGTCGAGGTGCGCCGACAAGATCGCCAACCCTGCTTCGAGGGGCACGAGCGCATTGTGTTCCTCGAGCAGCTCTTGGGCATGTTCGTCGGTCTCGCCAATGACGGGTTGTGCCCCGAACAGAACTGCGCAATGGTTCGGATCCCGGCCAGCATCGGCCGTTCGTGACTTGATGTCGTCGTACAATTCTGCGGCATCAACAGCTCGTGGTTGGATGGCAAAGATGGCGTCGGCATGTTTGGCTGCGAAGTCTTTGCCCTGCGGTGATGTGCCTGCTTGCAAGATAGCGGGGCCGGTCTGCGGTGACCTGGTGACGTTCAATGGGCCACGTGATGAGTAGAACTCACCTTCGAAGTCGATGCGTCGGACCTTGGTCGAATCGACGAACTGAGGTGCCTCAGTATCCATAACCACGGCATCTTTGTCCCAGCTGGCCCACAGTTGGTTACAGACTTCGATGAATTCGTGTGCCTTCTCGTAACGACGCTCGGAAGGCTCACGCTCCTGGCCATAGTTCGCGGCCTGGTTGTGGTTGAGCGACGTAACCACATTCCAGCCAGCACGGCCGCGGGTCAGATGGTCGATTGTGGCCCACAACCGAGAGACATAGAACGGATGATGATGGCTGGTGCTGAACGTGGCCGCCACTCCGATCTTCTCTGTTACCGCTGCCATAAAGGACAGCAGCGGAATGGGGTCATGTTCTGGCGCCTGAACTGCATATCGCAGCGCAGGATCGAGCTCGCCGGTATAGGTGTCGGAGATGTAGTTCAGGTCGGCGAAGAACACCATGTCGAACAAGCCGCGTTCACATGTCTGAGCGATCTGCTGGTACAGCTCGGGACGGGCCCAGGTATCGGTCTCCCATTGTGTTAGAGGATGGCGCCACATGGCATGGCTGTGGTACGTCGGCCCGTGAATCAAGAATTGCGCTATGTGCACGTGCTTCTTCGATGTCATAAGCGACGACCTTAGAATCTCTGACAGATTGAGAACCAAAGCGACCAGCGAGAAGTGTGTCGAACGATGGATATCGCGGCGCCGCCGGACCAGGGGACTCTGGGCCTGCACGTGATAGGCCTCGATGTTTCGCTGCAAACAGCGGGCTTGCAAGATCCATACACGTGGTTATCAGTTGTGGTTCAAGTTCGGTCTCAAGAATGCAGGATGTATCGAGAAAGCTGGTCCACAATCGAAGTTCTGCGGAAGGGAGATCGCTGCTCGTGTCGACGGAGTCGCCCCTATCGGCGCAGTACGTCCAAATGTGTGATCTGTGGTTGTGGATACATGCCACATGTTGTTAAATACTTCACCATCAAGTTCATACGGAGATGTTCATGAAAAGAATTTTCGCTATGACGCTGGCTCTCAGCGGTTTGCTGCTTGTCGTCGTTGCCGGGTCGGCTCCGGCGAGCGCCCAAGGAGCCGATGATCCTGCACAAGTCGCACAGGGACAAGTGGTCTTTGAACTTTCATGTGCGGGTTGCCATGGCGACGATGGCGCAGGTGTTACCGGGGCCGGGCGACCATTGACTGGTATTGCGAACCAAGGTGACCGTGCCGTCCATATCGACAGCATCACCACTGGCAAGGGCGGAATGCCAGCCTTTGGCGAGCGCCTCTCGTCCGACGAGATCGAACAGGCTGCGTCCTACGTCCGGCTGACCTTCGTCGACGAAGCAGCAGCGACAGCTGATGAAGAACTGGCCCGCACCGGTGCAGGAAGCGCCGGACTCGCCGTGGTCGGCGTCACCATGGTTACCGGTGGCATGTACCTGGTCACCTGGAACCGCCGCCGTACCGGCATGTAACGAAAAGTTACGTCCCCAGGGGAAGGTAACTTCTCGCTATGAGTGGTGATACGGGTGGCCGGCCAAGATGGTGTCGGCTCGGTAGATTTGTTCGAGGGCAGTTGCGCGGGCAATCTCGTGGGGGAGTGTCATCGCTCCGAGATTGACCAGTCGGTCGGCACGGGTGAGAAAGTCGTCGGCCAAGCCGTAACTTGTGCCGATCACCGCGGTCACTTTCTTTGGCCGGGCGCCCTGCAGCACCTTGGCGAATGCGGGTGAGGTCAGGCTCTTCCCTCGTTCGTCGAAGACCAAAACAAACACACCCGGGCCGCTGTAGGGCTCAAGCAGCTTGGTCGCATTTGCCTGTACATCTGCAGGTCCGTCGCCTTTTTCGCGCAGAATCACATGCTTGAACGTGGTCGCTTTGGCAAGTCGCTTTTCGTAGATCTCGAGAATGGGTTTCCACACCGCCTTCGGTTTGCCGAAGCTCACGAACGCAATATCGGGAAGATGGCCCACCGTTGGACCCTAACTGGAAACAGATTCCCGAAACTCCTGCAGATGAGACGATTCGACCCCGTCTGCGGTGCCTGAGGGGCCAGGGGTCGTGTGACACAGGCAGAGTGAGCGCAGCGAATACGGACTAACCGCTAGTCTGAGAGGTTCATGGCTATATGGAGCAAACTTCTCCGATCCGGCGAAGGCAAGAAGACACGGGCGCTTGAGTCGCTGATCCCCGAGATCAACGCACTTGAGCCGGAAATTCAGAAGCTAAGCGACGATGCTCTCTCCGCTAAGACGGGTGAATTCCGTCAGCGCCTCGACAATGGGCAAGACCTCAACGACCTGCTGCTCGAGGGTTTCGCAGTGGCACGCGAGGCAGCGTTTCGCACGATTGGTCAGCGGGCCTACGACGTCCAGCTCATGGGCGGCGCGTGTTTGCACTTCGGTTGGGTAGCGGAAATGAAGACCGGCGAGGGCAAGACGCTCACCTCGGTGCTTCCCGTCTATCTCAACGCCCTAACCGGCGGTGGCGTGCACCAGGTCACGGTGAATGACTATCTCGCAAAGCGAGACGCCGAGTGGATGGGGCAGATTCACGAGTTCATGGGTCTCGATGTTGGCCTGATCATCCCGGGTAACAACGACCCAGCCCACAAGCGGGCCCAATACGGCGCCGACATCACCTACGGCACGAACAACGAGTTCGGCTTCGACTATCTGCGCGACAACATGGCCATGAGCCGTGCTGCCCAAGTACAGCGTGGTCATGCGTACTGCATCGTTGATGAGATCGACTCGATTCTGGTCGACGAGGCGCGAACGCCGCTGATTATTAGCGGTCGTCTCGCCGACGCCGCCCAGCTTTACTACAAGTTCGCATCGATCGTGCGTGGACTCACTCGTGACCTGCATTACGAAGTCGACGAAGAAAAGCGCACTGTCTCGCCGACCGAAGAGGGCATTCATGCCGTCGAGCGGTCACTCGACATCGACAACCTGTACGACTCGGTCCGAGGTAACTATGTGCACCAGTTCGGTGTGGCGTTGCGAGCCAAAGAACTCTTCACCCGCGACAAGGAATACATCGTCAACAATGGCGAGGTAAAGATCGTTGACGATTTCACCGGTCGCATCCTTGAAGGTCGGCGTTGGAGCGACGGCCTGCATCAGGCGGTCGAAGCCAAAGAAGGCGTGAAGATCAAGGAAGAGAATCAGACGCTCGCCACGATCACGTTGCAGAACTACTTCCGGCTGTACGAGAAACTTGCTGGTATGACCGGTACGGCCCAGACCGAGGCCGCCGAACTTCACGCCACCTACGGACTGCACGTGGTCCAGATTCCGACGAACCTGCCGCTGGTTCGCAAAGACGAAGTTGATTTGGTTTTCAAGACCGAAGCAGCGAAATACGACGCTGTTGCCGACGACATAGCTGCCCGGTACACCGAAGGCCAGCCTGTACTGGTCGGTACGATTTCGGTCGAGAAGAGCGAACAGCTCGGCAAACTCCTCGAAAAGCGCAACATCCCCCACGAGGTTCTCAACGCCAAGCAGCACACTCGAGAAGCCGAAATCGTGACCCAGGCGGGTCGACTGCATTCGGTCACGGTGGCTACGAATATGGCCGGTCGTGGTGTCGACATCCTGCTGGGTGGTAATCCCGAGGGTATGGCCATCCGCGATGTGCGGGCAGAGGGTCTTGACCCCGAGAGCGACGACGGCAAGAAGAAGGTCGCGAAACTCGAAGCCAAGTTCAAACTTGACACCGAGGCCGAAGGCGACGTTGTCCGCGACCTTGGTGGTCTTTATGTCGTAGCGACCGAACGCCACGACAGCCGTCGAATCGACAACCAGCTACGTGGCCGCGCTGGTCGTCAGGGAGACCCTGGCGAGAGCCGCTTCTACCTTTCACTCGAAGATGACCTCATGCGTATCTTCGCCAGCGGTGCCATGGACTGGGTCATGGGTAAGGCCTTGCCCGACGACGTGCCTATCGACTCGAAGATGGTCACCAAAGCCGTCGAGCGGGCGCAGACCACCGTCGAGCAGAAGAACGCCGAGTCACGCAAGAACGTGCTCAAGTACGACGAAGTCATGAACGAACAGCGCAAGGTGATCTACGCCCGGCGTAACCAGATTCTCGATGGCGAAGACCTTCGCGACGAAGCACTCGAGCGCCTTGCCGAGGCGGTTGATTCCACCATCTCCATTCACTGCGTCAGCAATGTCAAAGAAGATTGGGACCTCGACGGCCTGATCACCGAGATGCAGGTCATGTGGGACAACGAACTCACGATCGAATCCATCGATGGGTGCGCCAATACCGACGAGATCTATGACCGGCTGATGGCCGATGGCACCGCAGCGTATGAGTCTCGCGAGGCCGACATCGGCTCCGAAGCCATGCGCGAGATCGAGCGCCAGGTCATGCTCCGAGTGCTCGACACCAAATGGCGCGAACACCTGTACGACATGGACTACCTCAAGGAAGGTATCCACCTTCGTGCCATGGGCCAGAAGGATCCACTGACCGAGTGGCAGCGTGAAGGCTTCGAGATGTTCTCGGGCATGCTCGAACAAGCAGCGCGTGAGTTCGTGGCCTACATCATGCACATCGAGGTGCAGCCCGAAGAACTCAGCAGTGAGCCAGCTACCACAGACATGCAGGCCACTGGGCCAACCAGCCCAATTGATGGGTCTGTGCTTGTCGACGCACGTGCTCAGGCGCAGGCACAACGTGCCCAACAAGCTGGTGCCTCGGCAGCAGAGGACACGGGGCTTGAGCGAGTCGAAGCCAACCGCACCGCTCCTGTCGAGCAGGTTGTGCGTTCCGAAGACGAACGCACACCGCGCAACGCTCCCTGCCCATGCGGATCGGGCAAGAAGTTCAAGCAGTGCCACGGGCGCTGACGCTCTGTTTTGCTTCGCTCCGCTTGGGGGTAGACCGGATCGCTCGCTGAGGCTCGCAATCCTGTTTTCGAGTTTTTGTGTCGGTGGTCCCGGTGAGTCCGTAGTGGCCTCGTGTCCGTCGGACATGGTTCAGTCTTAGTTGGTGCGTCTCGTCCCTCGACGCGGCTCGCTCGTCCCTCGCTCGTAACTCAGTACCACCGCTCCGCCTCGACGCACTCGGGTCGGAACCACCGCAATGGTCGCTGTGGCGGCTAGAAACAAGTGATGCAAGACTTCTCCGGCGATATCGCCGCGCTCACGAAGAGGTTGAACGAGGCAGAGGTCTATCTGAGCGTTGTTCAGCTCCGCGAGCGCAAGCCTGAACTCGAAGACGCTGCGGCCGCTCCCGGGCTTTGGGACGATCCAGATGAGGCCCGCAAGGTCACCGGCGAGTTGTCTGCTGTTGCCGATGACCTTGACACCTTCGAGAAGCTGGCCGAGCGCATCGACGAAGCAGCGACGCTGCAAGAGTTGGGCCAAGAGATGGACGACGACTCTGTCGAAGGCGAAATCGTGAGCATTCTCGCCGCCGTAAGCAAGGAATTCGACGGACTTGAGCTGCGCTCGCTGCTGTCGGGTGAATACGACGAACGCGACGTGGTCGTCACGCTGCAGTCAGGCGAGGGTGGGACCGATGCCCAAGACTGGGCAGAGATGTTGCTGCGCATGTATCTGAAGTGGGCTGACCAGCGGGGCTTCAAAGTGTCGGTCGAATCAGCACACGAGGGCGGCGAGGCTGGCCTGACCTCAGCCGAAGTCATCATTTCTGGTCGTTACGCCTACGGCTGGATGCGCAGCGAGAGTGGCGTTCATCGCCTGGTACGAATTTCCCCGTTCAACAAGGAAGGCAAACGCCAGACTGCGTTTGCCTCGATCAGCGTCGTGCCGCTACTCGATGATCTTGCGAACGAGATCGAACTCGACCCGAGCGATCTGCGCGTCGATACCTATCGAGCGTCAGGCGCTGGTGGGCAGCACATCAACAAGACCGACTCGGCGGTGCGGATTACCCACCTGCCGACCGGCACAGTGACCTCGTGTCAGAACGAACGAAGCCAGCATCAGAACCGTGACCGTGCGATGCAAACGCTGAAAGCCAAACTTCTGGACCTCCAGCGCCAGGAACGCGACGCCGAGCTGGCTCAGATCAGCGGTGAGGTCGGAAATGTCGGGTTCGGCAGCCAGATTCGCAGCTATGTGTTGCAACCGTACGAGATGGTCAAGGACCTTCGCAGCGAACACGAAACCGGCGATGTCGCTGGTGTTCTGAGTGGCAATGTCCAGCCATTTATGGAGGCGTATCTCCAGTGGCAACGAGCCAGTATCTAGCAGTGTTGCTCCGCTCCGCTTAGGCCGAGGTTCGTCGGACAGGGTGACATCTTTTCGTTGGTCGCCTCCTTCGCCGGCTCCGCCTGCTCAGGGGTGGCGCTATGGCCTAGTTCCTTCCGGCGCATCTGCAACCCATGGCGGCGCAGGGGTGCCACCGAAAGGGCACCTCTGGCGAGTATGGTTTGCAGGTTCCACGCCACGTGTGCGCGTCCTACTTCGGTCGCCTCATGGATCCAGGACGAACCCCCACCATGATCAAACTCGAGAACGTTTCTAAGGTCTACAAGGGTGATGTTGTCGCGTTGCGCAACATTACGTGTGAGATCCAAAAAGGCGAATTCGTCTTCCTCGTAGGACCCTCGGGTTCGGGTAAGTCGACTTTCATGCGGCTGCTCAACAAGGAAGAGAGTCCGGACAACGGCGTGATCTACGTTGCCGGCAAGGACATCGGCCGGCTCAGCGGCTGGCGCGTGCCGTTCTTGCGTCGCAATATCGGCTGCATCTTCCAGGACTTCAAGTTGCTCGACAACCGGACGGTTTCGCAGAACGTCGCCTTCGCTCTCGAAGTAATCGGTCGTCCGCGTCATGTGATCTCGACCCAGGTGCCAGCGATTCTTGAGCTTGTTGGTCTGAGCAAGAAGGCCGACAACTACCCCGAAGAACTCTCTGGCGGTGAGCAGCAGCGGGTATCTATCGCCCGCGCGTTCGTGAACCGCCCACTGATCCTGTTGGCCGACGAGCCAACCGGAAACCTCGACCCTGCGACCTCGGTCGGCATCATGAAGCTCCTCGACCGAATCAACAAGACGGGCACGACGGTGGTTATGGCAACCCACGATCGTGGCATCGTCGACACCATGCGTAAGCGCGTGATCGAACTTGACAGCGGCAACCTGGCACGTGACCAGGCACGCGGCGTTTACGAGTAGGCCCGATGAACTTTCGTATTGGCAACCTTTTCCGAGAGCTGAGTTACAGCCTGCGCCGCAGCTTCAGCCTCTTCGTCGGCACCCTGCTGACTATCCTCATTTCGATGACCGTGCTTGGCGCTGGCCTTGTACTAAGCGCTGCGGTCGAGACCGCAACCGATCGTTGGAAAGATGGCGTTGAATTCATCGTCTTCTTGAACCCCGACGCCAGCGAAGCTGAAAAGTCATCGGTAACAAACAAGCTCAACTCAAGCCCAGAGATTGACCGCTTCACCTTCGTCGACAAGGAAGCTGCCTTTGTCGAGTTCCAATCGATGTTCCGTGACTCCGATCAAATTCGCGAATCTGTCGCCATCGCCGACATGCCCCCGTCGTTCCGAATCGTTCCGGAGAGCCCCGAATCCGACGTGGTCGAGACACTTGCCGATGGTTTCCGCGACGATCCTGGCGTATTCGAAGTAGTTGCAGCCGTCGACACCATCAAGGACATCGAGACCGGCAGCACCCGAATCAACCGCATCTTCTTGATCGTGGGTATGGCGTTGCTTGTTTCGGCCTTGTTACTTGTTTACAACACAATTCGTACCACCATTTTTGCGCGCCGTCGAGAAGTCGAGGTCATGCGATTAGTTGGTGCATCGAACTGGTATATCCGTGTGCCGTTCATGATCGAAGGAACTTTGCAAGGTCTGCTTGGCGGAGCGCTAACGCTGCCGATCTTACAACTATGGAACAACGTGCTTTCAGACATCGGATCGGGCGACGGCCTCGCGTTGCTTGCCGATCTGCGGGCTCCCGATCAGACCGTCATCATGATCTGGCTGGCGATGACTGCACTTGGTGCAGTGATCGGCATGGTTGCGTCGGTCGTCGCGTTGTCACGTTTCCTCGACGTCTAACGGCGGCGTGGGTGAGCGTATGACGTCGCACACCAACAACCGAGAGCGTGTATGGCCTAAGCGGTTTGGGCTACTCATTGCGCTTGCATCGCTGCTGGTGGCGCTGTTGACATTTGCTACCGAGTCAGACTCTGCGGCACAGGAATGTCCCGATGGCTCAATGCTCAGCGACAACGGCGTGACCTGTGAACTCGACGTCAGCTCAACCGACTCGATCTGTCCGACAGGCCAGGAACTCGATGCCGCTGGCCTGTTCTGCATCCAAGCAGAACCGACAGATGGCGAGGAACCGCCTCGTCCTGCGTGTGATTCTGGCTATTCCTTAGGGAGCGACGGCCAAACCTGTATCGCCGACGGTCCATCATGTGATCGAGGCGAAGTCCCGAACGACAGTGGTGAGTGTGTAAAGACATTTCGTTGTCCGAACGACTTGATTCTGGCCAGCGATCTGCTCAGCTGCCTGAGCGATCGATGCCCCGATGGCGAATTGTTGTCCGTCGATGGCAAACGTTGTGTCGCCGCCGGGTCGGACTGCCCCGATGGTTCTCCCCGGCCACTCGGTGGTGCTTGCCTGGTGGTCGAGACCGTCGAGGGCGATGACGGCGAGACCGAAGTAGTGGTGCG
>ERZ651776.420-NODE-420-length-60274-cov-3.846720_pt1 | contig 60274 bp, 44 predicted proteins | sample MGYA00514761_ERZ651776 | MGnify/ENA metagenome assembly ERZ651776
ATTGAATGCGTTGAGTAAAGCTCCGTTGATTCCTAAGAATCATCCGATGTTACAAGAGTCGAAAGAACTACACTATTGATTGCAAGACCCGTTAAGTGATGAAATTGCTCATTCTCCTCGTTGTTGTCCTTGGTTTGGTAGCTGCAGTGCAGTTGTCCAAAGTGTACCAGCTTTCCATCTCACTTCGAGGAAAGCGGGAAGAGGACATATCAGAAGCTGACAACCGATTGAACGGTGGTCTGTTCTTGGCCTTCATGGTCGCGTTTTACGTGTCATTTGTGGTGCTGCTGGTGAAGTATGGTTCATATGGAACGCCTCCTGCTTCGGAGCACGGAGCGGCAGTCGACCGGCTGATGGACTTTAACATGGCCATCATCTTCGTGGTATTCTTCATTGTCAATACCCTGCTGTTTTGGTTTTCTGCGAAGTACTATCACCGTGCGGATCGCAAAGCGCGTTTCATTGCGCACGACAACCGACTCGAACTGATCTGGACTGTGATTCCTTCTGTTGTTTTGGCTATCATTATTGCCTACGGCCTGCAGACTTGGAATGAAATGACCGGTGAGGCTTCCGAAGATGCGCTGCGTGTTGAGCTGTATTCCAAGCAATTCGATTGGACCGCTCGCTATCCCGGTGCGGATGGTGAATTTGGTCAAGCGAATTACAACCTGATCACTCCGATGAATGCATTGGGGATTGTAACCGAAGAAGGGGTAGCTGCTGCTTTGACAGAAATCGAAGAAAAGATTGCCAAGGTCGAAGAGGAAATCAATTATGAAAAAGGCCATTTGCTTGCGGAGTGGGCTGCGATAGAAGCAGAGTTGCATGACGATCATGGGCACGACGGCCATGGACATGACGACCACGGCCACGGCCACGACGCGCATGCGGACCACGGGGATGGCAAACAGGCTCTGGAAGCTCGTATGGCGGAAATTGAGCACATGTTAGAGTCCGATAAAGTCAACATCTTAACCGAAGCCGCCTATGAGGCGAAAGAGGATAAGCTCTACCGCTTGATTCGCCACCGACAGCGGATTCAAGAAATTCGGAACTTCGATTTCGATGGTGAACTCACCGCTTGGGAATCGGGAATGGACGATCAAATTGTAAAAGGCGAGTTTCACTTGCCTGTTGGGCGAGAAGTTGAATTTGTTTTCCGTTCACGTGACGTGATCCACTCTGCTTACATGCCACAGTTCCGCGCTCAGATGAATACGGTACCTGGTGTCCCGACGCGGTTCAAGATGACACCAACAATTACGACGGATTCCATGCGCACGGTTTTGGAGAATCCCGAATTCGATTACGTGCTGCTTTGCAACAAAGTTTGTGGTGCGGCGCACTTCAATATGCAAATGAAGATTGTGATCGAATCGCAAGAGGCATACGACGCTTGGATGTCGGAGCAAGGCGAGTTCATTGTTAAGGAAGGTTCTGAGGAGCCAGAGATGGAGCAAGCCTCCGAACAGAAAGAAAGTCAAACCATAACTGCATCCCTCTAAATCATGGGCGCACAAGCACATCATCACGAAGAGAGTTTCGTATCGAAATACGTTTTCTCGCACGATCACAAGATGATCTCTAAGCAATTCCTCGTTACGGCAATCGTAATGGGAGTCGTAGCTGTTATGTTATCGGTTTTCTTCCGATTGCAGCTGGGCTGGCCAGGAGAAAGTTTTGCCATTTTGGAAACGTTCTTGGGCAAATGGGCTCCAGGGGGCGTTCTAGATCGCAACGCGTATCTGGCATTGGTGACCATTCACGGAACAATTATGGTATTCTTTGTTCTGACGGGAGGGCTGTCGGGGACCTTCTCCAATCTGCTTATTCCGCTTCAGATCGGTGCCCGTGACATGGCATCGGGTTTCTTGAACATGTTGAGCTACTGGTTCTTCTTCTTCTCGAGTGTCATCATGATTCTGTCTTTGTTTACCGAAGGTGGTGCCGCGTCAGGTGGCTGGACGGTATATCCCCCCTTGTCTGCATTGCCACAGGCGATGCCAGGATCGGGCATGGGAATGACCTTGTGGCTAATTTCCATGGTCCTTTTCGTCGTGAGTTCTTTGCTTGGAGGATTGAACTACGTTGTAACGATCATCAATTTGCGGACGAAAGGCATGTCAATGACACGTCTGCCGCTCACGATTTGGGCGTTTATGGTGACGGCGATTCTCGGTGTCTTGAGTTTTCCAGTATTGGTCTCCGCGGTGGTTTTGTTATTGATGGACCGAACGATGGGAACAGCGTTCTACCTCTCAGACATCTTCATTGGTGGTGAAGCATTGGACGTAACGGGAGGAAGCCCCATTTTGTACCAGCACTTGTTTTGGTTCTTGGGTCACCCCGAAGTTTACATTGTCCTGTTGCCTGCATTGGGCATTAGTTCGGAGGTCATTGCCACGAACGCACGCAAACCCATCTTTGGTTACAAAGCCATGGTTGGCTCGCTCCTTGGCATTGGATTCTTGTCGTTCATTGTTTGGGGTCACCACATGTTCGTGACGGGAATGAATCCGTTCTTGGGATCCGTATTCGTCTTCACCACCCTGTTGATCGCAATCCCATCCGCTGTGAAAGCCTTCAACTACATCACGACATTGTGGCAAGGCAACATCCGGTTCACGCCTGCGATGCTGTTTAGCATTGGTTTGGTGAGCACGTTTGTCACGGGTGGTTTGACGGGAATCATTTTGGCAGACTCAGCGTTGGACGTGAATGTTCACGACACGTATTTTGTAGTCGCTCACTTCCACATTGTAATGGGCATGTCAGCCATCTTTGGAATGCTCGCAGGGATTTACCACTGGTTTCCAAAGATGTTTGGGCGCATGATGAACACCAAGTTGGGCTTTGCGCACTTTTGGGTAACCATCGTCTGTGGATACGGCGTATTTTTTCCAATGCACTTTGTCGGAATTGCTGGGGCGCCACGGCGTTACTATGAGTACAGTAATTTTGATTTCTTAGGAAGCGTGATGGACTTGCAGCCGCTCATTTCGACTTTTGCAATCATTGGAGCGATTGGACAGCTGTTCTTCCTCTTCAACTTCTTCTACAGCATCTTCTACGGTCAGAAATCCGTGCAAAATCCATGGATGTCCAACACGCTCGAGTGGACGACGCCGGTGCGCCACGTGCACGGAAACTGGGACGGACCGCTCCCTGAAGTGCACCGTTGGGCATATGATTATTCGAACCCTGTGCATGACGCTGATTTTGTGCCTCAGACCACGCCCGCCTTGTCTGGCGAGGAGGTGCACTAGTCGTTAGACACACGCATTTGAAAAAGACCCCAAAGCCATGAGCTTTGGGGTCTTTTTTTGTTCGGACGGATTAACTTGCATCGCATATGGAAGACTTTGATTTGAGAAACGAAGCTGAGCAGCCGACCGATGGTGACATGGATCGCGTTTTGCGTCCAGCACGGTTTGAAGATTTTACAGGTCAACGCGCCGCCATGGAGAATTTGGAAATTTTCGTGCAGGCAGCAACGAGGCGGGGAGAAGCCATGGACCATACCCTTTTGCACGGACCTCCGGGATTGGGTAAGACGACGCTTGCTAACATCATTGCCAATGAGTTAGGTGTCGCCATCCGAACCACCTCAGGACCGGTTTTGGATAAACCCGGGGATTTGGCAGGTTTGTTGACCAACCTGGAGACGAATGATGTGCTATTCATTGATGAGATTCATCGTTTGTCGCCGGTGGTGGAAGAATACCTGTACAGTGCCATGGAGGATTATCGGATTGACCTGGTCATCGATACCGGACCGAATGCTCGAACGGTGCAAATTGAATTGAACCCATTCACCCTGGTGGGGGCAACAACCCGGTCTGGATTGCTCACGGCGCCGCTTCGTGCTCGCTTCGGAATCAACTTGAGGTTGCAGTACTACGATGCCAAGGTGCTCACCGACATTGTTGAGCGGAGTGCGGGGATTCTTCAGATACCGACGGTTCATTCAGCGGCGTATGAAATTGCTTCGCGCAGCCGAGGAACCCCACGAATTGCGAACGCTTTGTTGCGGCGAGTGCGGGATTTCGCGGAGATCAAAGGCACTGGCAACATCGATCAAGCCATCACTGAGTATGCCCTGGATGCCTTGCATGTTGACAAGAAGGGATTGGACGAGATGGACAATCGAATTCTTTCTGCCTTGATTGATAAATTCGGAGGAGGGCCCGTTGGCGCTTCCACCATTGCCACGGCGATTGGAGAAAATCCAGGGACGTTGGAAGAAGTGTATGAGCCGTATTTGATTCAAGAGGGATTCTTGATTCGTACCCCTCGGGGCCGGCAGGCAACGCCTGCAGCTTATTCACACTTGGGACGAAAGCCGGATGGTCGTTCAGGAAAGTTGTTTGCCGAGTAAATGGCACACGCGAATAATTTACGTTTGACGCGGAAGGAATGGCTCGTTCGAGAGGCGAAGGCTTTGGGTTTTGAAGCCGTTGGGGTGAGCAAGGCCCGATTCTTGGAAGAAGAGGCTGATCGGTTGGAAGAATGGCTCAAGCGCGGTTACCAGGGAGAAATGGGCTACCTCGAGCGCAATTTTGATCTGCGCTTGGATCCGAGCAAGCTGGTTCCAGGTGCCAAAACAGTTGTTTCGCTGCTTTTTAATTACCACAATCCTGATCAGCCTGCTCCGGATGCGCCTCGGATTGCGAGTTATGCATATGGCCAGGATTACCACCAAGTCTTGAAGTGGAAACTGAAGGAATTGATGAAGGGCATGCAGCGGGAATGGGGAGAAGTAGAAGGCCGGGTTTTTGTGGATTCAGCGCCCGTCCATGAGCGCGCTTGGGCAGCAGAAAGTGGTCTGGGATGGGTAGGAAAGAATAGCCTGTTGCTGAACCAAGGCATGGGCAGTTATTTTTTCATTGCTGAAATAATCATGGATGTGGAGCTCGAACCGGATGCCCCTTCTTCCGACCATTGTGGCACGTGTACCCGATGCATCGACGCCTGTCCAACAGGAGCCATCATTCAGTCCCAGGTGGTGGATGGTTCAAAGTGCATTAGTTATTACACGATTGAATTGCGAGGAGCGATTCCTGAGCCGGCTGCACAGCAATTATCACCTTGGGTGTTTGGCTGCGATATTTGCCAGGAAGTTTGTCCTTGGAATCGGCATGCCACACGTCATGATGAACCGTTATTTGAACCGCATCCGGATTTGCTGGGATTGGCCGCTGCGGATTGGCAGGAAATGACGGAAGAAGTGTTTCGTTCGGTTTTCAAGAAGAGTGCGGTCAAACGTTCAGGATACCAAGGCATTCTGCGGAATGTGCAGGCTGCATTTCCGTCTGGTGACGGAGAATGATGGCGTGGGGCCTGCGACTTCAATAGGCCGCAAATGTCCTGCGAATGATGTCGGAATAGGCTGGAGCAAATTGCACGCGACACCATGCTTTCAATTGCTTGATTTCAATGGGTTTGAGGCTTCTTACGGCCTTTCCAAGTTCCCGAGCGAATGATTCGCGGTTGTGGCTGACTCTCAGGAGGACTTTCTTGCAGAATTCTAACATGTTCGTGGCATTGACGATCGGTTCTCTTCCAAAACTCAGCGACTCGGTCTTTATTGCTCCAAGGGAAGCGATTTTACTCACACCCTGATGTTTCCGTATCTTTGTGCCTGTAATTAACGAAGGACCCTCCGCGCTGGAGAGGCACTGTGACTTGTAATCGCATGAAGCAACAACTGCGCAATTTGGTCGATCGAAAGGTGTTGTTGGAACGCATGGAGAATGGAGAAAATGACCGTACAACGGTTTCTTTCTACCAATATGCGCGCATTCTCAACCCCGCCTTCTTTCGAGATTATTTGTTCATCCATTGGAATGAACTTGGCGTGCTGGGCCGCACTTATGTGGCCCGTGAAGGAATCAACGCCCAAATTTCGGTACCTACCGTCGCCTTGGAAGCCTTTCAAGAGCACTTATACAGCATTGCTTTCTTGGACGGTGTTCGACTCAATGCAGCGGTAGATGATGGGAAATCCTTTTTCAAGTTGATGATCAAGGTTCGGGACAAAATTGTGGCCGACGGATTAAACGATACGGCTTTTGATGTTCGGGATACGGGGGTGCATTTGGATGCGGAAGGATTCAATGCCCTGACGGCAAAAGAAGATACAATCCTCATCGACATGCGCAACCATTATGAGAGTGAAGTCGGTCACTTCAAAGGCGCCATCACGCCGGATGTGGACACCTTTCGCGAAGAAATTAAGTTGGTAGAGGACTTGTTGCAAGGCAAAGAGGAGCAGAATATCGTGATGTACTGTACCGGCGGAATTCGGTGTGAAAAAGCCTCCGCATGGCTCAAACACAAAGGCTTTCCCAAGGTGCATCAATTGGAAGGAGGGATCATTGAGTACACGCGGCAAGTCCGAGAGAATGGATTGGAGAATCGCTTCATCGGCAAGAATTTCGTCTTTGATGAACGAAGGGCAGAACGCATTTCAGTAGATGTGATTGCCGAATGCCACCAATGCGGGACTCCGTGCGACGATCACACCAATTGCCTCAACGTTGCTTGCAACTTGCTGTTCATTCAGTGCACCTCTTGCACGGAACAATACCAAGGGACGTGCAGTTCGAAATGCAATAGCATTATTCAGCTTCCAGAAGAAGAACAAAAGAAGTTGCGCCGCGGCGTCAAAGACAGCGCTAAAATTTTCAATAAAGCACGTTTGCGGGATGCCCTCAAGCAAGATCACCTGAAAAGTGGGCGGTCCGGCTCCATCGGAGTGCGAGCTTCCAATCAAGGGCCGTCTTCAGGCCGTCAATCGTAAATCAAAGTTCATATTCTACTGCGCCGTCCAAGATGTAGTTCATCTGGTACACATCATCCGCATTCAACCGGAAGGTGCCTTTGAAAGTCAATCGCTCATCCGTTTGATAAACGCGTTTTGATTTGCCCGGAAAGCGCAGATCGACCACGGACTCGGGCCCCGCCCCACCACAGAAAAAACAATTGGCAAAAGGGTAACGGCTCAAAACGTAGAAGTCTTCATCCAAATCAACCGGAATCATATACCCCGTGATGTAAACGTCTTTTCCTTCCAATCCCGTGACGCCTCCTCCAAAAGTAGGTTTCCAGTAATATGCGTCCAGCTCTTCCACGTAAACGTCTTGGAACTCGACGTCTTCCAGCGTGCGCCAAGTCAATTCTTCAGCCGCCTCGACCGCATTTGCTTCGGTGTTTGCCATGGCAAGCGCATGCCCTTCCGATGCCGCTTTCACCTGGCTAACAACTTGTTCCGCCCCCTCGGTGGGATGGCAATAAGAGCTTAAGTCTGTCATGCTCATTGCGATCAAGCCGAGCATTCCGATCCAAGATGCCGTCTTCAATGGTCGGGGTCTTTTTGGAGTTTTCATTTTTCAGAAAGGGTGCGTGAGATGTCGATTTTCAAAGCTGAAATGCCGGGGATCGCTGCTGCAATGAGCCCGACAAAGATAGCCATTCCAAATAGAGTCCATTCGCCGGGCAGAAGTCCAATACTGCTCCAGTCATAGCGGAACTTGTCCTGCACGAGCTCCGCGAGTACAAGCAACCCGACTCGGCTGAAGACCAGCCCCAGAGCTGCACCTCCAAAACTCAGCAATCCACCTTCCAACAACAACAACAAAAACACCCCTGATGGTCCGCTGCCCATGGTCCGCAGAAGAGCGAGTTCGTATTTGCGGGCGAGCAGGTTATCGTAGACCGAAATGAAGATGCTTGCGAAGCTGATGAGCATGATGATGAGCGCGATGGACCGGAGGGTGTTGAGTCCAATCCCGAAATTTTGCGTTAGGCGGTTGATTTCGATTGCGGGCAACGCCACCTGCATGTTGCTATCTCGGATCACATTGGGAATTGTTAGAACGGCCAACGGATTTCTTTTCTTCAGAAGCACTGCGGTGATTTCACGGTCACTTTCAGCCACCGTTTCGCCGTGGCCATCGTGCACCGCCCAAATGGTCTCGATTGAACAGTGCAAAAGCTGATCGATGACGGATTGACTTTCTGCCAGTAAACCGACGACCGTAAACGTTTTGTCCGTGTGCACATCGGTTTCGTCCTGAAGTCCGTGGGCACTGAAAAAGGTATCGCCTACTTTGAGCCCGGTTGTCTCCGCCACCTTTTGACCGATCACCACTTCAAATGGCCCCCCCATGCGCCGTCCTTCTTGGAGTGCAGCATTGTAATGATCCAGATAAGCTGCTGTGCTTCCAACAATTCGGAATCCGCGGTAATTATCGCCATATGCCAGCGGTATTCCTTCTTCTATGTAGGGATGGCGAATGACCTTCTGAGCGTCGACGAGTCGAATGTTTCCGGTTGGAGCGTCTACATGGTAGACATTGGCCAAAATCAATTGAAGGGGACTGCCTTTCGCTCCGAGCACGAGGTCGATGTCCTGTATGTTCCGGTCGAACGTATCGCTCAGTTGTTTTTCGCTGAGCATCAGCAAACTGACCATTCCCACTCCAAACGCCAGCAGAATCAGGCTAAGGGTGGTTTGAAGTTTTTTCAATCCCAAGTTTCGCCATGCCATGTAGATCCAACTCATGAGACTTGAGGTGTTCCGGGATCCAGTTCGACCCGATTGGAGTAACGTGACTTGAGCCGCTGGTCGTGAGTCACAACGATGAGTGCGGCGCCAGCTTGAGCACATTGTTCCTCTAATAAACCAATCACCGCTGCGGTTGAAGCATCATCCAAGGCACTTGTAGGCTCATCGGCCAGCACAATGCTCGGTTGATGGATGAGGGCACGTGCAATGCTTGCCCGTTGCTGCTCTCCAACGCTCAGGGCACGGGGTTTTGCTTGGGCTTTGTGGGCGATGCCCAAATTGCTAAGCAGCTCTTCCGCTTTCGATGCGGGGAATTTTTCACCCAATAAGAAATGTGGAATGGCGAGGTTTTCCATCACACTCAAGCTTTGGATGAAATGACTTTGTTGGAAAACAATACCAAAATGTTTGCCCCGAAATCGGTCCAATGCGGGTCCGTTCAACGCGCTGATTTTTTGCCCTTGTACTTCTACGTCCCCCTGCTGCGGGTGCAGCAAACCACACATCAGATGCAGCAGCGTTGTCTTCCCACAACCGGAATTGCCCAAGAGAAGTAACTTTCCTTCCCGCGAGCAAGCCAAATCTGGAAACGAGAGCACGGGGGATTCCGGATGGTACTGGAATTGAATGTCTTTGCAAGCAATCATGGAAACCCGAATTTACGAAGGGAGGGCACACCACTGTCCTTTGCTTTACTTTTGAAACGTGAATTTTCGTCAACGCTTTTTTCGCTACGGCATCGGAGTCTTCGTAGGACTGTTGCTGAGCATCTTCTTTTTTCAGGGCCGTGGTTGCAACGATTGGCTCCCTGAAAAGCGCATCAAATCTCGCATGCAATTGGATGGCGTCCTTCCGTCTGAGGCCCTCGCGTGCTGGATGGAATGCGCAGATGGCCCTGCCCAGGCATCCATTTCAACCATGATGCAATGGCTGTTGGAGTCTGAGATCAACTGGTCAGAAAGCAGGCCAAGGCAAGAACCGCCATGCTACATTCTGGATACGGCTCCGGGCTGCCCGTTGCGGCAATTGGAAGTCTGCTTTGGTGTGAAAAGTGGCGTTGTAAACCTCACGTCCGGATCTGGATTGCCTCCGACCGGGTGCGATTGCCCTGGAATCTAAGTGCTTTAGCGACCAATGACGCTCAGCTTTCCCCGACTGGGTTGGGACACATTCAAGACCCAAGCTTCGATGATGTACGTACCGGATTTCATCCCCGAGGTGTTCATTACATAAGGCGCAGTCGCTGTTTCAAGGTTCACATCATGCACGAGCCTGCCACTGGAATCGGTGATTCGCAGGCGACTTAAGATGCCCTCGCTGCCCACGTCAAGGGTCACATCGGAACCGATGGACACAGGGTTTGGCGAAAAGCGCAACGCCTCATTCACCATTGGCGTTTGTGTTGCATCAGCAGGGTCGTAGCTGAGGCGATAAACAAACTGTTGGGTGCAGAGGTACAATTCTCCCTGGTTGTTCTCGCCGAAACCAAACCGCGTCTCTTCCCAAGGAACAAAGCCTCCAGGCACTTGGATGTCGAGTCGTGCTCCGGTCCAACTGCCATCGGCTTGTTCAGAAAGGGTCCAAAATTTGTGGTCATAAAAACCACAAGCATCGGTGAAGACATAGCTGCTGTAGAGGGATGGAATGTCTTGCCCTCGGTAGCGATAGCCGCCGATGACGGAACACCATCCGTTTTCGTGGGGATAAGAAAATACAGGCTGCTCCAAGGTGCCGTCGGGGTCGCAATCTTCGACCGGCTCGTAACACATCGGGCCTTCCATGAGCCGCCATCCAAAATTGAGGCCGCCTTCGGAGTCTGCGCGCTCGATGCTCACCTCTTCCCAATCTACTTCTCCTACATCACCGATGAATTTGTCTCCCGTCAAGCGGTCGAAACTCCAGCGCCACGGATTCCGAAATCCGTAAGCCCAGATCTCATCCAAAGCGTCGGGGTTGGAGACGAACGGGTTGTCTTCAGGAATTGTGTACGGTGCCAACCCATTGACTTGAATGCGAAGCAGTTTTCCCAGAAGCGTTTCGAGGTTCTGTCCGTTTCCAATGGGCCCATGGTCGTCTCCTCCGCTCGCGCCGCCGGTCTCTCCGGTGCCCGTACCTCCTCCATCGCCGGTGCTGATGTAGAGGTATCCATCCTGAGGGCCTAAATGCAGTTGGCCACCGTTGTGACCTCGCGCAGGCTGCACCAATTCAAGCACTTCGTACCAATTGTCGGGATCCGCTTGGGTATGATCGGGATTGGTCCCAAAGCAAACGAGCCGCTCATCAATGAAGGTTCCAGTGCCATCCGGCCGGTAGCCGTTGTAGATGATATAGAAGAGCCCATTCTCTTCAAAGTTGGGGTCAAGGATTAAGTCATTCAATCCTTGCTCGCTCATGATGCCATAATCGACCAGGTCCAAGCCTGTAGAACTGAGGTCGAGGAATGGTTCCTCTCGCACGATCCCCGTGGATTCATCAAACCACATGACCAAGCCGCTGTGGCAGACAATAAGTAGGTTAACCTCCTCTTCCGCATGGCTGGCGGGTCGGATAGAAACCGGCCATTCGGCGCCGACCAATCGTTCGCCGACGATCGCTTCTGGGGCCGATTGGCCGTGAAGGGAACAAAACCAGCTGATGCAAAGCCCAGCAAGATAGAGGGACTTTCGACTCAAAAGAGGGGCATGTGTGAATGGCATGATGCGTGTTTCGGCTCTAACTTTGGCACAAAGATACCCATAGCGTTCGCTGTGGAGATTTTGAGAATCAATTCTTGATGAAACGCGCCACCTTTTTTGCATTTTTTCTACCTCTGATCTCTGTTGGCGCAGCAGTGTTCTTGACGGCTGCCGAAGATCCGCACCAGAAGTTCAAGGGCGATGATGCCGCAATGATGCGCTGGCGGATGGGTGAACTGTGTACCGAAGAAGGCGTTTATTTCACGGGCTCTGGGAATTGCGTGAATTGCCATGCGCCAGACCCGGAGGGAGAAGCGTTGGTGGATGAAACGGGCCACACGGTGAGTCCGGTGACGGATTGGCAGGCAACCATGATGGCGAATAGCGCCCGCGATCCGTTTTGGCAAGCGAAGGTCGCACACGAGGGGTTGGTCAATCCCGATCACCGTGAATCCATTGAAAATGTGTGCACAGCTTGCCATGCACCTCAAGGTTTTCACGAAGCACATTTGACGGGGACTGCGGGCCCGAATGGGTATACCATGGAGGATTTGGCGGACGACGCTTTGGGACTCGATGGAGTTGGTTGTGCCGCGTGCCATACCATCGATGACATCAACTTGGCGGGCCGATCGAATGGGGATTTGCCGATCAATCCGGAGAATGTAGCATGGGGTGGTTTTGAAAACCCCTGGGACGGACTGATGAGCGGACAGACAGGCTTCATCCCTGTCTATGGAGAGCACATGCGTAACAGTGAGGTGTGCGCGAGTTGCCATTCCCTTTATGTTCACACCCAGGATTTAGGCGGGGAAGAAACGGGGCAAGTGTATTTTGAGCAAACGACGTACCTCGAGTGGGTCAATTCTGCATTCAATGCCGAGAATGTCCAATGCCAAGGGTGTCACATGCCGCTGGTGGAAGGAGGAGCGATCGCGGCCACCCAGCCGAATTGGCTGTTTCCGCAGCGATTTGGCAAGCATCATTTGGTCGGAGGAAATGCGTTCATGCTCAAATTAATGCGGGACAACGCGGTCACATTAGAACTGAGCGCGAGTCCGGCACAATTTGATTCCACCATCGCCCGAACGGAACGCTCGTTGCAAAACGAAACGGCACAACTTCATGCATTGCAACTTCCTTCCCAAGCGGGAGAATGGTTATTTGAAGTGGAGGTTGAAAATGCGGCAGGGCATAAGTTCCCAAGTGGATACCCTTCGCGCTTGGCGTTTTTGGAATTTGTCTTGGTTTCATCTGCAGGAGACACCTTGTTTCACAGCGGCAAATGGTCGCCTGAGGAAGGAGTGTTTGGGCGGGACGCGGCCTATGAGCCGCATTGGAATGAGATTTCCTCTGAAGAGCAAGTTCAAGTATATGAGACGGTGTTTGGCGATGTTTCCGGGACACCAACGCAACTTCTTGAGCGCGCATCGGTGTTGCTCAAAGACAACCGGGTGCCACCCCGTGGATTTTATTCAAATCATCTGGCCTATGACACGGTTCGATTCGGTCCAATGGCTGAACTGGACGTGGATTTCAATCATTACCGCAATGCCGATGGATCCGTTGGAGAAGAAGGATCAGGAACCGATCGGTTGGTCTATCGGATTGCGGATGGCTCGGGTGCTACATCCGTTCAGGCACATGTTCGCTTGCACTACATCGCCGTGCCGGCGCGATGGGTGAGTGGAATGTTTGAATATTCGGACCAGTCAGAAGCCATTGCAACGTTCGAATCTATGTTCAATGCGTCGGATCGGACGCCTGTACTGATGAAGTCTACGACCGTTTCGGGATGGATGGGATATGATGGCGAATCTGAACAATGGCGCGTGGCACCCAACCCCGTGGCTGAGGGCCAACTCATTCGTCTGATTCCTCCCGTTGGCGAAGCGGCCACGGCCGTTTGGTTAACCGATGCGAATGGGCGAGTTCTTCGGGAGGTATCGGTCAATGAAGCGATGAGCGGTCACCGCATTTCTGATTTGGCGGCAGGAGTTTACTTCGCTCGTATTCAGCTTGTTGGTGGTGGTTGGAAAGCGGTTCGTTGGGTGAAATTATAGGTTGCTTCTGGAGCCATTCTTGTTTAGAATGATTCTAAATTACCTTTTTTGGGTGATTGTGAGTTTTCGAATTCGGCGCCAATTTTGCCCCATGACACGGCATAACCCTTGCTTATCTTTTGCTCTGCAGACTGCTTCTGTGATGGTCTTAATTGGCTCAATCTCTAGCCTTTCTATTGCACAAATGAGCCTTGGGAATCAGATGGAAAACGACTCCTTGAATTTGATGATCCAACAATGGCATTCTTTGCCAGAGGCCTCTGTTCAGACCATTGGATTGGCCGCAGGAGCGAAAGGAGTAGATGAAGTGCCGGGTGCATTGCATGTCATTGGCCAAGAAGAGTTGGAGCGGTATTCGTACACCGATCCGCTCCGTGTCTTGCGGACCGTGAGTGGAGTTAACATCCAAGAGGAAGACGGGTATGGATTGCGACCGAACATCGGAATGCGTGGATCAGGAACGGAGCGCAGCGCGCGCATCACCATTATGGAAGATGGCGTATTAATGGCCCCAGCGGCCTATTCTGCCCCAGCGGCGTATTATTTTCCGAGCATTGCTCGGATGCAGTCCATAGAGGTATTGAAAGGCAGCAGCCAGATTGCATTTGGTCCGCAGACAGCTGGCGGTGCAATCAATTTGGTAACAGCGGGCTTTGATGATGTCTCGTCTGGTGGAATGGTTCGATATGAGGCCAGTGCCTTCGGAGGATTTCTTGAACATGCACGCGTCACGCAAAAATGGAATTCGAAGCACGGATCATGGGGAGTCATGGCAGAAGGAATGCGCTTAGGAAGCGATGGGTTCAAATCCCTTCCGAACGGCGGTTCAACAGGATTCGATAAGTCAGATCGAATGTTCAAGATGCGCTGGAAATCAAAGGAATCGTCGCGAAATCCCCAGAGCCTGCAATTCAAATGGAGCGAGACAGAGGAATCCAGCAACGAGACCTATGCGGGTCTGTCAGAGGAGGATTTCAATGCGGATCCCTTCCAGCGATATAGCGCCAGTGAAAATGATTTGATGAAGTCCGCACAATCACAAGCCGTTCTTACGCATGAATGGCAGATCACGAATAATTGGTCGGTGAAGACGGATATCTATCGAACGAATTTTGAACGCAACTGGTACAAACTGGATCGCGCGAAGGATTCACTAGGGCAGTCAATTTCACTTCAAAGTCTCATCGATGGCATGAGTCAGAATCTATTGCAGGCCGATACGCCAGAAGGATTTTTGCTTCAAATGAAAGCGAACAATCGCGCCTATGAGGCGAAGGGGATACAGCACCGCGGTTCCATTCAGTTGCCTCGTGAGTTGGGTCAGTTGGTCTATGGTGTGCGATGGCACGAGGACTATGCGGATCGTTTTCAGTGGCGCGATGGGTATCAACTCGTCGATGGAGAGATGCAGCTCACAGACGCGGGTGCTCCGGGCACTGCGGGCAATCGCATCGATCGTGCCCAAGCATTGGCCTCTTTTGTGCGGGGAACCATTCGCACCGGAAACTTCACATGGACTCCAGGTCTGAGAATGGAAAACATGGAAATGGCTCGAACCGACTGGGGTTCATCAGACTTGGATCGTGCCGGTTCAACGCCCTCTGAGCGGACCAACCCGCTGACCGTTTGGCTTCCGGGATTGGGCTTGAATTATGCAATCTCTGAATCAGCACACATCTTTGCTGGAGTTCACAGAGGCTTCATTCCGCCAGGATCGAACGGTGAAACAACTGCGGAGACCAGTATCAACGCAGAATTGGGCCTTCGATTTGACGGAGGATTTTGGTCGGGGCAGGCCGTGGCATTCAACAACATTTACCAAAATTTATTGGGTGCAGATTTAGCGGCAACGGGCGGGCAGGGTTCAGGCGACTTATTCAATGGGGGCAGCGCACGCTCCCACGGGTTTGAGCTAGAAGCAGCTTGCAATGCCTTTGCAGCGCATTCCAAATGGGCCATGCCGATACGATTGTCATACACGTACACAAACGCTCAATTCACTTCTGCATTTGAGAGTGACTATGGCCCATGGGATGCCGTAGTGGAAGGCGATTATATGCCCTATCTGGCTCCGCATCAACTCAGTGTTCAAGTCGCCATGCAAAACGAAAAATGGTCATTGGAAACCAATACGCGTTATGTAGCTGCCATGCGCACTTCGGCAAGCCAAGGATCAATCAACCCGCAGGAGGCGACTGATGAGTCCATCATTTTGGACGCGCTGGTTCGATGCGAGTTGCGACCAGATTTGCAATGGCACTTCGGCATGAACAATGTGTTCAACTCGGCATTCATTGTGGCGCGGCGCCCTGCCGGGATTCGAGCTGGAATGCCCCGATTGCTGAGAACCGGCTTGCGGTTTACCTTTTAATTGTTCGTTCGATTCCTGCGGTCCTTCTCCCTTCGGATCAGTTCCAGCTCGCGGGAAGTTTGTCCGGCTACTGAGGTGTTTTCCTCTGCCCGTCGGATGAGGTAGGGAATGGTCTCTGCGATGGGGCCATATGGAACGTACTTCGCAACTTGGTAATTGGCACAGGCCAGATTGAAGCTGATGGGATCGCTCATGCCGAGCAACTGGGCGAACCACACGCGTTTGTCGTTGCGAGCGATTCCCAGTTTATCCATATTCTGGCACAACAACGCGTTGCTGTTTTCATTGTGACTGCCGGCGCAAAGAGAAACGTGATCGAGGTGCGCAACGCACCATTCCAGTGCCGCATCGAAATCACGGTCGGTTGCAGCTTTATCTCGTTGGATGGGAGAAGGATAGCCGAGTGACAAGGCGCGTGCTCTTTCTTTTTCCATGTACGCCCCGCGCACCAGTTTCACACCAACGTTGAATTTTTCTGCTTTTGCAAAAGAGGTCAAAGACTTGAGGTAATCCAGGCGGTCGGTGCGGTACAACTGAACGGTGTTGTAAATGATGGTCTCCTCGCGATTCCACCGGCGCATTGCCGATTCAGCCAATGCATCAATGGTTGGCTGGATCCAGCTCTCTTCTGCATCGATAAAGACAGGTTTTCCTATCCGGGCGGAGTGTTCGCAAAGCCCATAAAAACGAGCTTGAACACGTTCCCAAGCCCCTCTTTCATGATCACTCAAGCCCGTGATTTCAGACTCAATCTTCGCTAATGGTTTCAAGGTTGACCCCACCTTCTCCAGCAAGTCGGTGGAGGCAAGTCCGCTCACTTTAAAGACGGAAAATGCATGCCGATTGTCGCCCTCAGTTGCCTGAATGGCACGCATAATTTCCGCCTGCGTTCGGTCCCATTCGACCTCGGAATCTTTTCCTTCTGCGCTGTAGTCAAGAATGGTTTTTACATCGCTGCTGGCCAAGTTTGCAATAGTGGGTTCGCACCCCGCAATGGTTTCGCCACCGCAAAAATGGCTATAGACCGTGGGGCGAATGGCCCAGGCAACAGGAATACGAAGTGCCAAAGCAAGATTCATGAGCACTTTGCCGAGCTTGACCAAAGTAGGGTTTCCAACCGTCCTGAAGAGCACGAGCGCCTTTTTCAATTGCCTTGAATTGAGGTGTGCAAATGCCTGTTCCGTATTTTCAAAATCCGGGAGATTTCCGGCTTGGTTTGGGGGGCGTTCGGTTGGGCTCATTTTCGTTGGACGGAACGTTGTCCGAGGGTGCAAATATACGGAGGCTTCTCTCGAGCACCCACGATGCTCATCCCGGGCACCTCGAGGTAGAATGGTCCTTCACTTGGTACTATATTCGTGGACATCATTCATCGAATTCAATAGACCATGTCACCTTGTTCCACTTATATCCAAGAAAATCGAGACCGATTCCTCAACGAGTTGTTCGATTTGTTGCGCATTCCCTCTGTTTCAGCGGATCCAGCATTCGCGGGAGACGTGACCAAATGTGCAGAATCGGTAGCGGAGCATCTGCGTGCCGCGGGCGCGGAGGGAGTGGAAATCATCCCTACTGGAGGTTATCCGGTGGTGTATGGCGAAAAAATTATCGGGCCGGATGCCCCAACCGTTCTGGTTTACGGGCACTACGATGTGCAGCCTGCCGACCCATTGGAACTTTGGGATTCTCCTGCGTTTGAGCCGGTCATTAAAACGACAGATCTCCATCCGGAGGGAGCCATTTTTGCTCGCGGAGCTTGCGACGATAAAGGGCAAATGTTCATGCACATCAAGGCCTTAGAGGCAATGGTCCAGGCGGATGCTTTGCACTGCAATGTCAAGTTTATGATTGAAGGAGAAGAGGAAGTGGGATCCGCTCATTTGGAACCGTTCCTGGAAGAGCACCGAGAGAAACTATCAGCAGACATCGTATTGGTCAGTGATACCGGCATTATTGCCAACGACATTCCTTCAATTACGGTCGGCCTTCGAGGACTCAGTTATGTGGAAGTTGAAGTGACCGGTCCCAATCGGGATTTGCATAGCGGCCTTTACGGCGGCGCGGCACCCAACCCCATCAACATCCTTTGTGAAATGATAGCTTCATTGAAAGATGAAGATCAACGAATCACGGTCGAGGGCTTCTATGATGATGTCGTCGAATTGAGTGCCTCGGAGCGAGAAGCCATGGCAGAGGCTCCGTTCAATGAAGAAGAGTATAAATCCAGCATCGCCATTGGTGCGGTGGAGGGAGAGAAAGGATATTCGGCTCCAGAACGAATGAGCATCCGGCCGACCTTGGATGTGAACGGCATCTGGGGCGGTTACACGGGAGACGGAGCCAAGACGGTCATTGCCAGCAAAGCATCGGCCAAAATCTCCATGCGGTTGGTTCCAAACCAAAGCCCTGAGACGATTACGGCATTGTTCGAGAAACACTTCAATGCCATTGCCCCACCCTCAGTTTCGGTAAAAATCACGCCGATGCATGGTGGACAGCCTGCCGTAACACCGACAGATTCCACCGCATACAGGGCGGCTTCTGCTGCCATGGAAAGTTCGTTTGGTCGAACACCGGTGCCGTTCCGAGGAGGAGGATCGATTCCGATCGTGGCTAGTTTCGAGCAAATCTTGGGTTTGAAAACCGTGCTCATGGGATTCGGCTTGGACAGCGACGCCATTCACTCGCCCAATGAGCATTATGGCGTTTTCAATTATTTCAAGGGAATCGAGACCATTCCGCTGTTTCATGAAAATTTCGCTCGCCTCAGCAAGCAAGGATGAGCCAGCCGGTCTATATAGCCATGGCGATGCTTTCGACCATTTTACTTGCGGGATGCACCGTGGTCAAACCGTTAGAAGTTTCCGGTGTTGAAGGATTGGAAGACATCCGCATCGGGCGCGCTGGTTTGGAAGGAACGTGTACGGTCGTCTTCAACAACCCCAACGCATTCGCCATTCAGGCCAAAGGAGCCGATGTGGATGTTTACGTCAATGATGAGAGGGTAGGGCGTGTTTCTTTGCCGCAGGCTCAAACCATCGCTCAAGGCCAAGGAGGAGAACTGCAGTTGGCGTTCGAGACGGAGCCCGGGGCATTGTTGCAAATCATTGAAGCCAACTTGATGAATTTCTTGTTGGGAGAAGAAGTGAAATTAAGGGTCAAAGGCAACGTGAAAGCGAGTGCCTTTGGGATTGGCCTGTCCGTTCCGGTAGAAGCCGAACAAAACGTAAAAATTCAATTGTGATGAAAATCAACATTCACACCAGCGTATTCGCTGCCATCGCGCTTCTTTTTGCGCCGTCCATTCAAAGCCAAGATCTTCAGTCCCTCATGGATGAGATGAACGTACGGCACATTGGTCCGGGTGCCATGAGCGGTCGTGTCACCACCATTGATGTCCAACGGAATCGTCCGGAGGTTATCTACATCGGCACGGCGAGCGGTGGCTTGTGGCGCAGCGAATCCGCAGGGGTCCAGTGGGAGGCCTTGTTTGACGAGCAATCGACGCAGAGCATCGGCGCCTTGGCCTTAGCACCATCGAATCCCGATGTGATTTGGGTGGGCACCGGCGAGGGCAATCCGCGCAATTCCCATTCGAGCGGACGCGGTGTTTACCGGAGCATTGATGGGGGGACAACCTGGGAGTTGATGGGATTGGAAGGGACTCGGAACATTCACCGCATTATTATTCATCCGGAAGACCCTGAAACCGTTTGGATAGGTGCCATCGGCACTGCATGGGGTGACAGCGCAGATCGAGGGGTTTACAAAACCACCGATGGAGGAAAGACGTGGGAGCATCAGTTGTACATCGATGAGCGCACCGGAGTGGCGGATATGATCATTGATCCATCCAACCCAAATAAGCTTTTGGTTGCCATGTGGTCGCATCGCAGGGAGCCTTGGTTTTTCACGAGTGGTGGGGATGGAAGCGGCCTTTATGTGACCCACAATGGCGGTGAAGATTGGAAGCAGTATACCGAGGATGACGGCCTTCCCGCAGGTGAATTGGGCCGCATGGGACTGACCATTAGTCCTGCAAATCCGGATGTTATCTACGCATTGATCGAATCGCAGTCAACGGCCTTGTACCACAGCACCGATGGTGGGGTCTCGTGGAATATGCTTCAAGGGGATCAAGTAGGAAATCGACCGTTTTACTACGCAGATATCTATGCCGATCCGTCCGATGAACGACGTTTGTTCAATCTTTATTCCATGGTAGACATGAGTGAGGATGGTGGCCGAACGTTTCGCACGATTCTCCCGTACAGCGGGGTCCATCCCGACCACCATGCATTCTATATCCACCCCGATGATCCGAATTACCTCATTGACGGCAACGACGGTGGGTTGAACATCAGCCGAGATGGAGGAAAGACGTGGTCGTTCATCAACAACCTGCCGCTCGGTCAATTTTACCACATCTCCGTGGACATGGCCATCCCGTATCGCATCTACGGAGGCATGCAGGACAATGGATCATGGGTTGGACCGAGTGAGGCTTGGCATTCTGGAGGGATCCGCAACAGCGATTGGCAAGAGATCCTCTTCGGGGATGGATTTGACGTACTACCGGCCACCAATGATTTGAATACCGCTTATGCGATGTACCAAGGCGGATCCCTTTCGCGTGTCAATCTTATCACAGGTGACCAAACAGGGGTTCAGCCCGTACAGCCGGATACCGTTCCCTTGCGATTCGCTTGGAATGCGGCGGTGGCTGCGGATCCTTTTGAGACCGATGGGATTTATTTTGGTTCGCAGTATGTGCACCACAGCAAGGACAAAGGCAATACTTGGGAAGTCATCAGCCCGGATTTGACCACGAATGATCCCGAAAAACAGAATCAAGCAGAGTCGGGCGGTCTCACCATCGACGCGACTCAAGCGGAAAACCACTGCACCATTTTATGCATTGCAACGAACCCACAGCGTTCCGGCGAAATTTGGGTTGGAACCGATGACGGACGATTGCAGCACACCCAAGATGGCGGAGCCACATGGGTGGATCACGCTTTGGATATTAAGCGATTTCCCCTCGGCGCATGGATCCCACAAATTCACGTCAGCGCCCATGATCCAGATGAGGTTTACGCAGTGGTCAATGATTACCGCAGAAACGATTGGCAGCCTTACCTATACCGCACCAATGATGCAGGAGAGACTTGGGTGCGATTGGTCATGGATGGTGGAGAGGTCACCGGACATTGTCTGAGTGTTGCACAAGACCCGGTTGCATCATCCTTGTTGTTTTTGGGCACAGAAGAAGGATTGTTCGTGAGTTTTGATCGCGGGACGAATTGGAACCGCTGGACGAAGGACATTCCTTCCGTGCCGGTCCGAGACATGGTGATTCACCCTCGCGACGGTGATTTGATCCTCGGAACCTTTGGCCGAGCAGCCTATGTCATTGATGATCTAGCTCCGCTTCGCGCGCTGGCGAAAGATGGCAATGCGATGTTTGACAGAACCTTGAGTGTTTTTGAGGTGGCAGATGCGTACCAAGTCAATTACCGTCGTCCTTTGGGCTCGCGATTTACAGCGGATCACGATTGGGAAGGCGAAAACCGCCGCAGCGGTGCTCGCATTCAATATTTTATTCATCCAGACTCTGCGGAAGTATATGGCAAGGACAAACTCCTTTGGGCCGTGCTGGATGCTCAAGGAGATACGATTCGCAATGGCGGCAAAGACGCTGAAGGTGGTCTGCAGTCGATGTGGTGGCGCTTTGATTCCAATGGCATGCCATGGCCGGGCCGTGAAATTCAGAAAAAACAGAAGTTCCCATCGGGCGGTGGACCAGAAGTCCTGCCAGGGGAATACCGCATTGCCATGCGCATGGGAGATCATTCATCCAATGTGTCTTTTGAAGTAAAGTCGGATCCACGGGTGCCTTTTGATGCCGCAGCGCACCAACAACGTTCTATGCATCGGCGGCTGGTGCTTCAGGAGGTGGAGCCAATTGTCGATGCGATGGATCAGATTCAACGTGCGCTTGCCACCATTGATGTGGTCAAACAGGAGATGAAGTGGCTGCCTGATTCCGTGAAAGAAGGGGCCAAAACCTTGACCGACTCGCTGAAAACGGCCTTGCTCGAAGTAGAAGAACTGTACACAGAACCGCGCGACGCGAAAGGAACGGGAAGCGTCACGGAACGATTGAGTTCCGTGATGTGGAATGCATTTTCAATCAATGGAGGCGATATGGCTCCTGGCGGCAATGCAATTCGTGCTTTGAAGCGTCTGCAGGAGGGCGGTGCGGATTTTTGTGCCGCTGTGGATGAATTGATGTCGGGCCTTTGGAAGGACTGGATTGATTCCGTAGAATCGATTGATCGCTCGCCGGGAACGCTTTTTGAGGCTTCCGGACAACAAGAGTGATCGTATTCCTCAGCCCAAGGTGAGCATTAGCATCCATTGGATGGCCATGTTCATCATGAAATTGTTCCATCGTTGAACGGGCTGATCGGGTCGTTCGCTGATGGGGATAAGGCTTTGTGCGAGGCGCACCTCCGCAGAAATCAAAGGACTGAATTTCCAGCCTGCAGCGGCCACTGCTCCTAAATCGACAGGGCGCAATTCCAGGTAGGTCAATTCGGAAAATCCGTTGCCATAAAAGTCTTCTTCTCCTCTCATGAGAATGCTCGGCTGAACGCCCAAACCGAGCCACCCGTCCCTTCTGTCCCACACACGCATGAGGGGCAGGTCAATGTAGGTGAATCGGTAACTCCAAGTGGTGTAATCGCCATTTTTGGGATCGGGAACGCGTCGGCTTCCTTTCTGCGTCAAGAACATACCGAATCGAACACCGGCATTGGGATTCCGTCGCATATCGACGGAGGCTCCAACCGTATAACCGAATTTATTGAAACCTGAAATTTGATCTCCGTGCACTTGTGTTGTCGACAAACCGCCATGAAGGCTTGCTCCAAATCGCAGCGGTTCTTCCTGAGCTTGAACAGTCATGAGCGAGACAGAAAAGCACCAGATGAACCCAAAAATGATTCGGTTTGTGTAGAACGAATTCACTCGCCAGGGTGGATTTCTAAGGAGTTCAAAACATAACCGTCGCTGTCGGTCAAAACGGCCACGACGGTGGAGTTCTCTAAAATCCAATTCGGATTCCACTCGAAGGTGACTGACTGCATTGCGACATCTCCTGCCTCGGCGCCCTGGGCTACATCCCCAAATCCCTGACCTATGGCACCGTGCACGGACCCACGTAAGACATGATCAAATTCATAATCCGGAACGACTGCAGGATCCGATGAGTAGTCGAGTTGGTAATCAATGATGTCGGATTCCAAAACGAGCCATGCCAGCTGGACAGGTCCCTCAATGGCATCATAAAAAGTCCCATGAACGTGCATGTTCAAGTGTTCATTTGCGGCTTCCCAGGAATATTCCGCTTGCAGTGCGACGCGAGGCGTTTTGGCAAGTTCTTCGATGACTTTGTCATTCCATTGGGCTGGAGCCCAGAAAGCACCGGTTCCGTCCACCCGATTGACACGGCCCAACGGATAGGCCTGGAAATCAAGCTGGTCCCAAAAAACATCTCCTTCATCCGTAGTCCAGTCCGTGTCAAAATGGTCGTCGTCGGTATTGGCCAAGTCTCCTGCGTGAATTGCCATGACCGAAACCAATCCTTCATGCACTTCTGCAAGGTCTTCGGCAATGATAGCAGCTGCAGGGCAGTTGCCGCATTGGTGTGCAGTGAAGTCTTCAATCAGTACGCGTTTTACAGCGGAGTTTGCCGGCAGTGCGTCAAAAGTTGGCGCTGGTCCATACAAGGCCTCGAGGTAATTCGTAGTAACCGGGATGACCGGGTCTTCAATGACATCGCAAGCGCCCAGGAGCAAGGCACAGGTGACTACAGCAATTGGCAGAACAGATGACCTTTCGTTCTTCATGATTTGATAAAACGCTGAGACATTACGCCACGTGCTCCGTGCACTGAAATGATGTAGAGGCCAGTTTCGATTGGTCCAATGGGCAGAGAAAGTGTTCCACGGTGGTTGGGTTGAGCCCATGATTGGACCAATGCGCCAGTACTGCTGTGGAGGTCAATTCGGGTTTCATTGCCTGTGAGCCCCGCCAATTGCATGGTGTTTCCATCGTTCAATGGGTTGGGGAAAAGGGCGAATTGTGCCGCGCCAAAGTCGCTGTCGACATTCATATTCACCTCATTGACAGAGAACCCTTTGTCCAGTTGGTTCCAGTTTCCGCTGTTATTAAGGGTGAAGATATTATTGGTTTCAAAGCCGCCTTCATTGTAGGTGGAGAACGAGCAGCTGAGGTCCCCACCGTTTCCTGTGAGGTCAAACAAATTGAAGGAAAAGCATCCCAAAGATTCAAGATTGACCCACCAGTTGTAGTCGGTGTTGCTGTCAGCCATGTCGCCGAAATCAATGCCTGCGATCTCATCTCCGTTGAGATCCGTAATGGACCATCGATTATCGCCAGGCATGTTGTCTGTGGTGATTTGAACACGCACCAAAGAAGTCGCGGTTTCCTGGCTCAGGTTCATCGTGGCAGAGACACTGTTGTTGCCTTCATAGCCATCTTCGGAAGTGACTTCAATGCTGAACATGGAAGTTGTGGGGAAGATGGCCTCTCCAATGCTTACCGTCTCCATTTCATAGGTGTCTAAGTAACCGGACCATTCATAGGTAAGAAGTTCTGTACCGAACAAGGTTGTTGCTTCGAGTGTGCAGGAAGTCAGGGGTTCTGTGCCATTGTTGATGAGCTTCACCCCCAGTTCGATTGGTGTTTCAGGGCATGTTCGCACCGAACCTACGTAGTCAATGAGTCCAACATCCTGTGGCAATGTAGCTGGGGCGCATTCAATGGATTGCACGTACGCCGCGTGAGCGTCAAACGAGGCTTGGCCCGTTTGTTTGAGCAATCGATTTGGGCACACCGTTATGATGGTCGGGAAGAATGCACATTCATAGGCGCTGAAGACACTGCCTCCGTTGTCCGCGATGGGATAATTTACCCCAGCGGTCCAGTCTCCCCACGTGTTGGTCCCAGTTCCGTGAAGATCGTCATCCGTTGTATTGTCATCGGACTCGATGAACAGAATGCGCAATTCGTTTGATCCATTAGGGCCATAAGCTTCATGCAGATCCTCGAAGACACCGCTGGTATGGTAATTCCAGCAAGGTCCGCACCAAGTGGCTGAAAAGTCGATGATCACGGAATAACCAGAGTCCAGGTAACTGTACAAGGTGTGCTCTTCTCCTGCAATGTCGGTGATCGTAAAATCAGGGGCGACGGAACCATCAGGCAATTGAGCGTATCCCATTTGCACTGCGGTAAAGGTGAAGGCTATCGATAAGAGTAAAGTGTTCAGTTTCATGATCAGAGGGATTAGGCGATTTCTAGAAGGTGAAGATGCACCATTTTTAATGAAAAATCCGCATCACCTCGAAGGTGATGCGGATTTCAAAAGGATTAAATCCTTTGTAGAATCTTTTGGATTACTTCAATGTTGCGCGCATGGTTGTCGTCTCACCACCTGCAGTCAGGTGAATCAAGTAAACACCAGCGGTAACTCCGTTGAAGTTCAATACGTGGTTGTACTCACCAGCAGCGAGTGTGCCGAGGTTATCGTTGATGATTTGCTCCCCTACGAGGTTGTAAACAACAATCGAGGCAGCGCCAGCTTTCGCTGTGCTGAACTGCAAGTTTGTTTGATCAGCAAACGGATTTGGGAACACACGAGTCACTTCGTTCAACGTTTGCTCTTCGATGCCAACGTTCACGCTTGTGACTGACATTCCAGCGGCGACAGAATCAAAGTCATAAGAACCATCGTAATCAAAGATGGTGGAGATGAACGTGATGTTATCGTCGTAGGTCTTGACGGTGCAAGAACCAGCGATTGATCCCCATTGCTCTCCAGCAAGGCCGTCGCCGTAGGCATCATTCATCGTGAAGGTGTAGCAACCTGTCTCAGGAACGCTTACCCACCATACAAAAACATCACCTTCTGCACCGGCTACTTCGCCTTCGCCAACGGACTCAATGACATTTCCCATATCATCTGAAATGTCCCAGCTAATCTCTTGAGGCCAGTTGTCTGTCATGATTTCAACCTTGATCAGTGAAGTGCCTTCGGTAGCCAACTCAACCGCTCCAGAAGAACTGTTGTTGACATCATTGTCGTCACTGGATGTGATTTCAATGGTGAAGGAGGTGCTGGCGTCAAACGCAGCAGATCCAAGATCAACGTTTGTAATTCCGTAGGTTGCCAAATCGCCAGACCAATCGTACGACAACACCTCAGTGCCCCCGTCCATTACTGCGATGGTGCAGTATTGCAAGTTGGTCACACCCAAGTTCATCAAATCCACGCTCATGTTCACGGGCTCACCTGGGCAAGCAGTAGTGCCGCCTGTGTAGCCTAACAATGCTGGATCGTTCGGCAATGATGCTGCCGCGCAGTCGTTCGCTTGGAAGATTGATGCATGCGCCTCTGCGCTAGCTTGGCCTGATTCTGTGAGAATTCTGTTCGGACAAACGGTGTAAATCGTCGGGTAGTAGGCACCTGCATAGTCGTCAAAGATATTCGCAGCGTTGTCGATGATGGTGTACTCTGTCCCCGTTACCCAATCACCTTGCGTTGCTGAGCCAGTGCCATTGAGATCGGCATCCGTTGTTGTGTCATCGGATTCGATGTAAAAGATGCGCAACTCGTCTGTTCCTTCAGGACCGTATGTGTTGTGCAATTCTTCCAAAACACCACTTGTGTGATAGCCCCAGCATGGTCCGCACCATGTAGCAGAGAAATCGAGAATGACCTTCTTTCCTTCGTCGAGGAGATCGTAGAGGTTGTGCTCCACACCATTGATGTCAGTGGCGGTGAAGTCAGGCGCGATGCTGCCGTCTGGCAGTTGTGCGAAAGATGCCGTTCCGAAGAGGAGGCAAGCAATCAAAGTGTAAATGTGTTTCATTCGAGCAGTTTTAGTTGTTCTTATTCAATTCAATTCAAATCTAGCAAAAAAATGGGCATTTCTGAGACCATGGTGAAACAAATGTTACAAATCGTTGTATGAGGGGCTCAAAAACTGCTCGTAAAATTCACTTCGAAGCCGTTCGAAGCCGGCACTGCGCGGCAGACACCCCCAATGCAGAAGATGCCTTCTCGTCTTTTCCCATAGCCAATGGACAGCCGATGAGGGCCATCTATTCGGCCCACAGCTCCATACAAATAATGAACCCGTGCATCGGGATCACGGTTTCCGAAATTGTACTGATCAACAATGCTCACAAACCAATGTGGGCTCCATGTGTATTCCGCGAGAATGGTCGCCCAATCGCCCTTGTCTTGCTCGGTGAAAAGTGCTTGGAGTTCCGTCCTGAGGCTTTGTCTTTTTCGCGTTTTAATTTGGGTTTCTACGACATGGATGTCGGCATAAACGATGCCTTTAAAAGTAGTCGTGACGGGGGTTGCGAGGGTGTTAAACTCAAGGTTGTAAAAAGTGTACTTCCACTTGAATTTTTTGGACACCTTGCGGCTAATCTGAACATTGAAATCACGAACGAATTTGCTTGGCCCGAAACCCCATGAATTCCGTTCATAGCCGTATACGAGCTCATCCTGACCTGAAAGTTGAGTGGTATCGAGTCCATTGGCAGCGGCAAAGTTGATGCTCAATGAAGTTCCATATTTCCCGCCGAGAAGTGAGCCTTTTGGGATGTTGTAGAATAATTCTGCGCTGGCACTCGATTCTCCTGAAATCACGGTGGCGTATGGATACAGTGTTGCAGCGAGATTGTAAGTGTGTTGTTGGGTGATCGCTGGAATGTAGTTGACAGGCAGGTCGAACAACAATACATCGCGATCGGAACGGAAGCTCATGTTGTCGACCGTCTTCGCATTGATGCTGATCCCCAATCCTCTTCGCGTGTATCCAAGGTTCGCCAAAAGTGCTTCTCCGTTGCGATACGTGTATCCATTGTCCGCACTGGGGTCATTGATTTTTCCGGAGTATTCGAGTCCCGCAGTCCATCCACTGCGTTGAAGGTCCAAGCGATAAGACCAAGCGCCAATGTTTTCAGGCAGGGTTAGAATCAACGAGTCCTTGGTGATGGTTCCTCCGTCTTGGAACTTGCTCACAAAACTAGCTCCGAGCCGAATTTTGGTTTTCCAGTCGTATCCACCCCGGTCGGAGAAGAGGCCATTGACATCAATCGATCCGTCAACGGCGCGCACAATGCCGGGGCCGTTGATGAGCCGACTGTCAAAATCAAGCCGCTGCTTGCCATAAATCGCTTTGACCTCGACGCCTTCAATTGGACGAATGATCAAGCGAATGCCATCGAGTGCATTGTCGATGCCCAAGGCTCTTTCTTCGTAGGCCCGGAGAATCATGCCGCTTCCAAATTGTTCGTAGAAATTGCCTATCGTAAAGTCCACTTTTTCTGTGGGGTCCGCGTACCGGGCATAGCGGTAGCCAATCCCGCTGCCCTTGAAACGTCCAGGAAATCCGAGAACCGCATTCAAGTATGATTCATAGCGCATGCCGGCGCTGAAGCCGCCTTGTTGGTAGATGAGGTTGCCAAAGGCATTGAAGCCGGATTGTTCGGGTGGAACAATGGCGCCGATGATGGGGTCTTCACTGTAACTCTGCCAAAGCATTTGAAGGTTTCCAGAAACGCTTCCGGCCTCCCGCTCTTGTCCTTGACCGAATGCGAGTGCTGGGAATAGAAAGATCGCAACTACAGAGGCTTTCCAATTCATTCGGCGAGCTTCAAAAGTTGTTCGTAGACTTCTTCTTCGTCACCATCGGAGTAATTGTTGTGTTGCCAAACAATTTCCCCTTCGCCATTGACAAGAAACGTATGCGGAACATTCATGACTTGCATTGCTCGCGCAAAATCCTTGTTGGGATCTAATAAAATTTCGTAGTCCCAAAGGACGCTGTTGACATAAGGCGCAACGCGGCGAATGCTTCGTTGGTCGTCGATGCTTACTGCGACAATAGTGACATCGGTTTCATCTTGCCAATCGTCGTAAAGCTCCGCGTAATTGTTGAGTTCACGCTTACAAGGGCTGCACCACGTTGCCCAAAAACAAATCAGGGTAGGACTTCCTTCGCTGACCAAATCGCCTGTTGCGACAGGCTCTCCATCCAGGTTTTTCAATTGCACGTTGGGCAAGGTCTGTGCCGTTGAATAAGACGCGAAAGCTGCAATCATTAGTGCTGCTAGTGCGCCTTGAATGGTATGTGATTTTCTGTTCATGCGTTTCAGGGTTGTGCAAGGGACAACAAATTAAAAGGAAAGTGTCCAAAGGTTGTCATTAACAGGTGCAATTTCCAAGCCAATCTCGGTATCTTCGCCCTCATGAAGGAGATAAAATCCATCCTATTCGCTGCCGCACTGAGTGCTAGTTTCATAGCTGACGAGGCAATTGCACAACCTACGTTGGTAGATCCCATTGAGGTTTTTGAAGGATCCCTCGATGACACAGAAAACGCTGAAATTGCGATTCACTGGGATGTCACAAACTTGACGGAGGACACATTGACCTTGAAAGTTACGCGAAACATTGAACAACTCGTGAGTCCTTACAACTTGCCTTATGACGAGGATAATGAGGGGGCATACGACCGCTTTTGCTGGGGTCCATTGTGCTATCCTTATGGGACGTTTAGCTCGTTCGACTCAGAGTTTTATCTGGTGACTCTGGCGCCCGAAGAAACGGACACCACATTTATTGCCGATTATTATCCTGCCGGGGTGGCCGGAGTTACGGCGCTTGAATATTGTTTTCATCCTGTGGATGACATCGATGCGGGTACGTGCCAGATGGTCTTGTACTGTCTGGATGCATATAATTGTGCGCTGAACGTAAATGAACCCAATGCAGCGATCACTTCGGAACCTGTTTTCCCTCAGCCTGTGACAGGGATCTCATCGTTTCCGTACCATTTGAATGGTGCCACCAGCGCAACAATGACCATTTTTGATGGAAGTGGACGAACCATAGAAGAAGCTCAACTGTCGGCCCAGCACGGTGTTGTCTATATCGATGCTGCGCAATGGGACGCGGGGATTTACATCATCAGCTTGCAGACAAAAAATGGCGACGGTATATCCGAACGATTTGTGGTAAACCACTGAATAATCGAGGAGATAGAGCAACAAAGGAGCAAGAGGAAAGAAGGAACCATTGCATGAGCAACAAAATGCATTCATCCAGTAAGAAGGCGGCATTGGAATACCACAGTCGGGGCCGAAAGGGCAAGATTGAGGTGATACCGACCAAACCGTACAGTTCACAAAATGATTTGTCCTTGGCGTATAGCCCAGGAGTGGCAGAGCCTTGCATGGCCATTGCAGAAAACCCGCAAGATGTCTATCAATACACGGCGAAAGGCAACTTGGTGGCAGTCGTTACCAATGGTACCGCTGTTCTTGGCTTGGGAGATATTGGTCCCGAGGCGAGCAAGCCGGTAATGGAGGGCAAAGCGGTGTTGTTCAAAGTCTTTGCGGACATTGATGTATTTGATATTGAGGTCGACGCCACAGACATTGACCACTTTATTTCTACGGTGAAGGCGATCGCTCCAACGTTTGGCGGCATCAATTTGGAAGACATCAAGGCGCCAGAAGCATTTGAGATTGAACGTCGATTGAAAGCAGAACTGGACATCCCAGTCATGCACGATGACCAGCACGGCACAGCCATCATCTCTTCAGCAGCCCTGCTGAATGCGCTGGAATTGGCTGGCAAAGACATCAAAGACGTCCGGATGGTAGTCAGTGGCGCCGGTGCTGCTGCGATGAGCTGTTTGGATTTGTATGAACAACTGGGGATGTCGCCCGAGCAAGCCGATGTTTTTGATAGCCGAGGGCACATCAACTCCCGACGAGAGGGGCTGGTCGAGTCGAAGGAGAAATACGCAGGAGACAATGTTTTTGAAGACCTGGAGTCGGCTATGAAAGGAGCGGATGTGTTTCTGGGCTTGAGCAAGGGAGGGCTCGTAACCCAGGAAATGGTGGCTTCCATGGCGGATCATCCGATTGTCTTCGCCTTGGCCAATCCCGATCCGGAAATCGCTTACGACGAGGCGCTGAGTGTTCGCGATGACATTATCATGGCGACGGGTCGTTCCGATCATCCCAATCAGGTCAATAATGTATTGGGTTTTCCATTCATTTTTCGGGGTGCCTTAGATGTGCGATCCACATCGATTAACGATGCCATGAAAATTGCGGCAGTCCGCGCGATTGCAGAGCTTGCCAAAGAGAATGTTCCCGACGAAGTGGCGGAAGCCTATGGGCATCAGTCGTTTGTGTTCGGGCGGGACTTGATCATTCCGAAGCCTTTGGATCCCCGACTCATCACGTACGTCGCTCCGGCTGTGGCCAAGGCTGCTATGGAGTCCGGCGTGGCTCGGCAGCCCATCAAGGATTGGGAAGCTTATAAAAAGGAATTGTTGAATCGAACTGGATACGATTCAGGTTTTGCGCGCACCATTGCAGATCGTGCGAAAAAAGCGCCGAAACGAGTGGTCTTCGCCGAAGGAGATCATTATAAAGTCTTAAAGGCGGCCGAACAGGCAAAGGCGGAAGGCATTGCTATCCCCATCTTACTCGGTCGTCGATCGGTCATCGAAGCCTTGATCGAAGAGCATAGCTTGGAATTGGACGGTGTGGAGGTCATAAACCCCCGTGCGAACGAAGAGTTGGAGAATCGAACGGCGTTTGGCGATGAGTTTTTTCAGATCCGGATGCGCCATGGTTTGACAGCACGGGAAGGTGAACGCTTGATGCGCCAGCGCAACTATTATGGGGCGATGATGGTGCGAACGGGTCGCGCAGACGCTTTGATTTCAGGGCTGACACGGACATACCCTTCTGTCATTCGCCCTGCACTTCAGGTGATTGGAAAGGCCGAAGACGCAGAAAAGGTGGCTGGGATGTACATCCTGGAAACCAAGCGAGGACCTATGTTTTTCGCGGATACCACGGTCAATTTGAATCCGACAGCCGAAGAAATAGCTTCCATTGCTGTGCTGACCGCCCGAGCTGTTCGAAGCCTTCGAATCGTGCCACGGATTGCATTGCTGAGCTATTCCAATTTTGGGTCGGCAAGTGGAGTCGATGCCGAAAAAATGGCCGAGGCCGCCCGTATCTTGAAAGAAAAGCACCCCGATTTGATCGTGGACGGCGAGATTCAAGCCAATTTCGCGTTGAACGATGAGTTGCTTTCTGAATCGTTCCCATTCTCGACGCTTCATGAGAAACGGGTAAACACCTTGATTTTCCCCAATCTCGCTTCCGGAAATATTGCGTACAAACTTTTGCAAGAGATGGCAGGAATTGAGGTGCAGGGTCCTGTGCTCTTGGGAATGAGGAAATCATTCCACGTGTTGCAAATGGGCTCGTCGGTCCGCGAAATCCATGATATGGTGCGGCTTGCGGTGGTTGACGCACAAAACAAGAAACAACCATGATCCATCACCTGAAAGGCCGGTTGGTAGAGAAAACCCCCACGTTTGCTGTGATTGAATGCGCTGGGGTCGGTTATCAAGTGCACATTAGTTTGCACACCTTCCAGCAACTAGGTACGGATGAACTTGCCATGCTGCACACGCACATGGTGGTGCGCGAGGATGCGCAGTTGCTGTATGGATTTGCGCAGCCAGATGAACGGGAATTGTTTCTGATGCTGCTCAGCGTGAGTGGCGTTGGTGCGAATACCGCCCGCATGATTCTCAGTGCCATGGACCCGAATACGGCACGACATGCCATCCAACAAGGCGATGTGAATGCCATGAAAAGTGTCAAGGGAATCGGGGCGAAAACTGCGCAACGGATCATCATCGATTTGCAAGATAAATTGGGGGCTTTGAGCAGCGCTGGCAGCGGATCTGCATCGCTTGGCGGTGCTCCGAGCAATAATTCACGGCACGATGCGTTAGTTGCGCTCACTACCCTTGGTTTTGACCGAGGACGGTGTGAGAAAACATTGGACCAAATTGTGAAAGAATCTCCGGAAGTTGATGCGGTGGAGGATCTCATTAAATATGCATTGAAGCGACTATGATGCTGAAAACAGCGGCATATCATTCCCGAATTTTAGGAGCAATCTTGGTTTTGATTGCTCTCTCGTGCGCAGCAGTTACAGCTAGTGCACAAACGTCCAATGGCGGAAGTGAAGGGGATAGCTTGACCATTAACCTGCCTTTTCCATTCGGAGGGGAAGACCAATTCAATCCCATCGAATCTCCTGCAGGATTTGACTTCGCGTGGCCGAGCAATTTCACCTATGAGATTGTTCTGAATGAAGAAACGGGGATGTACAGCATCCAGCAGCTTGTAGGTGATACGATTCAGTACCGACCTACGACCTTCTTGACCTTGGATGAGTACCTCAATTTTGACATGGAGGGAAACCTCACCGAGTACTGGAATGAACTGCAAGTGGAAGACGACGAAGCGGAGAGGGCCTTTGCTCCGAAGCTCACCGTGGACAGTAAGTTGTTTGAGACCATATTTGGGAGCAATGAAATTGAAATTAAACCGCAAGGTTCAGCGGAGCTGACATTCGGGGTGAACATTTCAAACACCGAAAATCCGCGAATCCCAGAGCGCCAGCGCCGCATCACGACTTTTGACTTCGACCAGCGCATTCAACTAAACATTGGTGGAAAGATTGGCGACAAGATCGACTTAGGGACCAATTACAATACCGAGGCGTTATTCGACTTTGAGAATCAAATGAATATTGGTTTTCAGGGCGAGGAGGATGACATCCTCAAGAATTTTGAAGCGGGACACATTTCCATGCCCTTGCCCGGAACATTGATCACAGGGAGCCAGAGCCTTTTTGGCGTAAAACTGGAAACACAGTGGGGACGACTGTATAACACGACCGTCTTTTCGCAGCAAAAAGGCGAGCGAAAGGAGATCGAAGTGGAAGGCGGGGCGCAAACCCAAGAATTTGATATTCGAGCGGACGATTACGAGGCCAATCGGCACTATTTCCTTTCCCAGTATTTTTTGGACGCGTATGACGAAGCCATGCGCAGTTTGCCCGTGCCGAGTTCTGGAGCCAATATTACCCGGATTGAAGTTTGGGTGGTCAATACACAAGCCAATACACAGGACGTTCGCAATGTGATTGGCTTTACGGATTTGGGGGAAAACCCCGGATACATCTCATCCAACCTTCCGGTAGGGGATTTGACGGGCAACCCGGACGAGCTTCGTGCGAACCCGACCAATGCGAACAACACATTGTTCGATATGATGGTGAACAACCCAGATGTCATGAGCTTCACCGGGGCCAATGGCGCAATTGGTGCGATGGGGCTTGGTTTGACCCAAGGGATTCACTACGAACGCGTGGGGAATGCGCGGAAACTCGCTGCCACAGAATTTAGTTACAACTCCCGTTTGGGATTCATTTCATTGCGTCAAGCATTGAACAATGCCGAAGTGCTTGCCGTGGCGTATGAGTACACCTTAAACGGGGAAACGCATCAGGTAGGAACCTTATCCCAAGATGGGTATACCGCTCCGAGTGCGCTCGTTTTGAAGATGCTCAAATCCAGCATCACGCAGTTGCGTTTGAGCGATGGATCGCAGGCTCCGCTTTGGCGAACCATGATGAAAAACGTTTACTCGATGCAGGCGTTTGGGCTCAGTGAGGAGAATTTCCGATTGAACATTTGGTACAATGACCCTGCCACCGGTGTCGATTTGAATTACATCCCCCGCAATCCGCTCGATGGCACGTTGTTGTTGCAGTTGTTGGGGATGGACCGGCTTGATATCAACGGAATGAGTCAACCGGATGGTGTCTTCGATTTTGTCGACAATGCGGCCACTACGGGCGGTACGATTCACAGTCAAAATGGCCGAATTTTCTTCCCATCCGTGGAACCTTTTGGATCCAATCTAAGACGGGAAATCGAGGACCGGGTTGATGATGCAGACTTGGCGGCAAATCTGATTGAGAGCATTGTGTTTCAGCCGTTGTATGACAGTACGAAAACGGCGGCACAACAAATCCCATCGCTCAACCGATTCCGCATCAAGGGGGAGTTTCAGAGCCAAACCAGCAGTGAGATTGCATTGCAGGCGATGAATATTCCAGAGGGGTCCGTTACCGTGACCGCAGGCGGCGTGCGTTTGATTGAAAACCAAGATTACACGGTTGATTATCAATTGGGACGTGTACGTATCATCAATGATGGCCTCCTGGAGTCGGGTCGGAACATCAAGGTTTCCTTGGAGAGCAACTCACTCTTCAGCATCCAGACCAAAACCATGATGGGAACACGTTTCGACTATGCCGTCGGAGACCGGTTCAACTTGGGAGCGACCTTCCTCAATCTTCGGGAACGGCCATTGACGCAGAAAGTCAACATTGGCAATGAGCCGGTGAACAATTCCATCTTTGGTGCGGACTTTAGTTACCAAGATGATGCGCCGTTTTTGACGGAATTGATTGATGCCTTGCCTTTTTATGAGACATCATCGGGTTCCAATATTGACATTTCGGCCGAGGCGGCTTACCTCATCCCTGGCCATAGCCGTGCCATCGGGCAGGATGGAAATGCTTACATCGATGATTTTGAAGGCAGCCAGTCAGCGATTGATATTCGGTCTGTTAACCGTTGGTTCTTGGCATCAACGCCAAAACTGCAACCGGCCCTTTTTCCAGAGGGAAGCGCAGAAGACAGCCTGTTGTACAATTACAACCGAGCTGCACTGAGCTGGTATACCGTAGACCCGCAATTTTTTAGAGGAAGTGGCTTGCAGGATGGTCAAGTAAGTGCGGAAATCAAGAGCGACCACCGGACCCGGGAGGTATTGGAGGGTGAAGTTTTTCCGAACCGAGAATTGCCGACGGGAACACCGCCCAACATCCCAACGTTGGATTTTACGCTGCGACCGGATGAGCGAGGTCCTTACAACTACGAGGTGCCCCAAGGTGCCAATGGCATTTCAGCGGGTTTGACGCCGGAAGGAAAATTGGAAGATCCCGCCTCCCGATGGGGTGGAATCCAGCGCGCATTGACCACCACCGACTTTGAAGCAGCCAACATTGAGTACATGCAGTTTTGGTTGATGGATCCGTTCAATGAGGATTCGGAAAACTTCACTGGAGGCGATTTCTACATCAATTTGGGGAACGTTTCGGAGGATGTGTTGAATGATAGCCAGCTTTCTTACGAGAACGGTTTGCCTTCGTCGAACAATCCGGATTTGCCAACGTTGGAAGGGGTTTGGGGCGTTTATCCGGATCCTACAACGTTCAATGTGGTCAATGCCTTTGACAACACTTCAGGCTCCTACGATTTGCAAGACGTCGGTTTGGATGGAATGCCGGATGCCGAGGAGCAAGGGTTCTTCAGTGAATGGCTGAGTGAGGTTCAGGCGTGGGTGGATCCCCAAGCCTATGCTGAAATCGAACAGGATCCCTCGGGTGACAACTTTCGTTATTTCCGAAATCCGGAGGCGCAGGACAATGATGAGACCATCCTCGAACGCTACGCGCAATTCAACGGATACGAAAACAACTCCAACACGGGCTCACCCAATGGCTATCCAGTCACAAGCACAACCATTCCAAACACGGAAGACATCAACCAGGACATAACCCTGTCCACCATTGAGAGTTACTTTCAATACAAGGTTTCTTTGAGGCCTCAAGACCTTGGAGAATTTAACATTGGAAAAAACTACATCACGGACACGTTTGAGCAGACGGTGACGACGGCAAACGAGGAAGAACGCGTGATTCGATGGTACCAATTCAAGATTCCTGTGAGGGAATTTGATAATAAGGTCGGCGGCATAACGGACTTTCGGTCGATTCGATTCATTCGGATGTTTGCAAAGGGATGGACGGAACCGGTAACGCTGCGTTTTGCACGTTTGGAACTGATCCGAGGAGAATGGCGTCGCTACTTGAATTCCTTGGCGGGACCTCAAGAAATCGAGCCGGATGACCCTTCGACGACCGTCTTCAATATCAGTGCCGTGAACATTGAAGAAAATGGAAACCGGGAACCTGTACCGTATGTAACACCGCCCGGAATCATCCGTGAAATTGACGTGGGTACCGCCAACCAACGGCGATTGAACGAGCAATCGCTCGAGATGGCTGTCTGTGGATTGGCCGATGGTGATGCGCGCGGCGCTTACCGCAACATCAATTTTGACATGCGGATGTACAAACGGCTCCGGATGTACGTTCACGCAGAGGCCGGTCCGAACAATCAAGTGCTCAATGACGATGACATCACCTGCTTTGTCCGTTTGGGCAATGACTTTGAGTCGAACTATTACGAGTATGAAATCCCATTAAAAACGACACCGTGGAACACCGGTGACGAAGATTTGATCTGGCCGGAAGAGAACAACATTGACATCGAGTTCCGGAAGCTTCAGAATTTGAAGATTGAACGTCCACAAGGCTATCCCCTGTTTGATGAATATGCAGCAATGGACTCGGAGAGCAATGCGCGTATTGCGGTGAAGGGAAATCCAAATTTGGCCAACGTGGTCATGGTGATGGTGGGGGTGCGCAATCCGGACAAGGATGAAAATGACTTCACGGCAAACGATGATGGATTGGATAAATGTGCCGTGGTTTGGGTGAATGAGATGCGGTTGGCTGATTTCAATCAGCAAGGCGGTTGGGCAGCGACGGCTCAAATGAATGCAAAGTTGGCGGACTTGGGCAACATCTCGGTGGCGGCCAATATGTCTACACCTGGTTTTGGCGGGTTGGAGCAGCGCATCCAAGATCGACAGCGCGAAACCATTCAAGGCATCGATGCCTCGGGCACCATTCAGTTGGGCAAATTGTTTCCGAAGAAATTGGGACTTACCCTTCCCATGTACCTGGGGTATTCGCAACAGGTGTCCACTCCCCAGTTCGATCCCTTGTCACCGGATATTGAAATGGCCCAACAGGAGGGTCTTAGCGCGGAACGGCGGGACAATGCGAAAACGATTGACCAGCTCAAATCGATCAACTTCAGTAGCATCAAGATTGACCCTCAATTTGGTGGCAAGAACGGAGGTGCATCGCGCGATCGAAACCGAGAGCGTGAAGGCGCGGCGGCGGGCGGTCGTGGAAGCTTGGGCAAAGAAGGCGGAGGCAAAGACGCGGGGGGCAAAGGGGGAGCAGGAGGTGGCTCCGCACGCGGCGGTTCGGCGCGAGGCGGTAAGTCAGGTGGTGGAAGCCAAATCGGATTGCTCAAGATGCTGAATCCCGGGAATTTCACCGGAAACTTCTCGTACATTGAATCGTTCAATCGAGACGTCAATACAGAGTTCCGCTTGAACCGGGAGTACCGTGGAGGATTGAATTACAATTTCTCACATTCCCCCAAAAATTTCAAGCCATTTGGGAAGATTGGATTCTTGCGCAAGTTGGAATTCATGAAGTGGTTGACGGACTTCAATTTTTACCTCGGGCTGAAGCAATTCACCGTTGGATCTCAGATGAATCGAATCTATGAGGCGAGCAGGGTTCGAAACAATACGGAGGAATTGCTCGGTGTGGAGACCAATCTGCTCATCAATACGCAGGTGATGAAGACCTGGCGTTGGGATCGCACGTATGCGCTCAAATACGATTTGACGAAGGCGTTGAAGTTTGATTACAACGGGCAAGCGCAGGCCCTTGTGGGTGAACCGGCGGGCGAAATCAACCGAGAAGATGTTGAAGGGTATCAATTGTACCGTGATTCGGTCATTCGCAATCTTGAAAACGCGGGTGAAATCACCACGTACAATCACAATATTACCGGGTCCTATAAGCTGCCGTTCGATAAGCTTCCACTCGTGAACTTCATATCCAGTGATGTTCGCTATCAGGGATCTTTCCGATGGGATCGGGCGCCATTTTCCCAGGATAGCATTGGAAACACGATTCAAAATTCCCGCAACCTCAGTTTGAACGCACAGGCCAATTTTTCCAACCTTTACAACAAAATTCCAGGGGTAAAAGACCTGTTGAATCCACCAAGGCGTGCTCCGAGTGCGCGGGAGGTAAGGAATGAGGATCGCGATGGATTTGGCAATGCAGACGAAGAGGAAAAAATCAAATTTGAACTGAATCCACTGGCGACATTGGTGCGACTCATTGCCAGTGTGCAGAACGTTTCGGGATCCATGACTCGGAATGAAGGAATACTTTTGCCCGGCTACAACCAGAAGGCGCGATTTGCAGGGTTTGATAGTCAATTCTTGGCGCCAGGACCGGAATTCTTACTCGGCCATCAAAACACGAATTGGCAAGGGGACCAAGTCCGAGACTTTGCTACCGAATTTGCTGAGCAAGGATGGTTGCAATCGGATGCCGTTCAGAACCAGCAATACTCGCAAACCTACCAGGAGACCTTCAATGTTCGTGCGAACTTGGAGCCGATCAAATACCTGAAAATCGAACTCACGGCCAACCGCAACATTTCACAGAACTACACCAGTTTCTTCCGGTATGACGAGGACTTTGGGGAGTTCATTTACGATTCGCCGAACGAAACGGGGCAATTCTCGGCCACCGTAATGAGTTGGAATACCGCGTTTGTAGAAGACGACGTAGAAGATGAATTCAATTCCGATACCTGGGATTACTTCATCAAGCAAGCGCGAATTAAGGTTTCCGAGCGCCTCAATGATGTGACGTATCAATTGGATGCGCCGGAAAACACAGGGTACTATGCCGGGTTTGGGGGCACCAGCCAGGACGTTACGATTCCGGCGTTTATTGCGGCCTACCTCGGCGTAGACGCAGAAAATGTTCCACTGGATGTGTTCGATACGCCTATTGCACCAAACTGGCGTGTCACGTATGATGGCCTCACGAAGAATCCGTTTTTCAAACAATATTTCAAGCGGTTCAATCTGAGCCACAGTTACCGCTCAACATTGACGACCAATTACATCACCAACTTGAATTTCCAAGATGATGAATTTGGCAACCCGACGGCCATTGATCAGAGTGAGTTCGGTAATTTCATCTCAGAACGGCAATTCAACGTCGTGAGCCTCAGTGAGCAGCTTTCACCGTTAGTGGGCGTGGACATGACGTTCAACACGGAAGCGGAAAATGAACCGCAGTTGAAGGTTGAGTTGAAGCGCGATCGAAACGTCGCATTCGGTCTGACCAATTTCCAGATCACCGAAACGAAGAGTAACGCGTTGGTTGTTGGGTTTGGTTATAAGTTTAAAGATGTCCCTAACCCCTTCATCAAGACGTACGGCAAGCTGCCCGTCAAGATGTTGAAGGAGACGGATTTGGTGCTTCGTGCGGACTTGAATATCCGGGACAACCGCACCATCATTCGAAAGATGGAAGAGCGGCAAAATCAAGTGACCGCAGGTCAGAATTTGATTTCCATTAAAATGTCTGCTGACCTCGAAGTGTCGGACAAAGTAACGATGCGTGCTTTTTACGACCATCAAATTACGAGTCCATATATATCGACCTCATTTGCTACGTCCAATATTCGTTCTGGAGTAGCTTTGCGCTTCAATTTGAATCAATAAGCCATGAATATTCCGCAAGATTTGCGCTACACCAAAGAGCACGAATGGGTGCGTTTGGAAGGGGATACCGCTACCATTGGAATCACTGATTATGCCCAAGGTGAGCTTGGAGACATTGTCTTTATAGAAGTTGAAACCGTGGACGAAGAGGTGGCTGTGGAGGAAGTGTTTGGTTCCATCGAAGCCGTGAAAACCGTCAGCGATTTGTTTAGCCCTCTGTCCGGTGTGGTCACCGAGTTCAATGAGGCGCTAGAAGACACGCCCGAGGCGGTCAATAACGATCCTTATGGCACGGGCTGGATCATCAAAATGAAAATCGCGGATACGGCAGAATTCGAGGCGTTGATGACGGCAGAAGCATACGCTGCCCTAATCAGTTAATGCGAAAGAAAGCATGAGGGGAGACCTCAACGAATCGGGCGTGGCAGGGGATTTCCAATTTCGGCATGCAGTCGTCCCCGGTTTATGGGCCTTGCTCATCTTCGGATTGCATGCGATACCCGGGAAGGATTTGCCACAATCCAATTGGCTTGGGGAATTGCACATGGATAAGCTGATCCACTTGATGATGTTCATGTTTTTGAGTTCGAGCGTTTTTATCGCACTCGGCAAGTCGGGTTCCGTGCGGCAATACAAATGGTTTGCGGCAGCAGTCCTTGTGATGTACGGTTTTGGCTTGGAATTTGCACAGGGAATATGGTTCGAAGGCCGAACCAGTAGTTTTGGTGATATGTTCGCAGATGGATTGGGTGTGGGTGCGGGTCGCCTGCTCTTCCGATGGATATACGGATGCTGGAATTAAGCTTCGCCGTTGTTAAGTTCCACGATTCTGCTGCTACAATGCCAAAGTTGTCTTAATTTCGAACCCCAATAGAAAAGCAACATGCTCAGTCGTAAAACGCCTCAAGCGAATTTAGAAAACAAGCGATCGGCATGGCGAGCCATAGGGTTCGTCGCGTCATTCTCCCTGCTGTTGAGTGCCCTGGCATGGACATCTTACGATGTGGCCATCACCCGTTCCCTGGATTTTGAAGCGGATTTGCTCGAAGACGAGGAGATCCCTGTCAATATCGTTCAACCGCCACCACCACCACCACCACCGCAGCAGACAACCGTCATTGAAATTGTGGATGATGAGGAAGAAATTGAGGAAGAATTAGAGATTGAGGACATTGAATTGGATGAGGACACGGAGATTGAGATCATCGAGGATTACGAAGAAGAGGAGGAGGATGTGGCCTTCATGATTGTTGAGAATATGCCGGCCATGGGCGACTGCCGAAAGTTGCGTGGCGACGAGCGGCATCAATGCACGCAGCTTGAAATCATTAAGTACGTTTCGAAAAACACCAAGTACCCTCCCATTGCGAAGGATGCAGGGATCCAGGGAACGGTATTCGTTTATTTCGTGGTTGGAAAGGACGGCAAAGTCCGCGACGTCCGGGTATTGCGGGAAGTGGATTCTCGACTGGATGCGGAAGCAACGAGGGTTGTCGAGAGTTTGCCAACTTTTGAACCCGGAGAACAGCGCGGAAAAGCGGTGAGTGTTCAGTATACGATTCCCGTAAAGTTTATCATTCGCTGAGGCTGGAATCACTCCGAAAGAATTGGACGGCTCGGACACTTTGTTCGAGCCGTTTTTCTTGGGTTAAACCGTCGATCAGTACCCATGGATGGTCCGCGCGATTCTGGAGTTCATCCAAGTAGTGTTGATGCAATTTTTGACGGTCGCTCAAATCTGGCAAACTCCTCAAGGGATCTGCAACCCACGGGATATTCGGCGCACAAATCAAGGTGATATCCGCCCATTTTTCCAGGTCTTCCAGCCCCGGAATTTCGGCATCGAATACCCATCGGCCCCACATTCGAATCACCGTGGAATCCGTATCGGAGATTACTGCTGAAGATTGCGACTTGGACGCTCGCTCTTCGGCTGCCAAGCAGGCGTGCCATTGCGCATTTGCCAATCGTTTCAAATCGGGCTGTTCAATCGTACCCGCTCGCACCCTTGGGTCATTGCGTGCGGATTCAAAAGCCACCTCTGCGCCAAGGGCCTTCGAAAGTGCCAAAGCCAGGGTGGTTTTCCCTGTGGATTCGACCCCACTAATGGCAATGCGTGTGATGACCTTATTCATGGAAAAAAGTCAAACCAGCCTTCAATTGCCAGCAATGTGTACAGTACAAATAACCCCACGGTCCACCTCATTTTTCGGCTGCTATACAACACAATGGCTGCGGAGTTGACCACCATCCAATAGAGCCAATTGGCATGGACGAATTGCAGCATCCAATAGGTCGCTAACAAACTACCCACCGTGGTGAATGCATCCAATCCAGGTCGCCAAGCCCGTCCCCTTCGCTTGAGAATCGTTGTCGCTATGCCCCAAAGGAACAGGGCGCATGCAATGGAAAGCACGTGTTCCTGCCAGTGGGCAACGGGGAGTGGATCGGGCCAAGCTTCCTCAACAGCGACCATTCCAACGCATGCCATTCCGATGTAATACAGCCAGAGAAATGATTCCGCCAACATTTGGCGTTGCCAACAAATAACCAGGTACAGGGTCGACCCCAAGGCGGCAACAAGGAAACTCCAAGAAGCGGCGTTCATGTAGCCAATCGTGTAAGTCAAATTGAGCACGGCTGCAACTGGCTCTCCCCATCGATGCCAGGCTTTCCAGCCGTTTTCCGATGATTGTTTAGACGAAACACGAAAGGCAGGATCGCGCTGCATTATTCGTCAAAATCACAGCGACAAGGCGCGGAAAGGATGAGTTCAACATGACTTGGCAGCCAATTGCGCAAGGCTTCCTGTTCTTCAAGCACCATGTCATTGTGCAGCAAATCCAATCTGTGCAAATTGGGTAAATCGCTCAACGAGGCAGGAAAGTAGGCCAATACATTGTCCCAAAGTTCCAAGGATTCAAGGGCTTCTATTTTGTCAATGTTCAGCGGAATGGAATCGATCATGTTGTTCCCCATTTCCAAGGTTTTGAGATGGGGCATTTGTGTCAAAACTGTAGGGAAATACTCCAGTTGATTGGAGTTCACGGCCAATCGCTCGAGAAATACGAGTTGTTTCAATTCGGGTCCGATGGATTTTAACCGATTGCGATCCAAGATTACCTCACGCAGCTCGGTCCATTCCAGGATTTCAGCGGGGATTTCACTTCGCCTTTGCTTGCTCAAGTCCAGCCGAAAAATCGGCACTCCGTTTCGCCGGGCCTCAGCTGCTTCCTCCAAATCTTCGAATACTTGGGTTTCGGTCCAATGCGCTAATTCGTCATCCTGGGCGGTCATTGAGACGCTATTCAAGGAACACGTTACAACGAGGGTGAAAGCATGGCACGCGAACGATCTCCATCTGCCGCGCAGTGGCTTCCAATTTGGGATGAGAGAGTCAATGTTGCGCATGGATCAATTAGAGACAAAGGAGTCTTGAACAGTGTCAAGGTAAGAACGCGCGTTGATCTCGTCTTGTTGCAGCTGTTGCTTCAGGGCTTTCAATCCATCGAATGCAACCTCGTCGCGCATGCGCTTCATGAAACGCAGATCAATGCGTTCGCTGTAACACTGCCTTCCACCTTGAAGGAGGTGTACTTCGATCTGCTGCTCAGTGGCGTCGGATTCAATCGTGGGCCGTGTTCCGATGTTGACCATGGCGGGATTCCAAGTTTGTTCTCCTTCCAACCGGGCAAATACCGCATAAACGCCAGCGGCAGGAACCAATTTCAATGGGTTTTTGATGAGGAGATTGGCCGTCGGATAGCCCAATTTTCGTCCCAATTGTTCTCCGCGTTGGACCTGACCACTGAGCGGATAAGGCCGATTGAGCCAACGTCTTGCTTGGGCAACATGGCCGGCCTGAAGTGCTTCCCGGACTTTCGTGGAACTGACCTTGGTGTCTTCGATGGTTTGGACAGGCAGTTCTTCCACGGAGAAACCGAATACCTTGCCCAGGTTGATCAAAGAATCAAAAGAACCCTCGCGGTTTCGCCCAAATCGGTGGTCATATCCGATAATCACTTTCTGTGGTTGGATGCCTTCCGCAAAAAGGTCTCGAACGTATTCAAGCGGCGTTTTTCGTGAAAATTCCTCTGTGAAGGGGTGAATAACAAGGTGGTCCAAACCGGCATCGCGCAACAGCATTTTTTGTTCTTCAATGGTGTTGAGCAGCTTGAGTTGGTGTTGTTCGGGGTGCAAGACAGTCCGTGGATGGGGATGGAACGTTAGCAGCACCGATTCACCCTTCAATTCCCGCGCTCGTTGAGTGAGCAAGTCAATGACTGCCCGATGCCCGATGTGCACGCCATCGAACGTTCCGACGGTTAAAACCACGGGTCGGTTCGACTCAAAATCGCTTGCATGGAGGTGTACTTTCACTTTTGCAAAGATAGGTTGGTAAACTAGCTCATTCGCTTGTACTTTTGCACCGAAATTAATTAGCTCATTCACCTAATTGCTCATGTCCCAAAAAGGAACCATTTCCCAAATCATTGGCCCTGTTGTCGATGTTAGTTTTCCAGCCGGTGCTCCCCTCCCAAAAATTCTTGATGCGTTGCGCATCGAACGGGAAGGAGGAGACTTGATCCTCGAAACGCAAAAACACATTGGAGAGGACACGGTTCGTGCCATTTCAATGGATTCGACCGAGGGATTGTCTCGTGGCATGGTTGTCTCTTCCGACGGAAAAGGCATCACGATGCCAACAGGCGAACAGATCAAAGGCCGACTTTTCAATGTTGTTGGTGAAGCGATTGACGGAATTGGTGGAATCACCGATTCCGATGGAGGCCGCGAGATTCACCAGGATGCTCCGCGATTCGAAGATCTCTCGACAGCGACAGAGGTACTTTTCACAGGAATTAAGGTCATCGATTTGATTGAGCCTTATGCCAAAGGAGGAAAGATTGGATTGTTTGGAGGAGCCGGTGTCGGCAAGACGGTATTGATCATGGAATTGATCAACAACATCGCCAAAGGCTACGAAGGCATCTCTGTATTTGCAGGGGTCGGGGAACGAACACGTGAAGGAAACGACTTGCTTCGTGAGATGATTGAGTCGGGCGTAATCAAATACGGAAAGGAGTTTGAAGAAAGCATGGAAGCTGGAGGTTGGGACCTTTCTAAGGTGGACACCAAAGAGCTAGCCAGCTCGCAGGCTACCCTCGTTTTCGGCCAGATGAATGAGCCTCCCGGAGCACGCGCAAGGGTTGCGCTATCGGGATTGACGGTTGCGGAGTACTTCCGCGATGGTGATGAAGAGTCTGGAGGACGTGACATTTTGTTTTTCATTGATAACATTTTCCGATTTACCCAAGCGGGTTCTGAGGTGTCTGCCCTGCTCGGCCGTATGCCATCTGCCGTAGGTTATCAACCAACATTGGCCACTGAAATGGGGGCGATGCAGGAACGAATTACTTCCACGAAGCGTGGATCGATCACGTCTGTGCAGGCGGTTTATGTCCCTGCGGATGATTTGACTGACCCGGCACCGGCAACAACATTTGCTCACTTGGACGCAACAACTGTACTGTCGCGAAAGATTGCCTCTTTGGGAATTTACCCAGCGGTGGATCCGTTGGATTCCACGTCGCGAATTTTGACGCCAGACATCGTTGGAGAAGAGCACTACAATTGTGCACAAGATGTGAAGGAGACATTGCAGCGCTATAAGGAGCTTCAGGACATCATTGCGATCTTGGGAATGGATGAGCTATCGGAAGAAGACAAGCAAACGGTATACCGTGCTCGTCGAATCAGCCGATTCCTATCCCAGCCTTTCCACGTCGCGGAGCAGTTTACCGGAATTCAAGGTTCTTTGGTCTCAATTGAAGATACCATTAAAGGATTCAAGCGAATCTTGAGCGGTGAGTTGGATCACCTTCCGGAAGCAGCATTCAACTTGAAAGGAACCATTGAAGAAGTCATCGAGGCGGGAGAGAAAATGATGGCTGAGGCCTGATTCGAGAATCATGACAGTTCACATTCTTACCCCCGACGAGACATTGTTTAGCGGAGACGCTGTGTATGTCGGACTTCCTGGATCGGATGGCAGTCTGGGCATCATGGAGCGGCATGCTCCATTGATCACGACGTTGCAGTCGGGTGAAGTGCTTGTGCGAACCGGGAACGGAGAGGAGACGTTCGCTGTCAAAGGTGGAACCGTGGAAGTCTTGAACAACGTCGTTACGGTGCTTGCCGCTTGACGAATTACGATTGAATTCTTTGAAAAAGCCTGGCCATTCGCCGGGCTTTTTCATTCATGGTGGTAGGGCTCTCCTTTCAAAATGGTATGCGCCCGGTAGATTTGTTCAATGGCGAACGGACGAATCATTTGATGGGAGAATGTCATTGGACTTAGGCTCCAAAACTCATGGGCTTTGGCTCGAATGCTTTCGTCAAAACCGTAAGGCCCACCGATGACCCACATGGCATGCTTGAGCCCGCGGTTTTGAAGCTTTCTCAGATGCTCAGCGCATTGCAGCGATGATCGACTTTTTCCACGTTCGTCCAATAAAATCAAGTGGTCCACCCCGGAGAGCAGTTTTTCCAACAACAACGCTTCGGCCTTCATCACTTGAAGAGGGTCCGCTTTCGACTGCTTCAGCTTGACGTCTGGCGTTTCCACAAAGCGGAATTTACCATAATGCCGGAGCCGCTTTTCGTACACCGCGATGCCTTCCGCGATCCATTTTGATTGGGTCTTCCCCAGAGCGACCAAGGTCATTTGCATGCTGCAAAGTTAGTTGATGAGTTTGTTTGACTGTGCACGAGGAAAGACCGCACACCTTTATCTTCGCACCATGCTAACGCCAGAGATGCTTCGATTGATTGACTGGTCCCTGCAAGAGGATTTGGGAGAGTGTGATCACACATCGGCTTCATCCTTGCCTGCTGGATTGCAGCGAGAGGGTTGGATTTTGGCCAAAGAGGACGGCGTGGTTGCAGGATTGGCGGTGGCTTGGGAGGTTTTCCGACGGGTGGATCCCGAGCTTGCGTTGGAGATGCTGTGTGAAGATGGAGATCGCGTGACCCATGGCCAAGCGGTTTTTCGAGTTTCGGGGGATGCGAGGCGGCTTTTAGAAGGCGAACGTCTGGCGCTGAACTTCATCCAACGAATGAGCGGAATCGCATCTCGCACAGCAGAGGTAATGGCTTCATTCGAAGGGACTCACTGCCGTGTTTTGGATACCCGAAAAACAACGCCCGGCTTGCGCGCCTTTGAAAAATGGGCGGTGCGTCTTGGCGGCGGAACCAATCATCGAATGGGTTTGTACGATATGATCCTGATCAAGGACAACCATGTTGATTATGCGGGATCTGTGGAGGTAGCTTTGCAGCGTGTTTCCGAATATCTCCGAGAATTGGGAAAGGATTTGCCTGTGGAAATTGAGGTGCGTGATTCGGCAGAAGCGGCAGAAGCCATGCGCATGCAGGCGCTCTTGCACAAGCCATCGGGTGCGGCATTGATTGACCGCTTGCTCTTGGATAACCATACGCCGGAGGAGGTCAAGCAGCAGGTGCTGCAATGGGGTGGAACGATTGACTTGGAAGCTTCAGGCGGAATAACACCCTCGAACGCGCCGGACTATGCTCGTACGGGAGTGGATTATGTTTCGATGGGATGGTTGACGCACAGCGTAAAAGGCATGGACTTTAGCCTCAAATCAACGGATGCCCTGACATGAGTCAATTGCCTCCTCCACCGGTTCCCGATGGGCCGTTATTCAAATGGCTTCAGTCCAACAAGGGATTTGATCGATTGCGGCATTTTTTGCGAAGATTGCGCCCGTGGAAGGACCAGGACATGAATGTGTACGATGTCTTTCGATTCTTCATTTTGGGGCTGATCAATGGTTCTGTGTCCACACGCGCTGCTGCGATTAGTTTTCGGTTGTTCGTGGCCTTTTTCCCCGCCATGCTCTTGTTGTTGAGCATCGTTCCGTTTACTCCGCTCGAAACGCAAGAAGTTCTCCTAAGCTTGGAATATTTCTTCCCGAAACAAGCGATTGATTTGTTCGAGCAAACGGTCACGGACCTGATCGATCAACGCCAAGGCACCTTGCTGTCGGTGGGTGTGGTGTTGTTGGTTTATTACGCCTCCAACAGTGTCAATTCGATCCTGAGGGGATTTGGAGAAAGCCCACACGTGCCGGGCAAGCCAAACTGGTTGCTGTTCCGGTTGCTTTCCGTGGGCCTCATGCTGCTGTTGTCTGTTCTGCTGGGAATTGCGGTGTTTCTCATTGGTTTTGCTGGAGACTTAGTGCAATGGGCCGAAACGAAAAACCTACTGAACACCGACGATATTCCATTGCTCATGATGGCCCGATGGACGTTGTCTTTGGCATTGATGTATGCAACGGTAGCCATTCTCTACAATGCAGGCAATCGCATCAACAAGCGTTGGGAATGGTTTTCCATTGGCGCCTCTGCAGCGACGACATTGCTCATCATCGTCACTTTTGCGTTCTCGTGGTTCATTGGGCAGTTTGCTTCATACAATACCCTGTACGGATCCCTTGGCACACTGATGATTACACTTTTATGGTTGAATTCCAACAGTTCCATTTTATTATTGGGCTTTGAATTGAACGCGGCGGTCCAACGGGCTCAGCGAGATGCCGAAAACACAGAAAACACGACCTTATGAAATACTTCTCTCTATTGTTTGCTTGCGCCTTTGCTTTGACTTCTTTCGCCCAAGACGCAAGTTCTGTTCTTGGAAAATGGAAAACGATTGACGATGAAACCGGACGCATCAAAAGCATCGTGGACATCACGGAAAAGGATGGCCAATTGTTTGGTACGGTGATCGAATTGTTTCGTTTGCCGGAGGAGGATCAAAATCCCATTTGCTCAGATTGCGAGGATGATCGAAAAGACCAGCCTGCATTGGGCATGGAAATCGTTCGAAACATGGTCCAGGACGGAGCGGAATTGGAATGGGAGGATGGTACGATTTGCGATCCGAAAAATGGCAAAATTTACGATTGTGAAATGTGGCTCGACGAGGATGACTCCAATGTCTTGATGGTACGTGGATACATCTATTTCTTGTACCGTACCCAAAAATGGTTGCGCGCCGATAGCTGAATCAAGGCCACCATGGGAGCCGATGCTTGATGGCGCTCCGCAGTTCTGGGAAGAACCCCAAAACGTAGAATGTCACGAGGCAAATCCCTGAGGCAAGCGCGCCCAATGCAATGGCCTCGAAGAGGGGCGGTGCGCCTAAGGTGCCGGCTTCCCAGTTGAAGAACCAACCTACGGTGAGTGCAATCAAGGACATCGGAAGGATGGACCATGTGAAGGGGTGCACGCGGAATTTTCTCCATACGACCAAAAGGCGCCAGGTATTATTCCAGAGCACGGTTCCAAGTGTGGCGAGGGCCGCCCCGGCAATTCCCATGTCAAGGATGACCAGAAAGAGGTAATTGGAGAACAGGGTGAAAATCACCAAACCCAAGTTAATCGGTAGCATGATTCGGTAGTGCTCGCTGAATCCAAGGTGGGAATTGTTGCTCGTATTCAATCCGGACACAATTTTTGACAGGCCAATGCACAAGAATACGATTTCCAACCCTCTATATTTTTCGGGCAGAAGCAATTGAAATGGTTGAAATCCCGCCCAAATTCCGGCCATGATACTGGCCATGAGCAAAAAGTTGACCCGAGCAGAATTTTGACTCAGTTTTTGCATTTCTGCATTCGAACTGTTGTGGATTTTGGTGGCAACAATTCCCGAAACAATCCTTTGAGTGGCACGCATGGGCATGGCCACCACAGAACCAATGAAAAACCCCATCGTGTAGACGGGCACTTCCTCGAGGCCGAGGTACATGCCAATCATGACATAATCCAGCTGATTGGCTATGATCGCCGCGCCACCAGCGAACAGACTGAACAGACTGAAGTTTGCGAGGGGCCGAAATTGCTTCCAATCAATCGTATCGCCGGTGCTGGGAATTGTTCGTCGAGCAGAAAACGCCAGTAAGATCAACGAGATGGCCCATGAAGCGATATAGGCCGGAATGAAATATTCCAATGGCAGGTGGCCAAGGAGAAGGGCCCCGCCGAGCATGAGGTAACTTCCTTTTTGCCAAACTTCGTCGACCCAGGCAATCAGGCCCGTTTTCAACTTCAACGTGAGCAAGGCCCGAAACAAGGCCATTAAGCTCATGATTGCGATGATTGTGATGAATCCGCCCATGTTGTTTTTCAGAAGAATAGTATCCTGTTCAGACATTTGAGCGATCCAGGCCGGTCCCCATATGGAGATCATTGTGAGTCCTGCAACAATGCCAAATCCTGCAATTAACAGAATGGCTTTCAGGTGTTTTCCTTGTTCAGCCTGAGGATAGCGGCTTAGAAAGCGCAAAATGGCGGGAGGCGCGCCCAGCGGAAAGATCGACGAGCAAATCATCCCCCAGGATGTCATGATGCGCAATAGTCCCCACACAGCTTCGTTGCCTTCGAAAGCACGTGGCAAGACAAACATGGTATTTGCAGCACCGAGCATTAGCCCAATGCCCAATGCAATGGATGCCAAACCGGATTGTTTTGCAATGACGCTCATGGGCTATTAAAAGTATTCGGGCAAAGGATCGAGTACCGTGCAATACGCACAATACTTGGACTCGGTTTCATGTTCGAGCCCTGTATTTGTTTCATGCAACTCGTGTAGTTTTTGCGAAATCCAACGCAAGAGCTCGCTGGCATGCTGCTGTTCAATAAACGTTTGCCCATCGATGCTGAGCGGAATGAGGCCGGCGTGTGCGTTTTTCCCCGAGCGTATTCCGGCCCGGACCCGATCGATTTGGCCCGTTGCATCCGTTCGTTGACGCCCATCGGGACCGAGGGTTTCTAAGGCGATTGCCGCATACATCAGCAGTTGCAGCGCTTTTCCAGACTTGCCCTCGTCTAATTTTTCCGTCCAGTTGCCTTTCAATTTTAGTTCGCGAGCTTCGACGGTACCGGTTTTGTAATCGGTCACGACCACTGTGCCATTTTCATTGTCGATGCGATCGGCCATTCCGTGCAGGCGGATTTCAGAAAAATCCCACGGGTTGTCTCGAAACGTGTGTCCGATGCGAGCCTCCAATGAACCAATGGTCCGTTGTTCAACTTCTTCCAATTCGGCCATCTCTGCGCCAATGAGTTTCACCAAAGTGGCTTCTGCAATGGTGAGGTGGAGGTAATTTTCTCCCGTGGCGGTGAGTTCTTTATTGAAGTGTTCATCGACAGATGCTTGCAACAAAGGGGTGAGGTGTTGTTTGAAGTGAAGCAGAAGCTCACGCGTCAAGGGGCGGTCAATCATTTCGGTTAGCCCGTCCTCCAGGACTTGGTGGACGATGGTTCCAAAGGTGCCAGAATTCATTTCTTCCGTGAATTCACGGGGCTCGCTCAGCCTCAAGATGTACTGATAATAGAAATTCCGCTTGCAGGCCATGAATGAGTTCATAGCGGATGGACTGATGCCCCGTTGTGCCCATTCGTGCAATCGACCGCGTGCAAAGTCGTCCCATTCCACAGGGGCAATCTCGGGTCGAGGGTCGGGCAATGGCGCATAGACCGCTGTTTTTTTCAGGGGAAGCAAGTCCTTTCCGTTCGGCCGAAAGGCACGTTCAATTTGCAACAAATACCGACTTTTTTCAGCGGATTCATCCTCAGCCCGGTACACCATATGCAACTCATTGGCTTGGTTCATCAGCCGATAGGTGTAGTACGCGTAGATTGCTTCTTTCTGATGGCGGTTGGGAAGTTTCCAGATTGCGCGCAGATCAAATGGAATGAAACTATCCGGGACACTGGTTTTGGGGAGGTTTCCTTCGTTGCAATCCAATAAGATCACCCGTTCAAAGTCGAGCGCTCGGCTTTCGATGAGTCCCATGATTTGGAGGCCTTCTTCAGGTTCTCCGAGCAGGTCAATCCGGCTCGTGGCGAGGCTGGAAAACATCATGGACCAAACATCATTGGCGCTTTCCAATAAATCAAACTCTGCTTGAAAGCGGATCAACAGACCTACGGTACGCGTCACGCGCTCCCAGCCTACCAAGCTCCAAGGATCGGAGTGATCATTATTTTCGAGGGCACCGGCGAGACCAAGGGACCAGTGATTCAATGCGTCAAGCAGCCCCGTCGCATCGGAGGTGCGCAACTGCCCGAGGTCGTCGCAAAACCTCGCAAGCGTTCCATCCGAGTGTTCCTTCAATCGCTCCGCATTGATCCATGCCCACTTATTCTTGGTTGCGGCTTGCAGCACATTTGCCCCATCCATTTGGAGCGCATGGGCACCGAGTGCTTGTCGGGTGATGGATTCACTGAACAGCTGCTGCAAATCACTGAAATGCCATGCAGTCGTTGATTTTTGGACCATCGCGCGAATGCAGAACAAGAATGAATGCGCAGGAGTGTCATTCCAGGACAGTCCCATGGTCACATTGTAGGCAGTTTGCATCCCTGTGGGGAGCGATCGCAAAAGCAAAGGGAGCTGCGCTCCATCGGGTAGAATCACAGCCGTCTTGCTCCATTCTTCCGGATGAATGGATTCCAAGACCTCCCGGACATATTGGCATTCCATGACTGAGCTGCTGCATGCAACCCGGTGAATGGTAGGAGGACTTTGGGCCAATCGGTTGGACAACGCATTCGGTGTGTTGGGAGCTCCCCATCCACCTTGCTCGCGGATGAAAAGTCCTGCCTCAATTTCCTTGGAATGCACATAACTCTCGTCACCATCCCAGACCCAAGTCAAAAGGTTTTTCGTTTCAAATTGCCGCAGGAATTTGCGCTCAGCGGGTGTCAAGGCACTCAGCCCGGCGACAAATACATGGGCGTATGGGAGACCGGTTTGCTTTTCGGCTGCGGTTCGAGCAATGAGTCCGGCATAGCCCAGACCATGCTTCAAGAGCCGACGCTGAAATGCTTCATACAGCGGTCCCAATTGCAGGTACTGTTTCAAAAAAGAACGCTGTGCTTGGCCCAATGATTTTTCGTCCGCAAAACTCCAATCTTCGATGCCCTCAATGTCACATAGGTTCTGGAAAACATTTGGCGCATCCAACAGGTGTTGATCAATTTCATTGAAGTCGCGGAGTGCAATGCGTCCCCACGGCATGAACGATTGAAACGAACGTGGATCGGCAGATCCTCCATCGTCTTCATGGATGTGCAGTGCTCTCCAGCAAGAAAACAATTCGGCCTGAGCGGCGAGTGGGTCTAGCGTGCTCATGCTCGTGCTTTCTCGCAGCACGTCACTGAGTGTTTTGACTTGCGGGAGCCATCCGCCTTCATTCATCATGCCTGCAAGGGTCCGCTCCAATTTGCGCGCTGCTCTGGAGCTTGGAACAATGACCAAGCACTGAGTGGGTTGTTCATGAGCCAGAACCAACTGAGCGGTTCGCTTTAAAAAGTGCAGTGGAGCGGAGGTTGGGTTCAATCGGGGCTATTTGAACGGTTCAATTTAAAACCATTGCGAATGAAATCAATGAATTCCCTGCGGCCTTTGGAAGTGGTCACCGCTTTTGAGACTTCAGACCACGCGGAGTTTTTATTCTGCACCTTGTGCTTTGGGGTTGGTGCCTTGTCCACGGCACTGTTTGGCTGTGACTCTGGTGTGGCATTCGTTTGCAGTGGAATTTGATTCTCGGTCAGCACTTGATCGAGCTGGTCAGCTGCCGCAAACCGCTGCTTCGCAGACTCCATGCGGCCCAATTGTTCTTCCAAAAGTCCGAGGTTATTTTGGGTGATGGCATCGTCCGGGTCGAGTTCCAATGCTATCTCATAATCCGCAATGGCACCGCTAACATCCTTTAAGGCTTGCCGCATCCAGCCCCGTGCGGCGAACCGATAACCATAACCGGGCTGCAAGTTGATGGCTTGGGTGAGCACTTCAATGGCGTCATGCGCTCGGTCGTTGTGAAAAAGCGCTACGGCTCGGTCGTTGAGGAAATCGGGGATGGAATTCCAATGGTCTGATTCGTTCAGCGCATTGTCATAAGCAATCAGCGCACTGACCCATTGGCCTTGTTCTGCCGAAGAACGGCCTTGTTCGACAGAGAGATGCCCTTTGGGCGAAGATGCGTTATCAGAGGAAGCCATGAAGGAATAATACTTGTTCAAAAATACAACGCCAATCGTACGCGTTTGTTTCCTCGATACATGCGAACTTGCTCGTGAAAATGATGATGGAATTTCCCCAATATCGGTTATTGGAAGGGGCGGAAACGCTTTATGTGATTGAAGGGCCACGTCACGCCGTTGAATTTCAGCCCCTCGGATTGAAGCAATGGATGCCTCATGCCCATGTGGCCACGGATTATCCGAGGTTTGTTTGGCTGCAAGAATTGCAGAATGAAACGGGACATGCCCGGGCCATCTCGCGGGAAGGGTTTTTGGAGCTCCTTCAGACCCGGGAAGTCCGAGGTGCGTCCAGCCAGCTGGGACGTTTTGTTGCAGAAGATGTGCATCGGAATCTGGATGTTACTGCGGACGTAGCACTCCAAGAACGGACAACATTCGGTGTGCCCGCGGCCACGAAACGCCACGCCTTGGTGCATTCAGATGAGGAGGTGCGCGAGGCGCTGTTGATGTCTGTTGAAAAGAACTGGGAACCCTTGATATTAGGAGGTGGCTCGAATGTGCTGATGCACTCGGATTGGCCGGGTTTGACCATTGAGATGAACATCAAGGGGATCGAAGTCCTCAGCGATGATGGCAATCACATAGAAGTTGTTGTTGGCGCAGGGGAATCGTGGCATGCGTGGGTGTTACACGCTGTGAACGAAGGATGGAATGGACTCGAAAATTTGGCCCTGATTCCCGGTTCGGTTGGAGCATCTCCCATGCAAAACATTGGCGCGTACGGCGTTGAACTGAAAGACCGATTTGCGTGGCTCGAAGCGATTCATCGGGGTACAGGAGAGCTTCGCCGATTCGACCATGCGACCTGTGAATTCGGTTATCGAGAGAGCATTTTCAAGCGAAGTGCTAGGGACCAATGGATCATTGTTCGCGTCGCATTTGCACTGGAGCGCAACGCGCCTTTGCACACGGATTACGGTGCAATTCAATCGGAATTAAAGCATCTCTCTTCTCCTGATATTACCCACAAAGATGTTGCCGAGGCCGTGATGCGTATTCGAAGATCTAAATTGCCTGATCCGGCAGTATTGGGCAACGCTGGGAGTTTTTTTAAAAACCCCATCCTCGAAGCTCCAGCATTTCGATCTGTGATGTCAAAGACTCCCGAGGTTGTTCATTACGCCCTCGAAGATGGATCGTACAAATTGGCTGCGGGTTGGTTGATTGAGCAAGCAGGCTGGAAAGGTTACCGACGAGGAGATTGTGGGGTACATGACCGACAAGCTTTGGTTTTGGTGAATTATGGAGAAGCCACCGGTCAGGAAATTTGGCAATTGGCCCTCGACATCGTTGCCGATGTACAGCACAAATTTGGGGTTGAGCTGCAACCGGAAGTCAATCAACTAGGAGCCCACTGAAACGAAGCAAGCCCGACTGCTTCAATTGATGTGATCAACTGAGACAACCGGGCTTGCCTTGTGAATTCTGATCCGCTTAACTATCAGAAAACGGGGCAAGGCAAGTAACGCGGCGACTTCGGCCGACTGCGCTGTTGCGTTCGCCAGTTGTAACTCAATACGATTTCATGGCTTCCACCCGTTGTGGCCAAGCCCAAGGTGCTCAGGGTCATGTCATAGCTGTAACCCACCTTCCAGTTCTCTTGTCCATAACCGAGGATTACGCTCACTGCGTCCACGTCGGCTCCGCCCTCAATGGTGTGTCCAAAAGGCAATCCTTGGTACCACAATCCGAAGCTCAACGGCTTCGTGTCGTAATACACGCCCAAGTCCATTTGGTTAAACGGTCCTTGCGCCATGTAATTGAACGCGACCACCAAATCACCGTGGTATTTCTTGTGCATGTGATCCACGAGAGGCATTCGGAACCCTCCATGAACCGAGGCTTTGACATCCATTGGGTCAATGAACATTGGATTTAGGCTTTCGTTCGGATTATTCAAGTGATCAAAGGAGAATCCCAACCAGGTGAATTGTCCGGTCAACAGCATTCCCGCCGCAAAATCAAAGTAGTGCTGAGCAACGCTCGGACGGTCTTCAATGGAAGAGACTTGTGGGCCTCGAATCAATTGGTCTCCGAAGGTCAAATCTTGCATTTGGATCGAACGCGAAGCCAAACCGGCCTGCAATGCAGGTCGCAAACGCCATCCGTTTCCAAGCGGCACTTCGTAGGCGTATTGTCCAGCAATTCGCGTGGTTTTTAGGCCGCCGGCACCTGCTTCTTCGTTGCTGAATAAGATGCCAAAGCCACTGTTCAAATTCCGGTTGTACCAGTCGTGTGCGACGTGCATAGCGACATACGAACCCGGCATGGAAGCCCACTGGTTCCTGTAAACGCTGGAGACACGTGCGTCGTCCGAAGAACCAGCAAAGGCAGGATTTACAATCGTTGGAATGGCATTGGATTGCGTGAATCGCAGATCTTGTGCCAAGCCTTGACTTGTCAAAAGGGTGAAGGTCAAAAGACCAATGATGTTAAACGCTTTCATGGCGCGAGGGGATATCAATTGAAATGTCATGGTTCGATTTTTTTACTGAACGATCAGGGTTACATCACCTGCTTTGGTTACGCGGTGACCATTGCTAAACTGGGCGGTGGCTTTCCAAGCATAGACGTCTTGTCGGGCCAAAATCCCTTGGTAGTATCCGTCCCAACCCACATAAACATCGGTCGATCGGAAGATCAACTCTCCCCACTTGTTGAAGATGATGAGCTCATAGTCAACAATTCCAGTGTGATGAGGGTGGAAGATGTCATTGTCGAGGGCTGCAGGGTCGTATCCACCGCCGTTTCCGCCGCCGTTGATGGGCGTGAATGCAGTCGGAAACTCCATGAATCCGCCGGTTGTTGCTTCTACGGCATGCTCCAATGTATAAGAGGTTGGGCAGTTGAAAGCGTTGTTCGCGGTCAGCGTCACATCGTAGATTCCGGGTTCTGTGTAGAAATGGATTGGATCCACTTCTGTACTCACCTGGCCATCGCCAAAGTTCCAAAGGAATTCAACGGACGCATCATCAGAAAGGTTGACAAACTCCACCGGCTGGTCGGGTACGATCACTTCGGTAGGGCTATTCACAAATGCGGCTGTTGCAGAAGGGAATACTTCGACTGCGCCATAGTGAATCACTTCTTCTTCTTGGCCTTCGAAGCCAATGACCGTGAGGGAAACATTGTACGTTCCAGGCCGCGTGAATACATGAACAGGAGATTCCTCTGAAGTCATCTGATCGTCGTCAAAGTTCCAAACGTATCCAGCACCGTGGTTGGAGTTGTTTTCGAATGCAACCATGAGAGGAGCGCAACCGCTGCCGCTTCCTACGAAACTCGCCACGGGATGCGGAGACAAGATGTTGATCTGCTCCGTGTGCGCATCCGCGCAAATGCCGTTGTCAACGAGCAGTGTGATGTTGTAGGTTCCCCACGAATCAAAGGTGTGAAAAACCGGTTGGTCACCGACCACTTCATCGCCATCACCAAAGCTCCAGTATTGAACCGCGCTCGCCGAAGCTAAGCTGTTGTTGTTGATGCCTACCGTAGTGTTGGGGTACGTTTGAATCGCAGGAGTCACGCTGAACTGAGCTGCTGGCATGGGGTAAACCTCAACACCAACGGTGACAGTATCAACGCATCCGTATGCGCTCAATGCAATCAACTCTACCTGGAAGGTCTGGTCTTCATTCGTAGTATTCACGAATACGTGCTCGGGATTGGTCTCATTTGATGAGGCAGACCCGTCACCGAAGTTCCAGATAAATGATGCAGCGCCTTCGGACTGGTTGATCAATTGACCATCAACCGGGGAACATCCTTGGCCAATCATATCAAATTGGGCGTTCAAATGCGGGGCAACATCGAAAGCAACACTGGATGAAGCTTCGCAGTTGTGCTCATTGCTCACGCTCAAAATCGTGGTATACGTGATCAACGTTTCGGTCGGATTGAAGAACGTCTTCGTGTGCAGTGAATCGCTGATCGCACTGAACTCTCCGTTGCCATAATTCCAAGAAACAGAGGTGTTGCCCACGCTGTTATTGGCGAAGGTGGCATTTACCGGGTAGCAACCTTCAAGGCTGTCCAAAGCAATCTCAGCCACAGGCCTTCCGAAAACAATGACTTCCGCAGAAGTGCTATCCGCACATCCCGCAGCATTTGTTGCGAGTAGCGAAACCGTGAAGGTCGAATCGTTTGTTGACTCGGTTGCAAAAACGTGCATTGGGTTGTTTTCAACCGATGATGTGCCATCGCCGAAAGTCCATGCCGTGCTGCCTGTTGCGTTCACAGAGTTGCTTGTGAAATTGACCTCAAGGGGCGTGCAAGCCGCCTCAGGAGCGTCAAAAGCAGCAGTTACATTGGGGTGAACGATGTGCGCCAACCCAGATGCCGCTGAGCATCCAAAGTCTGTGAAAGCTAACTGAGTCAGTTCAATCACCAGGTCTTCCGCATTTTCGTTGGCCAGGCTGATGATGATGCTGTCTGCTGGATTGGTCATCAATGTTCCATTGTCGAACACGATTGCGGTGCTGTCTGCAAATTGAGCATCATTGAAGATGATCCATTCCTCATCGGAGCAAGATGCCGCGGATGAAGTTGAAAGGCTCAATACAGGCACAGGGTGCACCGTGACCATTATTTCAGTCGAGTCTTGGCAACCAAAGGCGGATGTAACGGCCAAACCAATGGTGTGCTGTGCATCTGCTCCAGTGATTCCATCCAGCGTCGCGTTCAATGAATCTCCCACGAACGTGTTTCCATTTAAGTTCCAAACAGCGCTTACGTTGTCATTCGACTCCAAAGCAAAAGTGGCATCGAGCGGAGCACAACCTTCTGTGGCACCCATCCAAGCGCTAACAACAGCTGGGAAAACGGTGATGACTTCCTCGTGAACATCGCTGCAACCCAAAGCGTGCATCGCAGTCAGGCTGACGGTATAATCCACGGTTGATTCAGCCCCTTCAAACGAATGAAGAACGCTCGCAAATCCATTGTTGGATTCATCGTTTCCATTGCCAAAGTCCAGGATGAAGCTATCCGCTCGTTCACTCATGTTGATGAATGAAGCTTCGTGCGGAGCGCATCCTTCTGCATCAGGAGTTGAGAATGCGGCAATTGGTTGTGGCTTTACGTCTACGTCTGCACTTGCAGTTCCCGTGCAGCCGAATGCATTGGATCCTTGGTATTCAATGGAGAACGTTGCCAAGTCCATGTCAGAATTGCTCCAGCTATGCGTTGGCGTGCTCTCGTTGGACAATGTCCCGTCACCAAAGGACCAAAATCCAGTGGTTGCGTTGTTCATCTCAGGCATGGTCAAAACCAATGGCGAGCAAGCCTCAGTTTCAGCCAAGACCAAATTGAATTCAGGGGTGGGGAGCACCTCAATGTCCAATGTGCGCTCATCGGTGCATCCCAAGTTATCAATCGCCAACAGCGTGACGGTAAAAGTAGTTGCATCATTGCCCGCTGCGTTGAACTCATGATCCACTGTTGGAGCCATATTGAATTCGCCCGGGAGCAGAACGTCACCGAAATTCCAGATGTATGCATCGCCGTTTGTACTGGCGTTGTCAAATGTGGTCAATAACGGCTCACAACCACTCACTTCCGATGCTGTGAATGCCGCCACAGGTTGTGGCTTGATGAAGACCTCAGTAGACGTTGTTCCGGTGCAACCGTTTTCGGTTTGCGCGGAGAATGTCACGGTAGCTGTCATCAATTCGCCGGTATTGTTTTCCCAGGTGTGTGATGGAGTTGCTTCGTTGGAAGTGTTTCCATCGCCGAAGTCCCAAGTGATGTTGAGTGCGTTGGCAATGGCGGGCAGATCGATGCTCAATGGTGAGCATACAGAGTCATTTCCGAGGTCCAGGGCAAAGTCTGCACCGGGGTGTACCGTTACTTCCTTGGTGGCTGTATCTGCGCATCCGAGGTCGTCGGTTGCTGTGAGTGTCACGGTAAACGTTTCCGA
>ERZ651776.421-NODE-421-length-60147-cov-16.025570_pt1 | contig 60147 bp, 46 predicted proteins | sample MGYA00514761_ERZ651776 | MGnify/ENA metagenome assembly ERZ651776
AAACTCAAAAAAACAATGCCCTTGAGCGTTTTAGCGGATGCAAATATAAAACCCTTTTGTTATCTTACAAGGGGTTTCTCAATGATTTTTAAAAAAATATTCATTTAATATCTTACGTGCTGATTTTCAGTGAATTAATTTTACTGAAAGAAGTTCCAAATCAAGCCAAATCGAACTGCGAAATCACGATAAGGAGTAAATGGAGCTGCATAGTAATCATATGGAGTGTCAACTTTTATCAAATGTTCTATCGGAGCAGATATATTTTCTAACTTAATATAGATGCGTGAACTTTGAATTTTGGCATTAAAAAAGAAATCAACACGTGGATATTCTCCAATTTTGGTATTATTCTGAGTGACAAATTCCGCTATTAATGGATTATACTGATCTGCGTAATAGTCAGTAAAGAATGTAAAGGTTGCGCCAGATTGAAAAAAGAGTGCTTTATTAAAAATAGAAGAAGTTAGCATGAGTGTACTTCTTATCAACCATTCCGGCACATTTAAAGCTAAAGGACCACTCAGTATTTCATCCACGTTTTCTTCTTGCGTTACTTTTTGATATTGAACATTGTTGACCCATGAAAATTTTCCAAAATCAAAACGTTGGTCGAAACGCGCCTTGAAATAATCAATTTGTTTATCACTCTGAAGAGCCACTACCTTGAATTTTTTATTTAAATCTGCAAGTCGTGTGGTGTTATTAAAAAATCCATAATTATCTATTGTAGACCAAGAAGCAGCTACCGTTCCCCATTTTGGATGGAACAAGCTCAATCCTTTAGTGGCAGTGTTCTGATTGATGAAATTGGCGTTAGACCAGTTATACTCCTCAAAGTCACTTTGAAATAAATGAAAATTAAAATTTAGTGGCTGTGAACGGTATCGATAGCTTGCTGATGCAGATATATCTTTGTAGAGTTCCCTTCGTATGGCCCCTTTAAAAGCAGTTGTGGCAAACTCTTCTTTAAAGGATTGGTAGGCTTCAGCCTCAGCACTGAACCCAAAAAGTGATTTAGACCATCGTACTTGTGCAGCCAATTGACTTGCGTCTATCTTGGTTGGTAAAATAGTATCCTTTTCATAATCATTTGGTCCTAAAGCATATTTCCACTTGTAATGATAGACGTCTAACTTCAGATCACCAATCACTTGATCTTTATAGGTTACATAAACATTATTTTCTAAGATACTGTTGTCAATACTGTCAATAACATTTGGACTGTAAGCCTCAAAAAAATAATTCACTCGATCCTGGGAGTAATTATATTTCTTGTTCTCCAAAGAGACGCGATAACCCAATGTCATTTTATAGGCCATAGAATCTTTTGAAACAGGAAGCATTTGATATTGATGCTCCATAAAATAACGCTTCCCTTCTAATTCATTTTCAGCTCTAATTTGAGTTGAGAGTATGGATCGATTTAAAAAGCCATCATAAAATGTGTATTCTTCTTCACCGTTTTCATTGAGAATTGGTATTCCACTTGTATCAGCGACAACATAATTAGGTGCATTTTCAAAAAAGTAAACCGCATCGTTTGTAAGACCCCCGTTTACTTCATTTTCAAGAGACTGAGTGGTTTGGTGGAGTCGCAATCGATATCTTTTGTCGTAGGTTTGATATTGGGTGCTCAACCTAAACTGTCTGGATCTACTGAGGGAGGAAAAGTATTTTCCTAAAGAGCGAAACCCTTTAAAGGAAACAGCAATATTGAATTTTGGAGAAGTATTAATAGCTAAAGTAGCATCTAAATTCTGCCCGTTCTGAAAGGTAGATTTAAAGAAAAGTTCTGTGTAAGGGGAAGGTACTTCGTAATAATTCACGTCTTCTTTTTCAAAATACCCAAAATGTTTAACTCGAGCTCCCATCTGTGGCGTCAGGGGATCTTCATGGAAGTCATAACCAAGTTTGTTGAAGCCTTCTCCCATGTTGGGAAGGGGAAGTAATTCAAAATAATCTTTTCTTAAAAAATTGAAAGCATATTCTCCCTCAAGAGATAAGGTGGTATCTACTATTGTTTCTGAGCCATCAAAATGTAAAATTTTGTAATCCTCAACAGTAACACGTTCCATAGGTTTTATGTAGGGAATGAAACGTTTTGAGGTAGAATCTATTGCTTTACTTTTACTAAGTTTATCTTTAATTGTGAGGGAATCAATTGACTTATCCTTGATGATTTTATCAACTATTAAAATTGAATCCTTTTTATTGTCAATTATTTCTTCGGGTACAGGCAAACTATCCTTAACGGTTATTACAGCCTCTTGACCCCAAACAGAATGATAAAGAATTAAAAAAAGTATAAAAACACCAGATCGCATGCAAGCTTTGATTTGTTTGCGAAGTTATGATAATTGTAAGTAATTTGTAATACTCTTATTAAACTTAAAGTAGCCTTTTAACAAATGCTTAAAACACAATACACCCTTAGCCTTGAAGCAGGTACCGACGAAGCAGGCAGAGGATGCTTGGCAGGACCCGTGACCGCTGCTGCAGTAATTTTACCTAAAAAAAATAATCTTCCTTTGTTAAACGACTCCAAAAAATTAACTGAAAAACAGCGCTATGCCCTCCGTCCAGAAATTGAAAAACAAGCGCTTGCATATGCAGTAGCGCATGTTTATCAAGAAGAAATTGATGAAATAAATATTTTAAACGCATCAATTAAAGCGATGCATTTGGCCCTAAAACAACTTTCGCTGATACCTGAGTTTATAGTCGTAGATGGAAATCGATTTAAACAATTTGAAGACATTCCACATGCGTGTGTAGTAAAAGGGGATGGGAAATATCAAAATATCGCAGCAGCATCCGTTTTAGCCAAAACATATAGAGATGATTATATGAAAAAATTAGACACTGAGTTTCCCCAATATAATTGGAACAAAAATAAAGGATACCCCACAAAAAAACATCGTGAAGCGATTGTAACTTTTGGAACAACTGTTCATCACAGAATTTCGTTTCAATTACTATCCAAAAAGGAGGATATATAGTTTTTTAAACCCCTTCATTTAAGTTTATTAGTTCGTTAATAACATTTCTCAAAATTAGGTCAATTGAAGATTGAGTTTTTTAATTTTGATGACTATGCGTTTTAAACTATTTTTTCTTGTCTTACTCATTTTTTCAGCATGTAACACTGTGGTAAAAAAAGTCCCTGACTTACTTGATTGTGTCCCACAAAATAGTCTTGCGGCATTTCAGCTAAACGACCAAAACATGCTTGAAAATGCACTGACCAATCTTCCATTTTTAGAGGAAATAATTGCGCTAGACAAAAATCTTCATGAGGATATATATAATCTTATTCCTGAAAGTTTTCCCTCAAAAGCCTTGTTGTGTTTTACTCCAGAAGGAAAATCAGAAATAGCACTTTCATTCATCTACAAAACAGAGCCTACAGATAGCATTTCTATAACAACAGGAGAAGAATTCAACTATAATAATGTAACGATTACCGTTTCTCGAAAAGCTGAGAAAAAAATATTTCGCGCCCAACTAGAGGGGATTGTAATCGTCAGCTCCTCTCAATTGGTTTTGGAAAATAGTATTCGGAACATACAAAATAAAAGACCTGGAATTCAAAATCATTTCTTTTTTAATTTAGCAAAAATTAGTGATGATAATGCACCAATGACCATCCTTTTACACCGAGACTTCAAGGTAGTATTTCAACGTCTTTTCCCTCAAACACCACTTTTTCCTCCCCTCGGAAGCAGTTGGTTTTCATTTGATTTCAACACCAAAAAAGACCCCTTTACACTAGACGGAGTTAGTTTTATTAATGATTCTCTACCCGATGAATTGAGTCTTTTGAAAGGTTTGAATCCTCAACGGATATTGAGTCCTACATTTATTCCCCAAAATTTTGATGGTTTTTTAGCACTAGCAATTGATGATTATAAAACATTAGAGGATAATTTTAAACAATACAGTCGCTTTAAAAATATTGCACTTCCTAATATCGATTTTGATCTTTTGAGTACTGTGGATGAAATTGCTTTGTTAAAACTTCAAGAAAACAAAGCTGTCTTTTTTCACCTTGCAAACAATGAAAATATAAGCCCCGATTTGTTTTCAAATACAGAATTAAAAGGCACTTTTAGAGGATTGGAGTTGTACAGCCAAAAATTACCTCAGGACCTATTAGCTCTTTTAGAGGTTTACGGATCCCGTTCTGACCCTAGATGGGTTATTCAATTAGATGAGTTTCTAATTTTTGCTGAAAGCGAAACTTTTTTAAAACAAATTATTGGAGCACATTTAGATGGTAAGACCTTGTCAAATGACCTCAACTATAAAAATCTTAATGAAGATTTAGCTGACAACAGTACTTTCTTGTGGCTGGGGCGCACCAAAAATCTCGTTTCAATATGGAGTGAAGACCTAAAAGAATCTGAAAAGCAATGGAAGGATGTTGATGTAAAAAAGTATCCCCTCATCGCCCTTCAGGGCGTTTCTGAATCAGGTTATATTCAAACCCGTTTTACTGCTCAGAACAACGATCTAGAAAAAAATAAAAGTGGAGTTATCAATCAATATAGTTTTTCATTAGATGCACCCGCATCAAGCTCACCACAATGGATTAAAAATCATATCAATAAAACAATGGATGTGGTTGTTCAAGACCAAAACAATGTCCTCTACTTATTTTCTAATACGGGCACGTTATTTTGGAAGAAACAACTATCAAGTGCTATTGTAGGAGACATTTATCAAGTAGATTTATATAAGAATAGACGTTTACAAATGGCCTTCCAGACGGAAGATCGTTTTATGATTCTAGATCGAAATGGTAAAGTGGTCCCCCCTTTTGATATCAAAGTTTCTAATGAAACACCCAAGCAGTTTTCTGTATTTGATTACGATTTAAATCGAAATTACCGTTTTCTTTTAAGTCAGGGAAAACAAGTTCAAATGTTTGATAACCGAGGCAAAAGAGTCTCTGGATTTCAATTAAAGAAGTTAAGTAAACCATTACAAAACCCTCCTAAGCATATCCGAATGGGATCAAAAGATTTTATTGTTTTACAAGATATTGATGGGGAAGTCAAAATTTTGAACCGCCAAGGAAAAAGCCGTGTTTCGGTAAAAAGTAAGGCTAACACTTCCAACAACCCTATTTTTGAATATAGAAATACATTTGCTACTACAGATAAAGACGGGGATTTAATTCAAATTGACACGAAAGGAAACTTGACTAAAAGCAATTTAAATCTTCGCTCTGGACATACAATAGACATGACTTCTAAATCATTGGTTAGTTTTTCTGAAAATAATTTATTGATAAAAGGAATTCCTGTTGTGTTACCCTTTGGAAATTATACCCCTCCTAAAATTCACTATCTCAATAATACCATTTACGTAACTCTCACAGACCTTGATACTCAAAAAGTGTATGCTTATTATAGTAATGGAACTGCTGTGAATGGTTTTCCAGTGTATGGAAATTCTAAAGTAGATTTAACAAATGCTGATGACGACAAAGCTATTGAAATGGTGGTTCAGTCAGAAACCAATAGTTTTTTAATTTATCAAATTAATTAAAGAAAATCACTCTTTAAAAGCTGCCTCAAATAAATTTGAAAAATGAAATTTAAGTTTTGTTTTCACCTCTTCTATTGCAACTTGAGTTCCTAGCTCTTTAGCCAAAGATGTAACTCCTTTTCCTTGTATTCCACATGGAATGATCCCTTCAAAATAAGTTAAATCAGTATTTACATTAAAAGCAAAACCATGCATGGTAACCCAACGACTTGCACGCACTCCTAAAGCACATATTTTTCTAGCAAAGGGTGTGTCGACATCCAGCCAAACGCCTGTCTCACCTGAACTTCTACTTCCCTCAATTCCATAATCCTTGAGCGTCATTATGGCCATCTCTTCAAGCAATCGTAAATATTTATGTATATCCGTAAAAAAATTATCTAAGTCTAAAATGGGATAGCCCACGATTTGACCAGGCCCATGAAAAGTTATGTCTCCTCCCCGATTTGTAGTAAAAAATTCAACACCTTTTTTCTTCAATCCGTCTTCATTAAGTAACAAATGCTCTTGTTTTCCACTTTTTCCAAGCGTAAATACTGGAGGATGTTCAACCCACAAAAAATAATTCTTTGTAAGCGCTGGAATTTCATTTTGCCTGTTGGCTCTTTTGACGGTAATAATCTGATTGAATAATGTTTCTTGAATTTCCAAAGCTTTTTGGTAAGGAGTATTTCCTAATTCAATAAGTTCAATCTGTTTGTTTTGAGGTGCCATAAAAAATTAAAAACTTGATTTCCATCGATTTGGATTGTTCAAAATCACCAAAGCAGCGATCACTCCTGGCACCCAGCCACAAAGAGTTAAAAGAAATACAATGATCACCGAGCCACAACCTTGATCAATTACTGAAAGGGGTGGGAAAAAGATGGCCAATAAAACGCGAAAAAATCCCATTGTTAAAGTCTCTTGTGCAAAGATATAAAATTTGATTCCTTAGATTTTTTTAGTCTATGTATCTTTGCAAGAAATTTAGACTTATGGCAAAGCTTTCCGAACAGGAACTTATTCGTAGAGAAAAACTTGATGGACTCAAGAAATTGGGGATTAATCCTTACCCTGCTGCACAATTTCCAGTAAATTTTTATGCTAAAGATTTACCTAAAACCTATGTTGAAGGAAAAGCAGTAGTACTCGCTGGAAGGTTAATGTCAAGAAGGATTCAAGGAAAAGCTAGTTTTGCGGAACTCCTAGATAGTTCAGGCAGAGTTCAAGTCTATTTCAATAGAGACGAAATTTGTATTGGAGAAGACAAAACTTTATACAATGAAGTCTATAAAAAATTATTGGATATTGGCGATATCATTGGTGTAAAAGGGACCTTGTTTACAACCATGGTTGGAGAACAAACAGTTAAAGTTACTGAGTTTACTGTTTTAAACAAGGCATTACGTCCATTACCACTTCCAAAAACAGATGCTGACGGAAATAGTTTTGATGAATTCAATGACCCAGAATTAAGATACCGTCAACGGTATGTGGATTTAATTGTAAATCCCAAAGTAAAAAACACCTTTTTACAACGCTCTAAAATCACTACAGCCATTCGTGATTTTTTAACAGAAAAAGAATATTTAGAAGTCGAGACTCCTATTTTACAGCCTATTCCTGGTGGAGCGACCGCTAGACCCTTTGTAACACATCACAACGCTCTTAACACGCCATTATACCTTCGCATTGCAAACGAGCTGTATTTGAAACGACTTATTGTAGGTGGTTTTGAAGGTGTTTTTGAATTTGCAAAAGACTTCAGAAATGAGGGTATGGATCGCACCCATAATCCCGAATTTACAGTAATGGAATTGTATGTCGCATATAAAGATTATTTCTGGATGATGGAAACGACAGAGGAACTCCTTGAAAAAATAGCAATGGAAGTCCATGGCACACCCGATGTTACTGTAGGGGATCATCAAATTAGTTTTAAATCCCCATACCCACGTGTACCGATTTTACAAGCCATTCATACCCACACAGGATTTGATGTTTCAGGAATGAATGAAGATCAACTTCGTGAAACAGCAAAAAAATTAGGCCTTGAAGTGAATGAAACCATGGGAGAAGGAAAGTTAATCGATGAAATTTTTGGTGAAAAATGTGAACATCATTACATCCAGCCCACATTCATCACTGACTATCCAAAATCAATGAGTCCCTTAACAAAAGAACACCGCTCAAACGCAAAGCTCACAGAGCGATTTGAGTTGATGGTAAATGGAAAAGAATTGGCCAATGCGTATTCTGAGCTAAATGATCCAATAGACCAACGTGAACGTTTTGAAGCCCAACTAAGTTTGAGTGAAAAAGGAGATGATGAGGCTATGTTTATTGATCAAGATTTTCTTAGGGCATTAGAATATGGAATGCCTCCTACTTCTGGCATTGGAATTGGCATCGATCGACTTGTCATGTTAATGACCAATAATAGTTCGATACAGGAGGTGTTATTTTTTCCACAAATGAAACCTGAGCAAAAAGCGGTTTCCCTTACAGAAGAAGAAAAAAACATCATTCAACAAATTAAAAAAAGTGAAACAACTGATTTAATTTCTATTAAAACAGCTGCTGGTTTGAGCAATAAAAAATGGGATATTTCCATTAAAAGCTTAACACAAAAGGAGCTCGTTAAAATCATAAAAAATGACGAAGGCCTTTTTATTGAAATGTTAAAATAATCCCTACCATTAAACTTTTTACCGTCAAATGCATCTAAGAAGAAATAAACATTTATAAAATGAAAAAAATCCCTCTTCTTATTGCCCTTGTATTTTCTTTATTAGGAACCGCACAAGAGCATCACAAAAAATCCGAGCTTAGCAAAGAACAACAAGCCATCCTTCAAACAAAAAAGCTTGAACTAATGCTCGATTTAAGCAAAGAACAATCAAAACAGATTGAACAAGAATTTAAAAACAGTAGGAGTCAATTTTCCAAAGCAAAACAAAAAAGAGAAAAGTTAAACGCTGAAGATCGTTATGCGTTGAGAGTAGAGCAATTAAATCGTCAAATTGCGATGCAAGCAAAAATGAAAAACATTCTGAATGAGAAACAATATGCAGAATGGAAAAAAATAAAGTCTACTCAAAATCAAAAAGGAAGAAAAAGAGGAGGCCCAATGAAACCCCATATAAAAAAAGGAGGGTCGTAACCCTCCTTAAATTTAAAGCACTAAGAAAAGACTGAAATTATTCAGTCTTTTTTTTATTATTTATTAGAACACTTTGAACTCTGTTCTTCTATTATTTGCATGAAGTGATTCTGAACAATCTACTCCATTTTCACAATCATTCAACAATTTATCTTCACCATATCCTACGGCTATTAATCGTTGTTTGTTGATTCCCTTTGAAATTAAATATTCTACAACGGACTTAGCTCTTCTCTCTGAAAGGCTCATGTTTAATGAATCTGTTCCACGTGAATCGGTATGTGACCCAATTTCAACTAAGATATTTTTATCCGCTTTCATTCTGGCCAAAATATACTCATCAATAATTTTTGTTGATTTTGAGGTAAGTGCTGCACTTCCTAGCGCATAATGAATTGGTAAAAGCTCTCCACGTTCAGGGATAGTACAAGGCACCTCTCTCCATGCTGTAGTTCCTCCTTTTTTCACTAGAATCTTTTTAATAATTTCTGTTGATTCAGCAGGTACTGTAATTTCTTTTGTTGTTTCATCAGTCACTAAAATCTGACGCTCTAAAGTTTGGCTCTTTGAAGGAATTACTTCTTGGCGTGTTTGTGCAGGAGAAACCTCTACTTGTCTTGTGATTAAGCGGTACTTACCTTTAATTTCCTCAGCAGTAGTTTTTTCATTAGCTGCTAATTTCTGAATAGGAATTTCCCGAACCACAGAAGGGTTTTCTACATAATGAAAAATTCTACAGTCTGACTTGTCTATTGAAGGACAGTCAGGATCTTTTTCTCCCGCAACCCAGTTGCCTGTTTGAGGCTTTATTTCAATTGTTTCATAATCTTGAGAAAATTCCGCTGGATGAACAGTTAACTTATGATAATCATCCTTTATCCAAATAGTATCAACAACTGCTTCATAAACCGCAGGTTCGTAAATAAAACGTTTCGATTCATTTCGAATAACAATCTCTTCATATTCTGTTTTATAAACCGCTGGAATAATTTCTAGCTTTTTATACGCTGGATTGATAGTGACAGTAACCGTTTCCTCTTTATATTCATCAGGAACAATACATTTTGCAAAGCATTTGTTTGGATCGGGGTTTTCTGGAAGCGTTTCGAAGTATTCTTGTGCTGATATAAATTGCACACAAAACAGTGCCAAAATGGCTAAGTAATTTTTTTTCATTGGGGGTAAAGATTTGGTTAAAAAAGCTAATCTAAAGAATTAAATGCTCTTTATCACCTTTTTAAACCTCTTAATTGTAAAATCAATATCCTCATAGGAAAGCGCATCATTTAAAAAATAACTCTCAAAGGCACTTGGAGGCAAGTAAATTCCTCCCTCTAACATGCCATGAAAATAATTATTGAACTTCTGATTGTTGCCAGAAGTAGCGGATTTAAAATCAATTACGTTATGCGCCGTAAAATGAAGTGAAATCATAGATCCCACGCGATTGATTTGAAAAGGTATTTTAGTTGTTTTCAAAACAGATTCTAAACCTTCGTGTAAGCACTCAGTTTTTGCAGCAAGTCGATCAAATATTTGAGCATCCGAATGTAAGGCTTGAAGCATCGCAAGACCTGCAGCCATGGCTAGTGGATTTCCACTCAATGTTCCTGCCTGGTAAACAGGTCCTTCAGGTGCTAAGTGTCTCATGATTTCATTTTTTGCAGCAAAAGCACCTACGGGTAAACCCCCACCCAACACTTTTCCAAAAGTGACAATGTCGGCTTTAATTCCAAGAAGTTCCTGCGCTCCTCCTTTGGCTAAACGAAAACCAGTCATTACTTCATCGAAAATAAGTAATGTATTGAACTGATCACATAACGAGCGTAGGCCTTCTAGAAAACCTGGAACAGGCGGTATACACCCCATATTACCCGCGACTGGTTCAATAATAATGGCAGCGATTTCATCTGGATATTCTTTAAATAGTTGAGCTACAGCCTCAAGATTATTAAAGGGTGCTAAAAGGGTATCCATTGCTGTACCCTTGGTCACCCCAGGACTACTTGGACTACCAAAAGTGACCGCTCCGCTCCCTGCTTGGATTAAAAAAGCATCTGAATGTCCATGGTAACATCCTGCAAATTTGATTATTTTCTCCCGTTTTGTTGCACCTCTAGCTAATCTAACTGCGCTCATACAGGCCTCTGTACCTGAATTTACAAAACGAATTTTATCTATATTAGGTACCATAGCAATTGCTAGCTCAGCAATTTGAGTTTCAAGGGCTGTAGGCATCCCAAAAGAAGTCCCCAATTCAGCTCTGGACTTTACCGCTTCAATTACAGGTGCATAGGCATGTCCCAGAATCATGGGGCCCCAACTTGCTATATAGTCAATTAATTTATTACCATCGGCATCATAAAGATAAGCGCCTTTTGCTCGCTCAACAAAAATGGGTGTCCCTCCAACAGCTTTAAAGGCTCGGACAGGAGAATTCACTCCTCCGGGGATTACGTTTTGTGCCGCTTTAAAAAGCGCACTACTTCTTTGGTATTGCATAATTTTATGGCTTTGAAGGAATGCTTAGATTTTGTCCTAAATAAATTGTTTTATCCTTTATGTTGTTCTGTTTAATGATCTGTTCTAAAGAAACTTTATATTTCTTAGAAACAGAATACAGAGTATCTCCTTTTTCAACGGTATGAAATATTATTTCACGCTCTTCTTTTCTTTTGGAACTTGATTTTGCAATTTTTCCTTTTTTAGTATCAAAACGAGCTAAGTCAAATCGTTCAATCAAACTGATTAGTTTTTCTGGATATTTAGGATCCGTAGCATAACCTGCTTTCTTCAAGCCTTTTGCCCAGGATTTATAATCATTGATCTTATAATCAAACAAAAAAGCATAACGCTCTCTTTCCACTAAAAAAAGAGAATGATCTCTGTAAGAGGTTGATGGGTTTTTATAAACCCTAAAACACTCCCCTTTTTCATCATCATCATGATACATTCGTTTCCCCTTCCAGTCGGTGTGACATTTTATTCCAAAATGATTATTTCCCTCGGTTGCCAAACGGCCATACCCCAATCCAGATTCTAAAATCCCTTGTGCAATTGTGATACTTGCAGGAATTCCGTATTGATTCATTTCATCTTGAGCAATTGACCCAAACGTTTCAATATAATGTATGATTTTCTCTTGATTGGTTAGGGTTTTTGGAGGTGTTAATGACTTCTTTTCTTCAGCTGGGGTTGTCACTACTTCTTTTTGTTTCGTTTTAGTAGCTGAATCTCGAATTACTACCTTCCTAGATGAGCCACAGGAAAAAATTAAAAATGTGAATCCTAAAAGGGCAATTCGTTGGCATAAGTAAGCCATGGTTTCCCTTTTTTTTGAAGCTGATGATTCATTCCTCTGACTCCTTGCAGTCCTCCTGTGTGAATGATCAAAATCTTCTTGCCCCAATGCCATTTTTTTTGTTTTATAAGATCAAAAATACCAAAAAGCAGCTTTCCAGTGTAAATTGGATCCAACGGAATTTTATATTGTTGATAAAAAGAATTCATAAAGGAGATCAAGACTTCATTCACCTTGGCATAACCTCCAAAAGTATATTGGTCTTCTATGGTCCAATTATGCTTTTGAGTGAATTTGGAAATTTGATTCACCACCCCCGGATTATTCAACGCGTTAAAACCTATTACATTTTGACTGGATGTACTTTTATTAATTAATCCTGCTAGAGTTCCTCCTGTCCCCACACTGGAGCAAATCACATCAAAATTTTCATCATCCTTTTGTAAAATCTCCTCACATCCCTTGACTGCAAGGGATTCTGTTCCTCCCTCGGGAAGAATTCGAATCAATGAATTTTGAAGCTTAATGGATCTTACCAACTCCGATTTTTCTTTTAAATCATAATCTACTCTTGAGACACAATATAATTCCATCCCCTGACTCTTACAATAACTTAACGTAGTACTGTCTTCTATTTTGTTCTGCCACTCCTGTCCCCTAACAATCCCAATTGTTCGGATATTCCCAAATTTACCTGCTGTTGCGACAGCTGTAAGATGATTTGAAAAAGCACCTCCAAAAGTTAAGAGTATCTGACTTTGTGTTGCTTCCAACTCCTTAAAAACATATTTTAACTTACGGAATTTATTCCCAGAGACCACAGGATGTAATAAATCCTCTCGCTTAATAACAATTGAATGCCCCTCAAGCGGTTCAAGCGGATGATTTATACTACTTTTGAAAGATTCAAAAATTTGCATGCCTAAAAATACAGTAAAATGCCGTTAGGTTCATTACCCCCTCTCGAAGAAGGAGACTTTTATTTATCCCCAGAAGGATATAAAGTTTTCACAGAACAATATCATCTTAAAAGAGGCTATTGTTGTAAAAGCAATTGTAGGCATTGTCCCTTTGGATATGATCCAAAGTTGACTTAAAATATTTCGGCACGATTATTGGAAATTTTATACTCTAAATTTAAATTTGATGAAATATACTGTTCTTTTTTCCGCATTGTTTTTTTTAGTCTCTTGTTCTTCTATTCAGGTCTTTTCAGATCACGATAGTAGCATCGATTTTTCAAAATATAGCACTTTTGCTTATTTCAAATCAGAGATAGATCAAGTTAATATTTCAGATTTAGACAAACGTCGAATTCTAAAAGCCATAGACTCTGAAATGAGTCAAAAAGGAATGTCAAAGTCTGAAACTCCAGATTTACTTATTGGTTTTACGACTAAAGCCAAAGAACAAATTTACGTCAACAATATCAACAACTACAACTGGGGATGGGGATTTAACCCTTGGTTTTGGGGTTCCAATTTTAATTCTGTAAGTACTCGTACTGAGGGAACCTTATATATTAATTTAATTGATGCAACCACCAAACAATTGATCTGGCAAGGAAAAGGAAAAGGAGGAATTCAAGAAAATTATAAAAATAGAGATGAGCGCATTGCGCTTTTTGTACAAAAAATTATTTCAAATTATCCCCCTACTGTAGAATAGCGTTTAAATACAAATTCCTTGAGCTGCATCAAGGGCTTCATTCATTCCCTCATTATTTTTACCCCCTGCTGTGGCATAAAAAGGCTGTCCACCACCACCACCTTGGATAAATTTCCCTAAATCTCTGATAAATGCTGAGGCGTCTTTTCCTTTATCAGCGACTAAAGACTTAGACACATAACAGCTCAATAAGGGTTTTCCAGATTTTACCGATCCTAAAACAAGAATTACATTGTCTAACTGAGAACCTATTTCAAACGATAAATCTTTCATCCCTTGTGGGTCTATATCTACTTCACTGGCGGCGAATTGAATTCCATCTATTGTTTTAATTTTCTGTAACAAATCGTCTTTTAAAATCTGGGTTTTTAATTTTGATAAAACACTCAGTTCCTTTTTGAGAGCAGTATTTTCTGACTGCAGCGATTGAATCGCTTTTAGCGGATCTTGAGCTTGTTTCAGCAATTCATTTACATTTTCAAGCAATGAAGTTTGCTCTTCAAAATATTTTTTTGCTGCATCTCCAGTGATGGCTTCAATACGTCTAATTCCTGAAGCCACTGCGCTTTCTGACGTGATTTTAAAATGCCAAATTACAGCTGTATTTGCAACATGAGTACCTCCACATAATTCAATAGATTGTCCAAAACGGATGGTGCGTACCGTATCTCCATATTTTTCTCCAAACAAAGCCATAGCACCTTCTTTTATAGCGCTATTATAGGGTGTATTTCTTCCTTCCTCCAAAGGAATGCCCTCCTGTATTCGAGCGTTTACAAATTGCTCTACTGCCTTAAGCTCTTCTGCGGTTACTTTAGCAAAGTGTGAAAAATCAAAACGGAACATCCCTGAATGCACCATAGACCCTTTTTGTTCAACATGATTTCCCAATACCGAGCGCAATGCTTGATGCATCAAGTGGGTTGCTGTATGATTACTTGAAGACCGTTGTCTTTGCTTCGGGTCAACAACTGCCGTAAAGGTAGACTCAAGTTTTGAAGGAATACTTTTGGTTTGATGTACAATTAGATTGTTTTCTTTTTTAGTATCTAAAACATAAAAAATATCACCATTGCTTGCCTCCAAATAACCTTTATCCCCTACTTGGCCTCCTCCTTCTGGATAAAAGGGGGTTAAATTAAAAACCAACTGATAAAAATCTCCTTCTTTGGCAGTAGTCATCTTTCGATAGCGTGTTATTTTAACTTTAACACTCAAGTGATCGTAACCAACAAACTCTTCTACATTATCTTCTTGAAGAATAACCCAATCTCCTGCTTTAGATGCTGCAGCAGCTCTGGAGCGTTTTTTTTGAACTTCCATTGCTTTTTGAAAGCCTTCCTCATCAACGCTAAACCCCTTTTCACCGGCAATTAGCGCAGTTAAATCAAAAGGAAATCCAAATGTATCATATAATTCAAAAACTTTGCTCCCGTCAATTTTTTTTGATTTAGAATTGGTCATTAAAGATTCTAACAAAACCAATCCTTGATCTAGTGTTTTTAAGAAGGAGTTCTCTTCCTCTCTTATAACATTAAAGGCTAATTGTTGTTCTCTTATTAACTCAGGAAAAGCGGTTCCCATTTGTTGGGAAAGTGTATTCACCAAAAGGTGAATGAAAGGTTCTTTCTGATTTAGAAAAGTAAATCCATAGCGTATAGCACGTCTTAAAATCCTTCTTATCACATACCCTGCTCCATTATTACTGGGCAACTGCCCGTCTGCGATGGCAAAATAGACCGTTCGTATGTGATCTGCAATGACTCGAATGGCTCTATCAGTGTCTTGCTTTTCTCCATAAGTCGATTTTGTGAGCGTTTCTATTTCTCTTATTAAAGGTGTAAATACGTCAGTATCATAATTAGACGTTGTGTTTTGAAGCACCATACATAAACGTTCAAATCCCATTCCTGTATCAATATGTTTCTCGGGAAGTTTTTCTAGGCTACCGTTTGCTTTTCTGTTAAATTCTATAAAGACTAAATTCCAAACCTCAATTACTTGTGGGTGATCTTGGTTCACCAATTCCGCTCCTGAAACTTTTGCTTTTTCTTCCTCCGAACGAATATCTACGTGAATTTCCGAACAGGGGCCGCAGGGGCCTTGATCTCCCATTTCCCAGAAATTATCTTGTTTATTTCCTAACAGAATACGTTCTTCTGGAAGTATTGCTTTCCAAAAATCAAATGCCTCATTATCCTTTTCAATTCCTTCTTCTGGGGCACCCTCAAATATGGTTACATAAAGTTTATTGGGGTCAATTTTATAAACCTCTGTAAGTAATTCCCAAGCCCATTCAATCGCTTCCTTTTTAAAATAATCTCCGAAACTCCAGTTCCCAAGCATTTCAAAGAAAGTATGATGGTACGTATCTATACCAACTTCTTCAAGATCATTATGTTTTCCTGAAACACGCAAACACTTTTGAGTATCCGTAACTCGTTTAGAGCTTGGCACTGCATTTCCCAGAAAATATTCCTTAAAAGGGTTCATTCCTGCATTTGTGAACATCAGGGTGGGGTCATTTTTTATGACCATGGGTGCAGAGGGTACTACCTTATGCTTTTTGGATTCAAAAAAATCTAAAAATTGTTGTCTTACTTCAAAGGACTTCATGTCAAACTTTATTTAAAATAGTTATTGCATACATATTTAGTGCAACTGAGTTCAAAAAAATACTATTAGATTGAATTTTTGTATCTTTGTCTAACGTTTTTGTATTTGTTAGTGCAAAAGAAATGAAAATTTACAATACTTTATGAGTAAAGTTAAATACTATTACGATCCTGAGACGCTTTCTTATCGTCCTATCGGTGTAACTAACAAAAATCGCATTTCTAATTTCGTATTATTCATACTTTCTTCTTTTTTACTTGGTCTTTTTTCATTATTAATTTTACTTAATTCAGACTGGATAAATACTCCTGCTGAAATGGCTCAAAAAAGATTAATACAAAACTATGAATTACAATTCGACATATTAAATAAAAAGTTAACACAAATAGAATCTGTTGTTGATAATATTGAAGAACGAGATAATAATTTATATCGTGTTTACTTTGAAGCGAGTCCAATTCCTGAAGCGCAACGCCGTGCTGGTTTTGGAGGGGTAAATCGGTATAAAGATTTAGAAGGATATGACAACTCTGAATTAATAATCAATACCTCAAAACGCCTAGATATACTCTCTAAACAAACGGTTGTTCAATCTAGATCATTAGATGAGATTGAGCGTCTTGCATCCAACAAAGCAGCTTTATTAGAGGCAATTCCTTCTATTCAGCCCATTAAAAATAAAGACCTTACGCGTATGGCTTCTGGTTATGGATATCGAAATGATCCTTTTACTAAAAAGCGTCGTTTTCATTGGGGTATGGATTTTACTGCAAAAAAAGGCGTTCCAGTATATGCTACAGGGAATGGTGTTGTAAAAAGAGCAGACAATCGTGCCTCAGGGTATGGAAACCACATCCGAATTGATCACGGTTTTGGATATGTAAGCTTGTATGCTCATTTAAGTAAATACAATGTTAGAAGAGGGCAAAAAGTGAAGCGTGGAGACCTTATAGGTTACGTTGGAAACACAGGACGCTCTGCTGGACCTCATTTACACTACGAGATTTTTAAAGATAAAAAACGCATCAATCCATTGAATTTCTACTACGGAAATCTATCTCAAAAAGAATTTGATGTACTGGTAACTCAAGCCAAGCAAGAAAACCAATCCATGGATTAAGATGCATGTAAACCTTCCCGAAAAACGGTATTATTCTATTGGTGAGGTTGCAAAAGCATTTGATGTTAAACCCTCACTTCTCCGTTTTTGGGAAAAAGAATTTGAAGAAATTCAACCTAAAAAAAAACAAAGCGGCACTCGAAAGTACACTCCTGAGAATGTCTTAACCATTCAGTTTATCTATCACTTAGTAAAAGAAAAAGGACTAACGCTACAAGGAGCTAAAAAACAACTACGCCTCAAAACGAAAGAAAATCCTAAGGAGGAAATTCTAGCCAAGCTTGAAAATATTAAGGCAGCACTAAAGCTGCTGAGAGAAAAACTATAGTCTTATTTTTTTCTGAAGAAAATCTGAATTGGTATTCCTGTAAAGTCATACTCCTCACGTAATTTGTTTTCTAAAAATCGACGGTAAGGATCTTTTACATACTGTGGGAGGTTACAGAAAAACGCAAACTGTGGGTGAGGTGTGGGGAGCTGCGTACAAAATTTAATTTTTACATATTTACCTTTATAAGCTGGGGGTGGTGTTTTTTCAATAATAGGAAGCATGGTGTTGTTAAAAGCTTTTGTAGGTATTCTTCTAGAACGACTTTTATATACCTCAACAGCCGTTTCTACAGCCTTAAAAATCCGTTGTTTAGAGATTGACGAAATAAAAACAATTGGAACGTCTGTAAAAGGTGCAATTTCTTCACGAATTTTAGCTTCATAGGCTTTCGAAGCATTGGTATCTTTATCAACTAAATCCCACTTATTGACCAGAATAACAATTCCCTTATTGTTTCTATGTGCCAACCAAAATATATTTTGAACCTGCCCATCAAATCCACGTGTGCCATCTACAACTAGCAGGCAAACATCACAATATTCTATTGCCCTTACTGAACGCATTACAGAATAAAACTCAATGTCTTCTTTAACTTTAGCTTTTCTTCTTATTCCAGCCGTGTCTACCAGGTTAAAATCAAATCCAAAACGATTGTATTGTGTATCAATACTGTCGCGTGTTGTTCCTGCAATATCCGTTACGATATAACGGTCTTTACCTATTAATGAATTGATAAATGATGATTTTCCAGCATTGGGTCTTCCAACAACTGCAAAACGTGGCAGAGGATCTTCTTCTCTTTCTTCCTCTTCTGGTAATTTTTTGACTATGTCATCCAATAATTCACCGCTACCCCCACCATTGACACTAGAAATACAATAAAATTGCTCAAAACCAAGAGAATAAAATTCAAGGGTAGACTCAAGGCGCTGCGCATTATCAACTTTATTAATTGCTAAAAAAATAGGCTTTTGTGAACGACGCAATAGGTCAGCAATAACCTCGTCCATTCCGGTTACACCATCCATAACGTCCACCATAAAAACAATAACATCAGCTTCTTCAATAGCTAAATTGACTTGCTTATCAATTTCTTTTTGAAAAATATCATCACTTCCTTCAACATATCCTCCCGTATCAATGAGTGTAAAGTTGCGTCCATTCCAATCGGACTTACCATAATGACGATCACGCGTAACACCACTAATAGAATCAACAATCGCTTCGCGCTTTTGAATCATTCGATTAAAAAAAGTGGATTTTCCGACGTTGGGACGTCCAACAATGGCTACAATACTACTCATGATTTGAATTTGACTGCAAAAGTAAACTATTTAAATGGATCCTTTTTCTAAGTTTTAAAATGAATAGAAGAAGGTGTTGCACAATGTCGGTTTAATTTGTAGATTTGCCGTTCATATCGCGAGGTAGAGCAGTGGTAGCTCGTCGGGCTCATAACCCGAAGGTCGCAGGTTCGAGTCCTGCCCTCGCTACTAAAACAATAAAACGGTTATACTTTTATAAAGTGTAGCCGTTTTTTTATATTTGAGCATGTCAAAAAGAATTTTTTATCCTCTTTTTTTGTTATTAATTCCTTTAATTGGAATGACTATCACTGATGAAATTAACTGGAGTCCATTTGATTTCATTATTATGGGTTCTCTACTAATTTTCCTTAGTATTGGAATTAATTTTGTGAGTAATCGTACAAAGAATTTAAAAAATAGAGTCCTATACATTGGAATATTGGTTATAATATTTATGTTAATATGGGCAGAGTTGGCAGTAGGTCTTTTTGGAACTCCTTTTGCAGGTAGTTAAGTAAACAATCGCTTCAGTTTTGCTGCAGCTTTGAATAATAGGGTGAGGGGAAATCAAAATCATATTAGTTCAACTTTCCAAAATAAAATTGATTGATTTGATTGTGTTTAAAATATCTCTTGCATTAAAACTGATGTTCGATATTTCAATAGAGTTGTCTACTAAACAAGACTGATCGGTAATTCTGCCGGTCCGTTTTTTATTTTCACCATCGTAAACTCCTGTAAATAAATGGATTAACCCAAAGACCGGGTTGAGATCTGAGATTCAATATATTCTGTCGTTTGGGTCTATGACTATCCCCTCTGGAAACAAAAAATTTTTGAAGTGATCATTTAATCACATATTTTACAAAGGTTTCTACTGAATTCAATCAATTCAGAAACCTTTTTATCCAGGTTAGATATTTTAATTTAAAAATCGTCCAATTTTTCTTCAATTTCTACCAATTCGAATGTTACAGGACCAATAAAACGATTGTATAATTCTTTATCTATTTCAACAAATGCGAATCGACTATCCAAAGTTTCTTATTTAGTTTTTAACTTTTTAAATCGTTTCTTAAGAGTCGTTTGGTCTTGATACATTTTCGAACTCTGACCATTCACCGTGAGCTTTATCTGTTCTTTAAAAACTTCTTCTAAATCTTCCTTTAATATAAAATTCACAAGAAGATTTTGAAAAATATTGTGCAGACCTTCTTTAATTGACTTTTTGAAAGTAGATTACACTGTTGTTTTTTTATGTAAAAATAATTCTGACATGGAAATTAAAATTTTTGAAACCGCTAGAAATGGAAATAAGCATACAGAATTAAACGAATTTAATATTTCTGGAAAAATCTCTGAAATTCATTTTATGTGGCTTATTTTTCAATGTTGTCAATAAATTTTTGGCGGAGGAACAGGAGGCACAGGAAGTTTATACATTCATTTTTATCATCCCCTTTACCCTTTGTAAATAGCAACTTCTATGGGTAATGTGGTCATAAACTCAGTCATAAAATAATTTAGTAGTGCTGCAACTTTGAATCATAGGGTCGAGTTCCCAGTTAAGCTATAAAACAAAAGCAAAATGGAGTGCTCTAGGACTTTTTAAGATTTAAATTTTATCAAATTATTTTCAGTGGATAGAAATAGTTGTCATTGTTTATAAATATCATTGATAGTTCTACTATTTTAGATGAAAATATTCCCTTTGTATAAAATTTTTACAGCTAGCGACTTTGTATATGAGCTTAAAAAAAATATTTTTAAGTGCAATCATTCCGTTCAGTTATTCATCACCGAATTTGATTTGTTAGCTCTTTCAAACGAAATTATTGAGCTTTTGCCTACAGAGAGGAGCATTGATATCGTGATATCTTCGGTAAACCAAAAAAAATCATTGCGGTTGGTTAACCTTTTCAATAGAATTGTTCAATCTGGCGGAACTGTATATTGGAATGAAAATCATGACTTATATCAAAACGCTGTTCATTTTATGATATTGGATAAAACTTTTGTGATCAATAAGTCTGATCATTATGTTGGGGAATCTTCAGAAGAGAAGATCAAATATTTAAACAATCTTTTTGATAATTTTCGATTAAGTTCAAACCAAATAAAGCTTATAACTGGAGATATTTCCATCAAGTTGGAAGCAGAAAAAACATTTGTTGAAAAAAATAAATACGTAAAAATAAAGTGGGAGGTTGAAAACGCTCATCGAGTCTCGTTTGAAAACAGTAAGGAAGAACTAGAACACTCTGATGAGATGGAAATATTGATAAAAGATGATACTGTAGTAAAATTAGAGGCAGAAAACAGAGAAACCAAGCAGTCAAAGCAGTTGATCATTAAAGTGCTAAAAAGTAATGCTGTAGAAATCACTGTTGAGGCTTTGGATGAGACTTTAGAAGAGTACTTGGTTTTGAAAGGATCAGGATTTCAAAATGAGGAGTACTATGCTTTTCAAGGCCAACGAATAAGGCTTTCGTGGAATATAGACACCATGGGAAACTTCAGCGAAAAGGTCATTGGAGACCTACCCTTAGAGGGTGAATACTTCTTTTTTTTGATTCACAAAACAACCTATGAATTCACCTATGATTCTATCTACGGTACTCAAAAAAACAGAATCATAATTAATCCTGTAGAAGAAAAATTAGAAGAGGACGAAGGAGTTCATCATAAAGAAAGGAAAACTCTCTTCGATTTAGCAAAAGTTTTTAGTAGATTTAAGAAAAAAAAATAAATAGCGTTAAAAAAGTATTCACTATATATATAATAGATTAAAATTTTGCTAATTCATGGGGTCTAATGAGCCAAGTTTAATGAGTAACTTCTTTTTGAGATGTTCAGGAGCAAGTGTTGATATTATCAGCAAATGCCCAGAGTTTGAGAGAATAAAATACGCCAGTATTGGTGTGACTATTTTCTTTACTTCTGTCTTGGCATTTATTTCATCCTTTTACGGCTTATCTCAAATTTTTGATTCTTACTTTATTGTCTTTCCTCTAGCTGTCTTTTGGGGTCTCATTATTTTTAATTTAGACCGATACATCGTACAGAGTCTAAGAGCTGGAGATTCAAAATATCAAAACCTTATCATTTCAATTCCGCGATTGATTTTAGCAATTTTGGTAGCAATTATTATTTCAAAACCCCTTGAAGTAAAACTATTTGAAGATGAAATAAATGCCTATTTGGTTCAGGAGAATATTGATCGTATTTACACTATCGATAAAAAATACAAAAGCGATCTTTTGAATTTGAATGAGCAAAAAGCTGGCTATGAAACTGCTTTTGAAGAGAAATTAAAACTACGCGAAAAGTATTACGAGGACTATACATGTGAATGTAATGGTACTTGTGGTACTGGACTCAGAGGAAGAGGAAGAGAATGCGAGGAGCGTAAAATGAAGTACGATCTTTTTTCTGCTGAAATTGAACTTGAACGAAAAAAAATGGATGATCTGATAGGGCGGATTCTTCAAAAAGAAACTGAATTGTGGAATCAAGTTAGTTCAGAAAAAGAAACGCTACAAGCAACAACCAATATGGGGTTTTTTGACAAAGTCGGTGCCTTGAGTGAGGTAGGAAATATGGCCTCTGTTTTCATTATGATGATTTTTATTTTGATTGAAACAGCTCCTTTGCTCACAAAGTTATTATCCAAAAAAGGTCCTTATGATAATCTTATCATGCAGGCAGAATTTGAATTTGAAACCAACTTTTTAAAAGTGAAAGATTTTAATCTTAACCAAAGAGAAAAAAATAAAGAGCTCAACAAAATTTCTACTGATTTAGAAAAAAAATCCATTGAGACAGAATTGAAAAATTCAATGAGAGAAAAAGCTTTACAACGATATGAAGAAATAAGAAAAGATGAGAATTCGTTTTCAAACAACTAGTAAACCATGATTTCTAGAGGAATTATATTTTTTGCGGTAATTTTTGTGTTGTTCTCATGTGGGAGTAGCATGAAGGCATTAGAGTCTGTTGTAGAATCAAACCTAAAAGTAGATCCAAAACTCAAGAGTGGATTGGAATTCGCTAAGTCTATACTTGAAAATGATTCCCTAGTCCAAATAGTTGCACCCAATGAAAAAATAGCAGCCTTGGATGCCTCAGTACTTGATAGTTTATACACTGTTCTTTTGGATGAAAAGGAGTTGGTTATGGATATTGCTTACAAGCCATTTTACGATTTATTGTTGAAAAAAAATCTTACAGATACAACATACTTGACCAATATTTACGCTAAAACGCCAACAGATGGCTCCCCATTGAGCTACGAATTTGATGTCTTAAAAAATGATGTCATCGTCTACTCAATCGAAAACATAAAGGGCTTTAAGGTTGACGAAATTTCAATCATGGAAGGTGGTAGTTACCGCATGGTAAACCAAAAGCTTAAAAGAAAGCAAACGGATGCCGGTGCCATTAGAATTATGGATGATAACACACTTACCTTAAATATCATCAATGATGGTTTTTTTAAAAACAAAGGTTTCTTTGGTTCAAATGTTAAAATCCAATTAAAAAAAGTGTCTCCTTTTAATCTCACATACGAGGAGGTGTTGGACAGTGTTCCCCTAACTAAAAAGTCTATTGAAATTGTTGTGGATACAATTTACAATTCTAATTATGAGCGAAAGTTTAAATTAAACTCCATACTTGATATTACTGGTCAAGACAGAATGGTAATACCCATTGACGTGAATCAAGAAGACATGGATCTTATGGGTTGGGGATATTGGGTTGGTTTGAACAATTTCAACTCACTGGATTGGGCTAGTGATGAAGACAATGTCATGATTAATTATGCAAAACAGGAGTTATTTAATGAGGATTCAAAGCTGTACTTGCAGGCGTCTGATAATGACAATATTAAGTTGAAGATCAACAACTTTAGTTTAGATAGCCGAACACTGAATTATTCCACAAACTACGCCTTTTATAAGACTGATAATACTATTGAAAGACCAGACAGGAGGGCTGAAATTATTCTTAATAATTTATCAACCATAAATTCTTTTGACATTCAATTAGGTCTGGTAACTGTTTTCTTTAAAGAGCGCCAAGTGGAACTAGAAAAAGAGGTTTACGAAATCAAAAAATTAATCAAACTCACCCTAGAAGAAGAAGAATGAAAAATATTTCCAAGATTTTTTTCGCTTTTATGCTATTGATTTCATTTTCATCATTGGAGTCTTGTACTTACATAAAAAAAGCAGATTCAGGAATAAGAAAAGCTTTTGGTTCTGTAAACAGATTTCAACGTCAACAGAAATTATATTCGAGAAGACTCGGATTGGATGAAAAAAATAATTCCGAAAAGCAAGGCGAAGGTGATGAGAATAGAATGGTTAGAAATCCCATTCAGCAAAAAAACATGATCAATGATTATGGATATTTGTTTGAAGGAATCAATGGTTATAACCCAGGGGTAATTGTCAATTACAGCAACAGCGACAGTACTTCAAATGTTTTTGAAATAGAAAGTGAAAAATTTAAAAGCATTCAGCCCAACCGAGAAGTTTTTGGGTGGCATCCTTATTGGATGGGAAACCGTTGGACAAATTATCCTTTTGAGTTGTTATCCACCATATCGTACTTCTCCTACAATGTGAATCCAAGGACTGGATTGAGTTCAAATCCTTCTCAGATTGAAGATTGGAAGACTACTGCCATGATAGATTCAGCTAAGGCTAAAAACACACGAGTACTTTTGACTGTCTCCCTACAAGGAAAGACCAATCAGGATCAGTTTTTGACAAATGAATTATTGTGGAACAACTTATACCAAGATGTATCCAAACTCATTTTAGAACGCAATGCAGATGGTGTTGATTTAAACTTTGAAGACCTTCCTTTTGGACTTAAAAGTGAATTCACAGATTTTGTCGATGGATTCGATCAATACTTAACGCTTCAGTTCCAAAACAATAATAGGGAGAATCCATTCATATCATTGACCTTACCTGCTCATAAAGACAGGGAACATTTCGATATCAAAAGGCTGGATGCCTTTATTGATCTGTTTATTATTATGGGCTATGATTACAATGGAACGAGTTCTCCAGATGCTGTATCACCTCTACAGTCAGAAGGAGTGTTTAGTTTAAAAAATACGGTTGAATATTTCAAAGAGAAAAATATTAATGTCAACAAAACTATACTCGCATTGCCTTATTACGGAATACTTTGGAATATAAATCCTTCAGGAGAAGATGATTTTAAGGCAAGTATAGAGCGAAAATTGACGTACAGCGAAATAAAAAATAATTTTTTAGATAATGAAGATGTTGGTTCTGAGGTTGAATTGGATCCAATCTCTATGAGTAAAATTTACAGGGCAGCATTTGAAGATAATTCCATCAAGGAAATTCATTACGATGATGCATTTACCCTATCAAAAAAGTACGATTATGCCATGAATAATAATTTTCAAGGCGTTGGCATTTGGGCATTGGGCTATGACAATGGCAATGACGAACTCTGGAATTTAATAGAGAATTATTTTTCTACTGATATTGCCGTATTCAATGATCCTATTAGCGAGGTAAATGGATTTCCTATAAAATTTGCCGAGAGCTTGGTGGTTCAAAAGGATGTGTTTATTGCTATTATCATATATTTTGTGTTGGCCCTGGTAACTGCCTTTGTGCTAATCTTGTCGGATTGGAGAATTAGAGATTCAATAATTAAAAACTCCATTAATCAGCTAATTGTAATATTCATCGGTTTTATATTATTGATTCCTTTGGTTGTTTTTGTAAGAGAAATTTTAGATAAAGGAGGCTTTTTTATTAAATCGAGTTGGGAAATTTACATAGGGTTTTTTGTTGGGCTTCTGGTCTTTTTTGTCTCCTCAAAACTCAAATGGAATAACACTTTAGAAAAACCGTAAATCAGTACTAATGAAAACAATTATTTTAAGGGAATTATTTTGGTTGGTTTTGAGTTTTGTGCTCTCTTTGGTTTTGTCATTCTTTTTTTTGGAGCTATTGGACTTGACTTCATCAGCTAGAGACCTCAAAAGAGTAGAGCAGATATTTTCAGTCCAATTGTATTTGATTGGTTGTGTCGTGTCATTTATATCAATCTATATTGTTAGAATTATTGTGACAGCAATAAAACTTTTGGTTCAAAACTAGTCTTCTATGATTCATAATATTATTACTTCCATTGCCGCTAAAGCAAATCAGTATATCAAAAATAAATTGTCAATTGATGAGGACATAGTGATTGTAAGAAGTTTGGTTGATATCAAGGGGAATTTAAATCAAGGCATCGAGAACAAAATAACAGTATTTCTATTGAGCATAGAGGAGGAAAAATTAGCTAAAAACAATTCTACCTTTAAGGGAATTACCAATCCTTCAATCAACGTAAATATCAACATTATGTTTGCATCCTATTTCACCGATGTCAACTATGTGGAATCCTTACGACATGTATCGTTAATAATCGATTTTTTTCAGAGAAATCCTATTTTTAATCATTCCAATACACCTGGGCTGCCAATTAGCGTACCGCGACTCCATGTGGAAATATATAATTTGAACATGCCCGACACTATGCGACTATGGGGGGCTATTGGAACAAAATATGTTCCTTCGTGTGCCTACAGAATCAAGCAGATAATTTTTGATTCAGATACAGTGATAGAAGATATTCCAGCAGTAATGGGAAATAATACTTGAGAAAGAGGCTACTATGAACGGGATGTACAATCAAATTAATTATACCTCAAATTATAAGAAAATTATTGAGGTTGAAGTGAATCACGATTATTTTAAAGACAAGAAATGCATTTCATTTGTTTTTAACCCAACTAGTGAAACCCTTTCTCTTTTTAAGAATTACGGAATCTTATTTAAAAGAACTCAAAGTGGTTTTGTCTTGATTAGTGGATCGGACTTAAGGTATTCAAGCGCATCTTTCAATGGACTGATTGAAGTTGAAATTTCAATCAGTAATAATGATCCTGTGTTTTTAAACTATTCTGAAATCTCTCCTTCTGCTGGTGAAGGATTTTTGTTTCAAAATAGTTTTGAAGCAAATACGCTTCACCAAGAAGAATATGTCGACGCTTCAGTACTTGCTCCTATTAACAACGACAAAGTCATAGGGGGAACAATAAAACTAAGCTTTAATCAAAATAATGAATTCTTTGGAGAAGGTTCTGAAAATTCAAATGCTGGTGGAGAAAAGTACCGTATCAATTTTAAATCAAGAGAGGTGGTAGTTCGCTATAACTTTTACAGTTCTAAAGAAAATCTTGATTTCTCTAATTTTTTTATTGCAGACGATGAAAATTCTTTTAAGAACGACTCTATTGAACAGAGAAAATTAGCGAATGGTCAAGAGGTATTCTGTATTCAGCATCCAACCCCGGTAAAACTTTCTCAGTTTTATGAAAAATCTCTTTTTTTAAAAAAAGACGATGGGTTTTTAAATACCTTTTCCATACAATTACCCCAACCTCAGGTGAAAAATGTCTCATTAAATAAAAATGATGGCAAATATTATGCTGATCTGTTTGTTTCCTTAGATTAATTACTTAGCTTTATACGACTATAACTATATTTAATTTTAAAACTCAATTATGGCTTCTAATTTAGCAACTCCAGGAGTTTATGTTGAAGAAAAAAGTTCGTTTGGAACATCAGTGGTTCCTGTGCCAACAGCTGTCCCTGCCTTTGTGGGGTATACTCAGAAGGCATTAAGAGGAACAAAATCTTTAACCAATAAACCCACCAGAATTACAAATTTTGGAGAATATGTAGAATTGTTTGGTGGTGCGCCATCTACTCTTTTCACAATTACTCCTCCAGCAAAAAAGACTAAACCTAAAGCAGAAGGAGATGCTCCTGCTGTTGAAACCGGTTCAGATTCCGAAAATTACACTTTGGAAATGGATGCATCAACTCGATTTTTGATGTACGATTCCATCAGACTTTATTTTGTCAATGGTGGTTCAGACTGTTATATTGTGTCTGTAGGTAGTTATTCCGATAAAATTTCTGCTAAAGATCTAAATGATGTTGCAGTAGGTGGTGGAATAGCGGCTTTAGAAAAATTTACGGAACCCACAATTTTGGCTATTCCTGAAGCAATTCTTCTTCCCGAAGCAGATTGCTATTCTATCCAAGCGGCAATGTTACAGCATTGTGGATATAAAATGCAAAACCGTTTTGCCATACTTGATGTTTTTGGTGGAAACGAAGAAAGAACTTTTGATGACAATGATGTAGTTGATAAATTCCGAGAAGGTGTTGGTTCCAACTTCCTTGCTTGGGGAGCTGCCTACTACCCATTGCTCAATACAACCATCGTTAATTCCTCGGAGATTGACTTCACTAGACTCAAAAATCCTAAAGGGCTTATTGATGTTTTAAATGCTGAAGTTGATGAGAACGTTGCAGCAGATAATATTTCTTCTGCAAGAGCACAAGGAATAAAAGCTGAGATTGCAAAAATAGCTACGACTACAGATGCTGATCTAATCAAGTCTCTACAGTCTACCTTGAGTGTTATCAGTCCGAAGCTCAACTCAATTTTAATTGATATTGCTGATGAATTAAATACCCTACCCCCTAGCCCAGCAATGGCCGGTCTATACTGTATGGTTGATAATTCTGTGAATGTTGCTAAATCGCCTGCTAATTTGAGTTTAGGTTCGGTAATTTCACCATCCGTTAATATTAATAATGAGAATCAAGAAGACCTGAACTTACCTTTAAATGGTAAAGCAGTAAACGCAATTCGCAGTTTTACTGGAAAGGGAACCTTGGTATGGGGTGCACGTACATTAGAAGGTAATTCAAAAGATTACCGTTACATCAGTGTTAGAAGAACAATGACCTTTATAGAACAAAGCATCAAATTTGCTGCTGAATCTTATGTGTTTTCTCCGAACAACGCTACTACTTGGTCTAGTCTTCGTGCTACTGTTTACAATTTCTTAAACAATCAATGGTCTTCTGGAATCCTTGTTGGTTCTACACCTCAAGATGCTTTTGAAATTGAAATCGGATTAGGGTCTACAATGACTTCAACGGATATATTGGATGGAATCCTTAAAATGACCATTAAGGTGGCCATCGTAAGACCAGCTGAATTCATTGTGATCACCTTTGAACAACAGCAACAAAAATCATAAAACTAATTTAAAATATATATATTATGGCAACACCAACCGCAGGAACGGGAGCAGAGCAAGATCAATATTGGCCGCTACCAAAGTTCTATTTCTCTGTAGATATAGGTGAATATACTGACTTACCATTTCAAGAAGTTAGTGGTTTAGATATAGAAACTGAAGCAATTGAATATCGTCATGGAAACAGTCCAGCCATGAGTGCTATTAAAATGCCAGGGATGTTTAAATTCTCTGACGTTACACTCAAAAAAGGCGTTTTCTCTACTGATAACGATTTCTATGACTGGATTTCTACAATTTCTTTAAACACTTTTGAAAGAGTTACAGTCGTTGTGAAATTACTAGATGAAAACGGAACACCAGCTGTCACATGGACATTGCTGAATGCCTTCCCATTGAAAGTTACACCAACTGATATGAATTCTCAATCATCAGAGGCAGGAATTGAAACAATTGTATTTGCTCACGAAGGATTGACCGCTACAGTGGACTAAGATTCTTCAGATGATAACTAACACGCTCAATAACGCTGTTCATTTCAGTGTTATTGAGCTTTTTATTTTCTAAATAAAGCATCCGCCAATTTTTTACCTCCCCAATAGTATTTAAATAAACACTATCCGTTATGGTCAACACGGATTTTTCAGCAAATTTTACGAGGTAATACAGATCGTTATAATCTATGAAGTTCACGTAGAAATTCTTGTCTTGAATTTCATTAAGACGTTGAATACGTTTTATCTCTTCCTTCGATTTTCCAACTCTTTCAAGTACAAGAATAACTTTAAACTTTTTTTGGCCTAATACAGTATAGATTATTTTTTCAATCGCCTCTATCATTTCTATATTTTGTCTGTCTTCTATATAGATCAATAAATAGTCAGAAAATGACAGGGGTTTTAAATTTTCACTCCTGAGTAACCAATCAATCAACTTTTCAGTATTATTTAGTTTTTCTTTATCTATGTTTAAAGTGGGTAGATCAATAGCGACCATGGCTTTGTCTGAGATTTTATGGATCATTTTTTTAGCAAGCGCCGTTTCTAGATCATAATTGTTTGTAGCACTGAGTTTTTTCCTATTAATCCAATGTAGCGTTTGTTTGTTCGTTCCTTTAGCAATGTAGTAATATAAGAGAGAAAAGGGAGTTAGAGTTAAATTTAACACCAGATCATAATGGCGGTTTTTACGATTCCAAATGTCCTTAAATCCAGGTTGAAATTCTATGTTTTTAAACCATTCGTCTTGATAAAATAAATTCGATGAATCTTTACCATTTTCAAGGATCAAATCAATTTCCAGTTCTTTTGGCGGAAGTGTTTTGGCAAGCTGATTGTAGACTAGATTCAAAAGAACAAAACCTTGAAGGGGAGGATTTACACGGTGTAAGATTAAAATTTTCAAAAAGCGACAAATTTTTTAGTGATTGCCCAAGAAACAGTAACTCTAATTCAATGTAGAATTTAGTCTATTTATTTCCTCAAAGGTATTTTCTAAATCCAGATCCCAATATACAAGGTTACCAATATGATCAGCTGTAACAAAATAAGTTACACCCTTGAACGTAAAAGATTCAATAGCATTTCCAAAATTATCTTCACCCAAACTGATACTTACTGGGGTCTTAATTTTTTTGATTTCAGATGAGTTGTCAAAATTCTTATCATCAATGATTGACAAACTTCCGTTTTCGGTAAGCACATAAACGTTTTTATTGTCGTATAAAAGATCATTTACTTTGCTGTAATTTGCTCTTTTTGATCCTAAATAGACTAAATTTTTATCTTCAAGTAGTTTATAGACAAATATGCTCCCTTCCAATGTTCCAATGATGACTTTATCACTGTAAAACTCAATCTCTATAGCCGTCTCATTTCTGAGTTTTAGGAATTCATTGCTCAGTTTAAGCTCTAATCCATTTTCTAGGATATTTACAATTACATTTCCTTGGTTGGTAGCCAGATAAATGGTTTCAGAAAGATCAGAAAAAGCCATACTTGTAATGAATTCGTCCTCAGATAAGCTCTTGAGTTCAATGGATCTGATATAATTTTTATTTTTTTCATTAATTTTTTCAAGATCAATTTCTATCATTGATTTTTCCAAGGTAGCATAGAGTTTGTTGGAGACCCTATCGTACTCTAAAAAGCCAACGCCTTTAAAATGGAGGTTGTTAAAATTTGCCACCAAAGAAGTAAGATTTTGAATACTCTTTTTAAGGATTTTTCCAGGTTTCCAATCTTTAATTTCAAAAGCCCTTACCTTTCTTTTACTGTTGATTTCGACCAGCCAAATTTCACTGTTCTCAAGGCCTACCGCTATTAAATTATCATTTATGAACTCAAGAGAATTGATGGCTGAAGGGAAATTTGTAATAGCTTCTAAAGCTTCAATATTTTTGTCAATCGAATTATTACTGCTGTACAATATTCTTGACTCTCCACCAGTAGCAAGTTTTCCGCTTGAAGAAATATTGATGGCATTTAAAGACATCTTATTGTCTTTTACAAGTTCGTATTTTTCAATTTTTGAATATTGGCTTACGCCGTTGAGTTTCGCTATCAGATTGACCGAAATCTGTCTCAAATTATCATCGTCATACTCTCTGTTTAATTGTTGACCTAGGGTCTTTAGCTCTTGGTAATAATTAATGGAATTTTTGGTGAGGTTTTTTAAAAGTGCCTTGTCGTATTCATTCAGAGTGGTATTGTTCAGCGTATAAAGAATAAGCGAGAGAGAATCTTTTATATCAATAAATTTTTGAGAGAGTTCAGCCCTTTTACTTTCCTTAAGAGCGACTCCCATAAGTTCATTTGCCACTATGCTGTCTCGATAAATTTTGTCTCTTTTCGCCTCAATGAGTTGGCTTTGTTTTTCATTGAGTTCACTGAGTGCTATTAGCCGTTTTTGAGACATCAATTGTTCTTCTACCAAATTCATTTTGAGCCTCTGTTCTTTGAGTCGTTCAGCATTATTGATACTGTCCTTCAAAATTAATTCATTCAAGCCCTTAAAAAGAGAGTCAACTTTTTCTTTTTCCTTACTTACAAGGGCCTTTTCATCATTGAGTTTTATGGTTTGTAAATGCCTCGAAATTGAAAAGACAATAAAAAATATCAACGCTGAGGCTGCGAGAAATAACCCAATATTCCGATTCCGCTTCTTTGATCTCGCTAAATTCTTTTTAAACTCTTGCTCACGTCTAAATGCTTTATCGTCAGCCTCTTTACTTTTGGTGATGTATTCTTTTGTCAATTGGAAATTGAATGAATACTTGTTTGACCATTCTTTGTGAATGAATTTATTTTTTAACCATTGGGAGGCTATATCTAGGGAGGTTGCCGTTAATAAACTTTCGTCTGGATACTTTTTGGCCTTAAGATAGTTTTCCTTGTAAATTTCAAACTTTTCTTTTTCGTCTTCTTTCCATTCTAGAAAGCGATTCCATTTTAGAATGGATTGATATTTTAGACTGACTACATCCGTTTTTTTAAATACCTTTTGATCTTCAGCAGCTTCTCCTCTAATGACAGATTTAAAAATGTCAAATGTAGCACCAAACTCATTTTTTATCTTTTTTATAAGGTCGGTTAGTTCAGTTTCACTAATGTTTAATAAATGATAAATATAGTCAATAGTATTGTTGAAAAACACTCCATTCTTTTCCTCGCCTGAGCATAGGCTGCGCATCAAAAGCTCAAAATGTTTCTTTTCTGCATCATTTATTTTTTGATAGAATGCTTCAAGTTTATTTACAAAATTTTGATTGTAATTGCCAAAAGAAGTAAGCTGCTCCTCATCTAGATACACAATGTCTTTGGACATGGGAAACCCATAGGAGATGTAGATGCTGCTGAATAAAGATTGAATATCCGGTAAAAGACTAGGATTGTCATTTAGGTTATCTCCCAAATCGTCTAAAACTTCTTCAGAAAGCTGGATGTTTTTGGTTTGTAACGTGTTTTTGGTTATGTCCAAAAGAGCACTTTTACCCAGATGCGGTAAATTGTATTGTGTTTGATTTAATATTTCAGTAAATCGATCATAGGAATTTAGTTTTGCTATATAATCTATATCTAACGCCAGTATGAAGTAAATCGAAGTTTGTTTGTATTTACTGGTTCGATAAATTAAATCAAATAAAAGATCATCGTCATTCGTTTGGTCAGGATCAAAAAAGTGTGGGAATTTGAAAAAATCTTCTAATTGATCAATGACAATTAATAGGTTCTTTTTTTCATAGATTTCAGAAGAGGCAAAGATTTCAATTAACCCTAAATCTCTCTTTTCTTCAATCTTGTTCTTGTAATTTTGATGGTCTGTCGTTTTAGATTTGCTCTTGAGATACATTACACCAGAGTCTGAGAGTGCATAACTAAGGTTTTCCAGGGGGGAGATACCAGGTCTGAAATCACAAATGACCCATTCCTTTCCAGCTTGACCTAAAAATCCTTTTTGGAGTTTGGATAAAATTCCTGCTTCTATAAGAGAACTTTTTCCTGATCCACTTTTTCCACAAATCGTTACAAGTTTATAACGCTTTAGTATGCTCAATACGTCCTCAACCTCTCGTTCACGTCCGTAAAAATTTTCCGCTTCTTTTTTGGTGTAAGGACGGATTCCTGGAAATGGTGAAATCAAATTATCTTCTGAACTCATCCTATAAAAATAGCTTATTTTAGGAAATAATCAACCCTTGAAAATTAAGTTTTAAAAAAAAACATCCTTTTTATTATTTATTTTGATGCAAAAAAAAACCCAAGTTCATTTTGATTAAAATTAAAATTATGTGATCTTGTAATACTATATTTTTTGGAAAGCAAACATGAATTCATTTTCTCAATTTTCGACTTCAAACTACCCTGCTATGGGGTATCGTTTTAAAGTTACCTTTAATGACTTAGGTGCTAATTCGAGTTGTCCTTTTCAATCAGTATCAATGATATCCGTAAGTAACAAGAGTACAATCATTGCTGATGGAGGCGATAACACCAGAGAATATAAGCTCCCAACTACCAATAAATATAAAGATGTAAAACTGGTAAGAGGACTTATGTCCAATAATGTGTCTTTATTAAAATGGCTTGAAAATCTTGGTGTTGATTCATCGGGTAGGCTAAAGCCCCTAGTTGTAGTGATCGAATTGCTCAACACAAATAGTTTAAATCAGCTGACCACAATCGAAAAGTGGTCTCTTTACGACTGTTTTCCTACTTCTTTTCTTTTAGGAGAGATGAATTCACAAAAGAGTGCTATTGTTTTAGAAACAATCACTTTAGCCTACAGCAAGTATGAAAGAGAATCTGTTGGAGGACTTTTAAATTATTATTAGTCATGATTGAGATCCAACAACTTATTGTCAAGGCCAAAGTGAATAGCGGGGATTCGGAAGACCAAAATCTAGTACAAACCATTCAGTCAATAGTCGATTCTCATTTAAAGTCAACTGGAGTGGTTAAGGAAAGTGAGAAAAAAGAAATTATAGAGGAATGTGTGAGAGCTGTAATGGATAAAATTGAATTTAAATCAAGAGCATGAGCGAAGTTTCAAAACTTAAAATTGTATCATATAAGGACACTACTTCATCTCAACGGCTTGGTGAATTTGTCATGCAACTCAATCCGGTCGATATTTCTGTAGTAAGAACGGTTGAAGCACCAAAAGACTCTTCGAGTTCTGACGGTAGTGCTGCAACTTCTCAAACAGAGACCTTTCGCCCTGCGAAATACACTTTTAAATTTACCTTAGACGATACAGGAGCCATAAGCCTAAATTTACCTAATTCATATGGTGTTGCTGAATCCATCAGTATGCTTGAATCCTTAACTGTTGTGCCCAATGACGAAACGCACCAGAATCCCTATGTCTATTTATATTGGGGAAATACTTTTCAGGATTCCTATTTTGGACAGGTGTCCGCGCTCAAATACAACTATAATTTTTTCAGTATTTCAGGAAACCCCTTACGAGCACTTGTTACCCTTACTATTACAGAGGTCAATGCTACTATCGATAGAACTTTCCAAAGCCCTGACATCACAAAAATACCCGTCATTAAAGACAAAGACAATATTGTAAAGATTAGTAAAGACAGTTATGATGATCAAAAGTACTACATCCGAATAGCAGAGATCAATAACCTTTCTTCTGTGAGAGAATTGAAAAAAGGAAGTTCCATCGTATTACCTCCCATAAAAAAATAAGGATGGCCCTTACGACAAACAAAAAATCCTTAGACAGTCTTTATAAAGCTGTTTCCTCTCAAATTAAAATTGATGGAGAATTTTTGGGGTCAACTTATGAGATTTATAAAATCGAAACTTTTAAGGAAATCAATAGGCTCAGTAGGGCAAAGATTCAAATCTTGGCTGGCGACTATACAAAAAACACTTTTGATGAAAGCGAAAGCGCTCTATTCGATGCAGGAAACGAAATTGAAATTCAATTTTCTTATGACCAAAAACCTGTCGTTGTTTTTAAGGGGATTATTTTGAAACACTCCATCTCGCTTAGCGAGGGATATATGCGGAGAAAAACCAAAAGCAAAATGGTGATCGAATGTATTGATAAAGCGGTCTTACTTAAAAACAGCTTTACCGATACTGTTTATACACAAAAGACAGATCAACAAATCATCAATAATTTAATCAATAATGTTAGCGGTCTAAGTTCAAGTGTCGATTCGACAACTTATGAGCATGCTGTTTTGCCAAAATACAATATTGATGATTGGCATTTTATACTCGAAAGGGCAAAATTCAACGGTTTATTGGTCTTAAACTCCAACAATAAACTGACCATTAAAGACCCATCAGTAGGAGAAATTTCCCCTGAAGTTACGATTACCAACGGAGGAGGTACTCTGAGCTTTGAGGCCCATTTAGACGCAGATAATCAATACAATAAAATTCAGCTGGAGAGTCGTGACTCCTTCAGCGAGGAGGTGTTTACCAAAAATGGGGCTGATCCAAATGAGATGGTCACCAACAGTAAAAATGACGCAAAAACAATTTCTAAGAAGTCTAGTCCAACAGAATTGAAAATCAATCTTCCTCATGACGTTGACGCAAATGAACTTAAAGTTTTAGCTGACGCATTGACCAAAGTGTCAAGACTTCAAAGAATGTCTGGGAGGGCTAAATTTAAAGGTGTCTTAGAAATTGATTTGGATACGGTAGTCGCTTTAAGTGGTTTTGGAAACCGATTTGACGGAAACGTTTACGTGTCTGCAGTATCCCATCAAATTGAGGAGGGTAGAATTTTTACCGATATAGAATTTGGGTTAAAACAAGATTTTTTCAATCCCAAAAATATTTTTGACCGCAATCAACTGGTCAATACAATCGCTGGGCTGCATATAGGGAAAGTCCTTCAAATTCACAGCGATCCCGATAATCAATACAGAATTAAAGTTGAACTTCCAATACTAAATGATTTGGGAAATGGGGTCTGGGCAAAGCTTACCCAACCTTATACTGGCGAAAGTAATGGGGGAACATTTTTTATTCCTGAGGTGGGTACCCAAGTGGTCGTTTCTTTTGTCGGCAATGATTCCCGCCATCCTATTATTTTAGGATGCTTGTACACGGATTCGATGAAACCCTATAAATCCTTTGAAGAAGAAAACAATTTCAAATGCTTCGTCACAAAAAATGATTTAAAAATTCAATTTGATGAAGATCAAAAAGAAATCATGATCAGTACCCCAGGAGGAAATGAAATTACGCTTAATGACGAAAACAGTGAGATTACCATTAAAGATTCCAATAATAATCAGATTAAAGCATCCTCTTCAGGAATAGACCTTAAGAGCTCTGGGAAACTAAACATAGAAGCTTCTGATGGAATTTCTATCAGTTCGGGAGGGAATATTACGGTAGATGCTAAATTAAATAATCTGAGTTTGAAAGGAAATAATATAAGCAGTAATGCGACTTCAAAATTTGCTGTAGATGCGGTATCTGCCATGAATTTAAGTTCGTCAGGTATTGCAGAAATAAAAGGTTCAATCATAAAAATAAATTAATATGCCAGCTGCAGCTCGATCTACCGATTTTCACACTTGCAATATGCAGACCCCTGGTACACCACCAATTCCTCATGTAGGAGGACCAATATTGGACGGTATTCCAACCGTTTTGATTGGGGGCTTACCTGCAGCCACTGTAGGTTCTAGTTGTGTTTGTGTTGGACCACCAGATTCTATTGTTAAGGGATCTTCTACGGTTATGATAGGGGGAAAACCGGCGGCAAGAATGGGAGACAGTACTGCACATGGTGGTTCAATTAGCTTGGGTTTACCCACAGTTCAAATAGGAGGTTAAATGGATAATTCAAACGAAAAATCATTTTTAGGCATTGGTTGGGGATTTCCCCCAAATTTCAATAAAGAACGTGCCGAAATTGATATGACAACTAAGGAGGAGGACATCAAACAAAGCCTTCACATCTACTTTCATACCAAACTTGGCGAACGAATGATGCGACAAGATTATGGTTGCATTATTCATGACCATCTGTTTGATCGATTAGATAAATCAATTTTAGATGTGTTGACTTTTGAGTTAAAGCAAAATATTGGAAATGTTGAACCTCGAATTTCTGTAAATGAACTCACAATTAAACCCATCGATATAGAAGAAGGGCGAATTGAAATCAATATTGAATATACGGTTATTACTACGAATGTAAGGGACAATATTGTGTTCCCCTATTATTTAAATGAAGGGACTAACATCAAAAAAAATTAACACTTGAGAACAGATTATAAAGATATTTTAGATCCTAACAACGTTCTCATAGACGACCGTTCAATTTCAGATAAAATTCTGTTATTGAAGAGGTTGTCTACAGCATTCACCTACTACAACAGAAAAAATAAACCCGAGGGCAACTTTACACCCTTACTGGAAACAGATGAAAGCTTTTTAATTGCTGAAATTTCAAAGTTTAAAGTTGCAGAAGAAGACCAAAAAAGATTAAATCTCATCGCTAGCTTTGATCGTTCTTCCTCCGAAAAAGAAAAAGGGCAAATCTTTGTTCAATACATCAATTTAACGGCACAAATGCTTAATTATGTTTCAAATTGGTACACTGCTTCAAAGAAAAACAATCTTACCGAACAAAGCAGTAAAATTGAATTGGAACTCGAGCTGGCAATAGAAAACAAATTAGCGAGAAATTTTCATCAATTTCAGAACTATCTCAGCTTTTTTAAGGAAAAAGAATTGATAGACGATACTGTTTTTATAAACGAAAATGACTACAACTCGGTAGTTTGGAAAACGGCTAGTGATAAAAAAATTGAACCCATTTTCGACTACGATGAGCCAGTAGAATTGATAAATAATTGCCTAAAGAAAATGATTCTAATTTCCTCAGAAATTTTTGAGGTAATCTACAGTCTTTCCAATAAATCAAAAAAACTGTTGGAAGCATCGCTTTACAACAACAATAACCACAAAGCACATATTGGTTTACTTTTTTCCTTTTTAGAATTGATGGATTATGTCCAAAAAGACATCAATACATTTTCTAAAAAGCATTTAGACTTATTTTACAAGACTATTTTACAGCAAGATCTGGTCGCAACTCAGCCTGTTAAGACCTTTATCACCATAGAAATTGAGGAAAATAGTAATGAAATAATCCTGAAAAACGACAATCTTTTAATTGCTGGTCAATACGAAGATGGATCGGTTGTCAAACTTCAAATGGAGGAGGATATCAAATTGAACAATGTAAAAATTGCCGAACTACTAACGGTTTTTATCAGCAGAAATTCGGATCTTGATTTTAATTCCAACTACCAGCTAATTGCCTCCATTTATTTCCGTCAAATTGCCAATTCTATCGCTGAGGTAAATTCATTCAATTCCAACGAGACCACATTTTCAACCTTGGGAAGAGATCAAAATTTTCTCACTTCCAATGAAATGACGATGCAGACTGCTGATGTAGGTTTTATGATTTCTTCATCAATCTTAAAGTTAGATCGAAGTGACAGAAAAATCAAAATTGATCTAAGTTTTTCTATAAGTTCCATCAACTACCTTTCTGACTTGATCATTGATATCTCAAACAATACTCAACTCAATGAAGAAGAGGTTTTTTTCAGGGTATTCTCCAAAGCATTTGATATTGAATACACCACAGAGGAAGGTTGGTTTGCAGTAGAGGATTACGAAATAATCGCACCTGAAGATTGGACTTCTGCCACCATTTCCTTGATTTTAAATTTAAATAAACTCGCTCCTGCCTTCAAAAATTTCGATTCTTTGATTCACCAACTAGATATCGAAACCCAGCATCCAGTATTGAGAATCAATTTGAATCAAACCAATTTTTACAATTCTTATTCGTTTTTAAACACCCTAGAGTTAGTTAAAATCCAGATGGATGTTGAGGTAAATAATCTGAAGAAAATAAAGATATACAGAGAAGGACAACTCATTGATAACAATTCGGATTTTGAGCTTTTAGGGCCATTGGCTAAATACGGTTCCAAAGTTTATATAGGCTGCGAGGAATTGTTCAACAAAAAAGTAAGTGAATTTAGTTTAAATTGGAACTACACCAACATACCGCCCAACTGTAAAAACATTGAAACCTATTACGAGGGCTATTCAAATGGATTTGACAACTCAAGTTTTAAATTAAAACTCTCAGCGCTTTCCGACTTTAATTATTTTGATTCACAGAAAAAGGATTTTACGTTTAATTTGTTTGAAACAGATGCTGACGACAGTTTGTCAAATGTGCGCAATGTCTCATTTAAAAGCCTGAGTCCTCTAAAAATAACACCCAACTTTAAAATTGATTCCTCATATTTGAATGAATTTTCAAATGACATAGAGACTGGGTTGTTGAAAATGGAATTGGTAAGTCCAATGGAAGGCTTTGGGTTTGATATTTATCCAAAAATATATGCAGATGCAATGGCGAAAAAATATTCGTCAAAAAAGGCTAAAAAGGAAAAGGAAATTCGGGAACCTTTCTCTCCTCTAGTTAGCAATATTCAAGTCGATTACAAAGCCAGCACTACATTTATTTTCAGTGATTCAGGGAGATCTGAAAACGATGCTTTAGAAAATAATGAGTTTTTCCAAATTTCACCTTTTGGAATACAAAAGACTTTTTCAAATAATTTGATTTCAAGCAAACGCTTGTTTTACGATTTCTCAAATGAAGGTGAACTCGTAATAGGTTTGAGCAGTCAAAAGCCTTTTACAGGACTGAACTTACTCTTTGAAATTACCAAAAGCGAAAATACCGATTATGAATTTAGTCGGAAAATCGACTGGTATTACTCCTCATTTGAGGGATGGAAAAAAATTGAGAATGATCAAATTCTGTACGACGAGACATTTAATCTTATGAAAACAGGGATTATCTCTTTTAGATTCCCCTCTGATTTTGCACGGAGCTCAAAAATATTAAACCCAGATAAATTCTATTTAAAGGCCTGCTCTGTCGATAAGGCAGATCAATTCAGTCTTGTAAAATCAATCACAACTAACGCTACCATAGGAAAAGAAGTAGAATCATCTCTGTCGGCCAACAGAATTGAAAAACTCAAGGCGAAATCGGTAGAGGGTTTTGAGAAAAAAATTCCTGGAGTAATCGCAGTAAATCAGCCTTTTGATTCGTCAACCTTTAAGATAAAAGAGGAAGAAAAAGATTTCTATTTGAGGGTAAGTCAGTTGCTTCGCCATAAGAATCGACCTGTGAGCAAGTGGGATATTGAAAAATTTATTCTCAATAAATTTGATTGGCTCTCTCATGTGGTTTGTATAAATGCAAACGGAAAAAGCAATAAGCCCACATTAAAAATATTGTGTCTCAAAAAAATTGAAAGCTTTCATAATATAGAGGAGGTCAAATTGAGCATGGCTGAGATGAACTTAATCAAAGAGACTTTAAATGAATACGTGTCTGCCTTTGCTGATTTCGAACTGGTAAATCCTGTTTTTGAAGATATACTTATAAAGTGTAAACTTCGATTTAGGGATGTGCCAATCGGAAAAGGGATAGAACAACTCAATCAAGATTTATTCAAATTTATTTGTAACTGGAGAGTAAGTGCTGAAGGAACCTATCCACACTTGAATAATAGAATAAAAAAATACGATATCATTAAATTCATCAAGGAGCGCTCTTACATCGCTTTTGTAACAGGAATTTCGATGGTGCATTTTAAGCAGCAAGAAGACGGAACAATTTCTGCACACGATACGGCTTTGAAGGAAGACACCTCCGAGTTTATTGAAACGGGTACCCCATGGTCTATCATTGTACCGCGAAACAGCCACAAGATTGAAATACTTGCTAAAGACGAATATCACGCCCCAGAACCGACTAACTTCAGTGAATTAGGAATTAATAAATCATTTGTAATTGTAAAGAAAAATGAAAAAAAATTGATTGCCAATAATTTTACAGAAGATGAATCAAAAGGAGATATCAATAATTTACAATTTGAATTAAAAATTTAAGTCATGGGGATAAAAAATAGAGAGACTTTAAAAAATTATTTTAAAAAAGGAGGATTAGCTACTGAAAAGCAATTCATAGATTTAATCGAATCATCCATGAACATTATTGATGATGGGATTTCAATGAAACCAGATACGGGGCTGAAGATCAATCCTTTGGGTGAGTCTTCAAAACTCATCTCGTTTTTTAAGAAGAATTCACAGAAAGAAGCGGAGTATTCCATCGATATTAACAATGGAAATGAAGGTTTGTCTTTTCACGGTGAATTGGATAAAACGCTAATTAAACTTAAAAAAGAAGGTAAAGTAGGGATCAATTGCTCGGAACCCGAACACGAGTTGGATGTAGACGGAACGATAGGAATTAAAAGCAGAGTGGGAATGTATGCCAAAGGATCTATTCCAGCCGATGGAAAGTGGCATCCCATACTCTCTGATCTGGATGGAATCGTTGCTTTCGAAATTACAGCAATAGCAAAAGGAAAAATAAACACAGGACACTATTGTGTTTCTCACGCTATTGCACTCTCAACTTACGGAGGAAGAGGTTCAAAATCGAAAATTAAAAACACTACAGCCTACTACGGAGGATATCGGGATAAAATTATTTACAAATGGACTGGGACATTACACAGTTTTAGTTTGCTTGCTAGAACTAGAAGAGATTACGGAGAGGATCCTGTATCAAAATCTTCTTATACCATAGATTACAACGTTTCAAGTTTATTAAAAATTTAATTGTGTCAAAACCTAAATTTATACTACCGGATCAATACGACACCAAAAGCCAGAGATATGATGAGCTTTTGGAAGAGGGTATTGACTGGGTTCAAAAGTTCTCGGGTAATTTATGGACCGATTATAATTTTCACGATCCGGGAATTACTTTCCTAGAACAACTTTGTTTTGGAATTACAGATTTGGGTTATAAGACAAATTTCCCCATCAATGATATCTTGTTTATCGGTCAAGATAAATTTGATTTAGAAGAGAAAAATCTTTTTTACCCCCCTCATAAAATTTTACCCACTAGCCCAATTACTACCACAGATTTTAGGAAACTGATCTTAGACAAGATCGATGCAGTCCAAAACGCTTGGATAGTAGCAGAAAAAGACAACCTTCAAAACATTTCTGGTCTCTATAGTGTCAAGGTACAATTAGGCGATAATTTGGATCAGAAAAGTCAGGAAAGCACCTTAAAACAAGTTGATGCATTGTTGATGAACTACCGTTGTCTTGGTACAGACTTTAGCCCTTCTGAACCATTGAGAAAAGACGAAATTAGGTTCGAGTGTGATATTACTTTAGATTCTTTTGCTGTTGGAGAGCAAGTTTTAGCAAATATATTTAAAGGCATTGAAGACAGTATTAGCAACAAGCCTGTTTTCAGTGATTTTGGTGAAATGGAAGAAAAGGGGCTCAAGGTTGAAGATTTATTTACTGGAACCTTCACTGAAAAGGGCTACCTCGAAGATTTCGATTTCAATGAAAAGACGAGTGAAATCTATATTTCTGAAATAAAAGAAATCATTTATAATGTGGAAGGCGTGTTGGGACTTGAAAATTTAGTTTTCTTCAAAAATGACATTAAAATTTTTGACGATTATATCCCCTTTGATAACGATGCCTACCCAAGTTTGATTAAAGCTGATGAAAGCTTTTTTGACGAACAAAATGATGGAATTCGCTTTTATAGAAATGAATCCAACTACAAGATAGACAAGATTATTTTTAAGCAAATTTACGATTCTTTGATTGTTGAAAGTAAGGAGGTTTACAAGCAAAAATTTAAAAATAAATTGAACAGTTCCAAAGGGAGGTTTAAAAAGGAACAGTTTGAAAAATATTATTCTATAATGAGGGAACTTCCTTCGCTTTATGGTTTAAGAGAAGAAGAACTTCCTTCAAAGTCTTCTAATTTGAGAAAATCTCAGGTAAATCAACTCCGCGCTTATTTATTGCTTTTTGATCAGCTTATGGCTAATCATGTGAGTCAATTGTCCAATATACGTCAACTTTTTTCAGTTGATTTAGCCTTTCCAAAAACCCTCTTTGGGCAAGTTCCCACAAACGTACCTCAACTGGAAACTATTATAGGAGAGGATACAGATGACTATGCGCAGTTTCTCGCCAATTCGATCGAATCGAAAAGCGAATATTACACGAGAAAGCACAAAATTTTGGATCATCTTATGTCGCGTTTTGGCGAAACTTTTGACACCAGCTTACTCGGCAAAGTCTACAAGTTACAGCACGAAAACTGTACTGAGGAAGAGGTAAATGAATTGATGTTATCCACGAAAGTTAATTATGCAAAAAATCTTGTTTCTTTAGGTTTTGAAAGAAGCCAAAGTTCAGATTACACCAGTAAAGAGAATACTGAAAACCTTTCTGGCATTGAAAAACGCTTGAAACTTAAATTGGGCATTACCAATGCTATTTCTGATTCAATTTTAAAGTCCTTTTCTCGAGATTCGAGTTTAAATGAAATGAATCAGACTTGGAAAAAAAGAGAAATTCAAATTGACAACAGTCCTGGGCTTGAAGTATTAGCCCTACCCCAAAAAACTTATTTGGATAAAAAAATCCATTACCATTTAACCGGTGTAACTTCTTTTAAGTTTTTATTTATCAATGGAATAAAGCGTAAAAATTATAAGTTGATTTCATCAAAAGGAACCTTCAACATCTTGTACAAAGGGATTGATGGTGTTCCACCAGCTGTAGTTTATCAGTCGAAAAATTTAGCGGAATGTGAGCAAGCAATTGACTCTGCCATCAATAAAATAAAAGAACTCGACGCCAAGAGTGAAAGTTTTTTCATGGTGGAAAATATATTACTTCGACCTGTTTCTCATAAAGATTACACCCTTATTTTTTATGATGCAAATGGGGGGAAATACATTGAAAGCTATTTTAAATCTGAACAAGATACCCTAAGAGATTTGAAAAGTGACTTTTCCATTTTAGTAGCAGACAAAAAGAACTTTAATGTGGTCAAAAAAATAAACTCAAAAAACTTTGAGATTATTTTATATGATCTACTTAATCGTCCGCTATTTAAAAGTGCTAAGTCATTTAAAAGCGAGGATGAGGCTAAAAGAGAAATACCTATAATAATTCAGTTTTTTACGAAAATAATTAACGAGAATCAAATAGATGAGTTCAGTAAAATGGTGATCGTCAATGACATTTCAAACAAGTTCCCTGACGGTTTTAACTATTCTAATCATATCAATTTTATCTTTCCTGATTGGCCATTGCGATTTCAGAATAAAGAGTTTAAAAATCACCTCAATTCTGTAGTACAAGAATATATACCCGCTCACTTAACCTACGATATTTTTTATTTGGATGTGAATCAAATCGATCAATTTGAACAAACCTATTCCAAATGGAAAAGATTGAAAAATACCAGCCGTATGGATCAAGTGGACTCAAAATCCCTACAACTCATTCAGTTGCTTATGCAATATAAAAGAGATGAGGAATAATGATATTCTTATAAGGCAAATCATTTTTGATTTGGACATCGCTTCACAGGCTGATTTCCAAGCCTATACCATATCCATTTCTCAAATTGTTAAAGAGCGTATTGGACCCATGCTAGAAGATATCGCTTTAAAACACTATGGCAATAGGGACATCGTGGTTAAAAATCTAACGGTTAATTTAGATGAAATTGATCTGGAGAATTGGGAGGCATACGAAGGAACTGTATATGATCAATTGTTCAATCAATTAAGACTTACAGAGATTCCTTCAAACAACTATGACCCGCTTGATACTAGATCTCTAACGCTTAGTGAACTCTTGAGTTTTATCGCTGAATTTGGTCTTTTACCCTGGAGCTACAATACCAAACAAAAGGTTAATTCTTTTTTTAAAGATCAAATTGAACAATTTAAAAACAAGAACTCACTCTTCAATATTTTAATCAGTAATCAAACTGCATACAGACGAATTTTTAATGTACTTGACCCAAAAAGTAGTCAGCTATTTTTAAAATTTCTTTTAAAAAGGGATTATCCGCATTATAAGCGCTTACAGGATTTTAATAAAAGTTTATTCAAAATAAGGGGACTCTCCCCTACGCTTGGTTCAATCAAAAAAGAGGAATATCAAATTCTAAAATACTTTTACGAAAACGCAAATAATATAGATCGAAGTATTCAGCAAAGCGTTGACCATTTAAAAAAAACCTACTCTTTAAACTCAAATGAACTGAATAAGCTCAATCGTATTGAAAAGAAGGTAAACGCATCTAGTGAGTCACTTAATGAACAATTGCAGCTCACGGGATCAGCGTTTAAAGCACAGCATTTTAAGCAACTTATCCAGTTACTCATTAAGCTTGAAAACAATAATAGTCTCAAAAAAACACTTGGCTCAAACGATTTTAATGACCCCAGTTCTGTGAGCAAGTTTTTTGTAAAGGGTGATTTTTTTAAAACGCTTAGAAAGATCGTACAGCTCTATAAAAAAAATCAAAATTTAAGTGAGCAAAAACTGGTTAAAAAACTGCTTGATTTCCTAATTCAAAATAAGGCCTCTAATAAGTTTGAACAATCTGTTGTATTAAGACTAGGAGATGCCATTTTTGGTGAGAGAAAATTCGAGTCTTTGAGAAGCGCTACCAGTTTTAAAAACCTTCTTAGTGCCCTTAAAATAAAATCCGTAGAATCTTTTGTAGAAGTAGTCGATATAATAGATACTATACTCACTTTGGAAACTAGGAATATCAAAAAACACAAGATTCAAGCAAGGGCTTTAAAAGCATTATACCCTTCTTTAGAAAAAACAAAAATCAATGAGCTTTTTGTTGCAGTCCTAAAAAGTTTTGATGTTGATCGCAAGCTCCCTACTTTCTTTCAGGTGGATTCATTGGATGAGCAAAAGATTTCGAAGATTTTTGAGCAAGTAAGGAAAATGCAAACTTTACCTAATCGACCTACTTCGTTAGACTCAAATTATTTTGAATTTATCCTCAATATTGATAATGAGATGACTCATCTTGAAGAATCCAAAAAAAGATCAACGGATTTTATAAGTATAAAAGACATCTTAAAAAGCACTAAATCTCTTCTTGAGTTTTTAAAAGCATATAGATTAAGGGAAGAAGTGTTAAACAGCTTTTCAGTTCTAAGCCTTCAGCCTTCTACAGAAAAAGCATTTTTTGCACTGCTAAAGACAAATTTTCAATCTTGGCTTCTAATAGAACAAGCCTTGATCAAAATTCAAGATCAAATTCATTTCTCCGATCTGGACTCCAAACAATTCCGCGCTGTTTTGCGTTATTTTTTGATTAAATCATTGGCGAGTGGAGCCTCTACTAAAGCGTTCTATACTGGAGAATTCACCTTTAACTTTTTGAGTTTTATCGAACTTCAATCTAGTATACATCTCAATAAACTAAAGGAAGTATTAATTGAGGGAACGATCAGTTCTGAAATTGAAGAAGTTGGTTTTGGTTTTAGTGTGTATATTGATAATACCTCATTGGATGTGCTCCCTCAAAAAACCAAAACGACCCTTTTCTACAAAAATGTCTATTATTCCTATTTAAAAACAAAGACAGTTCCCGAATGGTCTTCACTTGAGTTAATAGATGATTTTGAAATAGTTAATTTTTATAAAGTTCTGATTGACAAAAATGATGGCTTATTTTTAGAAACCTTATTCAGTCAAAAACAGATTGCCAAAAACCTACTGATCTTTTTAAAAGAAGTATCTAAAGATTATTTTAAAAGCCTGATCGATATACTGCAAACAGAAAAATCGCAAGGCTTTCTTCTTAAGTTATTTACCTCACTAACTAAAGATCAATCAAATCAATTGTCTCCTTATGTATTATTCGAAATCATTGTCGATAATCAGCTTTGGAAAATTAAAAACCCGCTCTACCTCAAAACTAGGTTTACTGAAATCTTAAAATCCATAAACCCTGAATGGGCAACCCTTTTTAAGAATAAAATCACTGCTGTTTTTAAGGAAAAGGATATGGATGTACAGCTTGGTAAAAACTGGTCTGAAAAAGAGTACCAGTTTTTGATGAGTTATTTCTTGGACAGCGGAAAGGTAACTGTCAGCCAACAGTTTTCTAAAAATGAAATTATTGAACAGTTAGTAGATTATTTGACTAAAAACCCTGAACGCGCTATCGGTTATTTACTAGAGTTTAATATGACTCGCATTAGTGAAACAGCTGCTTACAGAGAAGTTTTTACTAGAGATCTTATTCTTACTACAATAGAGGCTCACTTTTCAGACGCACCTCTTTTTTTAGCAGAAATTCAAACTTATTTTAAGGAGATAGAAGCTTCGGAAACAGCTGATGCATTGTTTTATAAAAGTTTAGAGTTGATCCTTTCAAATTATGTGGTAGAAAATAAGAGTAAACAGTCTGTTATCCCCAAGCTCATCAATTTAGTCGCAGAGTTTAAAGGAAAAAGCTATACTGGGTTGATCAAGAAACTCAAATTACTTTTTGAGCAAAGCCAAAGCAAACCGATAGAACAGTCGCTGGTGTTGAACAGAATAAGTAACGATGAAATCAAATTAGATACGTTTAGGCATTATATCGAACTCGGTTTTTACCCATTAGAAGTGAATGAAATCGATCAACGTGATCTATTTAAAAATCTTGTAAAGACCTACCCTCTTTTATTAAAAAAGCGATTGCATCTCTGGTCTCAAGACACAGAAAAATTGAAGCGCCTTTTTAAATTGGTAATAAAAGAACAAGAAAGGCGCCAACTAATCGCTTTAGTTCATCCACAATTGTTACAACTGTTGGATGCCCTACCTGAAATGATTAATTTAATGCTTAAAGAAACCCCAATAACTTTTAGCAGAAAACCCTTCAGTCCAATGCAGCTTCGGGTACTTTTGTCTTTGTGGGCCAAAACAAATTTTATTGTCAATCCTTATGAGTTGGTTGTTGGTGTAATTAAAGATTTTTTAACGGAAAGCAAGATAAGCGATGAGTATTTTAGACTTCAACTAGATGCTCTTCAAGAGGATCTTAAAAGTGATATTAAATTAATTGAGCTAAAGCCCTTTTTTGAGCAAACTGCTAAAAGAAGAAAACCGGATAAAGTTGAAATTTTGAAAGAAACCAACTTCAATAAAACTGAGCTGGAGGAGGGTATTTCTATCAACAATTCAGGATTGGTTATCGCCTGGCCTTTCTTAAATATTTTATTTTCAAAACTGGATTTGATTGAAGATGGAAAACTAAAAAGTGATGAAGCAATTCAGAAAGCTATAGCTGCTACGCAATATTTAGTAGATGGGAAAAATGAGATAGACGAAACAGAATTATTGTTGAATAAAATTTTATGTGGGGCAGACTTGGATTTTTATGTTGACGAAACCTTAGAACTCAATGAAATTGAAATAGGAATATGTGACATGGCCCTTAAAACCATTGTGGCTCAGTGGGGTAAAGTAAAAAGTGTAGCCACTTTAAGAGATTATTTTTTTAAGCGCAAAGGAGTATTAAAATTTGATGAAAATACAGGAGCCGAATTGCATGTTGAAAAAGAAACCAGAGACATCCTGATTAAATTTCTACCATGGAATCTTTCCGTAATTAAGACCAGTATAATGAATACGAAATTGATCATTCATTGGAAATACAATTAGAAATGAACCAGACTAGTAGTGAAATAGAAAAAAACTCGATTACTTATTCAAACGATTTGGCATGGCTAAACGAATTAATTGAAGTGCGTTTTAAGCAGCATTTTTCAAATGAATTAATTGATAACAACAGCTTTATTCCACCAGATTTAACTCATGATGACAGTAAATATGCCAACTGGGTCAAAAAGCTAGCGCTTAATAATTTTGAACGCCTGGTGGTCATATCATCTTTAGCTTACGAGTACTCATCAAATGTTTTTGACAAGTTTTTGATCAAAAACAAAGGATTGGATAAGCGCTTTACTGAGTTTGGAGGCAAACTAGATGATAAAAATTCAAGATTTATCCCTACCCTTGAGACCCTTGTTTTTCTTTATTACGGAAATGAAGTAGGTTCAAAATTTCATGCACAACGTCTGTTCAACGAAAATCATGTCTTTAATAGAAATGGGGTCATCAGTTTAAGTTTAAAAACAGAGAACGACTCTGTGCTATCGAGAATTCTATCCCTTTCGGAAGAAATCATTCAGCTTCTTACATTGGGAGTAGAGTTCAAACCAGATTACAGCACAGAATTCCCTGCAAAACTTATTAAAACTGAAATGAATTGGGAGGACCTAGTTTTAAATCCAGTCATACTTGATGAAATCCAAAACATTAATACTTGGCTCTTACACAAAGACGAGATTAATCAAAGCAAAGTTTTGAGTAAAAAACTTAACAAAGGTTATAAATGTCTGTTCTACGGACCTCCAGGTACAGGAAAAACCCTTTCTACGCTATTGATAGGAAAAAAGAACAATAAAGATGTGTATCGTATTGACCTCTCCCAGATAGTGTCTAAATATGTTGGGGAAACAGAGAAAAACCTGGCTAAAATATTCAATATAGCAGAAAATAAAGATTGGGTGCTGTTTTTTGATGAGGCTGAATCTTTATTTTCCAAAAGGACAGCAGTAAATGACTCAAAAGACAAATTTGCCAATCAGCAAACAGCCTATTTGTTGCAACGGTTAGAAGAATACAAAGGCTTGATAATCTTGGCGACCAATTTAAAACCCAATATCGATAGTGCTTTTTCTAGAAGGATACAATCCATTATTAATTTTTCTATGCCAGACTTAAGAGAGCGAAAAATCCTTTGGACTAATTTCCTAAATGAAATGGCGACTGTAGACAAAGATACCATTGACCGCTTATCAAAGGATTTTAAATTAAGCGGAGGGAGCATTAAAAATGTAATCCAATTCTCTTGGTTGTTGGCGAAAAGGAACGGAACTGAAATATCAGAAAAAATAATACTTCAAGGCATTCGCAGGGAGCTAAATAAGGATGGAAAGTCTATTGATTCTATTTAGTAAATCTTTATCTTAGTAACAATCTTACATACTAAATTTTGGCTGAAGAAGATATAGACGAAAATAAAGAGGAAAAAAAGGATGAGAGTGCTTCGAAGAGTATTGGCATCTCTAAAGAAATATTAGGGAATAAAGTTGATATTCAAGGGGAAGAGGCTGGTGGTTCCGTTAAAGGGGTAGGCGCAACTATAACAGGACCTGGAGAAGCCTATGTAATTCAAGCAAGCCTTAGTCGTAGCGATGACGGCATTTTAATTTCCGGTCAGGGGAACTATACCAATGGTCCTCTGGAAGGGCAACTCAATGCCACATTAAGCACTGACGAAAATTATATTCCTGACCCAAGCACATTAAGTGTTGGAGGTGCCGTTAAAGTATCACAAGAAGTTTCAGGCATTCTCATTGAGCTTGCTGGAACCATGGAAAACGGTTCACTAGCAAGTCTTGCTGGTACAATACAAGGGCCAGAAGGAGCCTATTATATCAACGCCTCAGTGGTAGATAGTGGAGACACTTATACCATCACAGGAGAAGGAGCTTATGCTACAGGACCGGTTCAAGGTGCAATTAAAGCTCAAATTCTTACAGATAAGTCGTTTAATGTTGATCCATCTTCACTCAATATTGGCGGTCAAGTAAATATTGAAAAAGAACTGGTAGGGGTCACCGTGAAACTGGCTGGAACCATGGAAGCAGGTTCTATGTCCAGTATTTCTGGAACTATAGAAGGACCCGATGGAGCCTTTGTTATCAATGCTGCCATTACTGATAATGGAGGCACCTATACGATCACAGGTTCAGGATCCTACTTGATGGGACCTCTGCAAGGAACACTAAATGCCGAAATCCAAACCGATTCGTCATTCAATATTGATCCTTCAACACTTAATATCGGAGGAGAAGTATCCCTCAGTGAAGAAATTGCTGGAAATCAAATTGACCTTTCAGGTAAGGTTGAATCGGGATCACTTTCTGCATTATTAGGTTCAGTTCAAGGACCTAACCAGTCATACATGATTAGTGCGTCTGTTGTAGACAATGGGGGAAGCTATACCATTACTGGCGAGGGCGCTTTCAGTGCAGGCCCTATTCAAGGGAGTTTAAATGCCCAAATCAATACAGATGCTGCGTTTAATATTGATCCATCCTCCTTAAATATCGGAGGTGATGCAGCTGTAAATACCGAAGTTGCTGGTTTTATTATCAACTTAACAGGTGCCGTTGAAGAAGGTTCTTTAAAAAGTTTATCAGGAACAGTTGCCGGACCTGGAGGTTCATTTTTAATCAATGTTTCTGTAATTGACAACGGTGGAACTTATACCATTTCAGGAGCAGGTGCTTTTGCTGTAGGACCTGTTCAAGGAAATCTGAATGCTCAAATAGAGGCTGATTCTGCCTTTAACATTGATCCAAGTTCACTAAACATAGGCGGTGATGCTAAAGTAGATACTGAATTGATGGGCATAAAGATCGATATGTCTGGTACTGTCGAAAACGGATCTTTAGCAAGTTTGACCGGAGTGATTGTCGGTCCAGACGACTTCTTTACCATAAATGCTGCAGCCGAAAAAAACGGAGAGCAATATAAAATTTCAGGATCAGGTGCTTTTACGGCTGGTCCACTTCAAGGAAATTTGAATGCAGAAATTCAAACAGACTCCGCTTTTAATATTGACCCTTCTTCATTTGATATTGGAGGAGATGTTGCCTTAAGTGAAGAAATTGCTGGAAATCAAATTGACCTTGCTGGTACGGTAGCTGGGGGTTCTTTATCCTCTCTTTTTGGAACTGTCGTAGGTCCCGCTCAATCCTATACTATCAATGCTTCCGTAGTAGATAACGGGGAAGGATATACCATTGCTGGAAATGGAGCATTCAGTGCAGGACCCATTCAAGGAAGTGTAAATGCGCAAATTAATACCGATGCCGCTTTTAATATTGATCCCTCTTCTTTCGATATTGGAGGAGATGCAACTGTGGATACCGAGATTGCAGGAATTAAAATTAATCTAGCTGGTACTGTTGAGGAAGGATCATTAAAAAGTTTAGTAGGAGTTGTTGAAGGACCCAATGGCGTCTTTTTGATAAATGTTTCAGTAATAGACAATGGAGGAACCTATACCATATCGGGTGCTGGCGCCTTTGCTGTAGGACCGGTTCAAGGAAATCTCAGTGCCCAAATAGAGGCAGACTCTGCATTTAATATTGACCCAACTACCCTAAACATTGGTGGTGATGCTACTGTTGATACAGAGTTAATGGGGATAAAAATCAACATGACAGGTACCGTCGAAAATGGATCTTTGGCGAGCTTAGTGGGTGTGATTGTAGGGCCAAACGACTTCTTTACTATCAATTCTAGTGTTGAAAAGAATGGTGAACAGTACAAAATCATCGGAGATGGTACCTTTTCGGCTGGTCCTGTCGCAGGAAATGTTCACGGTGAGATTCTAACGGACCAGAGTTTTACTCCTGATATGGATAGTGCAATACTTTCGGGAGATGCAACTGTCGATACCCAGCTTGCAGGTAATCAAATTTACATGGCTGGAACCATGGAGGCTGGTTCCCTACAAAGTCTTGAAGGAACCATCAATGGCCCCAATGGGATGTATCTGTTAACCGCAGCAGTAACCGATAATGGCGATTCTTACACTATCGAAGGCGGAGGAGCATTTGCCGCAGGACCAATTGAAGGTAATGTTGAGGGACAGATACAGACGGATAAAAATTTTAATCCAAATCTTGACTCTCTTCAAATCAGTGGCGATGCTACTGTAGACACCGATTTGGCTGGGAACCATATCATTATGGCAGGAACCATGGAAAATGGTTCCCTTCAAAGTTTAGTTGGAACTATAGAAGGCCCTAATGGTTTGTATATGTTATCGGTCTCTGTTGTCAATAATGGAGATGGTTACACCATTACTGGTGGGGGAAATTTTGCTGTAGGTCCTGTTGAAGGAACGGTCACTGGTGAAATTGGAACAGATGCAAATTTCAATCCTCAATTCGATACACTAAACGTTAGTGGAGAAGCAAATGTAGATACAGAAACAGCTGGACATCATATTGTGATGAAAGGGGTTATGGTCAATGGCTCTTTAGTTAGTTTGGCGGGTACAGTTGAAGGGCCCAACGGACTATATGTCATCAATGCTTCAGTTGAAGACAATGGAGAAGGATATACAATTACTGGCGAAGGATCGTTTGCAAACGGTCCAATTCAAGGTTCTGTTCACGGAACCATAAATACAGATTCAAATTTTGCTCCTGACTTTTCATCCCTAAACATGGGTGGCCAAGCCGCTATAGATACTGAAGTAGCTGGAAATAAAGTCAATGTTAGTGCAGAGGTAAACAATGGTTTTTTAGAGAGTATCGCTGGAACTGTTGAGGGCCCTGGTGGACTGTATGAAATTAATGCCAAAGGAACTAGAGAGGGCGATAAAGGCTATGATGTAGAAGCTGGTGGATCATTTACGTTTTTTGATGAAAAATTCGCTTTTGAACCCCCTGCCATTATGCTGCCTGCGGGGGTTCCAGGTGTTTATATTGAAGTAAGTACTGAAATTGGTTTTGGCGCCAAAGCATCAGCAGATATGGTGACCGGTTTTAAAACCGATCCCCATTTTATGCCAGATTTTTCAACCTTTGAAATTCGCTCTGCCACATTAATTGGTCATGGAGAGGTTTCAATTGATCTCTTTGGGGGAATTAGTGTCGGTTTACCTTTTGCAAAGGTTTCTGCGGGATTAAAAGCCGAGCTTAAAGGGGTGATCGACGCTATGTTGAACCTCACCGCTGATGCCAAAGGAATAAAAGTTAGCGGTTCCTTGTATGCTGCCCTACTTGGAGCGCTCTTTGCCGCTGTAAAGCTTAAATTTTTGTTCTTTAAGAAAGAATTTGACTTTAAGATAGTTGAGGGGAAAGTGGCTTCCCTAGAAAAAGAATTTGGCCCTGTAGATTTTACTTTAGAGAATATACTCAAAGGCTTTCAATTTGGGGCTGAGGACATCTCCATTCCAGGAAAGGACATGAAAGCTAAGCCACCAGATCCAAAAGAAACCTCTGATGATAGTAATAAAGAATTGGAGGATGCAAAATCTGAAGATGACGATTCCAAAAAAGAAGAAGAAAAATCTGACTCCGATGCAGTACAAGGAAAATTTAAAAGTGCTTCAAATGGCGTTTCACCTGCTCAGCCTGTCCAAAAAAAGAGTGATGGTGGAGACCTTCCTACTAATCTTAAATCGGGGGTAGAAAAGCTATCTGGTCAAGACATGTCCGATGTAACGGTACATAAAAACTCTGACAAACCCGCACAACTTAATGCCCATGCCTATGCACAAGGTACGGACATCCATCTAGGCCCAGGTCAAGAAAAGCACCTTCCCCACGAAGCGTGGCACGTTGCTCAACAAAAGCAAGGCAGAGTAGAACCCACTAAACAATTTAAAGGAGATGTTCAGATCAACGACGATGAGGGGCTAGAAAAAGAGGCTGATGAAATGGGTAAAAAAGCAGAGGAAGTTGGTACTGATACAGAAAGTACAGCTGGGGCAGCTGCTTTTGATGTTGAAAACACAGGAGTAGACAGCCAAGTTCCCCAGTTAAAAGCCGCCTCAAGCTCCTCTCTAAAAACAGTCCAAAATGCTGCTGACAGAAGTTCAAATGTTTCTCAATTGATGGAAATAGATACCTTAGCGAATAAACGAGATAAATCAGGAATCAAACAATTACAAGGATTGGCAAACGGTTCTAAAGCAAGTAATAATCCGCTTCAGCGATTTGGATCAAGCCCAAATGAAACCACTACCCTTTCAGAAACAGAAGGTCAGGGTATACAAGAAAACGAAAGCGACGTCAGTGTAGAATCAATAGAAATATAAGATGTATCGACTCTCAACAGGATTAAAATATTCAGGAGCTACAGAAAAGGCAATTTCCTACCTTGTTTTTCAGTCGGATAAGGATATTGGTCAAAGGTATTTTGATCAAGAGTTGTGGAAATATGAGGGGGAAAGACCCAAAGGAACGCGCGTCTATACTAGTACATTTTATGGAAGAATCGAATTGTTTAAAAAGCCCTTAAAAGAAGAAAGGGCTAAACAACTATTTCAAATGCTCGACAGTGTTTCTCCTGAAGAAAAACATCCAGCGCTAGAAAATGGATTCAAAAGTGAGGCAAAAAGACTTTTTAGTTCTATCGATGAGAATGTTTTGCACTCTTACTTTAAATTTATCGATTTTTTAAATGAAACATATCAGATTGAAGACTTGACCAAAAGTGAAACTGAATTATCTAGCTATTCGGACGACATAGGCCCTTTTGTGATGGGTAAGGTAGGGGAAAGATCGTTTTTACTTCCCGAATTTTCAAAGCTTTATCTAGCACCCTCTATATGGAGATCAATCACTTGGTTTATTCATAATTACCTGGCGGGACCCTATCCAAAAGATCCAGATTTTCCAGATTTAGAGCATTTTCAATGGAATAAATTAAAACTACCCCAATCATTTAATTCTCCCTATTGTGAAGGACTAGCCTATTTTCTAATTGCCAATTTTATAATTATATATGAGGCTTTTAGTGAAAACCCAACTTGTAATTCACTTCAGTTGTATATCGATTTAATTCAAAACCAAGGCGAAAGGCCCTGGCAAAAACTATTTTAAATTTATCAAATGGCAAAGTTTAAAGAAAAACAAAAAAAAGAGCAAGTTCAAGAGACTGAAGACATGAAAAGCGAAGATCAAGAGCTCGAGCTTGAAGGTGAAGTTGGGACAGAAATTGATGCTTTACAAAAAATGGCTGACGATTCTGAAGAGGTAAAAGAAATTGAAAAATCGGAGGAAGAAGCCAATAAAGAGGAAGAAATCTCTAAAGAAGAGGAAGAAAAGAGTAAAGAAGAATTAAAAAAAGAAGAAGTCAAGGATGAAGCCAAGGGTGAAGTCAAGGAAGACAAAAAGGATCCTAGTAAGAAGAAAAAATAACCATAAGTCAACATAAAATGAGAGAAAGAATTCACTTTTATCTAACAGATAAAGACAGTAAAATAGCAAGAGGTATAGACATCTTTATTTATACAATCATTTTCATTACGGTAATTGACCATGCTTTACAAACCATGGATTCCATGGCCGCATACCATACCTATTTAGAAAGCTGGGAAGTCATTCCAATCGTTATTTTCTCGATTGAGTATTTGTTGAGAATCTATTCTGCACCTAACAGAGTTAAATTTATTTTTAGTTTTTGGGGATTGGTTGATCTCATTGCTTTGATTCCTTACTATCTGGGTCTTCCTGCTGACCTTCGTGAAATAAGAGTATTAAGATTTTTATCACTACTAAAGTATGAACCCGCTTCAAAAAATATTGCTGCAGCTTTTAATCGAATTAAAAAGGAACTGATCATTTTCACTGTACTGGCTATTTTTATTTTATATGTTGCTGCTGTAGGAATTTACCATTTTGAAAATCCTGTTCAACCCGATAAATTTCCCGATATTTTTCACTCGATGTGGTGGGCAGTCGCTACCCTTACAACGGTTGGTTATGGAGATGTTTTTCCTATTACCGGAGGCGGAAAACTGTTTGCTTCTGTGGTGGTATATGTGGGTCTAGGACTTGTAGCCTTGCCAGCGGGTTTGATTGGAGGTGCATTTAGCGAAGCTTTTAGTAAAGATAAATAAGTGGGTATTTTAAGCATAAATCAATTATTAGGATTGACTTAGTCCTCTTACAATTAAACTTCAAAACAAGAGAAATTAAATCTCCTGCTATCATACTGATGTCCGATACCGCGTATTCGTTCTACTATAATTATTAAACAGTTATTCTACAAGGTGTAAGTGTTTTTAGTTTTTGTAGGGATGCATTTAAGCTAAGGCAATTTGAACAAATCTTCTACTTTACAATTTAGCGTTTTTGCCATTTTAAGCGCTAGTACAGTCGAGGGAACATACACCCCGTTCTCAATAGCATTAATACTCTTTCTTGAAACTTCTGCTTTGATGGATAATTCTTGTTGGGTTAGTCCGGCAGATTTTCTACGTTTTTCCAAATCATTATAAAGTTTTTGATGGTTCTTACCCATTGCTATTTTTTTTCAAATTCCTCCACAGCATTGGTCAATTCTTTTCCAGTATTTGGGTAAAGGTAACCAGCTATCAAAGTTCCAATACCAATAAAACTTACCAAAGCGCCAACTCCTTCTAATACCTTTCCAATAAAAAGATAACCCAAAAAATACAAGCCAACTCCAACAAAAATTGTAATTACCCCATTTCTTCTGTAGTCAATCGGCTCTTTTTTTCTTTCCTCAAAAATTCTTAATAATTCCTCTACTTTAGAGGGATCATCTAAATTTTTAGCTATTTCTAACACAGTTTCTCTTTTTCCTTTAGCATCTTTATACTGCCAGATAAATACTGCTATTGGAATTATAATTCCAGTAAGCATTCCGAAAATTGGTATTATAATGTTTTGATCCATAATGTATTATTTAATTAATGTAACGCAAACGTAACATTTATTTTAATGATACGCAAAGGTTACATGAAAAATTTCGCAAACCTCATAAAATCAAAAATTCAATTAAATCGATCTACTAACAGAAGTTGTTCGTATAAAACCTGTGTGGGATATTTCAATAAAGCAATCAACTAGATCAGCAATCAGAAATGAATTTTTGAAGTAAACTCGAGGGTAGCTTTACCTATTAGCTAGCTTTTTACAATTGTTGAATTGGTGAAAAAACATTAATTCCCCCCCTATCGGTAATGAGTTACTTCGGTGCTTCATGGAAATGGAATAAACTAACTTTTATTAAGGAAAAATATTAATAATGATTTAGTAATGTGATATATAAGCCTTTTGTGTAAATTTAAAAAACTATAAATCAATTTAAATGGAACTCCTTATAATAGCAATTATCATCTCATCCATAAGCATCTATGGCACAATCGTGCTTAAACGATTTTATTTTATGCTTGGATACTTTCTTTTTTCAATACTTGCCATAACCTCATTTATCCCCCTTTTAAATGATGACCCAATGTTGTCAATAACTTCATTAGCTTTGTTTCTCGTTTCGGGAATAATTTCATTTCCAGCTAGAAAGAATATTACTGATTATACCATTAATACTGAAGCAGCTCCTTTGGTGAAATCTTTTATGCTTAGAACATTATTTTCTCTAAGTACAATCAATTTACTCGCTATTTTCCTTGTTTATTATGACCAAAATATGCCTGAAGGTATGACCGAAGACATGAAAATCTATGGTATGATTATGCATGCTATACTAGGAGTATTACCGCTCATTGTTTTGATGAGAATGTCAAAAATAAATAAGGCAACTATTGCCAAATAATGTTTAATTTTTCAGCTATTCTAAATGCAATCATGTAGGTAAAAATCTAATCAAGTTGTTTAGATGAATGCTAATGCTAGATATTTTTAATAACTTTATTAAAACTGTTATGGCAACTATCTAGTAGAAATGTAGCTGATTTATTTTTTCCCCAATGTTAAAAAACATTATTTGCTTTTCCCTTATTGTTTTATTGTATTCATGTGACAATTCATCCCAAACTTCATCCATCAAGATTGTAGGTCAAATGAGGGATGTGATGTGGAAAGGAGATTTGAAGGCCAAAATTGCAACCGACTCATTAAGTAATGAAAGCACCTATGGATTAGGTCCTATTGAATTTTTGAAAGGAGAAATAGTATTGTTTGAGGGGCAAACCTTTGTCTCAAAGGTTATTGACAGTATTTCCCATGAGGTAACTAAACTCCCTTCTGTAGGTGCTCCCTTTTTTGTATACACCACAAATAGTGAATTAAAAGGAATTGGATTTCCTCTTGAAAATTACTCGCTAAAAGAAATAGAAGAACATATTAATTCAGTGTACAAAGATTATGACCAACCACTATTAATACGTATCGATGGTTTATTTGATAACATAAAAGTTCACAGTGTGAATCTACCTGAGGGTAAGAAAGTATCATCCCCAGATGAAGCGCACCAAGGATTGACTCAATATGATTTCAAAAATATTAGTGGATCTTTGATCGGCTTCTTTTCTCGAAATCATAAGGCTGTTTTTACGCACCACGACAGTTTCTTTCACGCACACTTTATTTCCGATGATCGTAAAGTGTTAGGCCATATCGACGAAACCGATTTTAATTCTTCAAAAGTAACCTTGAAAGTTTCAAAGTAATTTTATCTTGGGTGAAGAGGAGTTAAAATTCAAACACCTGAACCTTTCATAACAAGAGTCATCAAATTATGAGTATCAATTAAATCTTTTGGTGTAATACTGATGTTCGATATTTCCAATGAGTTATCTACTATAAAGGTCTTCATCTGAAGGCCTTTTTTTATTGAGCTTAGCCAATCATACAGGGTGAAAAATAC
>ERZ651776.423-NODE-423-length-59845-cov-4.164235_pt1 | contig 59845 bp, 45 predicted proteins | sample MGYA00514761_ERZ651776 | MGnify/ENA metagenome assembly ERZ651776
CGAATCGGATCGAGATAAAGATCGCCACAACAATGAGGAAGATCACCAGGGCCCGCACTGCCTTCTGGGTGATGTCATCACCCCACGACGACGAGGTGAACGCAAAACTGATCTCTTCGACGTCGACGCCCGCAGCGGCCGCAAAACCGTCCGTGATCTGCTGGGCCTGATCGGTCGGCACGACCTCGATTTGCACTGCAACAAACGACAACGACTCCGCCTCGCGGAGCTGAATCTTTGAGCCAGCGACCGGTACGTCGTTGTCGCGCAGCACATCTTCGGCCTCATCGACACCCTAGGATGATCCGACATCAGCGCTGGTATCAGCAGCTTGAGATCGCCTATAAGCTAAAAATAAAAATCGACATGGTTTCTTATAACCTTAAGAACCCCTATTTTTAGGATGCCGTTAGAATCTCCAAATTTTGGAAATTTTATTATTAAATTAATAATTTAGGCCATTTTATATGAGTATTTCGGGTTATGACGAAGAGTTCGCTCTTGCGATGAAAACAAAGCTTAAATTGAATCGCGAGACTCGAGTGAAAAGGCAGAGGAGGACGGCTAGCGAGCCTATTCCCTCAACCCTTAGACTCCCAGATCGTGAAGCGATTATAAGAGAAGTTCTGGCTGAGCGACCGGGCCTTACGCGAGAGGAGCTTTTGATACAGATGGCTGCGCTTGGGTTTTAGTCTAGGTGGGCCAACGATAAATTGATGGAGCGGGTATGAAAAAGAGAAAGTTAGTGCTGGTTACAACCAATACGTCACAAGTGTCTTCAGCGGCGAAGGAAGACCTAGTCGAACGGCCTGAGCAGATTGACTGGTCTTTGTACCCTGAGCTTTATCAAGCCAAATTAAAACGCGTGAGAAGAACTATAGACAGGATAGTTGCTGAGCATAGAGAACGAGTTGAGCTAAAAGACTTTGAGGCTTAGCAGTAATGCTCAGCGGTAGGGTGGAGTAATGGGTGACGTAATCCCGATAGTTCGACATGGTAACTTTATGCATGCTCAGGAACGTCTGTGGCGAGCTACTATCCGTGAAAAGCGGCGTGAGGCGTTAGTTAAACTAGCTGAGTCTTGGGGTAGTCAAAAGTACGCAGAGTTTCAAGATAAGTGGTACTGGTCTCGACGCTTCTTTAACAGCGGGCCTATGAATCATGTCGTACTTGATAATTTCTATAGAGAGATAGCCGCAGAGAGACTTAATTGGCACTACAAGACACTTGAGGAGGCTTTTCATGTGAAGTGGCTGTTAGAGAATTCTGTGAGCTTTCAAGTTAGGGTGAAAGGCTAGTTGAGCAAACATTCCTCTTACGTCGCAGATTACCACTTAGTTGAGAGTCCGATTTTAGAAGAAGCCACACACCTCATATTTAAGGCTAAAGATCTTTTTATGACTGCTTAGTCTGATAGTCATTCATAATCAATCTCGTTGTAATATTTAAAATAATTACCTATGCTGACTCAGTATTCCAGTAATTAAAACCTAATTATTGCTGACTTTAATCGTCTTCAGAACAAGCTACGAATCCGATAAGGTAGCTGCCAATATACTTTTAGTAGGGAATGTTAATATGAATAGGAAAGCCGTATTACCTTCACTTATATATTTGATCCTGTTTCCGCTGTTAGGGGCTTCGACAACTGTATATTCGCAGTCAGATGACGATGCTCTCGCCGTACTGGTACCCGGTGGAGGAACTTATAGCCGCTCAATAGACTCGAATTCCGCTCTTGCTCAGACATTTTTTGATCAAGGCTTGCGAATGGCATGGGGATTCTATTTCCCTGAATCAATCGCCTCTTATCAAGAAGCCTCACGGCTAGATCCTACAAACCCAATGCCTTATTGGGGTGTAGCACACGCCGCTGGCCCTAATCCCAATAGTAGATATGTAAATTTGCCTGACGATCCTCAGGGAGCAGGGTTAACAGCAATCAGAAAGGCACTTGAGCTATCAAGCAATGGTAGCCAGCTCGAGCAAGATCTAATCAATGCCACTTTCGTACTTTATAACCGCGATGCTATACCGGATGATAAAGAGCGAGATTTTGCCTTCTTGTCAGCGATGCGAGATCTCCACGCGAAATACCCAGACGACGCCGATATAGCGACGGTGTTCGGTGAGGCGTATATGAATACCACGCGGTGGGATTATTGGGAGTCTGACGGTTCAGCAAAACCAGGCGCGTTGGAGGGAAAGGCAGCGCTGGAAGCCGCCATGGCAATTGAGCCAAACCATCCCGGTGCTAATCATCTTTATATTCACTTGATGGAAGGTTCTGGGCAGCCCGAACTCGCAATGCCATCAGCTCAGAAGCTTGAGGCGACTCTGCCCATTTCGGGCCATATGGTTCACATGCCCGGACATATCTATCTCCGTGTAGGAGAATACGAAAAAGCGATTTTATCGAACGAAAGATCACAAATAGTCGATGATCAGTTTGCAGAAATATGGGGTGACACTAATTTCCCTATGATCGGAACCTACCCTCTCTCCCATAAAATCCACAAACCTCATGCCCTCGATTTTGTTCGTTACGCCAACATGCTTCAAGGGAACTATGAAGGTGCAAGCGCAGCAGCCATCCAAAATTCGGGTGCAGGTATAGGATCTTTGGGCGGCAACAATAAGAATTCAGCACATGTCTGGATAACGGATAAAGTGTTCGGCAGGTGGGATGAAATACACGCGAATAATACGACGAATAAAGAGCTAGCCAATACGCCCTACTTGAAGGGCATGTGGGCCTACGTAATGGGCAGCGCTCATGCGGCCAAAGGACATATTGCGCCTGCAGAGGCTGAACTTGCTCTTTTACGAGAACAAATTACAGCGGAGGGTGTCAATGAATCTGGAGTTGGCCCAACTCCGGCAGACCATGTTCTAAGTCTTGCAATGCACGCATTATTCGGTGAGATCGAGGAGGCAAAAGGCAATTTTGACAATGCGATCATGCATTATGGTCACGCAGTCGATTATCAAGATAATCTTAGTTACACAGAGCCGCCAGACTGGTCGCAGTCAATCCGTTTATATCTTGGAGCCGCGTTATTAGCTTCGGATCGAGCGGAAGAAGCGGAAGAAGTCTATCGTAAAGATTTAGAGTGGAATCAGCGTAACGGTTGGGCGACATTTGGCTTATATCAATCGCTTGAATCGCAAGGTCGAGCCCAAGAAGCGGCGATTATTAAGCGTCAATTTGATGAGCTCTGGCGAAACAGCGATGTCCAGCTTGTAAAGTCAAGAATTTGAGCCTCGTTGATTTAAATTGCGACCTCCTATTCGGATGCTAACTAGATCTGAATAGGAAGAGCTTATGCACCGTAACTATGCGTTTAAGATAAATGAAGTCGCAATGACAAGGAGGTAGTTTGCTCGGTACAAACATCAGATTTCTAAGAGCGCGCTGGTTGGTTACTCTCGCTGCCCTCTTGCCAATTCTCTCTTCTTGTGGGCGCACCCAAACAGAAGATTCTTCGAGTTTAGAAAGCGAAACGGTTCATCTTCTAGACGAGCCCAGACATCGAACTGTCTATCATGAGGGAGATCTCTACCTTTTGGACGTGCAATTAAATCCCGGTGACGAATCATTAGAGCACATACACGATCAAGCGATTTTACTTACGCGGTTAAGCTCTTCTTCTGGTCCATTAAAGGGCGAGGTCAGTTCTATCACTGAATATGCTTCTTCACCGTTTACGCACAGTATAAGAAACCAAGGCGACTATCTTCTAAGAATTCTAGCGTTGGTAAACTCTTCATTAGGATCCGTGCAGCAAGACGACCTGCCTACCGGTCTTAATGTACTACCTCAACTCGAGGATCAATGGTTCCGATCGTATAGATTGGAATTAGAACCCGAAGAATCAACTCCCACAATTCGCCATCAAAATTCCGGGTTCATTACTCAGGTGTCCCCAGGAATTATTCACATTGAGCGTGAGGATGGAATAACGGAGGAACTCAGGCGTTCTGGAGATTGGGAATGGCAGCGAGGAGAAATAGCATACCGCCTTACGAACGTAGGCAATGACCCCGTTTCTGTGGTCATTAATGAAGCACGAAAGCGCTAAAAAATTAGAGAGTAAGGAAAGAATGGGATGCACATTCCGATGGTAAAAAATTGTCTTCTCATTGTTATTTTTTTAAGCTGCAACGCCTTTGGACAACTCGCAGAACACAACAGCGAGGGCCTCGCGTTTGGGCACGTTCGCCTCAACGTATCGGACACGCAATACCATACTTCACTTTGGGCAAATCACTTTGGCGGGGTAGTAGCCTACGAAGGGGAAAGCACGATCATCCAGTTGCCTAACATGATGTTATTGTTAACTGGCGATGAGCAATCGATAGGATCGCGCAGTACAGTCATGGATCACATAGGGTTCAAGGTGCGAGATATCGAAACTTTTTTAGATAAATGGCGGTCAGCTGGCTTCGAAGTCGGGCGAGAATTTATAGGAGCCGAGGGCCAAAAGAACGCGTACATCACAATGCCAGATGAAATTTACGTCGAACTACAAGAGGATCAAGCGCTTCCAGTGGCCGTCAGTGCCTACCATTTACACTTTTACACGTCTGAATATCAGTCTCTTCTCGATTGGTATCTCTCTGCCTTCCAGTTATCCATTCGATCCCGTGGAAGTATTTCGACAACGACAAATGTACCGGGAATGAATTTGAGCTTTGCTGACTCATCCACGACACGATTCGCTACTAGCGGCTCTGCGATAGATAGCATTGGTTTTGAAGTCAAAAATTTGGATAGGACAGTTAACGAGCTGCGAGATAAGCAAATATCTATCGCCCCCGCTTCTAACTTTTTTACCTCGCTGGGGATAAAGTCTGCGTCGCTCATCGATCCGTCTGGCGTTACAATAATTTTGACGGAAGGGTTAATAAATTTCCCTTAAGTAAGTGAGACGTAAAAGCGAATGAAACGCCGACGCTTCATACAAAAATTTGGATGGCTTGGTGCTGGGTTTGGCCTAATTCCCGCATGCACCATGACTTCGGCAGATATTAAGCCAAACAAGACCTCTAAAGCGGAAAACTACTTTGGAGAATGGAAGACACAGGATGGCCTACCTGTGTTTGATTATCTTATTGATCAAGACGCTGATCTTAATTCGCTATGGGATCCGATTGATCGGCCAGAAAGCCGCCGCCATTTCCATGTTATTGGAAATCGGGCATTGCAAGTCGTCGCCTCTAATAGGGGAGACATTGGAATATTCGAAGAAAGGGAAGGTCACCGCTGGCTGTTCTATCAAGATGATCTTTACGGCTGTGGTCATTCGCTTATCCTTGAATCGGGAGGAGTGCGTTGGGGGTCTCTATACTCTGATCGTCCGAGAGGCACTATACCGCTTCGGCAATTTGGCCCCACTCATTTCTCTGTTCACTCAGAATACGAAGGACTCAAGTTAGAGAGGACTATTTTATGTCCGGAAGGCGATCGGTCGTGGGTTTTGGTTAAGGTTCAATTAACTTTATCGCTTGACGCAGAGCCGCGCCAATTGACTCATATCGAGTCATGGCCGCTGCGCCCGAGATTTCTAAACACATTCCAGTCCGACGAACTGCGTGACAAGGCAGCTTTGCGAGTCAGTTACGACATCAATCGCTCGGTGCAAAAAATCGTCGCACAAGAAATTTTCAATGAACCAGCAGAGACGATAGGAGCGCCTGCGACATTACTACTCGAGGACTTAAGCCCAGAAAATAGCGGACAGATGTCAGCATTGGAAGATGATCAATGGCCTACACTGCAAATTGAAACTGGACTCGATTTAAAGCCAGGTGATACCCAAACTTTATGGTTTCGTGTCGGGCGTTCGACAGATGAAGAAATCTCGTCGCCTGAAAGTTTCTATGAGCAGCAGCTCAATAAGGTGAGGTCAAGAGTCCCTAAGGCAACGTCTCTCAACGCCCCTCATGTTACTCGCGAAATTCCATGGCATGTCGCCATGCTTTCGGGCGGGGCAAACAAAGACGCGATCCTAGGCGGGCACACCTTGAATCAGTCCTCAGTTTATGGATTTGGCCTGGGTGGGAATGCCGCTGCACGAGACTCTCTGCAACACGCGATTCCACTGGTTTATTCCGAACCTGACCTTGCGCTTTCCGTTCTTCGCAATACTTGTACCTGGGGCAGCCCAGACGGAGACCTGCCTTACGCTCTGACAGGAAATAAGAAACCTCTTACCCAATTGCTGCGTCCCTCTGATCAAAACCTATGGGCGCTGTGGTTAGCAAGCGAATATGCGGCAGTAACCGGTGACTTGGCCGCTTTCGAGCTTCCTCAGCAATATCACCCTGATTATTCTGCGGCGAGTACGACGCTTAAAGATAATTTAAAAAAGCAGGCTTATTTTTTTATAGATTATGTCGGTCGAGGCCAGAATGGTCACGTACGTATTTTAAATAGCGATTGGAATGATATGGTCCTTCAAGACCCGAGGATTGATAAAAACTCGATGATCGAAAAGGGTAGTTCAGTCTTAAACTCTGCAATGGGTAGCTGGGTACTCAATCGATTTGCGCCGCTAATGGAGAAATTAGGTGAGCGCGACACGGCGGATCTTTGTCGAAAGACTGCGCATCAATTGCGCGAGTTGGTCGCTTCCAGTTGGAATGGCCGATGGTTCGACCGGGGCTACGGCCCGCCTACTGAATTTCAACCCGAAGGTACTGTGATCGGTCGAGATAGATGCTGGTTGGAGGTTCAACCTTGGGCGATTTTATGTGGAGCCGCATCAAGTGAACAATCAAAATCCCTTATCGAAATATTTAAAACTGGGCATTGTATGAATAGTCCATTAGGCGCAAGGATTGTCTGGCCTCCCGACTTAAACAATAGCCGAGTAGGGGAGGGAACACTTGGTGGCATTTGGTACTCTATTAACATGACGCTTATCTGGGCAACTGCGAAGATAGACCCAAAATTTGCCCTCGCGCAGTGGGAAGCGATGTCTCTGCAACGCCATGGCGAGGCCTATCCATATGTATGGGAGGGTACTTTATCGGGTCCTGATGCCTGGAATGCACCGGAGTCGCCGCGCGCCGGGCGGACATGGTCGACTCCCGCATTCTCGATGCAGTCATTTCCCGTGAGTAACATGCACAGCCATTCTCAGCCGGTACTAGCCTGGCTGAGATTGCTAGGAATTGAACCTACAACAGAGGGCACCCTCGCTGTCAGAAGTACTTATGAAAAAGCGTTGGGTTCTTATGTCAGCAGTACTTTCAGTGCTTCTTTTTAACGGAGTGTGATTTTTCTGGGCTCGGCTCATCATCAGTCAATGTAAGCAAAATCTAGATGTAAGCAACGGCGGTTGCGAGCCCCCGCTACCACAAACACTTCCCGAGACGTCCGAGAAGACTCCTAAGCCCACTACTTGTTTGTGGGCTTTTTTGTGTCTATTGATCCGCCGAGTTCTTAGCTTGCTAGAGAGGAGATTAATGCTAGAGCGGAAGAACCGCCTATCCAAAGCCCTACGGTAAATAGTACCGGATTCACTTCACTCCACTCTTTGACGGAGGGGATGTAAGTCCTTGCACCTAACAAGATGATCATCCACGCAAGCGCTGGCCAGTAGGATTCATCCATTGGGGACACTATAAATCGAAGAGTGTTCGGAACGGCACTTCAGCTCCGGTAACTTGGATCAGTAGCAACCCGAAAATACCGCACAGAGCAAACATGCTTGTAGCGCCAGCTGATTTAAACCCTGACCCTATCATGCTGATGGTCATGGCAAGCCACATGAATCCTATCCAGCCCCATATCAACCAACCAAAAAGAGATGAAAGGTATTCTATAATCATATTTTACTATCCTTTTTCATGGCGACTCCTCCGCATTTAACCGTTCTTTCTATTCATTGCCACTTTAAGATGTGCGTGATTCTAAACTTTTGCTTTTTAGAATGTGGCTGTTGGGAAGTTATCCCTTAGAGGCCCAAGGTTCAGTGTACGCAAAATCTAGAGGTAAGCAACGGCGGTTGCGGGCCCTGCTACCACCTCGCTTGAAGAGATTTTTTCCAGAAGCCCTATACGAGCTCATCTCTTTATCGCTGAGGTTAAAGTGCCTCATTAATAAAGCATAAATTTTTGCCACACTGGCGCTGTTCCTGCATAGTCTTGTAGGTTAGAAATAGTTACCGCCCCGACAACTTCAGAAACTAGGAATCGTGAGTAGAGCCGCCATGCATTTATTCAGAAAACTGCTTAGATCATCAACACTTTTGCGCAAATGCTACATTGGTGCCGTATTGTTTTGCGCACTCGTACCGGGCATTCATGCTGCCACTGCACAAGAAATGCCCACAATCGGCGAGACCGTTGCAGGCAACACAGCAATAGAGGGCTATTTCAACTTATATTGGGATGATGCCTCGGGCAATTTATACTGGGAGATAGACAAGCTCGACACCGAATTTCTCTATCAAATATCGATGGGCTCCGGCTTAGGTTCAAACCCGATTGGAATCGATCGCGGTCAGCTTCGCGGCACTTATGTGCTCGCCGCTCAGCGTGTGGGTCCGAGGGTGTTATTAGTTGAGCCCAACTACCGGTACAGGGCAACGAGTGACAATCCTTTAGAGGTGCAGGCAGTCAACGATGCGTTTGCGCCTTCGGTTATCTGGGGCTTCGATATCGTCGCGGCCGAAGGCGACAGTGTGCTGGTTGATGCCACCAATTTTTTCCTGCGCGATGCGCGCGATGTCGTTGGGCAGATTGCGAGAAGCAATCAGGGCGCGTTCTCGCTGGATACCTCACGTAGCGCACTATTTTTGGACAATACCGCGGGCTATCCAGAGAACGTCGAAGTCGAAGCGATGCTGACATTCACGAGCAGCAATCCTGGCAACTTGGTTAATTCGGTTGCCGCTAGCGGAAATTCGATAACCCTTCGCCAACATCATTCGATCGTAAAACTGCCAGACGACAATTTCGAGCCTAGGCTAGCTGATCCGCGCATTGGCACGTTCGGTCCCACTATCCAAGACTACGGCACAGACATCGATACCGACAAGAATGTCCGTCTCGTTGCTCGCCATCGTCTAGAAAAAGCCGATCCCACTGCGGCGCGTTCGAGAGCGGTTGAGCCCATCGTTTATTACGTTGATTCAGGCACACCGGAGCCGATAAAAACGGCGCTGATCGAAGGCGCCTCGTGGTGGAATCAGGCCTTTGACGCTGCCGGATTCATCGATGCGTTTCAGGTGCGCGAACTGCCCGCAGGTGCGGATGCTCAAGACGTACGCTACAACATGATTCACTGGACACATCGTCGCACGCGCGGCTATTCCTACGGTGGCTCGGTACAGGATCCGCGTACGGGCGAGATCATCAAGGGCAATGTTAACCTCGGCAGCCTGCGTCTGCGCCAAGATTATTTGATGGGTCAGGCGTTGGTGCCCGCTTTCGATTACATGGCAGAGGTGGTCGCGGATACCTCGGCGTCGGTGAACATGGCGCTGGACCGTGTGCGGCAGCTGTCGGCGCATGAGGTTGGGCATACCCTGGGTTTCCCTCACAACTATGTTGCCAGCGCCTATGGCCGTGAGAGCGTAATGGACTATCCTGCGCCGCTAATCGAGATTACCGATGACGGCCGCATCGACCTATCAAATGCGTATGTGCAGCGCATCGGCGAATACGACAAGCTCGCCGTGCGCTATGCCTACTCGCAGTTCGCCCCTGATGCCGATGCAGCCGAGGAGCTCGCGGCGATCGTGCAAGAAAGCCTGGATACCGGGTTGATCTTCATGGACCACAATAACAATAATTTCCGCGGTGCCGGGCATCAATTCGCAGGAGTCTGGGACAACGGCGACAACCTTGTAGAGCATCTCAAGCACGAGATCGAAGTTCGCCGTATTGGTTTGGAGAATTTCAGTCAGAACGTTATTGATCGCGGCACACCGATTTCGGAACTCGAGTGGGCGCTATTGCCGCTATACATGCATCATCGCTTTCAGTTGAACTCTGCTGCACAGAGCATCGGCGGAGCGGACTATCGCTACGCCGTTCGCGGCGACGGTCAGTTACCGCTTACTATTGTGGAGGCTGAAGAGCAGCGCGACGCGCTCGAGACCGTCCTGTCTACGCTCACGCCTGAGTTCCTCGCAATCGATCCCGAAATTCTTAAGATGCTGCCGCCTTCTGCCCATCGCTACGCTGCCGGTGAGGCTTTTCCCGGCCGCACTCAACTGCTTTTTGATCCGCTAGGGGCGGCGGAAGCTGCGGCGAGTCTCACGCTCGAAATTTTGCTGCATCCCGCTCGCATGGCGCGACTCGTCGCCTACGGCAGCCTAGGTGACTACCCGAACCTCGAGGAGGTAGTCGATCGTCTGCTCGAGGTGACTTGGGGCGCGCAGACGCAGGGGAGTGACTATCTCACGCAGGTGCTGCATGTAGCGCAGCGCGTCACAATCAACGAGATGATGACTCAGGCCACGAGCGATGAAAACTCGGGAGAGGTGAGGGCGGTGCTTACGCAAGCGCTGGCACGACTTGCTAGCAGCCTTGAGAGCATACGCAGCCCCAGTTCGCATCAAGCGACTGCTGTGGCAGACATTCGACGTTGGCAGGCAGACCCGACGCGGAATGCGCCAGCCGAAGCACTGACAATGCCGCCGGGGGACCCTATCTGATTGCAGTCGTTGGGGGCGGCTCTTTGTAGGCTGTTGAGAGGTGAACGCACCTACTGTAATTATGCGGTAAGTCTCGATTTACGAATAACAAGTTACCGGCGATACTGAGTGTCGATTCCTAATAGGAGCAAATTATGCCCAAGTTAATTGCAAAAAAGTTTAGTGCCGGTCTCGGACTGCTTGTAGCGCTAGCCACACCTGCGCACGCGCAGCAGCAAGACACCTACGACTACTGGCAGCCTCAGCGCGAGATGATTAGCCGCGGTCAGCAGGCTGTCTTTATGTGCAATGGGCTGTTCACGTCCGAGCGCACGCTTGAGCAGGTGTTTAAAGATGAGTTGGCGTTTCTGCCGAATCCTATTGGCACTGCAGAGGGCGGGGACTATAGCGTTGACTGGAACTTAAAGGCTGTCGAAATTGGTGCGCCGGGCGCCGCGCCAACAATGCGTGCGGTGTTTCGCGAAGGCAATGGCTGCATTATTTTGCCGCCAGACCAAACCCTTGCAGATATCGACAAGCTGCCCGAATTGACCTTGCCCTACCCGCCCGCCAATCCTGCGCGAATCCCTTGGCCGGACGGCGATCTCGTTGAAGAGAAACCGCTCCCTGCGTCTATCGATCAGGCGGCGCTGCTTGCCGCATCCGACTGGGCGTTCGACCGAGAGACACCCGAGCAAAAAACGATCAGTCTATTAATCGTGCACAAAGGTGAAATCGTTCACGAGCGCTATGCAGCTGGTTTCGATATGACGACGCGCACGCGAACTTGGTCGACGGCGAAGAGTATTGGCGCAACGCTTATCGGTATGCTCGTCGACGAAGGCAGGATGACGCTCGATGCGCCGCTTGGCTTCGACTGGTTGCCCGCGGCCGCCTCGCCAGAAGCTGATCCGAGAAACGAGATCACCCTACGGCATGTGTTAAATATGTCTAGCGGTCTCCAGAGTATCGACAATAACCGCCTCGAATACGCAACGGGCTCAGGCCTCTCCTATTGGGCGGGCGCGAGCTCTGTTACGGGTGCACGCAGAAGGGCGCTGATTCGCGAGCCCGGCGCACGGTTCGATTACGAAAATTACGATACGCTGCTCGCGGTTTATGCAATGAAACGCGCGTTGGGCGGCGAGAAAGACTATGCCGAATTTCCGCGCAAGGCGTTGCTCGATCGTATCGGTATGCGTAACACGCTGGTGAGCACCGACAGGTTCGGCGATTTCATTCTCAGCAGTCAGGTTTACACCAACGCGCGAGACTTGGCACGCTTCGGTCTACTTTATCTCAATGAGGGCGTATGGACCGGAGAACGCTTATTGTCAAAAGAGTGGATCGATTTTGTTCGAACCCCTGCGCCGTCGACAGAAAAAATCGGCAGTATTTATGGCGGCCAATGGTGGCTAGTCCCTGACGACCGAGATGATGTTCCCAAAGATGCCTATGCCACAGCAGGCAATCGCGGACAGTTCACCATTGTTGTGCCGAGCCATGACCTGGTTATCGTAAGGAGAGGTCTCGACTATGGCAGACAGGGCTTCGATCGTTGGGATTTAACGAGAGAAGTGCTGAAAGCCATTAACTAATTTTCTGCAAAAGACTGTCGATTGACGCTTTGGCATCGCCGTAGAACATTTGCGTATTCTCTTTAAAGAACAAGGGGTTTTCTATTCCGGAGTAACCGGTGCCCCTGCCGCGCTTACACACAAACACGGTTCGGGCCTTCCATACCTCTAGCACCGGCATACCGGCGATTGGGCTGCCCGGATCATCCTGCGCAGAGGGGTTAACAATGTCATTCGCGCCGATCACGATGACGACATCGGTTTGAGGGAAATCATGATTGATTTCTTCCATCTCCAAGACAAAATCGTAGGGCACTTTGGCTTCGGCCAAAAGAACATTCATGTGCCCCGGGAGTCTACCCGCAACGGGATGAATAGCAAAACGGACGGTTTTGCCTTTTGCGCGCAGTTTCTTGCTTAGCTCTGAAACAGCACCCTGCGCCTTCGCCACGGCCATGCCATAGCCAGGCACGATGACAACGCTGTCTGCGTCGTCCAATTCCTGTGCCACGCTATCGACGTCGGCTTCGCGCATCTCGCCCGAGATGCTGGCAGAAGATTCTGATTCCCCGCCCCATCCGCCCAAAATAACCGAGACGAAAGAGCGGTTCATTCCTTTGCACATAATGTACGAAAGAATGGCGCCCGAGGAGCCAACCAAGGCACCAGTCACGATAAGAAGGTCATTGCTGAGTGTGAAGCCAATTGCGGCGGCGGCCCAGCCCGAATAAGAATTTAACATCGAGACAACCACAGGCATGTCTGCGCCACCGATTCCTAGGATGAGGTGGCAGCCTAACGCGCCGGCGATTAGCGTGATCAGGATTAGCGTCCACAGTCCGCCACCTGCAAGGTATAAATACCCAAGCCATACGCACAGCAGAATAGCCGCGAGATTTAAGATATGCCGACCAGGCAAGGTGAGGGGAGCCGAGCTGAGCCGCTCTGCGAGTTTGCCGTAGGCGATAAGCGAGCCTGTGAAGGTGATTGCACCAATAAAAAGACTCAACACCATTTCCACTTTGAGGATGCTTATTTCGACAGTTGACTTAGCCGCAATCGTCGCGGCAAACCCAGCCAACTCACTGACTGTCGCCGAATCGATCGCCGCTTTGGCGACAGTTAATTCGAGGTGAGCGTTGATGCCGATAAAAACAGCGGCAAGACCCACTAAGCTGTGAAAGCCGGCCATTAACTCCGGCATCTGCGTCATCTGCACGCGGTTGGCAATACTCCAGCCACCAACGCCGCCAAGAGCGATCATAATGCCCATCAGCACCCACTGCCCCCCAGCTGCGCCTACAGTGGCGACGACGGCCAAAACCATCCCGATAATGCCATACCAAATGGCGCGCTTAGCTTTTTCTTGGCCAGACAATCCACCTAGCGCAAGAATAAAGAGAATAGCCGCTACAACATAGGCGGCTGAAATAAGACCTTCATAACTGTGCATAACCTAACTCCGTTGGAACATGGCAAGCATTCGGCGGGTCACCAAAAATCCGCCGAAGATGTTGACCGAAGCGATCAAAATAGCGATCGAGGCGAGAGTCATCACAAGCCAGCTGCCAGAGACAACCTGCAGCAAAGCCCCGACGATGATGATCGAAGAAATAGCATTAGTGATAGCCATTAACGGCGTATGGAGAGAATGAGAGACGCCCCAGATAACATGAAAACCAATAAAAATAGAAAGCACGAAAACAATAAAGTGCTGCATAAAGCTGGGCGGCGCGACATAGCCTAACGCGAGGCATAAGAATCCGCCCACTCCGAGCATTAGCGCCGTGCTGTTAAGCGATCGCTGCAGTTCTCGGCGCTCGCGGTCAGCTTTCTCGTCGCCGGTTTCTACGACTTCCTTAGCCTTGGGCGCCGACGCTGCAATCGCCTGAATTTTTGGCGGCGGTGGTGGCCAAGTGATCTCGCCTTGATGAGTAACCAAGGCGCCGCGAATAACATCGTCTTCCATGTCTATTACTGCGACGCCGTCTTTGTTGGGCGTAAGATCGTCGATCATGTGGCGAATGTTGTTGGCGTAAAGAGTCGAGGACTGCGCGGCCATGCGACTTGGGAAGTCGGTGTAGCCAACAATAGTAACGCCATTGTCGGTTACATATTTCTCGCCAGGTTTTGTTAGCGCGCAGTTGCCGCCACGCTCGGCAGCAAGGTCAACGATGACAGAGCCCTGCTTCATGCTCGCAACCATGTCGTCAGTCCACAGCTCTGGCGCGGGTCGATTAGGGATGAGCGCCGAGGTGATAACGATATCTACAGAGGGCGCCAGCTCACGAAATTTCTCGCGCTGCTTGTCGATAAAAGCTTGGCTAGAGGGCGGCGCGTAGCCGTTGGTAGCCGCGCCGTCGAGTTGCTCTTCATCGAATTCCAAGAAAACAAATTCTGCGCCCATCGATTCGATCTGCTCCGAGACTTCGGGGCGCACATCAAACGCCAGCGTAATAGCGCCGAGTGAGACCGACGTTCCAATAGCTGCGAGTCCGGCTACGCCAGCACCCAGCACTAATACTCTCGCTGGCGGCACTTTGCCGGCAGCGGTCATCTGTCCTGTAAAGAATCGGCCAAAGTTATTGCTGGCTTCGATAACAGCCCTGTAGCCTGCGATGTTCGCCATCGACGATAGCGCATCCATCTTTTGCGCACGGCTAATTCTGGGCACCATATCCATGGCTAGAACGCTCGTGTTCTTGACCCTCATTTGCTCAAGCAAGGGCTCATTGGAGGCGGGATTAATGAAGCTCACCAGTATTTTGTTCGAAGGAAAGGCGTCTAGCTCGTCGGCTGAGGGTTCTCGTACTTTGACAATAATGTCGGCCTGGCTCAACAGTTCCGCCGCAGAGCCGACTACCGTAACCCCAGCCGCCTCGTAAGCTGCGTCCGGGAGTGAGGCAGCCAAGCCCGCGCCGGCTTCGACAACGCATTCGTAGCCGAGTTTTTGGAGCCTTTGCGCACTTTCGGGCGTTAGCGCAACGCGCGCTTCTGAGTTCATTGTTTCTTTAGGTGCACCGATTTTCATGAAGACTCCGTTAATTTTTGAACAATAATCCAACGTATTTAGTTTTGGTTGCTCAGAGGGCACGCGCCGCTTTGACTTGGCTGCAAGTTATCTAAGACTAAGCTATTTGCCACACCTATTTCTACGTCGAGGCGCTCGAAAAAGTTCTGATCGTGTAAAGACCCCGTAGCGGCGTGAGGTAACTGCTCCTTATTGCTGCGTTGACAGGCTCTATCAGACTTTTTTCAGCGCAATTTAGATGCTCTAATGACCGAACCCTCGCTGACCAGTGCGACGCCCAAAAATAGATTCTTGGAGGAATACATGAAAGGACACTTTCTGCGCAACCTGAGCAACCTGCGTAACGCAGCCGCAACGACAATTCTCACCTGCTTGGCAATTTTTGGCAGTGTAGCCAACGCCGACGTTGGCCCGGAGCAATTAGAGGCCGTCACCACAGACCTAAAGTCTCGCATCGAGGCGGGAAAGCTCTCCGGCGCCGTAGTAACGGTCGCGCAGAATGGTAAAGTCCTTATGACCGAGGCCATGGGCTACCAAAACGTCGAAGATCAGGTGCCTATGCAGACAGACACGATCTTCCGCATATTCTCGATGACCAAGCCGGTGACTGGCACGGCGCTGATGATGCTCTGGGACGAGGGTAAATTTAAGCTCGACGATCCCGTTGAAATGCATCTGCCCGAGCTTGCTGGTATGCAGGTTTTCGCATCGCAGAACGACGATGGCAGCTGGGAAACCGAGCCCGCAGAGCATGCGATGACAGTACGAGAGTTAATGAGCCATACCGGCGGGCTGCTGTATACGCCGCCGCTTTCGCAGGGGCCGGTTGCCGAAGCCTATGCTAAGGCTGGAGTGATGGATCTCACCGGTACGTCGCTTGCTGATTCGATGCCTGCACTAAAAGACATTCCCCTTGGCTATCAGCCCGGCACGCAGTGGGTTTACAGTATTTCTGTCGATGTTCAGGGATACATGGTCGAGCGCCTGTCGGGCATGAGCTTCGGCGAGTTTCTACAGCAGCGCCTATTCGATCCGCTCGGCATGGTGGATACAGGCTTTTTTGTGAAGCCCGAAAATGCGCATCGCCTCTCGCGCCAATACGCACCTAACAGCGACGGCACGCTGCGCCGCACCGACAACCGCGGCGGTATTGCTGGGGGTTACGACTTTAAGAGCGCGCCGGTGTTCGAATCTGGCGGTGGAGGCTTAACCTCGACCGCAGCCGACTATCTACAGTTTGTTCAAATGCACCTGAACAAGGGCATGCACAACGGCGAACAACTGCTGTCGCCCGAGGCGATCGAGCTGATGCGCACCAACCAACTGCCGGCAGCTGTGGAAAATATCGGCGGGCTCTATCCGGGTAACGTCTTTGGTCTGGATTTTGCGATTGTCGAAAATTCTGAGGCTTATCAAGGCGCTTCGCAGGGCACGCACTGGTGGTGGGGTATTGCCGGCTCTTGGTTCTGGATTGATCCGGTTGAGAATCTTGTCTTCATCGGCATGATTCAGAACGATGACATCCTCTACTCGCTGCAAACCCACGCGGCTGCGCGTGCGGCGATCTACCGGTAGGTTAGGATGCATTAAGCGCTAATCTGGCATCTAGTCGGCTAAGGGAATCGACAGGATGCCAGATTGGAAACACCCCAGCAGCATTGCGGTTTTCAGCCAATTCCGGTTATAATGCGCACCCTGCCAAATTTGGCTGGGTAAGACGGTCGCGTTAGAGAAGCTGATTTCGTGCGATTGAGGCGCTTCAAGGCGTCATTGACATTCACTTTGCGTCGCCTCGCATGGGTCGGCGTCAAGGTATTTGAAGTGGGCCTTGAGCCCATTTTTTGTATGTGTTGTTTGTGCTCGCGACTCTTTGTCTTGTTGGCGAGTTGTCTTGTTGGCGAGTTATCTTGTTAGCGAGAATGTTTCGTGACAAGAAGAACAGAGATTTTAGGGAATAACGAGTGAAGAACGCAGCCGTACAGATAGCCGAATTAATAGCGCCGACAGTAGAGGCGTTGGGGCTTATTCTGTGGGGGATCGAGCTACAGCAGCAGGGCAAATATTCACTGCTGCGCGTGTATATCGAGCACGAAGAAGGCATAGGGATCGAAGATTGCGAGAAAGTGAGCCGTCAGGTTAGCGCCTTGCTAGATGTCGAAGATCCGATCACCGGCGAATATACCCTCGAGGTGTCGTCGCCAGGGATGGATAGGCCGCTGTTTACCGCGGAGCAATTTGCGTTGTATGTAGGCGAGAAGGTTAACGTACGCCTGCGCAGCGCGCTGCAGGGACGCCGCCGGTTTAAGGGCGTGATTAAAAAGGTAGTAGACGACAGGATTGGTCTGGCGATCGATGCCATCGATGCCGACGACGGCGAGCTGATCGAGATTACGCTCGCAGATATCGACAAGGCCAATATCGACTTTTAGCTATGGTTACTCTGTGCCCCGGTCTGGCCGGCGCAAGTTTCGAGTAAGGTGACACTGTTATGATGAGTAAAGAAATATTGATGGTTGTTGACGCGGTCTCTAACGAGAAGGGCGTCTCGCGCGAGGTGATTTTCGAGGCAATCGAATCAGCGCTTGCAATGGCAACTAGAAAGCTCAACGAAGAAGAAGAGATCGATTGCCGTGTTGCGGTAGACCGCAAAACGGGCGAATACGAGACCTTCCGCATCTGGACGGTGGTCGCCGACGACGAATACGTCAACGAATTTACTCAGTACATGCTCGAGCAGGTACAGGAGCGAGACGCGGCGCTTGAGGTAGGCAGCAAGATCGAAGAGAAGATCGATAATGTGCCTTTCGGCCGCATCGCTGCGCAGACCGCGAAGCAAGTGATTGTTCAAAAAGTACGAGACGCCGAACGCGAAATCGTTCTGAACGAATACAAAGACAAAATCGGCGAGCTGGTTACCGGTACAGTAAAGAAAGTCACTCGCGAGAGCATTATTGTAGACCTAGGCGGCAACGCCGAAGCCATTCTCATGCGCGATCAGATGATCCCGCGCGAAAATTTCCGTATGAGCGATCGCATCCGCGCATTGCTCATCGACGTGCGCCCCGAGCAGCGCGGACCTCAGCTGTTTTTGAGCCGCACCTCGCCGCAGATGCTGATCGAGCTCTTCAAAATAGAAGTGCCAGAGATCAACGAGCAAATTATTTCAATCCGCGCCGCGGCGCGCGATCCCGGCTCACGCGCGAAAATCGTTGTGTCGACTAACGACGGCCGTATCGACCCCGTGGGCGCCTGTGTGGGTATGCGCGGTTCGCGCGTGCAGGTTGTTTCTGGCGAGCTGTCGAACGAACGTATCGACATCATTTTGTGGGATGACAATCCGGCGCAGCTCGTAATTAACGCGATGTCACCCGCCGAAGTCGCCTCCATCATAATGGACGAAGACAGCAACACAATGGACGTTGCGGTTGAAGAAGATAATCTCGCGCAGGCGATTGGGCGCAATGGTCAGAACGTGCGTTTGTCGGCCGAATTAACCGGCTGGACTATTAACGTTATGAGCGAAGAAGAAGCCGCCGAGAAACAAGAAAAAGAATCGGTTGGCCTCATCGAAATGTTTATGGCCAAGCTCGATGTCGATGACGAAACTGCCGAGGTGCTCGTTAGCGAAGGCTTTACCTCTCTCGAAGAGATCGCGTATGTACCGATGGAAGAAATTCTGTCTATCGACGGATTCGACGAGGAGATTGCCGAAGAGCTACGCAACCGCGCGAAAGACGCGTTGTTAACTCAGGCGATTGCATCCGAGGAAGATCTGTCGTCGATGAATGTGGCAGACGATTTAATGAATATGGAAGGCATGGATAAAGAGCTCGCGCTAGAACTCGCGAAGCGCAGCATTCTGTGCATGGAAGACCTCGCGGAGCAGGCTACCGATGAGCTGATGGAAATCGAAGGCATGACAGAGGAAAGAGCGGGGCAATTGATTATGACCGCACGTGCGCCATGGTTCGAATAGTTGGTAGCTGGGCTGCGGACGAAAGTCGCGCGGCTCTGTGGTTCGAGGCCGAACCGATGAATTAGACATTTAGTGAGGGCTGCGAGGCAGCCGGCCGGTGAAGTTAAGAGAAACCGGCACAGAGCGCGCATAGCGCGCAAGAAAACTGGAGTAGATTGAATGGCAGATGTAACCATAAGCGAACTCGCCAAAGTCGTCGGAGTCGATGTCGATAAGCTGCTGTCGCAAGTAAAGGACGCAGGCTTACCGCACAAGAAGGCCGACGAGATTATTTCTAATGACGATAAGAACACGCTGTTGCAGTCGTTGCGTGGAAGTCATGGGGAAGGTGAGGGCGCAGCTGCTCCAAGCAAGATTACGCTAAAGCGCAAAACGCTAGGCACGCTGAAGAGCGCGTCGAGCTCGGGTCGTGGTAAGACCGTTAACGTAGAGGTGCGTAAAAAGCGTACGTACGTTAAGCGCACCGAAGTCGAAGAAGAGGTCGTCCCCGAAGAGCCGGTTGCAGTCGAGCCCGCGATTGTTACGCCAGATCCCGTTGTTGCCGCCGAAGCGGCGATCGCCGCAGCTGCAGAGGCAGCGAAAGCGACTGCCGACGAACCGGCACCTGCTGCGCCGTCAGCCCCCGCAGCGGCACCAATCGTCCCCGACGTTCCTTCCGAAGAAGCAGCCTCTGCCCGTGCCGATAAGCCTGGCGCTAAGCGCAAGCCTGCTACCAAGAAAGAGATCGACGACGAGGCCGAGAAGAAGCGGACGCAGGCTCGTACGACTAAGGGCAAGCCAGCTAAGCGTCAGAACCGCACGTTGCATGTAAACGACGCGTTTGTTCTCGAAGGCGGAGACAGCGAAGGTCGCCGCCGTGGTGGCCGTCGCGGCCGCAATCGGTTGTCGGGTTCTACTCAGGCATTTGAGATGCCAACTGAGGCGGTCGTTCGCGATATCAAAATTGGCGAAGCCAATAAGGTAACCGACCTTGCTCAACAGATGACTGTCAAAGCGGCAGCGGTTGTTAAAGCACTATTCAAGATGGGCGTGATGGCCAATATTAATCACGTTGTCGACGCCGACACAGCCACGCTGCTGGTCGAAGAAATGGGCCATCGTCCGAACTTCGTTTCCGAAGATGCACTCGAAGAGCAGCTCGCCGAGTCATTGGCCGCCGAAATTGGCGAAGAAAAAATTACGCGCGCGCCAGTTGTCACAGTGATGGGCCATGTTGACCACGGTAAAACCTCGCTGCTCGACTATATTCGTAAGTCGACAGTCGCGTCGCACGAAGCGGGCGGCATTACGCAGCATATCGGTGCCTACCATGTAGACACAGACCACGGCATGGTCAGCTTCCTCGACACCCCGGGACACGCGGCGTTTAGCGCGATGCGTTCACGTGGTGCGAAAGCAACCGATGTCATCGTGTTGGTCGTAGCCGGCGACGACGGCGTGAAGCCACAAACCGCCGAGGCCGTGCAGCATGCGAAGGCCGCTGGCGTGCCTTTAGTGGTAGCGATTAATAAGATGGACAAAGAGGGCGCAGACCCCGACCGCGTGAAGAACGAGCTTGCGGCGATGGAAGTAATTCCTGACGATTGGGGCGGCGACACACAGTTTATCCCTGTGTCTGCTCATACCGGTGACGGCGTTGACAAGCTTCTCGAAGCTATTTTGCTGCAGGCCGAATTGATGGAGCTCACTGCCTATACCGACGTGCCTGGGCAGGGCGTTGTGGTTGAATCGCGTCTCGATAAAGGCCGCGGCGCGGTTGCGTCGGTACTTGTGCAGAACGGCACACTTCGTACAGGCGATATCGTACTGGTCGGTAAAGAATACGGACGCGTCCGCGCTTTAGTAGACGAGAACGGTGTGAACATTAAGTCGGCGGGCCCTTCTATTCCTGTCGAAATTCTTGGCCTTACTGGTGTGCCCGACGCAGGCGATGAGTTTGTTGTGCTCGCCGATGAGAAAAAAGCGAAAGAGGTGGCCGAGTTCCGCCGCACACGCCTAAAAGATTCAGTGCAAGCGATGCAGCAAGCTGCGCTTATCGATAATATGTTCGCAGGCATCGGCAAGCCGAACCTCAGCATTTTCAATATTATTCTCAAAACCGATGTGCGCGGCACGCTCGAGGCATTAACCGCTTCGCTCGTTGCAATGAACACGGACGAGGTGCAGGTAAAGGTCGTGTCCTCAGGTGTCGGTGGCATTTCCGAAAACGACGTTCACCTTGCAGCAACATCGAAAGCGATGATCGTTGGATTTAATGTACGCGCCGACAAAACCTCAAAAGAAATCATCGACAACGAAGGCCTTCAGCTTCGCTATTACAACGTTATCTACAACGTGCTCGACGATGTGAAAGCGATTATGGGCGGTATGTTGTCGCCCGAAATCCGCGAAGAAATTCTCGGTGTTGCCGAAGTGCGCGACGTGTTTACTTCACCTAAGTTCGGCCAGATCGCCGGCTCGATGGTTATCGAAGGCACGATTCACCGCAACAAACCCATTCGCGTGCTACGCGATGACGTGGTGATTTATGAAGGTGAGCTTGAGTCATTGCGCCGCTTTAAAGACGACGCGAATGAGGTTAAGAACGGCGTCGAATGTGGTATCGGTGTGAAAAACTATACGGATGTGCGCGTCGGCGACAAAATCGAAGTGTACAAAACAACCGAGATCGCTCGTACGCTTTAACGCGTCGCAGTACTGCGAAACGCAGCAAGGAACTAGATGGCAAACATGACTCCAAGAGGCCAACGCGTGGCGGATCAGATCCAGCGCGAATTGGCGACGTTGATCCAGCTCGAGGTGAGCGATCCACGCGTGGGCATGGTGTCGGTAACAGGCGTCGATGTAAGCCGCGATCTCGCGCATGCGAGAGTGTTCGTCACGGTGCTCAACACACCGAGCGCGAGCGACGAGGCGAACGATGCGCTGAGCAGCCCCGGCGATTTGGACAAGCTCGAGGTCGAAGAGAACCTCAAAGCGCTTAACCAAGCCGCGGGCTATCTTCGAACGCTTTTAGCAAAGCGCCTCGCGCTGCGCTCTGTGCCTAAGCTTCAATTTCGCTACGACTCGAGCATCGAGAACGGCGCGCAGTTGTCGAGCCTCATCGACAGCGCGCTTAAGGCCGATATGGCCCAGCATGGCGACGATCTGCCTGCCGACGATAATAGCTAAGCGTGGCGCGCAGAAAGCAAAAAGGGCGACACATACACGGCATTGTCGTGTTGGATAAACCACTTGGTGGCAGCTCGAATCGAGCGCTTCAGGTAGTAAAGCGCTTGTTTGATGCCAACAAGGCGGGCCACACAGGTAGTCTAGACCCACTTGCGACCGGTGTTTTGCCGCTGTGTTTGGGCGAGGCAACCAAGGTGTCGCAGTTCTTGCTCGATTCGGATAAAGCGTATCGCGCGCGGATAAAGCTGGGCGAGCGGACCGACACCGCCGACAGCGAGGGCGAGGTGATCGCCAAGGTCGAGGGTTTTACCATCGATGAGGCTGCAGTAAAGGCAGCGCTTAGAGGCTTCGAAGGCGAGATAGAGCAGGTGCCGCCTATGTATTCGGCGCTCAAGCAAGACGGCCAACCGCTGTATAAGCTAGCGCGGCAAGGCAAGACGGTAGAACGTAAGGCGCGCGCCATTACGATCTATTCGATCGAATTGACAGATGTTGATGCTGACGCAAACGTGATCGAGATCGAAGTCGATTGCAGTAAGGGGACTTACATAAGGACCATTGCCGACGATTTGGGGCAGATTCTTGGCTGCGGAGGGCATATAATCGCGCTCCGGCGACTTCGTGCCGGCGTCTTCTCTATCGAAGACAGTGTCACGCTCGAAGCGCTCGAGGCTAAAAAAGAGGCAGGAGGGTTCGACGCGATAGACGCGCACCTCATGCCAATGGACAAAGCGATAGACGATTTACCTGCCGTGCAGCTGCCGAGTTACACGGCGCAGTTTCTAAAGCATGGCCAGCCAGTTCAGGTTAGCCAAGCGCCAGCCGACGGGCTTGTGCGGCTTTACGAAGAAGGCGAGTTCATCGGCATTGGCTGCATAGACGATGACGGGAATGTCGCACCCAAGCGACTGGTGGTTGCATCGCCTGGCGAGTAACGAGAATTTAAAAATTCAGAGCGAGCGCTCAACTAAGCAGTAAAGAGCGACGCTTGGATAAGTGCATGAAGCACTCAGGGAAGACCTCAGCTAACTATTAATATGCATGGTTAGTCTGATTGAAAAGGATGTCGGCGACTAACAATTAATCGCATATTTATGGAGTAAGAAAATGGCTTTATCAGCTGAAGTAAAAGCAGGAATCATCAAGGATTATGCACAGGGCGAGGGCGACACTGGTTCACCCGAAGTTCAAGTTGCGCTACTGACAGCAAACATTAATGAGCTGCAGGGACACTTCAAAGAGCATATCCACGATCACCATTCGCGTCGCGGTCTCATTCGTATGGTTAACAGCCGTCGTAAGCTGCTTGACTACCTCAAGCGCAAGAGCGTCGATCGCTATTCCTCTCTGATCAAGCGTCTAGGCCTGCGTCGCTAATCAGCGTCGCGTGCTCGTAACGCAAATCAATTAACCGGATTAACTAGCGCATGGCCTGATGAGTTGGCCTGCGTTTTTTAAAGAAAATAGGAAAAAGTATGTTTAATCCAGTCGTTAAAACATTCCAGTACGGTAATCAAACCGTCACGCTGGAAACAGGAAAAGTCGCACGCCAAGCTACAGGCTCGGTTATCGTGACAATGGGTAATAGCCAAGTACTCGCGACCGTTGTTGGCCGCAAAAAGGCAAACCCTGGCGCGGATTTCTTTCCGCTCACAGTTAACTATCAAGAAAAGACCTACGCAGTAGGCAAAATCCCTGGCGGCTTTTTCAAGCGCGAAGGACGTCCAACTGAGAAAGAGACGCTTACATCGCGCCTCATCGACCGTCCGATCCGTCCATTATTCCCTAAGGGTTTCATGAACGAAGTGCAGGTTGTCTGTACCGTTATCTCAGCCGACAAAAACGAAGACGCAGATATCGCAGCGCTCATTGGTGCCTCTGCGGCACTCTCTATTTCGGGTATTCCTTTCGCTGAGCCTATCGGCGCGGCGCGCGTTGGTTACGACGCAGAAAAAGGCTATATGCTGAACCCAACTAACAGCGAACTCCAATCGTCGCTACTCGACATGGTTGTTGCCGGCACAAAGTCTGCGGTACTTATGGTTGAGTCTGAGGCGAAAGAGCTCAGCGAAGACGAGATGCTTGGTGCCGTGTTGTTTGCACATCAAGAAATGCAGGCCGTTATTACTGCGATCGAAGAGCTCAAGGCCGAAACTGGCAAGCCTTCATGGGAGTGGGTTGCTGCTGAAGAAAATGCTGCGCTTAAAGCGGCGCTTGCTGAAAAATTTGAAGCTGCTGTTATCGATGCCTATCAGGTGTCCGACAAAATGGCGCGTTACGATCGCATTGGCGCGATTCAAGCCGAAGCAGTCGAAGCACTAGCCGACGAAGAAGCAGGCGTATCTGCTGCGGACGTTAAAGCGGCGTTTGGTAAGCTCGAGAAGAGCACCGTACGTAATCGTATTCTCGACGGTGCGCCTCGCATCGACGGTCGCGACACGAAGACTGTCCGCGCAATCGAAGTAGAAACTGGCCTGCTGCCTCGCGCACACGGCTCGGCGCTCTTCACACGTGGCGAGACTCAGGCAATTGTTGTGACTACGCTTGGCGCGCTGCGCGATTCGCAAATCATCGAAGACCTCGGTGGTTCGCGCAAAGACCCGTTCATGTTGCATTACAACTTCCCTCCGTACTCGGTTGGCGAAACGGGCTTCATGAGTGGCCCTAAGCGCCGCGAAATTGGCCACGGCCGCCTCGCGCGTCGCGGCATCGCAGCGGTTATGCCACGCGAAGAAGACTTCCCTTACGCGATCCGCGTGGTGTCTGAGATCACCGAGTCAAACGGCTCGAGCTCAATGGCGTCAGTCTGCGGTAGCAGCCTTGCGATGATGGATGCGGGCGTGCCTCTTAAAGCACCTGTTGCCGGTATCGCTATGGGTTTGATCAAAGAAGGCGAGCGCTTCGCGGTACTTACCGACATCCTCGGCGACGAAGATCACCTCGGCGACATGGACTTTAAGGTAGCCGGTACAGCTGAAGGCGTTACTGCGCTGCAGATGGATATTAAAATCCAAGGCATCACCGAAGAGATCATGGAGATTGCGCTCGAGCAGGCTAACACTGCGCGTAATCACATCCTCGTTGAGATGAATAAAGTGCTCGCGAAGTCACGCGACAGCGTCTCTGAGAATGCGCCTTCGATGGCTATGCTCAAAATCGATCCAGACAAGATCCGCGACGTTATCGGTAAGGGTGGCGCGGTTATTCGCGGTATCACCGAGCAGACTGGCGCCTCGGTTGATATCGATGACGACGGTAACGTGCGCATCTACGGCGAAGACGCCTCTTCGCGCGACGCAGCAATCGACATGGTTAACGCCATTACTGCCGAAGCAGAAGTGGGTCGAATTTACCGCGGTAAAGTGGCGCGTATCGTAGACTTCGGAGCATTCGTCACAATTCTGCCTGGTAAAGACGGACTCGTGCATATCTCACAGATTTCTGATGAGCGTGTCGAGAGCGTTGAAGAATATCTCACCGAAGGCCAAGAAATTCTCGTTAAGTGTTTAGACCTCGATGCGCGTGGCCGTATCAAGCTCAGCATGAAAGAGATTTCTGACGAAGAGAAGCAAGAGATGGCTGCAGCAGACGCTGCTGAGTAAGTTATAGCCTTAGTCGGCGCGCGATTTATAGATTGATTGGTAAATTTTCGCGTGTGCCGAAGCGCAGCAAAAGCGCTTTAGCTGACTTGGTTAAAAGGAAAAAGGGCTGTCCGAAAGGGCAGCCCTTTTTTCGTTTTCAATAGGGTAAATCACACCTAAGTCACGCCTAGGTCACACCCGTTACTGTTGATCTAAATCAATAGTTAGCGCTTTCTTCTTTTTAAACAGCCGATTGGGCCGGCAATCGCACGCTTGCCTTTTTTGGTTCTTGACCAGAAATTCATTCGGGACAACAATCGGGCATGGCGGTATAAATCTGCCTCGTCACTTGATGTCGTTCATCGCTCGATTATAAAAGCAAAACGGAGAAGGCAATGGAGAAGGCAATAAAAAGCACAAAAAGAATTGTCCAGAAATCCCGCTCGATGTTCACAGGCGCGTTCGCGCTCTCGACCCTTGCGCTTTTGGGCTCAGCCCAGGCATTAGGCGCTGGTGAGGTTACCTTCCACAAAGACATAGAACCGATTCTGCAACGCAGTTGCCAGAACTGCCACAGACCCGGCGGCGCTGGTCCGATGTCGCTCGTGACCTACGAAGAGGTCGCGCCGTTTGCGGGACTCATCGAATACAAAACAGGCCTGCGTGATCGCGCGGGTGCTATGCCTCCATGGTATATGGAGAAAAGTATCGGTATTCAACGTTACAAGAACGATCCTTCCCTAAGTGATGCCGAGCTTACCGCGATCTCAACTTGGGCACGCACCGGAACGCCGAAAGGTGAGGTCGCGGACGCCCCCGAAGCGCTGGTGTTCGACGACAGCGTAAAATGGACAGCCGGTTTGCCCGACCTCGTTGTTACAACGAATTCGGTAACCAAACTCGCCGGCACTCCAGATTGGTGGGGCGAAATCGACCGCGTGCCAACCGGTTTAACCGAAGACCGCTGGGTTAAATCGGTAGAAATTGTTGAAGTTAACGACGTCAATAACGAACAGGGCACCGGACGCGATACGGTGGGCGGGCGCTATATCTTCCACCATATGATTTGGGGCACAGCGGATCTAGACGAGAACGGAGAGCGAATCCCGAGCACCAATACCAGTTGGCCCGTGCATGAGGTTGGGCGTAATCCCGATATATTCGATCCCGACGGCGGCAGATTACTCAAGGCTGGCACCTACATTGTCTCCGATTCGGTGCATCTGCATTCCAATGGCAAAGATACAACCGGTCACTTGGAGATTGGCTTTAGGTTTCACGAGAAAGGCTATGAGCCGAAATATGAGCGCGTGAACCTTGGGCTCGGCAATGGTGTCGATATTTCGATTGCCGGCAATCAGCGAGATCAAGAGCTTCATGCCTATACGGTTTTGCAGCAACACACAAAAATCATCACCTTCGAGCCTCATTTACACGCGCCCGGCGAGCGCATGTGTCTCGAGGCGATCTGGGGTTATACGATAGAAACGCTGTCGTGTGTTGGCTACGACCATAACTGGGTGCGCGGCTACGCCTACGACGACGATGCCACGCCATTGCTGCCTAAGGGCACTATTCTTCATATAGTTGGGTATATGAATAACACGCAGACCAATCCCAATATCCCAGATCCACGCAATTGGCAAGGCTCGGGAAATAGATCTGTCACGAATATGTTTATCGACTTAGGCATGCGAGTGTCGATGAGTGATGAGCAGTTTTTTGATGAGATGGAGAAGCGGCGCTCGGATCTTAATCTAGGTCCGAATGATCATGTGATAGGATGCCCTTTGTGTTTAGCGCCGCTAGTCGCACCGATAGCACAGTCGGAGTCGCCGCTACCCGAGAGGGAGGCCGACTAAGACAACAATCATGCCCTTGGCCTAAAACAGCGCTATAATGGACGACGCGAAACGCACAGCGTCACACTGCCTAAGCGAGAGCAAGGGCAATGCAATAATGGAGAGAAAAGACTCATGCAGTATCAGACAATTACGATCCGCGCACAGATAGCTCGACTCGTCGCCCTCGGCGCCGCCGCGCTGATGACTTTAAGCCTTGCGCAGGTCGCCAATGCGAATAGCTTTACTCGTGGTCAGCATATCGAGCCTGCCTACGAGGGGTGGCGTCCAAACGAAGACGGCACGTTTAGTTTTATGTTCGGTTATCAGAACGAGAACTGGGAAGAGGAGCCCGATGTCGAGGTTGGGCCCGAGAACATGTTTTCGCCAGGTGAAGCAGACCGTGGTCAGCCTACGCACTTTTTGCCACGTCGCAACCGCTTCACATTCGAAGTACAGGTTCCCGCCGATTGGGGCGACCGTGAGCTTGTTTGGACGCTGAAAGTAAACGGCGTCGAGCGCAAAGCCTACGCAACGCTCAAGGCAGACTATCAGGTTGATAATATCGTGATTGCCTCGGAAACCGGCTCACTTGGCGCGGGTACAAGTAGCCCAGAATCGCGGTCGAATGTGCCTCCTGTCGTTGCAGTGCAGGGCGATGAAATACGCACTGTGCGTGTCGGCGAGCCAATGAACCTTAAGACGCTGGTCACAGACGACGGCCTGCCAACGCCTGACGATGTGTTAGAAGACGCGCGCGAGTTTGCTGAGTTTGCAGCAGGCCCTCTCGCCGCAGCACTGATTAACGCCGAGAATGTTTACGAGCGTCGCCTCATGAGCCCGCCGACACGAGTAACGGTAGGCAAAGTAAACGGGCTCTACTTGTCATGGAACGTTTATCGTGGCGCTGGCAAGGTTACCTTCGATCCGCCAATGCCGAAGGTTTGGGAAGATACTCGGACGAGTGCTAACTCGCCTTGGGGCGCGCTCTGGACACCTCCACCGATTCCTGCAGACGGCATGTATGACGTGAATGTTACGTTCGAAGAGCCTGGCACGTATGTGCTTTGGGGCCGCGCCGATGACGGTGGTTTGTACCACGACGGCTACATAACAGTGAATGTGACCGAGTAATCGCGTCTAGCGACTATTGAAACAGTAGCAATAAAAAAGGCAGCCTAGGCTGCCTTTTTTGTGCGCGCTTGTATGGCGGCTTTACATGCTGCGCCGGTACTGACCACCGACCTCAAAAAAGGTATCGGTGATCTGACCTAGCGAGCATACCCTGACCGCGTTCATGAGTTCTTCGAACACGTTCTCGTTGTTGATCGCCGCGTCGCGCAGCCGCTGCAGAGCCACAGACGAAGCCTCTGCGTTTTTCTCTTTAAAGCGATTGAGCCGACTAATTTGACTCTCTTTTTCTTCGGTCGTTGAGCGTGCGAGTTCGATTTCATATTCGGCTTCGGGCTCGTCACTCAAAAACGTGTTTACGCCAACAAGAGGCAGGCTGCCATCGTGTTTGCGATGCTCGTAAAGCATCGATTCATCCTGAATCTTGCCGCGCTGATAACCGGTCTCCATTGCGCCTAACACACCGCCGCGCTCCGAAATCTTTTCAAACTCTTGCAGCACCGCCTCTTCAACAAGATCGGTCAGCTCTTCTATGATGAACGAGCCCTGATTCGAATTCTCGTTTACAGCTAAACCCCATTCTTTATTAATGATCAATTGAATCGCCATTGCGCGTCGCACACTCTCCTCTGTCGGCGTCGTTATCGCCTCGTCATAGGCGTTGGTGTGCAGCGAATTGCAGTTGTCATACACCGCAATCAGCGCCTGCAGCGTAGTGCGAATATCATTAAACGACATCTCTTGGGCATGCAGCGAACGGCCGCTGGTCTGAATGTGATATTTGAGCTTCTGGCTACGTTCGTTGGCGCCATAGCGGAACCGCATCGCGGTTGCCCAGATGCGACGCGCGACGCGGCCTAGTACCGTGTACTCGGGATCCATACCGTTCGAAAAGAAGAACGACAGATTATGGGCGAAATCATCTACCGCCATGCCGCGCGCGAGATAGGCCTCGACGAAAGTGAAGCCGTTAGAAAGTGTAAACGCGAGCTGGCTGATCGGATTCGCGCCGGCTTCGGCGATGTGATAACCCGAAATCGAGACCGAGTAAAAATTACGCACCTGATTTTGCGTAAAGTATTCCTGAATGTCGCCCATGACCTTGAGGCTAAATTCTGTAGAGAAAATGCAGGTATTTTGGCCTTGGTCTTCTTTTAAGATGTCGGCCTGCACGGTGCCTCGCACTGTTGCGAGCGTCTGCGCCTTAATCGCTGCGTGTTCTTCGGCGCTCGGCTCGCGGCCGTTGGCGCTCACAAAATTGGCAATCTGCTGATCGACCGCAGCATTCATATACATTGCGAGAATAGTTGGGGCAGGGCCGTTGATTGTCATCGATACTGATGTGCTCGGCGCGCAGAGATCAAAGCCCGCATAGAGCTCTTTCATGTCGTCGAGCGTGGCAATAGAGACGCCGGAATTACCCACCTTGCCATAAATATCGGGCTGATGATCTGGGTCAAAACCGTAAAGCGTCACCGAGTCGAAGGCGGTGCTAAGACGCTTCGCCTCGGCGTGTTCCGACAGCTGCTTAAAGCGGCGATTGGTGCGAAAAGCATCGCCTTCGCCTGCAAACATGCGCGTAGGATCTTCGGACTCGCGCTTAAACTGAAAGACGCCGGCGGTGAATGGGAAGCGCCCTGGGACGTTTTCGAGCAGCAGCCATTTGAGCAGATCGCCGTGATCGCTAAAGGTGGGTAGCGACACGCGCGAAACCTTCGTGCCCGACAGCGAGGTGCGCGTGAGCGCAGTACGCATCTCTTTATCGCGTACTTTCACCACATACTCGTCGCCCGAGTAGTCTTCTTTAAGCTGATCCCAGCTTGCTAATAATTTGTTAGCGCGGCTGTCGATAGCCGATTCGCGTTTCTCGATTAGCGCATCCAGATCGCTGCTGTTTGTGTTGGTTGCCGCAAGCATCGCTTTAGCCGCAACTAGCTGCTGCCGCTCACGCGCGATCTGAGCCTGCTCGCCCACTAACTTGTGGTAGCCGCGCACCTCTTCGGCGATCTCGGCAAGGTAGCGCTGATTCTGCGCAGGAATAATCACTGTGCGCTGTGTCGAGATTTTTGTGTCGGTTCGTTCAAGGCTAGACGCATACTCGGGCAAGCCATGCTTGCGTAGCTGTGGCACGAGCGCCTGATACAGCGCAGTGATACCGTCGTCGTTAAACTTAGATGCGATTGTGCCAAAGACCGGCATGGCGTCTGGCATTTCGCCCCATGCTTCGCGGTTGCGCTGCACCTGTTTGCACACGTCGCGCAGGGCGTCTTCGCTGCCTTTGCGATCGAACTTGTTGATCGCAAAAACGTCGGCGTAGTCGAGCATATCGATTTTCTCGAGCTGGCTCGCCGCGCCAAACTCCGGTGTCATGACATACAGCGAGGAGTCGACGTAGGGCACGATACCCGCGTCGCCCTGACCGATGCCTGGAGTCTCGACAATAATGAGATCGAAACCGCCGAGTTTAAAGGCGGCAATGAGGCTACTCAGGCGCGCCGGAATTTCCATCGCTGCGTCGCGGGTCGCAACCGAGCGCATCATAATGTTGGGGTGATTAATCGCATTCATGCGGATGCGGTCGCCGAGCAGCGCGCCGCCGGTCTTGCGCCTCGTAGGATCTATAGCCAGTACCGCGATTCTGAGCGTATCACCTGCGTCTTGCCGGAAACGTCTAATGATTTCGTCGGTTGTCGACGACTTGCCTGCCCCGCCAGTGCCGGTGATACCGAGCACGGGGGTGGCGCTGTTTTTTGCCTCGGCCTCTAACGCCTCAAGCTCTGCTGATGTGTAGTGATCGCTCTCAATCGCCGTGAGCGCACGCGTTAAAGTGATTCGATCACCCGGCGCCAACGCAGCAAGACTTGGCGGCGCTGGCCGGTCTGTCGCCTGCCTGCACTTCGCGATCATATCGTCGATCATGCCCTGCAAGCCAATGGTCTGACCGTCGGCGGGAGAGTAAAGGCGAGTCACGCCGTAGCTGTGTAACTCGTCGATTTCGGCGGGGATAATCACGCCGCCACCACCGCCAAATATTTTGATATGCCCCGCGCCAAGCTCGCGCAGTTTGTCGACCAAATACTTAAAGTATTCGATGTGCCCACCCTGATAAGAACTGATTGCGATAGCGTCGGCGTCTTCTTGCACCGCCGCCTCAACGATCTCTTGCACCGAGCGGTTATGAGCGAGGTGAATGACCTCTACACCGCTAGCCTGCAGGATTCTGCGCATGATATTTATTGCCGCATCGTGGCCATCGAAGAGGCTTGCGGCGGTGACAAATCGGAGAGGGTGTTGGCTGTGTAGGGCTGGTTCGACGGCCTTGGCCGCGCTGGCGATAGAAGTCACGCTCATGCTGTTATCTCGTCTGCTTTTTTTCTTGGAATACCCTGAGTTTAGCCGATTCTGGTTAATGAGACACTCCCCAAAACAATGTTGGGAGGTCTCTTAATAATAGTCGCAGATCGAGGCAAGCAAATGCGTCTACTGCTAGAAAACTGTCACATGATGGTGCTAAATTGATAGGTGAGTTAGCCACATTCTCTTGGGGAGACACTGCATTACAACTTCAATTTCTAAGATCATTTCATTTTCTGTGTTCGGCTTTGGCGTAGCGGTATCCTTTGGCCTAAGTGCCGACGACTCTGCGCCACAGTGGATCGCGGGCGATCATCACATTCATAGCCGCTACAGCACCGGCTGGGACCGTGAGCAAGAGCCGCCCGCGCCAATATTGGGTGGCGATGCGATCTACCCAATACAGATGAATGCGCTAATGGCCAAATACTTTGGGCTTGGCTGGATGGTGGCGACCGATCATGGTGGGCCGAACCACAGTCAGGTGAATTTAGAGCAGGCGTATCCAGAGTTACAACAGTCGCGTTTAGTTGTTCCCGAGGTTGTGCAATTTTGGGGAATGGAATTTGATACCCCGGGTGCGGACCATTCGAGTTTGATCATTCCGCACAGCCACGAAGAGAGCGCGCAATTATTTGCCATCGAGTCGCGTTTTGCTAAGCGCGAGCCATGGCCTGCTGACCCCAGTTGGGATGCAGAGCCGCGCTTGCTCGAAGCACTTAAATTTATGACTACTCAGGAAAGGGCACCGATACTCATAGCCAATCATCCGTCGCGTTCGGCCAAAGACATTGGTGTGTACGGTCAATACACCCCTGCCGAACTGCGAGATTGGAACGATACGGCGCCTAACATTGCGGTTGGCATGGCAGGAGCGCCGGGGCATCAAGCGGCGGCGCTCAACAAGGATGGCGGCGCAGGCAATCCGCGCCCTAGGGGCTATTATGGCAACGCGAGAACCCTAGGCGGTTTCGATCAGTTCACGGCGATAGTCGGTGGGTTTTGGGACTCTATGTTAGGCGAAGGGCGGCACTGGTGGGTGACTGCAAATTCGGATTCGCATGTTCATTACAGCGAAGGCGGCGTCGATTTTTGGCCCGGAGAATACTCGAAGACTCACGTCTGGGCCGAAAAGAGTCACGAAGCGATTCTCGACGGTATTCGACACGGCCGCGTATTCGTCACGACAGGCGATCTTATTTCCGCATTAGAATTTTCGGTGAATGCGAGCGGCGTTTCAGCGAGCCTTGGCGACGAGCTTGTCGTAGAGAAGGGTGCCGAAATCGAGGTGGTCATCCGTTATCTCGACCCAGAGTCCAACAACGCACGTGGCGAGAATCCGAGTGTTGCAAGAGTCGATCTTATTAGTGGTGACCTCACCGGTGTTGCCGAAGACCGCAGCAACGATTCGAACCCAACGACGCAAGTACAGCAGCGATTCGCCGCACACCAGTTTAGCGCCAAAGGCGGGATGAGTGAGGTGAGAATAAAGTTGAGTGCCGAGCGGTCAGGCTATTTGCGCCTTCGGGGGACGAATGGTGAAGAACTCGAGCCAACATCAGATGAAATAGGAGAAGATCCTTGGTCAGATCTTTGGTTTTATTCAAATCCTATTTTTGTGAGGATTGCTGATTAAAACAACTGGATTCTCAACCGCCTTGGTTATACCTTTGAGATAGGCGCCATTTAAGGCGCGCGGGGAGATTAGTATGGCAGGATCTGATAAGTCAGCGACTCATCTTAGCGAAGAGATTGTTCAAGAGCTCGAGCTTCTTAATTTGTTTTCGTTAACCAGCACGCTCGAAGGCCTTAAAATTCATCACGAAGCCGACCCTGCGAGAATCGCGGCGGGTGCAAGTCTCTTTGCGAAGGGATTAACGACGCTGCCAGATGGTGGTTATCTTACGCCGCTGGGAATAGAGGCAGCAGAGCATGCTCAGTCTGCCGTGCGAATTTTAAGCGCATCAATTGATTAACGCAGCGGCGACTCCAGCAATAAAAAGATAGCGTGCGAATTTTCCTATCCCGGCCAGCATTGCGAGTTGCCAAAAGGGAACGCGCGCTACGCCGGCGAACACAGTCAGGGCGTCGCCTAAAACGGGCGCCCAAGCGAGTAGCAGACTCCATTTCCCGTAGCGGTTAAACCACACGCCAGCGCGCTCGATATCCTTCCCCTTTATTTGAACCCATCGATAATTCTCAAGCCGCGTGTAGTTATTGCGAAGAAGCGTGCCGAGCCACCAATTCACACACGCGCCGAGTGTGTTGCCCAGCGTTGCCCAGAATAGGAGTGCCGCCAAGCTATACTCTTGTGCGAGCAGCGCGCCAAACAGAACCTCAGAGGATAACGGCAAAAGGGTGGCGGCAAAAAAGGCAATAGCAAAGAGTGAGAAATAGGCAAGCATGTCTAAGCCGATTGCTTTGCGCTAAATGCAGAGTGCAGTACATCGGCGAGCTGCGCCTTCTGGAATGGCTTGGTCAGGTAGGCGTCTACCCCTGCATCAATACCGGAGACTTGATCATCATTCATCGCGTTGGCCGAGCAGGCAACGATGGGCATATGTACACCTTTTTCCTTTAGCGCGCTTTCGCCTGATCGAATTTTTTTCGTGAGCTCGAGGCCACCAAGGTTAGGCATGCTGATGTCAGTAAGGAGCAAGTCATACTGTGTATTCTCTAATGCGCTGAGCGCCTCCAAACCATCGCCTACGAGCGTGCAGCGATAGCCAAGGGACTCGAGCTGAGTTTGAAATAAGAGCTGATTGATCGCGTTGTCCTCGGCTACGAGAATATGCAGGTTAGTTGCTAGCACGGGTTGTATGTCGCTCTGAGCCCGAGAGAGATCTGGATCCGGTTGTAATTCGATATCGGGTTCTGTCGCCTCGTTCAAATGATGAATAGGTTTGCAACATGCCGCATCGAGAATTTTATCTGACTCGCTCGCAGAAACCTCTGCAGCCCTGAGACTAATACTAAATTCGGAACCGACGCCTTCGACTGAGTGTACATCGATACTTCCGTTCATCAGCTCGACAAGTCGCTTGCTAATCGACAGGCCAATACCTGTGCCATCTACTGTAGCGGCGCTTTTGTTTAAGCGTTCGAACGGCACAAAAATCTGCGCGGTTTCTTGCTGCGTGAAGCCGATGCCCGTATCGCGGACGCGAATAAAAACCGTGTTCGAAGCACCCGCTTCTACTTCGACATAGACCCGGCCGTTGTCTTGGTTGTACTTAATGGCATTGCTCAACAGATTAATGAGGACTTGTTTTAGCCTCAGCGGATCCGCGAGCACGCAGCAGACGCTAGGGTCGATTGGCAATACGGTTAGTGAGACTTTGTGGCTTGCAGCAAAGGGCGTCGTCATTAAGTGACACTGGTCTAGTATGTCGGGCAAGTAAACAGGCTCTAGAGTCACTTCGAGCGTGTCAGATTCTAGCCGAGAGAGGTCGAGGATCTCATTCACGAGATCGAGAAGGTGTTGGCCCGACTGGTGGATTGCCTCGAGCTGACGCCGTTGCTCGGGCGCGAGTTTAGACTCGTTTAATGCAAGTTCCGAAAAGCCCAAAACCGAATTCAGAGGTGTGCGCAATTCATGGCTCATTCGAGACATGAAGCGAGACTTTGCCTCGTTGGCTTGCTCGGCATCTTCTTTTAGCTGAATGAGACTGGCCTGATAGCCAAAAGTTCGGCGCCTGAATCGTGAGAATTCCTGCACGAGATAAGAGATTTCTCGGCTGCGCGCTTGCGGTAATGCATAGTCGAAGTCGCCTTTAGCCATGAGTTTAAATGCAGACGTCAATCCGATTACTGGACGCGAGATAGCCGCTTGGAGGAACAGCACGACGCTAATCAAAGTGAGTGCAATAATGAGGAAAAGAGCGGCGGTAAGAATGAAAGTTAGTCGGAGTGATTCCCCTATGGCGAATTCATGGTCGACGACGAGCGCGAGTCGCCCAATGAGGTTGGGTGCTGAACCAATATCCGCAAAGACAATATGCTGATTGGGGGTTAGCACAGTGTCCCATTCCCCAAGAGGATAGATTTGCTGGCCCGTGGCGTCGAGCACCTGCAGGCGTACCCAAGTGTCATCGTTCTCGATCTGTTTGTTTAGCCGGTCATACAAAAATTCATACTGCCGTGTGAGAATCGGATCGGCTACAGAGGGGCCTAACCTGACGAGCGACTGTCTCGCGGCGTTATCGAGCCGTGTTTCTACGATGCTGATCTGCTGGGGGATAACAAAAAGCACCATTAGCATGGCGACAAGAAGCGAGAAGATTACACAGATTGCTGTCGAAATCTGCAGTAGTGTAGGGCGCCACTTTATACGCTCTTTGTTAGTTGGCGACATAAAACTCCCGAAGGCGCCAATCTCGCAGCGCGAGATATTCCTCTAGTTTTGCGGACATCGGTTGCTGCATGGGTATGCCCGCGAATAGCGCCGCTCCTTCGGGTTCTGCTGCAATCTCGAGTAGAGCATTTGCTATTTTTAGGCGTGCCTCTGGGCTAATTGAAGGGTGAGCAACTATGGGGTGCGGTGAAACTTCACGTGTTTCATAAATGATTTTAACTTGGTCTTGCAGTGACTGCGGCTGTGCTCGAAGCGTTCGAAGTACGCCGCCTCCGGCGAGGCTCTTGCCCAATGCGACATTTAAATAGACCGAGGGATGTGTTCTAACATAAAGGGGCGTAACGGTGAGGCCATGTAGCGTAGCAAGTTCGGTTCGCACGAGTAGCGAAGCGCTTAATGCATTGGGCGAAGGAAAGGCTATTTCGGCGTTATCGAGTTGAGACACCTCGCTGATCTGGCTGTCGGCCTTAACAATGAGAATGCCTTTTAGCGAGTTGGCGCCGTCTTTTACAATGGGCACATAGCCTTGAGTCTCGAAAGCGATAACGGCGTGCCAGGGATTCATATAAGCTATGTCGTAGTCACCCCGTTCGAATGCCACTTCAAATTGCGTTATGTCGGTTTCGATAACGAGTTCAAATGTATCCCCGGTTTTTGCGGCAAGTTCCTCAAGAAGAGGCTCCCACGTGCTGCTGATAATCTGTGTTGCAAATTGAGGCACTACACCAACAACGTAGTTATTCGCAGCAATCACGGGCACGGAGAGAGAAAGGGCTGTAGCGAAGGCGATAAGCCCTGCCAGATTAGTCAATCGGTCAAACATTGTTGCTACTCTTAGCGAGAAACCTCACCATCCAGTCTATTCATGGTAGTTGATAGAGACCTGAGTGTGCGTCAATGTTGTTGCAACTTACTGTATAAATTTGTATCAAAAGTTGCAGCTAAGTCGTGTCACGGTAGGGCGAATACCCACACGACACCGCCTTGAGGTACATACGTATCGCTGCCGCGCGTCATATTAATTAAATTCTGTTCCCTCTGAGCATCGACTCCCCAACCGGATTGCACGGCGACATATTGCTTGCCGTCGGCAGTAAAAGTAACAGGCACGCCGATGACACCCGAGTTAGTTGGGTACTCCCACAGCACTTTGCCGCTCGTTGAATCAAACGCTCTAAACTTACGATCGTTGGTGCCGCCCATAAAGACAAGATCTCCAGCTGTTGCGAGTATAGGCCCCCAGTTGTGGCTTTCGAATGTCGTTGTCCACGCGCGCTCACCCGTGTCCACATTCCACGCCTGCAGTTCGCCTATATGGTCTGCACCATCGCGCACAAAGAATCCGCCATCATCTGACGTGCCGCGGCCCATATAGGCGCGGCCGGGGCTGTATTCAATTTCTTCGCCGACCATCGTCGAGCAGACATTTTCATTCGCTGGAATAAACAGCAGCCGTGAATTTGGATCGAATGCTGCGGGAGGCCAGTCTTTTCCGCCCCACAGTGAGGGGCAGAAACTCGCCTCGTAGCCGGTGCCCGGCTTCTTTGTCATATCGTATTCGGGCCTGCCGGTTATTGCATCGATGCTGGTAAATACATCTTGGTAGACATAAGGGTTCGCATCGACGAACTTAATTTGCTCGGCGCTTCTTTCAAGAAACCACAGGTAACCGTTGCGACCGGGGTGAACTAAGCCTTTCACGGTTTTCCCTTCGCGCTCATAGTCAATGAGCAGTGGCGCTGAGACTTCATCCCAATCCCACGAATCGTTCCAGTGGTATTGATGGTGGTTTTTTAATGCGCCGGTTTTAGGGTCGAGCGCAATCACCGAGGTTGAATACAAATTGTCGCCCGGGCGCGTATCGCCCATCCAAGGGCCACCGTTGCCAGTGCCCCAATAGGTGAGATTCAGATCGGGGTCGTAGGATCCTGTAATCCAAACCGGGACACCGCCGGTCTTCCAAGTGTCTTCTGGCCATGATTCAGAGCCAGGCTCGCCGGGCGCAGGAATAGTGTAGGTTTTCCACAGTTCTTCTCCCGTCTCTGCGTCAAATGCTGCAACGAAACCGCGAATGCCAAGCTCGCCACCGGACACGCCAACCATAACCACGCCCTCTACGATGAGCGGCGCCATGGTCATGTAGTAGCCGTTGTAATAATCCTCGACAGCTACTTCCCACACCACCTCTCCGGTTAGCGCGTCAAGCGCAACGAGGAAGGCGTCAACCGTGGCGAGGTAAGCGAGATCGCCATAAAGCGCGACGCCCCTGTTGGTTGGATGAAATTGCTGCAAGTCGTCGGGGAGGTAGCGCACGTAGCGCCAGAGTAAATCGCCGGTAACGGCATTCAGTGCAAGGACATGATTTTGCGGCGTGCTGACATACATGTAGCCGTTATTCACGATTGGCGGCGCTTGATGGCCTTCGCGAAGGCCTGTTGAAAAGCTCCACACCGGTTTTAGGTTTGCCACGTTGTCCGTGTCGATTTGATCAAGCGCGCTATATCCATGCGAGTCGTAACTGCCTCGGTAGAGCAGCCAACTATCGTTGTCTTGGTTTCGGAGTCTTGCGTCGGTGACCGAACTATAAGGTGGCAAATTCTGCGCCAACACAGCCGTACTGAGCAGAGAGAATAAAGTGAGAGCGGGCAGAAATAGCGCTAACCGAGTTGTTGCTGACATAAAGCCTCTCCATCCTGTTTTTTTATAACGACGGGCAGTGCTGACACGCATGCTAGAACTGTTGAGTGAACCCTACGCGTCCCTGAAAAATGTCCGCGATAACAATCGCGTCGCCGTCGAGGCGTAGCGGTAGAACCGCGAGTGGTCGTGGGGCAGGGCCGCCAACTACCTTCGCACTGTTATACACATCGAATTTGGACTCATGGCAAGGGCACGCCATAAACAAATTGTCGGGGTCCCAATTGGTCACATCGCAGCCCGTGTGCGTGCACACCGCAGAGTAGGCGATCACACCATCGGCGGTGAGGTCTCCGGTTGCGTCATCTAGCCTCGCTAAATCTAGTTTGGTCACCATGACCCGATTGAGTCGGGAGCCGTCGCGAAGGGTCTCAGTTTCTGGCTCTTTTGCGAGCGCTGCGACAGGGCGCTGATCTAGCTCAAGGAGTGCCGGCGTGATGCGCTCGCCACTCTTTTCTCCGCCGTCGAAAACGAGCCAATCACCTGCCTTAGGGCGCGCGCGATTAGGAGGCTGACCTAATACTGTGGAAGGAAGCACAAACCCAGTCACCATTCCAGTCTGAAGAAATTTCCGACGAGTGAGTGCTTTACTGGCCTTTGGGGTTGCCGACATCGTGCGTTATCCTCCGCGGTTACTCGCAAGGAAAGTAGCAGACAGTCCGCTAGGGAGCAACAGCCTTCAGAGCCCGATGCTGCGGATCAGGGCAGCCAAGCAGGCGGAGGCAGAAGCGTCTCCAGCCACCTGCCTGCAGGAAGGATAGCGAGTGCAATAATGGAGTCTCTAAAAATTCCACATGACTCGTGCGTAGAAGTTTCTGCCTAGTCCCGGCATGCGCGCTCGGCTCGCGATGTCGGGGTTGTATGCTCGATTGTAAGCAGCGAGGTGGTCGAGGTAGCTTTCGTCGAGGAGATTCTCGGCACCAATACTCACCTCGACACCGTCGGCAAGACTAGACCTTGCCATCACGTTGACCAGCGAATAGCCCTCCGTTTTCAATTCCGAATTAGTGATTGCGATACGATTCTGATCGGCGTAAGTCACGCTTTCTATCGATCCTGTCCAGCCGTTACCACGGTAGTCTAGCGCGACCAAGACATTGTCTGGCGACACGCGATAGAGATTATCGTTAATGTCACGCCTGTCTGCGCGGACGATATTCAGTATCGCGCGCAGGGTGATCTTGTCATTGATCGAGAAATTTGAATCAATATCGAGACCGTAGAAACGCGCATCTACATTGCTAAACTGAAGCGGATTGGGCATGCCCATTCCCATGTTTGCCATCATTTGGGCGAAATTATTTGCTGTCACGTTAGTTGAGGGAGTGCCTTGGATGTAGTCGGAGACGCGCTTATAGAAGACGCGAGGATAAATCCCGTAGATCGAGTTTTCCAAGTCGAGGCCGAGTTCAATCTCGTGTGCGGCTTCGGGCTTCAGATTCGGATTGCCGATATAGGTCTTCCCATCAGCAAGCCCGCCGGTTGCCTCAAGAGGGATCCATAAGTAGCGTTCTTGATACGAAGGCGAACGCGTTTTGCGCGCTGCGCCGATATACCACGTGGCGTCGCCATCTGTTTGATAACTCAGCCGCACGAAGGCGTCGACGTTGGTATCGGTCTGTGCGAGGTTGTCATTGTTAAATTGAGTTGATAGAGCGCCTGCAAGATTGTTCATCATCACCGGCATGCCCATCATCATATTCATTGGATTTAAGTTTGCTGAGACCGGAACCGAGTCCATGCTCACATGATTTACACGAATTCCTGTCTCGAGCCCTGTTTGGGCATTTAATGAGATTTCACGCTCGATAAACGCACCGATAATGTCGCGATTTACATCATTGAAGTTAGAGATGTAGAACGGCACCGAATTCGGATTGGTAATTATTGAGCGATGCTCTGCGAAGTGGCCGTCTATGCCATAAAGCCAGGTTCCGTTATCGGCGAATTGTTCATACTTGAGCGCAAAGCCATAATTTTCGCTTACCGCCCAGTTACGACGAAAGCGCATCGGATCGTCGCTTGACGCAGCTGTTTGTGGCGGTCGGCGTAGGTGATAGTTGGTCATCCAATGTTCGTTATCGCTTGCCGAAAGCTCCGCCGTAAACAGGCCTTCGCTCGTCGAGAAGGTATAGCGAGACCGGAATAGGTCGCTGTCTATAGACAGAATATCCATTGGCAACGAGGCGGTGCCGGCATCTTTTGTGTTGTTCCGAGCAAAGTCGATACTGAACTCATGCCGCCCTTTTGCGAAGCTGTAGCCAAGGTCGAAACGCTCGCGGTCGTATTCGGAGGGTGTGATGTCGCCGGTAGGAAACTCAAGGTCATCGGCACGCTCTTGCATCACAAAGCCGCGCAAGATGTGCGTGTCATTCGCCATCGAGAAAAAACCGCTCAGCACGTCGCCGCTATTCACAGATTGGGCGCCAGCATAGGCGCGGCCACTGAATTCGAAACCCTTAGTTGTACCAAAATCCCCGGCATAGGTGTTCGCCTCTACATAACCACCGATAGTCTCTTGGCCTTTGCTGACAGGGACTATGCCACGATTAATGGTGAGCGACTCCAATATAGCGACCGGTGCGTAGTGGAGCGGCGCATCCATTGCGTTGGGGCCCGCGCCATTGATCTGCGCGCCGTCGACGGAGACTTGGATGCGATCGCCGAACATGCCTCGGTACTGGGCAATGCCTGTAAGCTCCCCGTTTTTGTTGACGTTAGCGCCTGGCATTTTACGCAATAATTGTGCGGTGTCTGGCGTGGCAACAAGCGTGTCGTCAACTATCACCGTGTGTGTGTCGCGAACGCCGACAACAGTAATTTCTTCGATGCGCTGGCGCTCCTGAGCGAAGGTTTGGCCAGCGAGTGGTGTAGCGATAGCGAGGGCTAATGCGAGTGATTTTCGCGAGTGACGCATATTTTTCTCCTTATCAATTCTGATTCGCTCGGCGACGACTCGATTCTACTTAAGCCGAATGACGAGATTCGATGGCGCCATTCTATTGGAAGCTTCGCTGCAGTAGGTGCGACATGATGTCGCACCTACTGCAATGGTTGCTCTTGAATTGATATGGATCAACTTAGGCTGAAGGAGGGGAGGCCGCCTAAGTTCTCAATACTTACTGCTATAGATCAATGACGAATTCTTTCTCAGAGGTAGGGTTATAGGTAGGTTATCCCATTCAGTTAAAGCGTACAGCAAAGGAGTTTACGATGAGAGTAGTGAAGAATTTGATAGTGATTTTTGTACTTGCAGGTTTGCTGTCTAGTTGCGCAGGTATCACCTCGCAGATCGGCAGTTCGCCTTTACTGTGCTGCCCAGGTGACTATCAAAACTATTCAGAATATGGACTTCGGACAGAGGGGCTTCCGCTTTTTCTAAGAGATTATGTCGTAGCCGAATTCGAGCGCGCATTCGACGAGAAAGGCTTGTCTAGGAACGACCAAGCTCACGATATAGAGGTAGTGCTCGCGTATAACCACATTAACCTTTATCCCGATCAGCAAGACATAGATCCATTCATCCGCATGGAGTCTCTGAATGTGGAATTGAGCTATATTGCGCAAATTAACATTGAGATAGCCGAAACGGCAACGCGGAAAAAGGTGTGGGCGGGCGCGATAAGCCGCATCCATCAGGTTACGCCGGGCGAATACATGCACGAAGAGCGAGCGAGCCCCGAGTTTTATAAAGCCTTTGCCCGCGTGCTCGAGAATTATCCTGTAAAGGAGAAAGCACAACCGTTCAGTGCCGTTCGATAGCCGATTACTGCATGATGTCGCCGCTTGCGGCAAAGTATTGCCGAATCGCTTTCACTCGCGCATTATACTCGGCACATTCGCGTCAATTATTTACGCGGCGCCGATATCTCTAGCCTCACGGGAGAGCTGATCGCGTTATCGACTTTCCTTATCGTTACGCTGTCCCTCGCCATACGTCGCTTTAGGAAAAGACTGGACTAAACGTATGGAATCCTTGCTCGCCATTTCGCCTTCGCTGCTTGCTCTTGTGATGGCGTTCACCACGCGGCGCGTCATTCTTTCGCTATTCAGCGCCGTAGCGCTGGGCTTTTTTATACTCAACGACTATCAGCCGCTTAGCACGTCGATTGCACTGTTCGAGCAGGGGATTTTCCAGCAGCTGCAGGGGAGTAATGCGCAGATCGTCATCGTCATTACGGTAATTTCGGGTTTTATTTATTTATTGGAGGCCTCGAGTACCATGCGAGCCTTCTCGAGCTTCATGGGGAGTCGCGTGCGCTCAGCGGCCAAACTCAAGCTAAGTACGCTGTTTTCGGGCATTCTAATTTTCTTTACCGACTCAGGGAATTCGCTCATTCTGGGACCGGTTTATCGGCCTGTCTATGATAAGTTAAGAATCTGCCGCGAGAAGCTTGCTTACATCATCGACTCTACCTCGTCTCCAGTCTGCGTTCTGATTCCGATTATTAGTTGGGGTGCCTACACGATGGGATTGATGGAGCAGGCGTATACCAATGAAGGCATCGATAAAGATGGGTTCACAGCGTTTCGCGAAGTGTGGTTTTACCAGCTTTATCCGTTACTCACGCTAGGCGGCGTGTTTTTCGTCGCGTTGTTTAATGTCTATCTTGGCCGCATGGCGACTGCGCAGCGTGCGTTGTTAAGCGGCGAACTTGTCTATGACGACAGCAGCAGGGCAGACGACGCGCTCTCTCCCACACTGCAACGTTACGGCGCGCGCATAGTGGGTGCCGCACTCGGGACGCTTTTTATCTCGATGCTGCTGCTTTTCACTCTTTTCGTTGTACGTAACGGCGGCCTCGATGGTCCGACGATTCGAGTAACGCTTGCGTTGTCTTACACGACTGCAACACTCGTGACTATTGTTGCTCTTAGTCGACTCGGGCTGTTTAGTTTTACCCAGAGTTCGACGAGTTTCTTTGCCGGCATGGGAAAAATCATGCCTATTCTGTGTATTCTAATTTTGGCCTGGACACTCAGTGACGTTCTGACCGAACTCGAAACCGGCAAGGCGATTGCTGCATTACTCGAGGCTATAAATTTTCCGACATGGATGCTCGCAAGTATGATTTTTCTGATCGGTGCGGCACTGTCACTAGCGACCGGCTCGTCGTGGGGCACCTTTGCTCTGGTGATTCCTATTGTGGTGCCGATTGCCGCAGCGCTTGATGCCTCTATTCCAATTTGTCTGGGTGCGGCACTAAGCGGCGGCTTATTCGGCGATCAAACATCGCCTATTTCGGATACCACTGTGCTGTCGTCGATGTCGTCGGGCGTTAATCACATGGCGCATGTTGAGACTCAGATTCCGTACGCACTTATCACAGCGAGTTTCGCTTTCGTTGGCTTTATTTTTGCCTCGCTTACCCCCGCACTCGAAACGCCCTACCTCTCGTTTGTTTCTATGTTTATATTGATGGGCGCGACCTATTTTGTTCTGTCGAAGATGCGCGTGGGCCGTCTTTAATTTGAGTTGAGTGAATGTGAAGAATCTCTGGTTAAGAAAAGAAGACAAGTCTGGCGAACGACGCGTGCCGATCACGCCGACAGAGGTAAGTCAGCTTGTAAAGGCAGGCGTTGGAGTTACTGTCGAGCGCTGCAGTGATCGCTGTTATTCCGATGCCGACTATGCGGCGGCAGGTGCTGTCCTCACCGATGCTGCTTGGCAGCAGGCGCCGTTGGATTGTGTTGTGATTGCATTGAAAGAGCTTGCAGATTCGACAGAGCCTGTCGCGCACACACACATTCATTTTTCGCATACTTTTAAGGGGCAAGTCGGCGCCAAAGAAGTGCTCGCACGTTATTCGCAGGGCGGCGGCGTCATTTATGATCTCGAATTTTTATTTGATGCACAGGGAAGGCGTATCGCTGCATTCGGCTATTGGGCAGGATTCGTCGGTGCGGCGCTCGGCCTTTTAGGCGTCGCTCATTTTTCGAGTTCGACCGCAGCATTTCCTGCGCTGCGGCCGTTTTCCGATCGAGGTGCACTGTTGAGTGCTGTGGACGCCGCACTCGAAGGTGCCGGGTGGACTGACGGATCGTTGAACGTGATGATCATGGGGGCACTGGGTCGCTGCGGCTCTGGTGCACGCGACCTTATTACGAGCCTTGATGCTCTATTGAGCGTAACCGCTTGGGATTTGCCCGAATTCACGTCGGCTGAAAAGCCAATCAAAGAAATCCTGGCGCACGAATTGTTTATAAACTGTGTCTATCTTCGTGAGCCTATTGCGCCGATGATCGATCAGAAGCTACTGTCTGAGAACAAGAGGCTAAAGGTTATTAGCGATGTCAGCTGCGATCCGACGAGCGCCGATAATCCTATTCGCGTTTACGATGCGATAACCCATCTGCATGCGCCTTTTGTCCGCGCGGCAGGGCAGGGTGAGCCCGTTTACGTGCAGGCGATCGACCACCTGCCAACCTTGCTGCCACGCGAGGCATCACAGGAATACGCAGCAGCGCTTTTTCCGTCTCTGCTCGATTTTTTGACGGCCGAGTCAGCAAGTGCCACGTGGAGCGAGGCTAGAAAGCGATTCGGCAGTGCGCTTGCTGACTTTTCATTAACCCATGGCTAATTTGTCGTTACCAAGAGGCCAATCGATGACCCACTTTGATTTAATTCGACGATCGTTTATCAAATTATCAGCTGCGCTTTGTGCTCTCCTTTTTGGTGCGGTGACAACCGCTTTCGCCGTGAATGAACGCGCGGTAGATATTCAACCGCGTCATAGTGTCGTGGTTACACGATTAGTAGACGGGCCAATTATAGGGCCAGAAACAGACCCGAGCATCGGCAATAATATTCAAGGACCATCGATGATTAGGGTGCCCGACTGGGTCGAAAACCCGCTCGGTAAATACTACCTCTATTTCGCGGATCACAAAGGGCAATACATTAGATTAGCGTACGCCGATGCGATCACCGGCCCATGGAAAATTTATGTGCCTGGCAGTCTGCCTATCGAAGACTCGTTTTTTGCAGTAGCGCGTCCGCCTATTGCAGAGGATCGGCTCGCCGAACTGGTTGCCGCGCGCGAGACCAGCGGTGTTCGTGTGTCTCATGACTATGCTAAAGAATTGACAGAACCGCATATCGCCTCGCCCGATGTTCATGTCGACGAAGAGAATCAACGCATAATCATGTATTTTCACGGGCTCGAAGCGGCAGCCAGGCAGCATTCGAGAGTGGCGACTTCAAAGAATGGGATCGACTTCGAGACGCTGCCGGGCGACATCGGTCGCACTTATTATCGCGCATTCGCGTGGGACGACATGACCTATGCGATCGCTATGCCCGGCCAGTTCTATCGTTCGGAGGATGGCCTGAAGGACTTCGAAACCGGCCCGCTTCTATTCGAGAGCACGATGCGCCACTCGGCAGTGATTGTGCGCGATGGCAAGTTATTCGTTTTCTGGACGAGAGTGGGCGATGCGCCAGAGACGATACTGCTGAGCACTATCGAGCTTACTGAAGACTGGGCCGACTGGCAGGAGTCACCAGAGGTTGAGGTGCTAAGAGCGGAATTCGATTGGGAAGGCGCAAAGGCACCCATTGAGCCATCGGTGCGTTCGACCGCATATGGTTATGTCAATCAGCTAAGAGACCCGGCTTTGTTTGTCGACGACGGTGTTGTTTATCTTCTCTATGCGGTCGCAGGCGAAAGCGGCATCGCTCTAGCACGCGTTACGTTTGACTAGGTGATAGATTTTTTCTATATCAAATCCCCACTTTTTCGGCCTATTCTCTAAAGCAATCTAGCATCATGGTTTAGTCGTTGTTACGTAAAAGATTGTAGAGAATTTTATGTTCAATACATTGCCCCGCGCTGTGGCCATCGCTTTGATCGCAAACCTCATCGTTGTAGCCAGTGTCATTTCGAGCGGTTTTCATGGAGTGCATGCGGAGAATGCGCTGTTCGAAAATATTCAAGCCGTGTGTTTGATTTCCGCTGCCTTGCTCTTCGCGTTAAGCAGTTTTGGAAATAGATCCACAGATCGTATTGAGCTTATTGGCCTTGCACTACTTTGCTTCAGTTTTAGTTTGCGCGAAATAGATATCGAGCTTGTCGGATTGCCAGCGCTAATCGAGCAATTTTTGGTAGGCAAAGGTCGCACCGCGACGCTGCTGGTGCTTTGGAGCGGCTATTTGGCGCTACTTCTCAGACAGCCAATCGGGTTTGTCGACCTTATCAAGCGGCAGTTTGATTCAGGCCTAGCAGCGTATTTACTGATAGCAGCGTGCCTCCTTGTCTGCGGTGCGGTCTTCGATCGCGGCATCCTGATGCTTAACCATCCTAGACTTTACGAAGAGTTGTTGGAGGTAAATGCCTACCTGTTACTCTTTATTCCTGCAGCGAAGGCCATCATTGCCGTCGCGCGAAAACCGCAGAATCAATCAGTTGAATCGCCAGATTCGGTTAGCTTAACTGCAGTGAAATAGCGAGCTCTTGTTTCGGCATCTAGAAATTTCAAAATTATTTTTTAGCTCCAGACCTTTCTACTATAGGCCTTTCCATACTAAACACTGATTCGGCGTCAACGCGCGCATAGTCGTTGTAGCCGAGCCGGCTAATGACGCCCATCTTTCGTATGTCAACAAGCCCCTCATCGGTGAGCACGGAGTCATCGATATGGATGCCGATGACCTCGCCGAAGATAACGCGGTAATTGTCTGCTTCGGTCCAGCCCGGGACTTCCACGCTTTTTATAAATCGGCACTCAAGATGCACAGGCGCTTCGGCGATGCGGGGGGCTTTAACGAGCCGCGAAGGGATTGCGGTAAGCCCCGACAGAGCGATCTCGTCGACCTCGGGCCCTGCGGCTATGGAACTGTGATTCATTTGCTCGCGAGTCTCCCAAGTGGCAAGGTTGCAGACGAACTCGCCGGTTTCTTCGATATTGCGAGCCGAGTCTTTTAGCCGGTCGTCGTTTGCTCCGGCGCCTGCTGAAAACATGACTGTGGGCGGCTGATAGCTCACGGCATTGAAAAAACTGTAGGGTGCGAGGTTGTATACCCCGGCAGCATCGGCCGAGCTTATCCAGCCTATGGGTCTTGGCACAATGAGGCTATTGAACGGGTTTTTAGCCAGGCCGTGGTTTTTCTTCTTCGGTTCATAAAACATGGTGCGGGTGACTCCTGCAGAGGCAAGTTACGGCGCTGACGATAGCGCGTCTTCACGCCCTTGAACAGAACGAAGGCGGGGTAGGATAAGAAATTGTATTCGGAAAAACCGATCACGCTGATCGAAACAAAGCGTTATCCCGATGCACCGAGTAAGGCTATTCTGCCTATTGTAAAAATCATCTACTCAGATGATCCGCGCGTGTACTATAAAAAACAAACGCCGGCGTCAAAGCCGGCTCTTATGGTTGACTATTAATGGAGGCATCTCGCATGCTTAAGAAATCTCTCGTCCTCGCCACAGCGATCTCGCTTGGCTTGTCTACACTTGCCGCGGTTAGCCCTGCGGTAGCTCAAGACGGTGTCGCCAGCAACGATTATTGGTGGCCTAACCGGCTCGACCTCGATCCGCTTCGTGACAATGACCCCGCGTCTAATCCCTTGGGTGCCGACTTCGACTACGCCGAAGCCTTCGCACAGCTCGACCTTGAAGCATTAAAGGCCGACCTCATTGCTGCAATGACTACGTCGCAAGACTGGTGGCCGGCTGACTATGGACACTACGGTCCTTTCTTTATCCGGATGGCTTGGCATAGCGCCGGTACCTATCGCGTGAGCGATGGTCGCGGTGGCGCCTATGGCGGCATGCAACGCTTCGCACCGCTGAACAGCTGGCCGGACAATACCAATCTCGACAAAGCGCAGCGTCTGCTGTGGCCAATCAAGCAAAAATACGGCAACCACATCTCTTGGGGCGACCTAATGGTGTTAGCTGGCACTGTTGCGATGGACTCCATGGGCTTCAAGACTGCTGGCTTTGCCGGTGGCCGTGTCGATTCATGGGAGCCTGAGGAAGTGTACTGGGGCCCTGAGGGCGAGTGGCTTGCAGACGAGCGCTATGAAGGTGAACGTGAGCTTAAAGATGGGCTGGGCGCCGTGCAGATGGGCCTGATCTACGTAAACCCAGAGGGCCCAAACGGCAATCCTGACCCGCTCGCAGCGGCGCAGGATATTCGCGAAACGTTCGGCCGCATGGCGATGAACGACGAAGAGACTGTGGCGTTGATTGCCGGCGGTCATACCTTTGGTAAGGCACACGGTGCCGCTGGGCCACAGGGCAATGTGGGTGTTGAACCTGAAGGCGCAAGCATTGAAGAGCAGGGTCTCGGCTGGAAAAACAGCTACGGCACGGGCAAAGGTGCGGACACGATCACCAGTGGATTGGAAGGCGCATGGACGATGAATCCGGCGGCGTGGACACACAATTATCTCGAAAATCTGTACGCCTACGACTGGGAACAGACTCGCAGCCCAGCGGGTGCTATTCAGTGGATACCTAAAGGCGGCGCAGCATCGAACCTGGTGCCAGACGCACACGATCCATCGAAGCGGCATGCCCCGATCATGTTTACAACCGACCTCGCGCTGAAAGAAGACCCAGCCTACCGTGAAATCACGTCGCGCTGGCTCGAGAATCCAGAAGAGTTCGCAGACGCGTTCGCGCGTGCTTGGTTTAAGCTGACTCACCGTGACATGGGCCCAAGCACGCGTTACCTAGGGTCGCTCGTGCCAACCGATGAGCTCGTGTGGCAGGACCCTGTTCCTGCGGCCGACTACGCCGAGATCAACGACCGCGATATCGCCAAGCTGAAGTCGGCTGTGCTTGCATCAGACCTGACGACAGCAGAACTCGTGCGCACAGCGTGGGCCTCTGCGTCTACTTACCGCGGTACAGACTTCCGCGGTGGTGCCAACGGTGCGCGGCTGCGTCTAGCGCCTCAGAAAGACTGGGAAGCAAATAATCCTGCTGAGGTCGAGAAGGTCATTGGCGTTCTCGAAGGCATTCAGGCCGAGTTCAACGAAGGCAGCCGTCGCCGTAAGGTGTCGCTTGCCGACCTCATCGTGTTAGCAGGCTCTGCTGCCGTTGAGCAGGCTGCGGAAGAAGCGGGTCATTCGGTAGAAGTTGCCTTCACGCCGGGTCGCACAGACGCGACGCAGGATCATACCGACGTGAATTCGTTCGCCGTGCTCGAGCCTGATTACGATGCGTTCCGCAATTACTTCGCCGAAGGCACACGTCTCTCGCCAGCGCGCGCGCTTATCGAGAAGGCCGACCGCCTTACGCTAACAGTGCCTGAGATGACTGTTCTGCTCGGTGGTATGCGCTCGCTCGACGCGAATGTAGGAGGCGCTGCGCATGGTGTGTTTACTGACCGTGCAGGTACGTTAACGAATGACTTCTTTGTTAATCTGCTCGATATGTCGACTGTATGGGCGAAGGCCGATCAGGAAGGCGTCTACGAAGGCCGCGACCGTGATACGGGCGAGATGAAGTGGACGGCGACACCTGTTGACCTAATCTTCGGTTCGAACACTGAGCTGCGTGCGATTGCCGAAGTGTATGCGATGGCGGGATCAGAGCAGCGGTTTGTCGAAGATTTTGCTGCGGCATGGACGAAGGTAATGAACCTCGACCGTTTCGATATCTAGTTGGGTAATAGTGCTGCTCTCGCAGGTAATCTGCGAGAATAGCAATTTATCAAGTTAACCGGTGCAACTGTGCCGGTTAATCTTTATGAGTAATCTGGTCATAAAAAAAGAGAGTATCGGTTTCTATTCGATACTCTCTTTTTTTTGCGTTTGGTGTTTAGCGTTCAGCGTTTAGTGCCCGGTGCGATCAGCGACTATTCGAATCCTACAAAGTGAACAAACGAGTCCTCTTCGGCTCGCGTAGACTTAACCTGATTGGCTGAGAATTCATCGTTGGGATAACCCATCGCGATGCAGGTAAGAATGCTTTGGGTTTCGGGAATGCCCGCATGCTCGCGCACAACGGGAGTCTGCATCACGCCCTGACCGTTAATAACCGTGCCGAGGCCGCGCTCCCATGCAGCGAGACAGATCGCATAGGAAATGGCGCCGAGGTCGAACTGACCGATCGCGGCAGGCTCAAGAATTTTGTCATAGGTGAGCACAATAGAGACAGGCGCATCGAACTGGCGGAAACCGCGCATGACCCAGTCTTGGCGCATTTCTTTGTCGTCGCGGGCAATGCCCATAGCGGCGAAAAGCTGTTTTGCTATTTCGACCTGACGCTCGCGATGAATGCCCTCGTAGGCTTCTTTCGTGGGGAAATCGCGCTGAGGTTTCACGCCCGCTAGCATGCGCTCTGTGTTGCCCTGACGAATCTTATCCAGCGGCTCGCCGGTAACTACATACAAGTTCCAAGGCTGAGTGTTCATCGACGAAGGCGCGCCTTTTGCGACATCGATAATCTCTTGAATAATTTCTTTAGGAACGGGGTCAGTCTTATAACCGCGCACGCTGCGACGGGTGCGGACGAGTGTTTCGAAATCCATCGTGTTGCATCTCCTGCGTTTTATTTATTTTTCTGTGTGTGGCTGGCTAGGCGCTTGCGCCATTGGCTTTCTCAACAGCTTTCGCGTCGATGCGCAGCTGCTTGACGAATTCGACAGAGAAAGGATCGGGAAACACGTCTTCCTCGCCGGTGGCGAGAGCATTGAACACATGCGTGGCGACTGAATCAGGAGAAGCTTTGTCGAAGGGCAGATGTTTCGCCATGTCGGTATCGATAGGCCCAGGGTACACGCCTATAACGAGCGTATTCTGTTTCGCAAGCTCGGCGCGTAGCGCCTGTGTGAGCGAATGTCCGGCGGCTTTAGAGGCAGAATAACCAGGTGCAAATGCAAAACTGCAAAGCCCCGAGATAGAGAGGATATTGACGATCGCACCACCGCCTTTGGCCTTGACTATGGGTGCGAACGCGACGGCCATTTTCATTGTGCCAAAGTAATTGATGTCCATTTCCATACGCTTTGGCGCTTCGTTATTTGCAGCGACGATCGCACCGCCGCCACCCGCGCCGGCGTTATTGACTAGCACGTCTACGTCTTGCGCCGCCGCCGCGACAGCATCAACTTGCTCTTGATTGCAGATATCCAGGTTTAGTAAAACAACCCGTTCAGGATTAGCCGCAGCAAGGTCGGCAAGGCTGCCTGTGTTACGCGCTGTCGCGTAAACCTTAGCCGCACCGAGTTCGAGTGCCTTTTCAACGAAACTTTTCCCTATTCCGCGATTGGAGCCGGTAACCAGGACGACTTTGTCTTTGATCTCTACGGTGAGCATAGTGAGTTCCTTTTTGTTTTTATCAAATCAACGGTTATTGGCGTTGCTGAAGGCAAGCTGAGACAAATCAGCGCTGATCGTTGAGTGCGTAAATAAAACTTTGCACGGCGTCGCCGTTCTCAGGATAGGCCGTTACTTCGACGCGTCGGTAGTCCGCGCCTTCGAACTCATCCAGCTCGTCCCAAAAGCCGGGCAGGTCGGACGACTCGAGCAGAAAGCCCTTAACCGAGTCGGTGCCTATGAGTTTAATGGCAGGATAGCCCATAGTGGCGCCCCAGCCTTCGGGATGCACAGTGCCGATAACAGTTGCCGGCTGCCAATTGCCAGCCAAAGGGGCAAGAATACGCGCGTTAGGTTGGTTGGGCGCGAGCGTCCCGTAAACAAATAATCGATTATCGAGCAGCATAGAATCAGCCTCAAATGAGTGGATGAGAGCTAAGGGGTTTAAGTCGGGGGAGCCAAGCTGTGAGGCAGGGGACGTCGCCGCCAGACCTCACTCAGTCTATCGAGTCTGGCACAGGATTAGTGTTGCAGCCTCGATAAAATCGAATTTAGAACAACCAAACCGCCACCATGTAAGTGAGGAGCGACATAGCGATTAGTGAAACAACGATAACGATGTTTGCGCCAGTATTTGAATCTTGGTCGTGGTCATGAGCTGACATAGTGTATTCCTTGAAAATGAGCACAAGCTGGATGAATTTCAGGCGCTAACTATAATGATTTGGGGTCGTTTTGGGTAGCCTTTTCGCGCTTAACAGACCAGCGCTCGGCGGCTGCTACCGTAATCAATGCGTAAAAGGGCAAGAAGAAGCGATCCCACCCCAGCACCAGGGGGAAAAGCACGAGAAATGCGGCAAACAGCGGTAAACAGAGCAGGGCGAGGTGCTGCACAGACACCAGTGTTCTCGGCGTCAGCGCCTCTGCCAGAAGCTGCCGGCTGACACCCCGCGAACAGAGGAGGAGAAGCAGCACGAAGAAGGGCATCGAGGTGGCTATCGTGGCGCCGCTCGCGGCTATTTGTACAAGCGCCGACTGCACTACAGCCCAGTAAGTCTCGAAGGCGAATGGCTGCGCGAAGCCCGGAATATCGACTTGGCTTTCAACAAAAGTGTGATAGAACAACCGCCACCACGAATAGTCGAACAGGCTGTTGATTGTAAAATAGAGCGCACTGCTCAGCCCTAGGCCGCTGGCGAATAGCATCACAGCAGGGCTGCGTAGCGAGGCGCTTTGCGCGTAAGCGCTAAAGCTTTGCCACAGGAGCACCAAGCCTGCAAACAGGATGTTGTTGGTCCGCACACAGACCGATGCGACGAGCAAAAATACGGCGACTCGCAGCCACTGCTTGCAGACCAGAGCATAGAGCGCTGCGAACACAATAAGCGCAGAGAGATTGTCGGGAACTGGGACGCGGCTTAGATCGGCGAGGCGCCCGACCACCGCAAAGGCGATGACAATCAACGCAGCACCCAACGTGCTGCAGCTGCGCGACAGCCAAGCAAAGAGCAGCAGGCAGAACAGCACGCCGGGAATTAAAGAGAGCAGCCTAAGCGACGTCAGCGGTTCGGCGCCGAGCGCCGTGAATGTTCGCAGCGCAATCACATAAGCGGGCTTGATTCGATACATGTCCAGTTGGCTGATAAAGTGATCGGCGTTGTTTTCGAGATCAGCAGCGTAAGCGCCGGAGGTTATTGACGCATATTGTTGGGGCGACAGCGAGCGCTGCAAATACTCGTATGTGCGCGTGTGCAGGAGTTGCGGATCTTTGATATCGGCACTCAGAATGGTGGCGGTATAGGGAACGGTATCCCAAGTGTAGAGCGGCTTTGAGTAGGCAGAAAAAATTAAAAAAATGAGGTAGCCCAAGAGTGGCAGCAATGAAAGTGCTGTTTTAATGGGCTGAGTCACGGGCGGTCCCTCTGGGATTTTGGCGCTGTCGCTGATCTCGGAAGCCTTCGAGCATGCAGGCTTTACAAGCTAACCATATTGATTGTCACGTTTATCGTCTATTATGCGTCAGATTAGTTCGCGATTAATAGCCGCGGCTGCGCGAGATTGCAGTAGCAGCAGAGACGCGGGGTGCGAAACACAAAAAGAATGAGGAGCAAGGCCGATTTTGGGTACTTCGACAGCACAGGGCACGAGCAGATCTTTTCTCGCAGGACTTTTCTTTATCACGAGCGCGACACTGCTACTTGAGATCCTCAATACTCGGCTGCTCTCGGTCGTCACTTGGTATCATTTGTCTTTTTTTGCGGTATCGATGGCCATGTTTGGCATGGCCGCCGGTGCGCTCTGGGTTTACCTCAAACCGCGTAAATTCCCGCGCGAAGACGCCTTCGGCTCACTCTATCGCTATTCGATTTTCTTCGCGCTGAGCACGCTCGTTTGCCACCTCATCATTTTGTTTACGCCGTTAAGCACGCTCGAGGGATGGGATGCGGCAAACCTCTTAAAGATGACACTGATTACCCTCGCGGTGGCAATCCCGTTTGCGTTCAGTGGCGTGGTTGTGACTATTGCGCTTACGCAGGTGCCGGGCAATAGCGGCCTTATTTACGCGGTCGACCTTATCGGTGCGGCGCTTGGCAGCCTCGCCTGTCTCGCGCTGTTAAGTGTTCTCGATATCAGTAGCGCGACGATCGCGTCGACAGTCGTGACCGTGCTTGCCATTCTCTTTTTTCAACGCGCGAAAACCGGCCGCAGCGACCTGCGCTGGGTAGCGCTGGCCGCTGCACTGACTATCGGCGCCTTCGTAAACAGTCAGCTTACCGGTGGGCTGCGGGTGTTCTACCCCAAGGGCAATGAAGTCGCTTACAGCGATCAGACGATTGAGTACTGGACCATTCATGGCCAAATTTTGCTGTCGCCCGCTGAAGAGCGAGTCGGGCCGTTCTATTGGGGTGCAGGTGCTGGCGCACCAGTGATAGAAGGCATGAAGCTACAGGGGTTGGTAATCGACGGAGAGGCTGGCACCGCAGTTACACAGTGGGATGGAAATAAAGACGAGCTGGACTGGCCGCGCTTCGATGTGACTTCCCTGCCTTATCATTTACGCAAAGAAGGCAACGTAGCAGTAATAGGCGTAGGCGGCGGACGCGACATTCTTACCGCGCTATGGGCTAAGAGCAAACACATCACCGGAATCGAAATAAACGGAGCAATACTCGACATATTACAAGACCGCCGCCGCGACTTTGTCTCGCTCGACCAGCAGCCCGAAGTGCAGTTTGTACACGATGAGGCGCGCTCGTTCCTGACTCGCACCGATGAGACATACGATGTGATTCAGATGTCGCTTATCGACACGTGGGCGGCAACTGGAGCGGGCGCGTTTACGCTGTCCGAGAACGGCCTCTACACGGTTGAAGGGTGGCAGATATTCTTCGATAAGCTCGCTCCCGACGGTTTGCTTAGTGTTTCCCGGTGGTATTCTCCGGAGGCGCTTTCCGAGACCAACAGGCTGATCTCGCTTGCGTCGATGTCTTTATTGGAACAAGGAATACAGAATCCTGGCGATCATGCGGTGTTAGTGGCGCGCAATACTGTCGCAACGCTTCTGGTCTCGCCCACACCCTTTAGCGACGCCGACCTCGACCAAATAGAGACGGTTGCGGCAGAAATGGCGTTTACAATCCTACACTCGCCGCGCCAAGAGAGCAGCGAGCGTCTCATTCGTGATGCGCTAGCGAGCAATAGCGTCGCTCAGCTTGAAGCAGCAACGCAGCACCAGTTTCTCGACTTTTCGCCGCCGCTCGATAGCCGCCCGTATTTTTTCAATATCCTAAAACCATCGGCGCTGTTAAGCACCGACGCGGAACTCGGCGAGCTAGGTATCGTTGCGGGCGGTAACCTCCTTGCAACTTACACGCTCATGCTTTTGTGCCTGCTCGCTTTTATTGGTGTGACGCTCGTTATTGGCGTGCCGCTCTTGCTTTCAGGAAAGCCGCAGCTGCCCAAAGGCGTATTCGCCAACGGCCTGCTTTACTTCGCCTGCATAGGCACCGGATTTATGATGGTGCAGATACCACTGATTCAGCGCTTTTCTGTCTACTTAGGCCATCCGGTTTATGCGGTGTCGGTGCTGTTGTTTTCGATGATAATCGCGGCGGGGTTAGGCAGTTCATTATCTGACCGCATCTCTGTCGAACGCGATAAGCGCTGGACGCTCGCCTTGCCGCTGACGATTGTCGTTCTCATTAGTGCGATCTATTTGTTGTCGGGTCCGATTATCCAAGCGACCATCGATCAGGGGCTTGTCGCTCGTTGCCTGATTGTGATTCTGCTGGTGGCGACAGCTGCAATACCTATGGGAATGTGTTTCCCTCTGGGGCTTCGCCTGTTCCGTCAGTACTCCGACGATTGCCTGCCGTGGATGTGGGGTGTGAATGGCGCGACGGGGGTTCTTGCGAGTGTGCTTGCCGTGGCGATTTCGATGTGGAGTGGGATTAATACGAGCTTGCTCGTGGCCATCGCGTGCTATGCGTTACTGATCGTCCCTGCGCGCAACCTGAGTCGTTAATTTGCCAGCTCGATATCGCGGCAAACTTTCGTGTGGTTCTAAGGTTATGAAATAAATTGGCTTTTCCATGAAGCGGTTGCATTTTTTCAGGCCACGGCGCACCATTAGTTTATGAACTTTCTTAAACTTACTTTGTTTGCGACGCGCGTGCTGGGGCTGGGGCTAAGGCTAAGGCAAATAGCCAGTACCCGTCGAAGGGTAAACGCTAAACGGACTGAAGTTCGTGCGCAAAAACTCGTCAAGCAGTTGCCCTCGCAGTTTATGTTTGTTCTCGCTCTCCTCGGTGCTGTCGGGCAGGTGGCTGCGCTACCATTACTTGCCTGCGAAATGATGGTGACACCGGCTGGCGCGCTGAACTGTCATCTGGGCATGCACACAAGCGCGCCTCTTGATCAGCTTAGCCACCTGGGCCATTCAGACTCTTCTTTCTCAGACACGTCTTTCTCAGACACGTCTCACGCAGATTTTTTCGGAGATGAGCGTTCTGGGTCTCACGTAGACGTTCACACCACCTCTCTTGTTAATCAGGCTCAGACTCACTCGAGCGAGCAGGGGGGAGTCGAAAAGGTAGACGGCCACACAGGATTGTCTCCAGCCGATCATGACTGTGACTCTTGTCTGAGCTGCAGCGTTGTAAGCAGCATAAACCCGCAGCCACTCAATCGCCCCGACTCTCCCGCGTTACTGCGTGAGAGTTATCTCGCGCCCACCCTCAGCAACTCACTCGAAAACCTCTTTCGCCCACCGATTGCAGCCTAATCACAGGATCGGTGCGTCGGTAGGTTAGACCTCGGGCTCGTTTTTATCGCGAGTGACCGGGTCGAATTTCCCTTTAGTTTCTCTTAGAAGAACACGCGCGCCGCGACGTTGTGCTTATTGAAAGCAGCCATCGCTGCCCCTGTTCGGTTGAGAGCTATTCTAATGAAAAATTTATCAAAGCGAATTGTGCTTGCCACTTTGTTTGCGCAAGCGTTGTGTCTGGGCGCGCTAGAGGCAGTAGCCCAAACGTATCCGGCGCTAACCCTCGAAAACGCCATAGAGCAAGCGGTCTTGGAAGACGATTGGCTTGCAGCAAATGTTGAACGCGAGCAAGCGATGCTCGAGGAAGCACTAGCGGCGGCGCAGCTGCCAGACCCTCGCGTCTCGATCGGTCTGTCGAACCTGCCGCTTGACACCTTCAATCTTGGTCAAGAGCCGATGACTCAGCTGCGCGTCGGTATTAATCAGGTGATCCCACGCGGAGATACTCTGTTGCTCTCTGAGCAAAAGAAGAAACAGCAAAGCGAGGTTAACCCTTTTCTCAGAGCGGACCGCAAGGCGAAGGTTGAACTACTCGTTTCACAACTCTGGTTAAAGAGCTTTCTCTCGGCGCGATCGATCGCGTTAATCGAAGCCGATCGTTCGTTGTTCCAACAGCTTATCGATATAACGAGTTCGCGATATACCGTTGGGGCTGGGCTTGCAAGGCAGCAAGACGTGGTGCGCGCACAGCTCGAACTATTGAGATTAGACGATAGGCTTGCTGTGCTGCGACAAGCGCAGGACAGCAATAAGCAACAGCTTGCGCAATGGGTGCCTAGCGCGCTGATCGTGGGTGCTTTGAGCGACGAGATTCCGCAGCGCGCGCCGCCTCAAATTAGGCTAGCGACCCTTGCCGAAGCCGCTGAGTTTTTCGAAACGCATCCTCGAATCCGCAGCCACGATAAGCAGATCGAAGTGGCGGCCACACAGGTTGCACTGGCCAAACAAAGCTTGAAACCTGAATACACGGTTGGCGCCGCTTATGGCTACAGAGACAACGCACCGGGGGGGATTAATCGAGCTGATTTTCTCACCTTAGAGCTCAGTTTCGATGTCCCCCTGTTTGCAGAGAAAAGACAAAGGCCGCTAATTCGAGCGAGTCAACACAGTGCAGCGGCGATACAAGTCGAGCGCACGCTTATAGTAAAAGAATTGTTTGCCAATTATCAGCAAGCCGTCGCAGAGCTGAATATTCTTGATGAGCGACGCACTCTTTACGCTGATTTGCTTCTCGCGCAAATCAACGACCTTACCGAGGCCACTCTCTCGGCCTACACGGCGGATGAAGGCGACTTCGAAGAAGTGATGCGCGCTTATATCGCCGAGCTCAATACAAAAATAGATCTTCTTCAGATTGATGTAGAGCGCTTGCAGGTATTGGCACGGCTCGACTATTTACTGGCTGGTTCGGCCATAAACGAGGAATAACCCGATGACAATTTCTATGAAGACACTAGCTAGCCTTCTTTTCATGGGGGCTATTGTTGGCGCTGGCGGGGTGTGGCTTGCTGTTGCACCGAAATCGGCGACACAGATCGCATCTCCAGACCCGCTCTATTGGGTTGCACCAATGGATCCGAACTATCGGCGCGATACACCCGGCAAGTCACCCATGGGCATGGACCTGGTGCCTGTGTATGGGACGGATGATGCACAAGGAATGGTGTCGATTTCGCCGGTGGTAGAAAACAATCTTGGAGTGAGAACCCAAACTATCGAGGTCGGCTCTTTCGAGAGCAACATTCGTACGGTGGGCTATGTTCGATTCGACGAAGATCGCCTCGTACACATGCATCCACGCATCGCAGGTTGGATTGACGTACTTAACGTAAAAACCCAGGGTGAATTTATCGAAGAAGGAGAACCAATTTATTCGATCTA